>Ga0209483_1002081_pt1 | contig 14429 bp, 15 predicted proteins | sample NGEPerA_FD_184508 | JGI IMG/M metagenome (GOLD analysis project Ga0209483, IMG submission 184508) | Arctic peat soil microbial communities from the Barrow Environmental Observatory site, Barrow, Alaska, USA - NGEE PermafrostL2-A... | ecosystem: Environmental > Terrestrial > Soil > Wetlands >... | reverse complement strand
GTTCCGGGTCCGGCGCCAAGGAATACATCCCGCTGCCGCCGGACCCGGAACTGATCGCCGCAGTCCTGGCCGCGGTCGCCAACGATTCACGCGATCTCGTCTACCGCGACGAAGCGATGGCGAAAGTGATAAAGCTGGCGCAGCAGATCGCCGGTTCCGACGCCTCGGTGATGATCACCGGCGAATCCGGCACCGGCAAGGAGGTGCTGGCGCGTTATGTCCACACCCGCTCCAATCGCGCCAAGCGGCCGTTCATCTCGATCAATTGCGCGGCGATCCCCGAGCACCTGCTGGAATCCGAACTGTTCGGCCATGAGAAAGGCGCCTTCACCGGCGCGGTGGCGCGGCGCATCGGAAAATTCGAGGAAGCCACCGGCGGCACGCTGCTACTCGACGAAATCTCCGAAATGGACGTGCGGCTGCAGTCGAAACTCCTGCGCGCGATCCAGGAACGCGTGATCGACCGGGTCGGCGGCACCCGCCCGGTGCCGGTCGACATCCGCATCATCGCCACATCGAACCGGAATCTCGCCGATGCGGTGCGCGAGGGCACGTTCCGCGAGGATCTGCTATTCCGGCTCAACGTCGTGAACCTGAAGATCCCTCCGCTGCGCGACCGCCCCGCCGACATCCTCGAACTGGCGCAGCATTTCGCCAAGAAATATGCCGACGCCAATGGCGTGCCGCTGCGGCCGATTTCGGCCGACGCGCGTCGGGTGCTGACCTCCAACCGCTGGCAGGGCAACGTCCGCGAGTTGGAGAACACCCTGCATCGCTCGGTGCTGATGGCGCAGGGCGACGAGATCGGCGTCGACGCCATCCTTACCCCGGATGGCGACCGGCTCGATATGCCGAAGGCGGTGCCGGCGGTGGCGCATGCCACCTTCGCCGCCGAACAGGTTACCCGGGCGCTGGTCGGCCGCACCGTCGCCGACGTCGAGCGCGATCTCATCCTGGAGACGCTGAAGCACTGCCTCGGCAATCGTACCCACGCAGCCAACATTCTCGGCATCTCGATCCGCACGCTGCGCAACAAGCTGAATGAATATGCCGACGGCGGATTGCCGATCACACCCGCCGGTGCCGGCGACTATCATCGCGCCGCGGCGACGGCCTGATTCCGCTCGCCTGCAATTGCTCGGCGTCACTCGGCGCGAGACCCCCCTCGCGCCGGAGCCATTGGATCGGCAGTTCAGGCTCGCGCTATCAGCCGAAAGCCCCACCGATGACTGCCGAATAGTTCGGCGCGTCGTGGTTGCGAAAGATGTGGATCGGATCGCCTGGCTGCAGTCTGACCCCGGTAAACACCGCGTAGACGTAGAGCGCGAGGTAGATGATCGCGAGCGTGCTGACCCCATAGAAAGCCCAGACCGCGACGCGCTTCATCGGGTCGCGCCACGGCCGCGCGCCACGGCGATCAGCCCGCCGCCGCGGCGGCCGCCTTCGCGGGCGCGACGTTGACCGCCAATTTTCCGTAGCGGTCCTTGAAGGCCTCCGTATCGATCTCCTCGAGCTTGATCGCGCCGCTCATTACGCCAGCCTTCCAGGCCTCGTGCTCCTGATCCTCGCGGAATTCCGGCATCACCTCCCTGGCGAATAATTCGAGCGAGTCGCAGATGTGCTCATGGCTGTTCTTGCCGGCCTGGTTGAGCAGGATCACCTGGTCGATATGCGAGGAACGGAACCGGCGCAATTTCTTGGCGATGGTTTCGGGCGACCCGATCAGGCCGCCGCGCAGCGCCGCTTCCTGGGCTTCCGGATTTTCGCGCTTCCACTTGTTGTACTCGTCCCACATGTTGACCGTGCCGGGCGCCGGGCGAGCCCGGTTTTGCCCCTGGCCGTAATAGCGCAGCGCGAACTGGAAGAAGGTCGCGCCGTCGGCCCGCGCGCGGGCTTCCTCGTCCGTCTTGGCACACATGAAGAACGACACCACCGCCATGTTGGGATTGATCTGGTAATCGGCGAGCTTCTTCAGCCGTTTCGTGATGGCGTTGTAATAGGCGTGCACCCAGGCATGCGCCGCATCCGCTGAAACGAACTGGAATCCGAGCGCGCCAAAGCCGTGCTGACCCGCGCGCTCGATGGTCGGAAGCTGCGAGCAGGCCATCCACAGCGGCGGATGCGGCTTCTGCACGGGCTTCGGCACCACATTGCGCAAGGGAATGTCGAAATACTTGCCGTGATGCTCGCTGCCGCCATCTCCAAACATCGGAAAGATGGCGCGCACCGCCTCCTCGAACACTTCCTTCTTGGTTTCCATGTCGCGGCCGAACGGCGTCAGTTCGGTGATGGAGGCGCTCTCGCCCATGCCGAATTCGACGCGGCCACGGCTCAACAGGTCGAGCACCGCGACGCGCTCGGCGACGCGCGCTGGATGATTGGTGGTAAGCTGGAAAATGCCGTGGCCGAGCCGGATGTTTTTGGTGCGCTGGGAGGCGGCGGCGAGGAACGATTCCGGCGACGGCGAGTGCGAATATTCTTCCAGGAAATGGTGTTCCACCACCCAGGCATGGTCATAGCCGAGCCGGTCGGCGGTCTCCAGCTGCGTCAGCGCGTCCTGGTATAGTTTGAGCTCGTCGCCGGCAACCCAGGGGCGTGGCAATTGCAGCTCATAAAAGATGCCGAATTTCATGACGTTTCTCCCGAGGGCCGGCTTGTTGTTTTGCGGCAGTGTATTCCCGTGGGGGGACGAGTCCAGCCTAGGCCAATTCCGCGCCGCGGAAGGGCCGCTTGCGCCGGAAGCACGAATGATTAGGTTGTCGTCGCTTGAGTCGGCGCTCGCCCGCGCGACCCTCCCATCGAGTTTTCATGACCACCTTTACGCCGCATCAGGATTCCGCGCTGAAGGCCGTGGCCGACTGGCTGAAGGCCAAGCCCGGCAAGAACGGCACGCCGCCCGTGTTCCGCCTGTTCGGCTATGCCGGCACCGGCAAGACCACGCTGGCGCGCGATATCGCCGACGGTGTCGACGGCGAGGTGAAATTCGCCGCCTTCACCGGCAAGGCGGCGCTGGTGATGCGCAACAAGGGCTGCGACAACGCCTCCACCATCCACTCGCTGATCTATCGCGCCCGCGAATCCGGCGTCGAGCAGCCGAGTTTCGAATTGTGGGACGACGCACCGGCCTCGAAGGCCAAGCTGATCGTGATCGACGAATGCTCGATGGTCGATGCCGAGCTGGGGCGCGATTTGATGTCGTTCGAATGTCCGCTGCTGGTGCTCGGCGATCCCGCGCAACTGCCGCCGATACAGGGCGGCGGCTTCTTCACCGATTGCGAGCCGGACGCGATGCTGACCGAGGTGCACCGCCAGGCGCAGAACGATCCGATCGTGCGGATGTCGATGGACGTGCGCGAGGGCCGCGAGCTCGACATCGGCCGCTACGGCGAAAGCGAGGTGATCGCACGCAACGAGCTTGATCCCGACCGGGTGATGAGCGCCGACCAGGTGCTGGTCGGGCGCAACAACACCCGCCGCGCCTACAACATGCGGGTGCGGCAAAAGCAGAACATCGAGGATCCCTTGCCGGTCGCCGGCGACAAACTGGTTTGCCTGCGCAACAACCGCAAGAAGGGGTTGTTCAACGGCGGTCTATGGCGGGTGAAGTCGCGCGCCGCGTCGAAATCGAAGATCATCACCATGCGGCTGTCGCCGGACGAGGATTTCGGCCACAAGGTAACGAAAGTGTCCGTTCGCGGCGACTGTTTCGGCGGCGCCATCGAGACTATCCCGTGGGAGCAGCGCAAGCCCTATGACGAGTTCGACTACGGCTACGTGCTGACGGTGCACAAGTCGCAGGGCTCGCAATGGGACGACGTGGTGCTGTTCGACGAGAGCTTTGCGTTCCAGGACAGCCGCGCGAGGTGGCTGTATACGGGGATCACACGTGCGGCGAAGCGGCTGAGCGTGGTGGTGTGAATCGGTAGCGAGCGACGGTCCCACAACGTCATTGCGAGCGTCGCGAAGCAATCCATGCGGCGGCAAAGCAAGCGTGGATTGCTTCGTCGCAAGCGCTTCTCGCAATGACGAGTTCGTCACTTCCCGGCCACGAAATAGAAATCCTCCCGCCCCGGCGGTGAACCGTAGCTGAAGGGCTGCTGCTGATGCTTGGTGAAACTCCAGACGTCGTCGCGGACGAGGTCGAACAGCTTTCGCACCTCGACATGCGGCTCCCGGATATCCCGCGCCACGGCGGTCGCGAACGGACTGTCGACGCCGTCGCCGTCGAGCGCAGTCTCGCCATGCTTGGCGGCGTAAACCACCATGAATCCCGCGGCCGGCTCGATATTCGAAAATCCCTTGTCCACCAGCTTCAACTCCAGGGTCCGCTGCATGGTCGGGGCAAACGGATTGTCGCAGCAGGCATCGAGCAGCACCAGCCGCAGCTTGTGCGCGCCGCCGACGGCTGCGATCACCTGTTCCAGCCCCACCGCCTCGGTTTCGGCATCCTTGTCGGCTGCGAGCCTGGCGTCGACCGGCACCAGGTATTGACGCCGCCGATCTCAAAACCGTGGCCGGCATAATACACCACCGCCCAGTCGGCCTTTTCCGCATCGCCTGCGAAGGCGCGCAGCGCCTCGAAGAATTTGTCGCGGGTAAGATCGTTGGACAGCGTCACGGTCTGGAAGCCGACGTCCTTCAGCGCCTTGGCGATCAGCGTGGCGTCGCGCGGCGGGTTGGACTGCCGGCAGGAAAAGAGCGCGCAATATCTGCGGAAGACTTCCGTCGCATGCAGGTTTTGTCGTCCGCCGGCATTCGCGGTTCATCTGCGGACCGGATCGGCCAGTCAATCTGCGGAGGCAGAGGAACAAGGTGCGTCCGCCTGCTCCAACGCCTTGCAACTGCGACAATTTTGGTCACGAACTCGTGTGCACCCGGGTGTAACAAAGCCCACGCCACCACGTATCTTGGGGATATCGGGCGACCCGTTGCAGGTTGCGATTGGCGACCACCGCTCTAGAGTGCCCGGACTATCGGGCAAGCCCCAAAAGGAAATCCCATGTCCCGCAGCCAATTCAGCCGCCTTTCGCTCTGTGCCGCCGCAATCGGCGCGCTGGCCATGACCGCCTTCGCCATAGTGCCGCTCCGTGCCGCCGAAGAAGCCGTGGTCATCCCCGCACCCGCTATCGACGCCAAGGCCGGCGACGGCATCCAGACCGCCGTGCTCTCGGGCGGTTGCTTCTGGGGTGTGCAAGGCGTGTTCCAGCACATCGCAGGCGTCGTCAACGCGGTTTCCGGTTACGCCGGTGGCAGCAAGTCAACCGCCGACTACCGCACCGTCTCCTCGGGCTCGACCGGCCACGCTGAATCGGTCGAGATCAAGTTCGACCCGAAAAAGATCAGCTACGGCAAGCTGCTGCAGATATTCTTCTCGGTCGCGCACGATCCAACCCAGCTCAACCGCCAGGGCCCGGACACCGGAACCCAATATCGCTCGGCGATCTTCACCACCACCGACGAGCAGAAGCAGGTCGCGGACGCCTATATCGCCCAGCTCAATGCCGCCAAGGTCTACAAGAAGCCGATCGTAACCAAGGTCGGGGCACTGGAGGGGTTTTATCCGGCGGAGGCCTATCACCAGAATTACCTGACACTGCACCCCAGCGAACCCTATATTGCCTATAACGACATTCCGAAGGTGCAGAACCTGAAGAAACTGTTCGCCGACCATTATCTGGAGAAGCCGACGCTGGTGAGCAGCGCCAAGGTCACCAACTGAAGGCGGCGCAACGATCGAGGGAAATTCCATGTCCGACACCACGACGAAACCCGGCCAGGTCGAGAAGAGCGAAGCCGAATGGCGCAAGGAACTGACGCCGATGCAGTACGCCGTGCTGCGCGAAAAGGCGACCGAGCGACCGTTCTCCGGCGAATACGAGCATGAGCAGCGCAAGGGTACCTATATCTGCGCCGGCTGTGGACAGACGCTGTTCGAGTCCGACGCCAAGTTCGATTCCGGCTGCGGCTGGCCGAGCTTTACCCAGCCGGCGGCTTCGAGCCATGTCGACGAGGAGCGCGACGTCAGCCACGGCTTGGCCCGCACCGAAGTGCTGTGCTCGAAATGCAGCGGGCATCTCGGCCATGTGTTCGAGGACGGCCCCGGCCCGACCGGCCTGCGCTACTGCATCAATTCGGCGGCGCTGAAGCTGCAACCGAAATAGCCGCGCAGGCTAATGGATGTCGTCGCCCGCGACCCGGCCACGCCAAAGCTTCGCCGGGGTTGTGGTCTTGGGCCGCCGAAGCTTTCGCGAAGGCGGCAAGCGAGCGATCCAGTATTCCACCGGCGTCGGCGACGGCGCTAACAGCCCGAGCGTACAGGATCACCTTTCGCGGGTGATGACGGTCGGAATGCTTCGCTGTTCTCGCGCTGGAACCGAAAGCCGCGATATGCTTTCGTGCGCCGGCGCGGGCGGCCGATCGCACCCGCCGCGTCCGGAAGGAGAGTGCCATGTCGCTCGGAATGATACTCATCATCATCGTGATCATTTACCTCCTGGGCGGCTTCAGCGGCCGTTTTGGCGGCTACGGCTATGGCATGGGCCATTCCGGAATGGGCCTCGGCGGCGTCGTTCTGGTCGTGCTGCTGGTCCTGCTGCTGCTCGGCAAGCTCTGAACCATATAAGCTATTGAAATAAAAAGACTTATTTACAGGCAGGCGACGGGGCGTCCGGATTCATCATCGGACCCTTCAGGAGTCGCATTTCTGTCAAACGAGCTTATATTAAAGGCTGTCCTGAAATGACGTGTACCGGCGCGCCTTGGGTCCGCCTGTGCGATTCGTTCGCGATTTGTGAAATCGCGTTCTCACTAAAAAGATCAGAGGTCCCTGACCATGGCTTCCTTCAGCTTCAACACTGCTGCCGAATTGTTTCCCGCCGCGATCCGCAAGAAGAAGCGAGCGGGTTTCGCGTATCGGCGTTTTGGCACGGCGGCCGAAGCGGTGCGCTTCGCGATCGAGGAATTGCCCGCGGATTCGCTGAACGGCGCTTACCTGCAGGTCGACGAAGCCCGCTTCGACCAGAGCGGCATCCGCAACCTGTATGAGAGCCAGGAGTTCCCGCTGCCGCGCCGTCCGCGCAAGCCCGAGCCGGCGCCCGCCAGCGACAAGGCCGACACCGAAGCCGCCTGAGATTTGGTACGAAGTTGCATGCCCTCGGGCCGAGCCCGGGGGCATGCTTTTTGGATCAACCGCCAGAGCCTTTTCCCGTTTCGATGAAATTGGAGCGGGCTCTGGATTTTGTTTTGACGCGTTTTCTTCGCGCGAACCGGTGACCACTTCGCTCGAAAACGTTTCTAGATCGGCTGCTTCTCCAGCCAGCGCCGCAGCATCCGCGCGTTGCGCATGTTGGCGCGGAACAGCACGTCGAAGGCGTCGCCGGCCACCGGCACCGTTCCGACCACGCCCTGGATCGCGACATTGCCGAGCATCCGCGCGGTGATGTGCCACGGCGCCCCGAGCGCGCGTGCCTCCCGCACCAGCCATAGCGACAGCGCGGTGGCGATGAGATCGCCGATTATCGGGATCAGCCCGATGATGCCGTCGATGCCGTAGCGGATATTGGTGCCGGGCAAGATGAAGGCGACATCCAGCAATTTGGCGATCGCATCGAGCCGCGCCAGCCGCTGCTCGTGGGTAAGATTGCCGAACGGGTTTGCGGCGGAATGGCCGAAATCGAAGCGGAAGCCTCCCACCCGCGGACCCAGCGCTTCCGCCGGAATCTCGCGTCCCTCCTGATCGATGACCGGGCCGCGCGCCTGCGCCGCTCCAAAACCGGCGCGGGACGTTTTCCCCGCGCGGGCGCGGTTGGGCATCAATATTTCGTCATTCGACATGGACATCACATGGGTAACGCGGCAGGCCGGCGCAAGTTGCGTCATGAAAATACGGCGCAGAGGAGCCCGCGGCGGTGCCTCACTTGACGGCGCCGCCGGTGATGCCGGCGATGAAGCGATCGAGGAAGAAGTTGTAGGCGATCGCCACCGGGATACTGGCGATCAATGCCCCGGCCATGATCTCGCCCCAGTAAAAGATATCGCCGCGAATGAGGTCGGTCGCCACGCCAAGCGTGATCGGCTTCTCAGCCGAGGAGGAAATGAAGGTCAACGCGTAGACGAATTCCTGCAGGGTCAAGGTGAAGGTGAAAATCACCACCGTCAGGATCCCCGGAAGGGACAGCGGCAGCGCCATCTTGATGAAGGCGCCGAACAGGCTACAGCCGTCGACGATCGCGGCCTCCTCGATCTCGGGCGGCAGCGCCTTGAAGAACCCCATCAAGAGCCATGTGCAGAACGGGATCGTGAAGGTCGGGTAGACCAGCACCAGCGACCACATCGAATTCTGCAGCCCGAGATTGGCGACGACCCGCGCCAGCGGCAGGAACAGCAGCGTCGGCGGCACCAGATAGGTCAGGAAAATGCCGATCCCCAAGGTCTCGCCGTTGCGCCCCGTCATCCGCGCCAGGCTATAGGCCGCCGGCAGCGCGGTGACGAGGGTGATCGCGACCACGCAGACGCCGATGATGAGCGAGTTCAGCAACCAGGTCGTGAACAAGGTCTCATGGAACAGATAGCGGAAATGCTCGAGCGTCGGCGGATCGTTGAACCAGAAGGGGATATTGGTAACGTTGTAAAGATCGCTGTTGGTTTTGAACGAGGTGATCACCATCCAGTAGAATGGAAACGTGGAAAGAATGACGAAGAACGCGACCCCTGCATAGAACCCGACTTCCCCGGCAACTTTCCCGATGACGCGCTGCATGTCAAATCTCCCGTCGCTTGATGAAGCGCAGCATAAAGATCACCACGACGAACAGCACCGGTAGCATGAACAGCGAGATGGCGGCGCCATGGGACACGTCACCGGAGACGATGCCGACCTGGAAGCCGTCAAAGCCCAGCACCGAGGTCGCGCCCACCGGGCCGCCCATGGTCATCAGAAAGACGATGGAAAGATCGGTAAACGTAAACACGATTCCGAAAATCAGGCCGATGGTCACGATCGGCAGGATCATCGGCACGATGATCTGATAGTTGCGGCGCCAGAAACCGGCGCCGTCCACCGTCGCCGCGTCGATCACGTCCTGCGGGACCGCGGTGATGCCGGCAAGGAAGATCACGATCGCAAACGGGAAGAAACGCCAGGCATTGACGACGATCACGCACAACATCGCCAGATGCGGGTTGCCGAGCCAGTTCGGCGCCTCCGAACGGGTGATGATGCCGAGCGCGATCATCGTCCAGTTGATGACGCTGTAGAGCGAATCGAACATCCATTGCCAGGCGACGGTGGCGAGCGCGATCGGCACCGCCCAGGGCAAGATGATCAGCGCCCTGACGATCTTGCGCCCCGGGAACGGCCGCAACAGCAACAGAGCGCCGAACTTTCCGAGAACGAGCCCGAGGAATTGCGATCCGAACGTGAAGATGAAGGTGTTGCCCAGCGTTCGGAGAAAGTCCGGGTTCTCCAGGATCTGCGCGAAGTTCGCCAGGCCGACGAAGCGCCATGAGGGATCGTAAATCGTGTAGGCGCTGACCGAGTAATATACCGAGAGCAATAACGGCAGGCCGACCAGCAGCAGCACGTAAAGGATCGCCGGTGCGACGAAGACTGCGCCGAGCACGTCGCGCCGGTCCAGGATGAACCGAAAACGCGAGACCGGCTTGGCAATTGGTTCCGCAATCGAGGCCATGGGTGAAAACTCGTTTCAGTGACGACTGGCCCGCTTGCCATCCTTGTCGAAATGGCGCAGCGCGCTATTGCGAACGGCGAAGGGATGCCACTCGCCGGGCCTAATGCTTTCCTCGGCAACGTGCGCCGGCGGCAGTTTCGCGGTAACCACCAGGCTTGGATCGAAGCCTTCGATCGCGCCATAGACGATCCGCTCGGAGCCAAGATATTCGGAACGATCGACGCGGAACGAAAATTCGGTGAAGGCACCGTCGTCGATCATATCCTTGGGCAGGAAGTTTTCCGGGCGGAAGCCCAGAAAGCCGCCGTTGCGCACGAGGAGGTTCATCGGCGGCGTGCCGACGAAGGTCGCGACGAAGCGGTCGGCCGGATCGTCGTAGATCTCCGTTGGCGTTCCCACCTGACATATCCGCCCATGGTCGATGACGGCAATGCGGTCGCCCATGCCCATCGCCTCGACCTGATCGTGGGTCACATAAATGGTGGTGACGCCGACCCGCTGCTGGAAGGCCTTGATCTCCAGCCGCGCCGAGGCGCGCAATTTGGCGTCGAGGTTCGAGAGCGGTTCGTCGAGCAGCAGCGCGGTCGGCTCGCGCACCAGCGCGCGCGCGAGCGCGACACGCTGGCGTTCGCCGCCGGAGAGCTGACGCGGTCGCCGGTCGAGAAGATGCCCGATGCCGAGCAACTGCGACGCCCACTCGACCTTCCTTTCAACCTCGGCGTTCGGAACGCGCTGCGTTCGCAACGGAAAGGCGATATTCTTGCGCACCGTGTAATGTGGATAAAGGCCGTAGCTCTGGAACATCATCGCCACGCCGCGGGCGCGCGGCGGAATATCGTTGACGACATCGCCGCCGATCATGAGGTCGCCGCTGGTCTGCTTCTCGAGCCCGCAGATGATGCGCAGGAACGTCGTCTTGCCGCAGCCCGACGGTCCCAGCAGCACCATGAACTCTCCGTCCGGCACCGTCAGACTAATGCCGTTCACGGCCGGAACTTCACCAAATTTCTTGATGATATCCCTGGTCAATACCGAAGCCATTAAGCCCCCCAAATTCAACGCAGTCGATCCGCCCCGCCGAATCTCGGCGGCACATCATTCGTGTCTGCTCCAATTAGCCGACGTCCCGCAGGGTCGGCATGACCCGGACCGCGCGCGAGAACGCGCACGGTCCGGTCGCCAGCGATCAGGCCTTGTCAGCCCACTTCTTGAATACGGCCTCGCACTGTTGCGTGGCCGACTTGACCGAATCTTCGGCGCTCATCGAACCCGTCGCTGTCTTTGCCAACATGTCGGGGATAGTGAAGTTATTGTAGATTTCGTCAATAGCGGGCGAAGCCGGCCCCGGATAGCCGGGAATGGCGGACCACTGTTCCGAATCCTGCAGCACCGCCAGCTTGTCGTGCGGTGTCGACGTCGGATCGTCCGACAGGATCGGCATCGGCTTGGGTACGAGATTGGCAAAGCAAGGATTGTTGTACCCTTCGCTCGCCTTGAAGGCCTCGGGCCAGTTATCCGTGTAATGTTTGAGGAACTCGAGCGCCGCCTCCTTGTTCTTGGCAAACTTCCAGATTCCGTAGAACTCCGAGGCGCCGCCCATCATCTGGCGCACCGGACCTTTCGGCGGCTTCATGACGAAAATGTCGTCGGCCACCTTTTTATTGAGCGTCTGCGCGGTGCGATACGCCGAGATCGGGTTGACGATGTACGAGCTCACCCCGGAATCGATGTATTGGTTGTTGCTGGAGTCGTTCCACGAAAGGACGTCGGTCGTCATCGCTTCCTTGTAGAGAGCGGCGGCGTACTTGACCGCTTCGACCGTCTCCTTGCTGTTGAGCACGACTTTCTTGCCGTGCTCGTCCTGAACGGCGGAGCCAAAGCTCCACAACAGGCCACGCCACGTCGTGTTCGGATCGTTGCTGTGACCGAGCGAGATCCCCACCGGGTGGCCTTTCGCCTTCAGCTTGGCGCCGCCGATCCGCAGATTGTCCCACGTGTCGGGCAGCATCCCGATCTCGTCCCACATGCTTTTGCGGTACATGCCCGGGAAATTGATGTAAAAATCGGGAAAGGCGGACCACGTCCCGTCGTCCTGGTTGTAGCCGAGCTGCTGGCCGATGGTGCTGACCTTGCCGTATTTTTTCTCGACGGATTTGACGAGATCGCCCACATCGACCAGGAACTTGCGGTACAGATGCGCGCCGCCGGCGCCGTTCCATCCGAACAGATCATGCCCGGATCCGGCCGACGCCTCGGCGGCCGCGCGCGCAGCGACGTTCTGCACGGGGATGTGGTCGACCGTGACCGCAATCTTGTTCTTCTCGCCCCAGTCCTTGGCAAAGTTGTCAAACCATTTGTCGTAGGCCGGGACGAAGTGACTCCATTGCACGATCGACAGCGTCTTGGTGTCGGCCAGTGCGCGCGACACGAACGGCGCCGAAAGCACCGGCGCCGAGCCGGCAGCGGCAAGCGTGAGGCCCGTGTTCCTCAGGAACCGGCGCCTCGTGACAGACATAGGTTTATTCGTGCTCATCTTGGGCTCCTCCTCTGTTTGGGGCACGGTTGATTGAGGCGGATCCAGATGAGATTTCGCCTCGTCCGTTGCATATCTTTGCAGGGAGCATAGCGAAGCGATGGCGACCTTGAAATCCGGACGAAAGCCGGTCAACAAACGTGACCTACTTTCGTCTGAAGCGGTTCTTGAATCGCCGTAAATCGTCGTCCCCACGAAGACGGGGCCATAACTCCGTATGCTTGTTGACGGGAGACGCAGGCAAAGAAAGGCAGCAACAACCACCGCCGCCGCCTCATCATCGGCGCGGCGCCAGGTTCTGGCCCGCACCGGGACGACGATAGGGCCGTGTCGCCGTCTACTTGCTCACCGCCGCCGGCTCCGGCTGCGCCGGCTCGTCGATCGCCTCGTGGGCAAGCCATGACGACACCGCCGCGGGGATGAAGCCGACCAGACCGTAGAGGACGAACTGCAGCGTGCCGCTGTCGGGCCCGCGCGAGCCATAGGTCACTTCCGCCGCCGCGAACGCGAACACGCCGACAATCAGCATCCGCCCCACCGGAGCAATCCGCCTGACGTGGAACAGGATGTCATCCACCGCGCCGATCATCAGCGCCGGCAGCACGCCGAACAGATAGCTGTATTGCAGCGTCTTGGCGAACACCGCGACCAGCTTGCCGATCTGGACCGCGGTCAACGGATGGGTCCAATAGCCGGACATCACCGTGGTGGTGAGCAGCATGATAAAACCGCCGAGCAGCGGGCAAAGTACTGCGAAGATGAGGTACCGCTTCATCGGTCTCCACCGTGCTGTTGTTCGAGCATACCGGACGATCTGGCGCAAAACTAGTCGCGCCGGTTGAATACGATAAGACAGCAAAAAGGCTTATAGCGTTTTCCAGCGGAGCGGATGCCGGTTCGCGTGAAAAAACGCGTAAGGACCAGAGCTTCGGAGTCGCCTACTCGCCCCACGCCGCGAAGGCGTCGTTGAAGGCGCGTTCGCCGGGGGCGCCCTTCTCGATAGCGATGATGGCGCGGCGCTGGTTGACATAGACGAGCGGCACGTCGAACCACGAGCGCTCCTTCAGGAGCTGGATGTTGCGCGAGCGGTCGGCATCGACATTGGACAGCCCAACCAGGAAGAAGCCGTCGGTGACCTTGACCGCGAGGCCCGCGAGCGGCGTGCCGCGCGCCTGCTCGTTGGATTTCATCAGGATGCCCGGCACGTTGCCGACGCCGCCGCCCGCAAAATCCGGCGGCAGCACGAAGGTCAGTTCCGCGGTGTGGCTGGCGGGCAGCGAGGTATCGGTGTTGCGGCGGAACGACATCGTCATTTTGAACTTGCGGTCGGGGATGTCGATGTCGGCGCGCACCGCGATATCCGGCTTCTGGCCGGCGGCGCCCTTGATCTGTTCGGTACGCCAGATCACCGAGCCGACATATTGCTTGCCCTTGGGATCGGCGGGGTCCTCGTCATACAGCACCACGCGCTGCGCCACCGGCGCGACCGGATCTTCCGATGCCGGCTGGCCGACACGGTCGGGAATCTTCGGCTTCGCCAGCGGCGCGGTATCCTTGGGCGCTTCGACCACGGTCTGCGACGGCTTGAACAGGCCGCTAACCCCGGTCACCACAGACTTGCCCCACAGGATCGCGGCGCCGACCAGGATCAGCACCACGCCGATCGCGATCGCACTCTTGAACGGAAACACCGCTCCGCTTCGGGCGCGTTTCTTCGGCTCGCGGTCGGCGGCGGCAACTCGCGAGCGCGGGGCCGGCGCGGGCGGCGCATAGCGCTCGGCCTCCTCGATGGACTCGTCGTAGGAATAGGGCGCGTCCGGATCGGCGCCGCGGTTCTCCAGGCTCGGCTCGAGCCGGTCGAACTCCGGCGAGGGCGACGGCACGTTGGCATAGGTTTTTCGCGCCGCGCGGTTGGCCTGCGCCGCGGCGCGGCCGAGATCGTCGGCGTCGGCGGCAATGTCGCGGAAGCCGCGCATGCCCGGCGCCTGGGGCGCTGAATTGTCAGGGCCGCGGCGCGGCGCGCCCGTGCGCTCGCGGGTCGGCGGCAACTGCGGATCCTGCATCGGAACCTGCGGTTGCGGACGCGACGGCAATGGCGGCGGGCCAGCATCGGCACGCAAATCACGCGAGGCGCGGTCCTCCTGTCCGAGCGGCGGCCGCTCGCCGCGGCCGGCCGGCGCAGGCGGTCGGGAACGTACCGGCGGCGG
>Ga0209483_1002080_pt1 | contig 14458 bp, 12 predicted proteins | sample NGEPerA_FD_184508 | JGI IMG/M metagenome (GOLD analysis project Ga0209483, IMG submission 184508) | Arctic peat soil microbial communities from the Barrow Environmental Observatory site, Barrow, Alaska, USA - NGEE PermafrostL2-A... | ecosystem: Environmental > Terrestrial > Soil > Wetlands >... | reverse complement strand
CGCATGAAGAGCGGGACTTTTTCGCTGCGACATCCCTCCGACATTCGGATTTCGGGTATTCGGATTTCGGATTTTGGTTGCGGCCTTGGCCGCGCTGGGCTCATTCGTGGCCGTCTTTCTCTTTCGTTTCTAAAAGAATCTTGTAGTTGCGACAAGGTCCGCCGGATAGCTTCAAAAAGAGCCGCAAAGGTTGAGAGGGTGGGGTCAGGATTCACAACGTGACACGATCAGCCGTCATTTCCTTCATGGCCCCTTCCGACTCGGTTTCCGTTTCCGTTTCCAATCGCGCCGCGGATTGCTTCTTCAGGTCGCGCCAAGCCCTGGCGATGGCGTTTTCATTGATGGAATCCAGACGCAGGAAGACACCTTGGCGCTGTTTGGGCGCGAACAGGTGATGGGCGACGATGCCAATGCGCCGCGCCCCGGTTTCGTCCATTATACCCGAGGCGCGCTCCTGGGCCCTTAACAGGGCAACGCGCAGAATTTCCGATGGCCTTGGCTCGTCGATCAGGCCCAGCAACTCTTCGATCTGGCCGCGCGTGACGAGAAACACCTTGGCGTTGCCCGCACGCGGTCCCGGGCCTCGCTGAAAACACAGATAAGAAAAATCCTCAAGGCGGGCGGCATGGCGGAAGGAGCCTTTGCCCAGCCGCGAAATCTGATCGATATGCGACTTGATGCGGGCCGCGATTTCAAACCGCAATTCACCGGCGGCGGATTGCATGCGGGTGTTTTGCTCGCGCAGATACTCCGCCGGATCGATCAAGGTCCGCGCGCTCCACTCCACCATTCTTCGATATTGTTCGATGGAGATCGACCCATCGCAGGGGGCGGGACATTTGCCCATTTCCTTGTACGCGCAGGCGCTGGCCGCCGGGGCTTGCGTGAGGATGTGGTAATAGCGGCACAGGTCGAAGGCATCTTCAATGAGTTCGATCAATCGGGCGGCGGCGTGCTTGTCTTCGACCGGGCCGATGAGCGCGCCGGGCCGGGGCGAAAGATCAATCGTTTTGACATGGCGGGGAAAAGGCGCATCGGGATCGACGTGAATGAACCACGCCGGTCGAAAGCCGATCATTGCCTTGTAGGTTTGCGGGAAGACGGCGCGGGCGGCTTCGTAAAAAAGCCAGTCGGCCTCGAACGCGCTGTCCACCCGCCGCCAGTAAACGCGACGGACCAGTTCACGGTAATTCACGCGCCGCGAGGGCGTTTGCTGTTCCTGATCCGGCTCGCCCAACCGACGTTTCAGGCTGTATCGCAGGTTCTTCACGCATAGCAACTGCACGGGACGATCATCGCCGTCGCACAGCAGGTAGACAACCCACCGCGGCGGCGCCTGCCGGGCGAAGGCCTCGAAATCACCCTGGGGATCAAAATCCAGTTGCCGCTCGAAGATGGGAGGGATTTGAGGCATCGGCCAACCGAATCGCAGGGGGCGTCCCGAAGTTCGATGGTGGGAACACACTACTCAAAGCCGAGCGGGCCGGCAAAAAGCATCGGCCTGCCCGGGAACCGCGCCGCCCCGGATTGGGATCGCGTCCTTGTTTCTAAAATAGCCGTGCGCGACTACGCGCTGTTCGTCTGTGGCATAACCAAACGGGTGTCAGCCCGGGAAATGCAACCCCAATCGTGACACGGGCGTCCCGCCCGTGCGTTTTGCGTGGAACTCGGAATACGGCGATTTTCCCTACTCTACAAAGTCGGCACGGGCGGGACGCCCGTGTCACATTAAACGATTTGAATCCACGAATGGCGTGGGTTCGCCGAATTGCAATGTCCGGCGCGGATCATCGCTGCCGGATGTCAACGGCGCTTGTTCGCGCACGGCTATTTTAGAAGCGGCGCGGCGTTCCCAATCCGGGGCGGCGCGAGTACGCTCTGCCCCGGCGTGGACACTGGAGGCGGATATCGGGAAGAAGTCGCAGGAGAATGAAAGACTCATGGTGACCAAACCTCATAATGAATCCCTTTCCCTCTGCCCGGGTTGCGGCACCGCGGTGGAATGCGCCGCACCCAACGGATGGTCGTGCTGGTGCGCCGGCCTGCCGAGGATCGTTCCCGTTCCTGCCAGTCATCAGGGATGCCTTTGTCCTGGCTGTTTAGGCGAAAAACTCCAGGAGCAAACATCCGGCAAAAAGGGAACCCAATGACCGATGGGGAACTGGCAGATACTTCCGCGCCGCGCGCGCTCGATTACGAAACGGTGATCGAGCGGCCGGGGTTGCGCGCCTCGATGCAGGACGTGCATCGCACGATCATCGTTCCGCAACAGGGCGGTTCATTCCGGCGGCTTTGGGCGTTTGTCGGGCCCGCGTACCTGGTCTCGGTCGGTTACATGGATCCGGGAAACTGGGCGACCGACCTGGCCGGCGGATCGCGGTTTGGCTATCAGCTCATCTGGGTCCTGCTGATGAGCAATGTGATGGCGGTCGTGCTGCAAACGCTGGCGGTGCGGTTGGGAATCGTGACGGGCCGCGACCTGGCCCAGGCCTGCCGCGATAGCTACAGCAAGCCGATCACCTGGATCATGTTTGTGTTGTGCGAGATCGCGATTGCCGCCTGCGATCTGGCCGAGGTGCTCGGGACGGCCATCGGAATCACGCTGTTATTCCCGCGGGTTCCGCTGATTATCGCGGTGTTCATCACCGGCTTTGACGTGCTGGCGCTGTTGGCGATTCAGCGATGGGGCATGCGCAAGATGGAGGCGTTCATCGTTTCGTTGATCGCCATCATCGGCATCGGATTTATCGTCGAGGTGTTTCTCTCCCAGCCGCAATGGGCGGGCGTGGCGCGGGGGTTTATTCCCACCCGGCTCTCGGACGTGGGCGGCGAGAACTCTTCGCTTTATATTGCGATCGGCATCATCGGCGCGACGGTCATGCCGCACAATTTGTATCTGCACTCGGCGCTGGTGCAGAGCCGGCGGGTGGAACCAACGCGGGCGGGGCGCGCGCAGGCGTGCCGGTTTAATCTGGTCGATTCGGTAATCGCCCTGAACCTGGTGTTCTTCGTGAACGTGGCCATCCTGATCGTCGCCGCCGCGGTGTTCGCGCGGCGTGGATTGCAGGTCGATGAGATCAAGGATGCCTACAAGCTGTTGGGCGACCTGCTCGGCCGGCGCGTGGCGCCCACCGTGTTCGCGCTGGCCCTGATCTGCGCCGGGCAAAGCTCGACGATCACCGGCACGCTCGCCGGCCAGATCACGATGGAAGGGTTCCTGCATTTTCGCATGCGCCCGTGGATGCGTCGGCTGATTACCCGCTCGCTGGCGATTATCCCGGCGGTCATCGTCATCTGGATTTCACATGGCCGCGCCACCAACCGCCTGCTGGTTTTTAGCCAGGTGTTGCTGAGCCTTCAGCTTCCGTTCGCGGTGGTGCCGTTGGTGAAGTTCACCTCGAGCCGGCTGAGGATGGGGAGTTTTTCCAGCCGGGCCTGGTTGCAAATTGTTGCGTGGCTGGTGACCGCCATCATTATCGCGCTCAACGGAAAACTGGTGTACGATCAACTGGCCGGCTGGCATCAGGAGGCAGGGCGATGGGGATGGATGATCGCTTTCCTGGTAACGCCGATTTGCGTAGTCCTGGCGGCGTTGCTGGCGTGGATGATTTTCCGCCCGGAACGAACTCGGGCGCTAGTGCCCGCGCCGCCGGCGGCGGAGGTATTGGCGGCCGCCGTGGCGCGCAAGCGCAAGCTGAGCCGGATCGGCGTGGCGCTGGAAGCCCGGCTCAACGACTCGGCGATGCTTGCCGAGGCCATCGAACTGGCCCGCATGCACAAGGCGCAGCTTATTCTGATGCACGTCGTGGAAGGTGCAGGCGGGCAATACCACGGACGCGACGCCAACGACGCCGAGTCGCGCCACGATTCGCAATATTTGACAATGCTCGCCGAGCATCTCAGCGGCGAGTTGGCCGGCGATGGCGTGCCCCCCGTCCGCACCGCCCTGGGGTACGGCGATGTGAAAGCGCAGTTGATCCATTTGGCCCGGCAGGAAAACATCGACCTCCTCGTCGCCGGCGGCCACGGCCACCGCCGGCTCGGTGACCTCTTCCGCGGCGAAACCATCAACGGCGTGCGTCACGGCGTGGATGTGCCCATCCTGGCGGTACGCGGAAACGTGTAGGACGAGAACGCATAGGTACGCCGGGATTGCCCGCGGGAGGGAAGGTGAAAATCCGAAATCCGAAGCACGAAATCCGAAACAATCTCAAAATTCAAAAAGAGGAAAAATCAAAAAGGACTCGGCGGACGCCTTTGAATTTTCCGCTTTTCTTGCCTTTTGGATTTGTTTCGGATTTCGTGCTTCGGATTTCGGATTTTTGTGTGTGTTGTGGCTAATCCGGATCGTCCTGTCCAGTCTCGGTTGAAGAGCCCCCCAATTCCGGCAGCGGTTTGAAGTCGTCGATGCCCGGCACGTTGCCGCCGAGGATGGTTTGGCCATCGTGTTCGAGCCAGGCGTGGGCTTTGAGTTTGCCATCGCCCAAGAGCAAAACGCCGATGCGAAGCGTGCTTTCACAGCCAGCGCGGCCCAGGAGAGCCTGTGCGGCCAGCGCCTTCACGAGGCACGTCGCGCCGGGTATGTAATCGGCGGCTGCTTCAATCGCGCGAATCCGTTCCCGCGCGGCGGGGGCGGAAGGATGGGTCTTGCGGGTGCGATGTGCCCTCCGGTCGCCGGGGAAACGGCGCATCAGGCGGAATGGCGCGAGCCACAGGCCGATTCGCACCGCCGCCAGCATCATCATCGCTTCCAGGAGAAGCGCCTTGTCGCGGCGCTGCAGGTGCGCGAAAGTCCGCGCGCGCCATATGTGGGCTCGCGCGCGGCCGGCGAGGCTACGCGGGCCGGCGCGCGTGAACCTCGAGCAGGCCGTGCGCGGCCAGGTCTTCCAGGAATTCCAACAGATCGCGCTCACAGCGGTCGGCCTCCACTTCATATTCGGCCATCAGGCCCTGGCGGATTTGCGATACTGCCCGCGGCGACTGGATCAATTGCCACGCCCGCGCCCCGACTTCCTGTAGCCCGTGATATACGCCCGCCGCGAGGTTGAGTATCACCACTTCGCCGGCCAGGTCGCTGGAAACCTGGTCCCGCGCCGCCGAAACGATGCTGTTCATTGTTAACTTCACGGAAATAGCCACGGGCATCGGGATTCCTTTCGGGGCGAGTGTGCCGCCGGATGAACCATCCAGGACGACACGACGAGTTGAATCTACGAAACAAACGCCGCCGGGGCCGGGCAGAATATGCCTGGCAGGAGAGGCGCGGACCCATTCGTGGCGGCAGGTTCGATAGGACCGTCACAACCGGATCGGGGGATTTAGTTTCTGTGTTGTCCTTGCCAATTTAGCTGGCCCGGTGGTTTGGATAACAGGGACTGCAATCCTTCCCGCGCTGTCGGATAGCGACCGGCGTCTTCCCGAAAAGCGCGATCCGTTCATTTATGTGAAGTTTCGCAGATGGGTAAAGTTAATGACCGGCGCCCCCATTTGCGCAAGATTGCCATAAAGAGGAAGATCATCCGTAAGAATTGCGCACTGGCCGGCGAGACTGCAAATTGCGCAATCGGTAAGTCCCAGCCTCGGGAACTTCTCATGCACGGCGGCATCTTTACTCGCCACTTGGACCTCATCGACAACTTGAATGACTTCAAGAAAACTGCTGGCGAAACATGCGTCTCGAATAGCCTCGGGCAATTGCCGCAGGAGGCTGTTCACCTCCGCGAAGATGTGAGGCGTCACAACGATTCTCGAGAACAACGACAGCACGGCATCAAGTGTGTCAAAATCGTCAGGCGTGTAAGTCTGCGTTCGCTTGAAGCGGGAGATCAGCGTCTTATCGTGCGAGCCGACCACATAAAGAAGCACCATATGGCTGTCAATAAGCAACCCCTTGGTGGCATATGCGGCTATCACATCTTCAGCAGTTGGGCTCATACAGTGCGCATCCGCATCGACCGCACCTGGCCGTCGGCCATTTGAATTCTCACCTGCTTATAATCGCGGCGCTCACTGCGGAGCCGGAACTGCCTGGCGCCGGTTCCAAGCGGTCGATCGAAGCCAACCGTCACCAGCCAATACTGACCATCGTCGGACTGATCGACCTCCTCAATCAGAGGTTCGAGAACGTTTTCGCTGCCGATCAAATCGGTAACGTATCCGAGGGCGATTTTGGCTGCATCCTTGACGGTTATCATCTGTCCTCCAACCCGCCGTGTACGGGATCTACGCTCGGGTCGGATTATTCTATGCCTTCGCCCAGTGAGAGCCAATATCCCGCTGCCCGGAGGCAGCCGAAGCGCAAAACGTATCAACCACTCGCCACTCAGCGTCCTATACGTTCTTCTCTTCGGAATAACACTGTCGCGGGGCTGACCGAAGCATTCCGGCGGAGTCGAGCGGGTTGAATAAATTGTGCCAACTCACGTCGAACGCCCCCCGCTATCGGACGTATCAGATTCCTCCGTCCGGCGAACCCTCGTTGGCTTTTGGCCAAAAGTCCGGGCGTGGGGTAGAGTGTAGGTGAACCAGCCTCGGGGCCTTTTGTGGACAATTTGGGTCAGGCAGCCCGCCAGCGGCGCGTCCGATAAGCGGGCGTAGCCGATGTTTTCATTGGGCGGAAGCAGGAGATCAAACGCATGTGCGGAATTGTTGCTTATGTCGGTCGTAAAATTGCCCAGCCGTTGTTGATCGAGGGGCTCAAGCGGCTGGAATACCGGGGATATGACTCGGCGGGGATAGCGGTGATTGACAGTGCCGGCTCGCTGCACATCCGCCGGGCGGTCGGGCGGATCAGCGTTCTGGAAAGCTCGCTGACCAACGGCTCGGCGTTGCCGCCATCAACCATCGGCATGGCGCATACGCGCTGGGCCACCCACGGCGCGCCCACCGAATGCAATGCCCATCCGCACACCGACACCAGCGGCCGCATCGCATTGGTGCATAACGGGATCATCGAAAACTACGCCGCCCTCAAGCAATTCCTCATCGAGAAGGGACATAGCTTCACCAGCCAGACCGATACCGAAGTGCTGGCGGTGCTGATCGGCGATCTGTATGCCGACTTGAAGTCCCGCAATCACCTTCCGCCGGGCGCGTCGCTGTTGCAGCGGGCGGTGCAGGCGGCCCTGCATGAAGTGGAAGGCACGTACGGCATCGCCGTCGTCTGCAAGGATGAGCCTGACACGCTTGTGGTCGCCCGCAAGGGCAGCCCGCTGATCATCGGCGTGGGGAAAGACGAATACGTCGTCGCATCCGATGCCTCCGCCATCGTCGAGCACACCACGCAGGTGATTTACCTGAACGACAACGAGATGGCGGTGCTCAAGCCCGGTTCCTTCCGCACCACCACGATTGACGACATCGTCATTTCGCCGGTCATCAGCCAGCTCGAAAACAAGCTCGAGGAGTATGAGCTGGGCGGCTACGAGCATTACATGCTCAAGGAGATTTTCGAGCAGCCCGACGCCCTGCGCCGCTGCCTGGGCGGGCGCGCCGAGGCCAGGGAAGGCCGGATCGTGTTGGGCGGCATGGCCGACCATACGCGCGATCTGGTCAAGGCCCATCGCTTCATCCTCACCGGACAAGGGACGGCCTGGCATGCCGCCCTCGTCGGCGATTACCTGATGGAGGATTTGGCGAAGGTTGTGACCGAAGCCACCTACGCCAGCGAGTTCCGTTACCGCAATCCGCTGGTTGAGGAGGGAACCGTTGTGGTGGCGATCAGCCAGTCGGGCGAAACCGCCGACACGCTTGCCGCCTTGCGCGAGGGCAAGGAAAAGGGCGCTTTGAGTTTGGGCGTGATCAACGTGGTCGGCTCGACGATCGCGCGGGAAACCGACGGCGGCATCTATCTTCACGCCGGCCCGGAAATCGGCGTGGCCAGCACCAAGGCTTTCACCTGCCAATGCGCGGTGCTGGCGATGCTGGCGCTGTATGTCGGCCGACGAAAGTTCATGAGCCAGAACCAGACGCAGGAACTGGTCGAGGGATTGTGCGCGCTGCCGGGGCAGATGGAGTTTGTGCTGGCGCAGAGCCAGGCGGTGCGGGAGATCGCCGCCGAGTTTTGCGAGCGGGAAAACTGGCTGTTCCTGGGACGCGGGTATCACTATCCGGTGGCGTTGGAAGGCGCGCTCAAGCTCAAGGAAATCAGCTATATCCACGCCGAGGGGATGCCGGCCGCGGAGATGAAGCATGGCCCGATCGCGCTGATTAACGAAGGCATGCCGGTGGTGTTCGTCGCTACCAAGGGCGTGCAATACGACAAGGTCATCAGCAATATCGAGGAGGTTCGGGCGCGCGGCGGACGGATCATCGCGGTGGCGACCGAGGGCGATCAGCATATCCGCCGTTACAGCGACCACGTCGTCTACATCCCCGACGCCCCCGAGCCGCTCCAGCCGATGCTCAGCGTCGTGCCTCTGCAACTGCTGGCGTACCACGCCGCCGTCCTGCGCGGTTGCAATGTGGATAAGCCGCGCAATCTGGCGAAGAGCGTGACGGTGGAATAGGAAGCCAAACCCCCCTCGCATTCGCTCGCGCAATCCTGCTATGATTCCCGGTCGAGGTGTACTTCATGTCCACGTCAATCGCATCCCCAGTTTTTCAGCGGCCGCCGCCGCTTCGTTGGAACGGGGCGGACTTTGACCGCGCCGACGATATGGGCCTGTTCGACGGCAAACGCGTCGAACTGATGGACGGCGAAATCCTGGAGATGCCGCCTATGAATGATCCACATGCGCAGGCGGTTCGCTTGTGCAATTATGCGTTGCTTGCCGTTTTTCCGCCGAGCCGTGCCACCATCAGCATCCAGTGTCCGATGCGGCTTGGCGACGCCCGCCCGCTGCCGGATCTGGTGATCGTCGCGGGAACCCCCCGGCAAGTTGTCGAGCATCCCACCAGCGCGCTACTGATTGTCGAGATCAGCGACACGTCCCTGGAATATGACCGCGGCGTCAAATCGCGCCTCTATGCCGCGCATGACATACCCGAGTATTGGATCGTCAATCTCAATGGCCGCTGCCTGGAAGTCCGCCGTCAACCCATCGGCGCCGACATCGGCGATCCCCATTACGCCCACCTCCAGGTCCACTCCATCGAGCAATCCCTCGCGCCATTGGCTGCGCCGCAAACGCAACTGAAGGTGGCGGATCTGCTTCCCTGAACCGAACGCGCCGATTTATGACGCCCGCTTTCTGGTGTTGACACCGGATTATTTTCTGTGTGGACCTGCCCGGATATCGCATGCTCCTGTCTGGAGCGAGTCGCCGCACCGCTCACTTATGCGCCAGCCAGCGCTCGGCATCCAGCGCGGCCTTACAGCCCATGCCGGCGGCGGTGATGGCCTGCTTGTAGGTGGGGTCGGCCACGTCGCCGGCGGCGAAGACGCCTTCCACGCTGGTCGTGGTGCGGAAAGGGTCGGCCAGTTTGATGAAACCTTGATCGTCGGTTTTCAATTGCCCATTTAAGAATTTTGCGTTGGGGGTATGGCCGATGGCGACGAACATCCCCGCGGCCTTGAGCGTCGAGGTTTCGCCGGTCTTGAGATTTTTGAGGCGCACGCCGGTGAGGGTGGGCGTGGTGCCGCCCAACGGCGTGGTGATCGTGTCGCCGAGTACTTCCTCGACCACCGAATTCCAGTGCGGCTGAACCTTGGGGTTATCGAGAATGCGCCTGGCCATGATCGGGCTGGCGCGATTAAGCGTTTCGCGGCGATGCACGAGGTGAATGACGCTGGCGAACTTGCTCAGGTAGCTGCCCTCCTCGGCCGCCGAGTCCCCCCCGCCGACCACCACCAACGGCTGATTGCGAAACCTGGGCAGCGCGCCATCGCACACGGCGCACGCGGAGACGCCATGATTTTTGTACTGCTCCTCGGACGCCAATCCCAGATAGTTGGCGCTGGCGCCGGTGGCGATAATCAGGGCCTCGGCTTCCACCAGTTCGCCGTACGAATCCTTCATCACGAATGGCCGGCGGGAAAGGTCCACCTCGGCGATGTCCTCGGTCACGATGCGCGTGCCGAAGCGCGTGGCCTGCTCGCGCATTTTGAGCATCAGTTCCGGGCCCATGATGCCATCGGGAAATCCCGGGAAGTTTTCGACCTCTGTCGTCAGATTCAACTGCCCCAGCGGCAGCGTTCCCAGGCAGCGGTTGTGCTCGGAAATGGCGCCTTCATACACCAGCGGCTCAAGCGCGGCGCGCGATGCGTAGATGGCCGCCGTCCACGCGGCGGGTCCCGAACCGATGATCACAAGTTTTTCAGCCATGCTTCATCCCAGGCAAAATATGCGCTGTGCGCACCTGCCAGCGCGTGCTCGATCTTAAGCCGCTGCACCTGGGTCACGGAGTCCGGGAGTGCATCGGGCTGGAAGTATCGGACTTCCAGCGATTCGTCATCGGCGACGCGCAGTTCCCCGCCGATGGGCCGGCAGCGGAACGCCATCGCGGTGTACATCACCTTGTCGCCGTTCGTATAGCGGACCGGCGGATCGACATAGACGCCCACGAGACGTTCGGGGCGTACCAGCAGGCCGGTTTCCTCGCGTGCCTCGCGTGCCGCCGCCCGCGCCGGCTCTTCGCCGGGGTCTGGAGCGCCGCCGATGACGTACCAGTTGCCGTCATCCCGCGAGCGATGCAAAAGCACCTGGCCGGCCTCGTTGACGATGATCGCCGTCACCGCCGGCATCATCACCATGTCGTGCCCGATCTTCAGGCGAAGTTGTCGAAGGTATTGCGAAATCGGCATCGGCGTATCCGTGATTCTAGCGCGGAAACTCCGGATTCACCATCCAGCGAGCCGTTCGGCTCGGCTTCCGGTTTCAATCCTGGCCACAAGAGAAGCAACCACGGAGGCACTGGGGCACGGAGGCGCATTCGACGCGACGCGCCATTTTGCAATAAATAAAAAACGGAAGATTTGCTTTTTACATCGCGTCAAAGAATGTGCGGCTTGAACCCAAAGCGCCTCCGTGTTTCCGTGCCTCAGTGGTGAAATTCTTTTCTGCTCCTCCACGTCCTTTGACGACCCCGCTTTACCGGGTCGCGCGACGAAGACTTTCCTGATTGCACGGGTTACGCTATTTTGTTTACTTCTATCCGCCGGTCGCGGGAAGGCGGCGGGGAGTCTGGGTTGGATCGGGATTTCTTTTCCAAGCGGAAGGAACGGACCATGTTGAGCATAAAGCGAATGTTCTGTGGCGTGACGGTTGTTGTGCTTTCAGCTCTCGTGTTCGCGGCCGGCCTGGCGCGCGGGCAGGATGCGGCGCCAGCGGCGGCGAAGGGGCCGCCCGTGCAAATCGGGGTGGTGGCGATCAAGTCGTTCGACGCGGCAGCCGCGTTCGCGATGGAAATCGGGGCACCATTGCCGCCGCAATGGAGCCCACAGGGAATCGAACAGCAGGTTCCGTTCATCGGACAGGGCAATCTGGTTACGGATAAACCCATCGGCATCGTGCTATTCGGCGGTGCGAACTTCAACCCGCAACAGATGATGGCGATCATGGTGCCCGTGAAGCCCGGCGCGGCCAGCGCCGACGCCATGACCAAGGCCGGCGGCATGCCGGTCGCCGGACACGACGGCATGTTCGCGCGGAATGGGGTGAACGTGACGCACACAGGCGATTATCTGGTTGTCAGCCCTGAACCCGCCCTCGCGGCGATGGCCAAGCCGGGGGTGCTGGCGGCAGCGCTCAAGGGGCCGGACAACCTTGTGAGAATTGTGGTGGACGTCAAGGCGATCCGCACGAGCATTCCCGACCACATCAACGCCTTCCTTACCCACATCGGCGAGCAGGCGGCGAATACACCCGCGGGCCAGCAGGGGGCGCAGTTAGTGATTCCACAGTTGAAAAAAGAACTGGACGCGCTGGATCGTTTGGAGATCGCGCTGGACGATGGGGCCAAGGGGATTCGACTGGCGTTCACCGCGGCCCCGTCCAAGATGCCGGCGCCCACCGCCGGCAACCGGGCGGGCATGCCGCCGGGCGTGTTCGCGCGCTTCGATTTGAATGTTTCGCTGGCGAAGGCCAATCCAGAGGCCGGCCGCGCGATCGTTAATGCAAGCGTAAGTGCCCTCTCGAACGCCGCAAAAGTCCCGTTCACCGCCGAGCGCCAGAAGCGGGTTACAGATTTTTTTTCGAAAGAAGTCGATCTCGCTTTCAATCCTGCGGCCACATCGATCGGCATTGAAATGATCGGAGCCGATCCCGTCATATATGTAGTTCAACACTGGGACAAGTCTCCGGATTGTGCGATGGAATTGCGTCAGGTTGTTTCCGAAAGCAATGCTGTGGCTGAGGCCAAGGATGACGTTATCGAGCTCCAAACGTACAAGTCTGGTGCCATGAAGGTTATGCGGGCCGTTGCAAATGAGCACGGCAAAACCATCGGCTATCTTGACATGGTTCAGCGCGACAACGACGTTTTCATCGCGATTAGCCCCACGCAATTCCGGTATGTCGATAAGCTGATCGCCGCCCCGTCCAAAGGCCCGTCGCGGGGATTGGCGTCCGGCTATCTCGATCTTGGCAAGCTGCTTGATGCCGTGGGACAAATGCCGAACTCGCCGTTGGCGGGGATGCCGCCGGACGTGCAAAAGCAGCTTAAGGAAATTCTCGCCGGCCAACGACTGACCGTCTCGGCGACCACGGAAGGCGACGCCGAGACCGTTGACATCGGCATCTCAAAGGGCCTGGTCCAAAACGCGCCCAAGCTCATGGCCCTGATCGGCGGCATGGCCGGCGGCCCCGGCGGCCCTCCCGGCGCGGGGCCAGGCGCCGGCCCGACGGACGGCAGGGCCCCGTCGCCGCCGCCAGGCGAAGTCGGGAAATGACACGCACGCCGGTTTTGACGACTCAATGCTTGGCAACGTCTGCGGGAGGAATTGCGCCAAGAGCGCAAAGACGCAAAGGCGCAAAGAAGGTAAAGGATTTTTCGTGATACACCTGTATTTCGGGCGCGTTTTTTCCGGTTAAGCCTACAACGAATTGAAGAGTCGCGCACGTCATGCGTAGAAGCCCGTTACCGTATCACGGGCGTCTCGCCCGTGCCGATGGCGCGGCAGCAGAGGAATCGCACGACTGCGAGTCGCAACCCTTCTGCTTAGCTTCTTTGCGTCTCGGCGTCTCTGCGGCCTCAGCGCAATCTTTTCGCCTCAACGGCTCCTGACGCGCATCCCCCACATGGAAAAGGCCCTTCGCAACCGTCTGACCTTCGGCCCTTTGATGCTGGCCGGTCTGTTTCTGCTGCTATGGCTGGATCACGTTGCCGAGCGCTGGACCCGTCCCTGGATGGACCGGGCCACCCACAACCCGCACCGGCCCGGCATTCAAGGCATCGGCCTGCTGATCCTTCTGATCTCCATACTGCCGCTGGCGGTGGAAGAGTTGGCGGTGCTGTTTACCGCCGAGCGCGTGCGGCCCTATCGGTTCATCGCGGGGGTGGGATCGGGGGCTCTGACGGTGCATGCGTTTCTCACGCAGTTTGACTGGTTCGAGCCCATCGCCGCCTCCACTCTCGTGTTCGTCATCGTGTTCGTGATGATCGTTGCCGCCCTGCGGCGGGCCTGGGCCATGCAGTCGCAGGATGCCATCGTCCGCATGGCGGGCACCGTTTTGGCAACCCTCTACCTGGGCGGCCTGGCCTGGTTTCTCATGGCCATCCGTGTCAAGCATTCGCCCCACTTCACCGGCAGCACAACCATGGTGTTGATGATCCTGGTGGTGGTGAAATCGACCGACATCGGCGCGTATTTCGGTGGCCGGGCCCTGGGCCGCCACAAACTCATCCCCTGGCTCAGCCCCGGCAAAACCTGGGAAGGCCTTGCCTGCGGCGTGGTGGTTTCCGGGGTGGTCGGAGCCTGCATCGCTCCCAGTTTGCCGCACATGCACACCGCCCCTTGGAAAGGCTTTATCCTCGGCGTGATCATCGGCGCCACCGGCCAAGCCGGCGACCTGCTCGAAAGCATGATGAAGCGCGACGCCGAGGTGAAGGACAGCGGAGCGCTGGTGCCGGGCTTTGGCGGAATACTCGACATCATCGACAGCCCCCTGTTTGCCGCGCCATTTGCGTATTTGCTGCTGAGCTTTTTCACGCATGGGTCGCTATAATGATGCGAAGTCGATTAAACACGAAGTCGATTAAACACAAAGGCACAAAGACACAAAGTAAAGTGTTGTGACACTTTAGCCGTGTGCGGAACTCGGGGAAGAAGAGCGTAGCGTATCACGGGCGTCTCGCCCGTGCCGATGGCTTGGTAGTGGAGGAATCACGGTTCCCGCCAATCACAACGCATCGTGCACGGGCGAGACGCCTCATCTTTCGTCACATTTTTTCCAGTCCAGCCGCCCGCGCGCCCATGACCATCAGGTGAAGGTCATTCCATCCGCGCCAGAGGGTGAGCCAGCCGGGTGGGCCGTCGGACTTGCGGTTTTGGTGGCCGCCCAGTCGGCCCAAGGCCATA
>Ga0209483_1002079_pt1 | contig 14460 bp, 20 predicted proteins | sample NGEPerA_FD_184508 | JGI IMG/M metagenome (GOLD analysis project Ga0209483, IMG submission 184508) | Arctic peat soil microbial communities from the Barrow Environmental Observatory site, Barrow, Alaska, USA - NGEE PermafrostL2-A... | ecosystem: Environmental > Terrestrial > Soil > Wetlands >... | reverse complement strand
CCCAAATGGACGCCGAACAGACAACTGCAATCCTAAAAGAATTGCAGAAGTTAAACGCTACCCTCGCCGAAATCGCGACTGAGCTATTTGCGATTACGGAAACCCTAAAGGAACTAAGAACTTGAATGCGCTTCAAAACATGGATGGCCGGCGCGGCGGGTTTAGCTCCTTTCCTCGTTGCGACGCTATCCGTGGCCCGCAACGCCTTCCTGTCCCAAGCCGGGTGGCGTTGCGGGCACCTTTATTCGCACCGTGTGGCGCTATGTGGCCGGCTTATCCTCCCGGCCGCGTGGATGGACGCCTCACGACCGGCCGGGCGCCGGTGCCCTCAGCCATGGGGCCAACGCCGGCGACCCGGCCACCTTTCAACCCCTGTAGGAATGTAACATCATGTCAGTAATTGAAAACCCGAGTCAGCTAGGCAGCGAACAAGCGGCCCGCTCAAATTTCGACACGCCAGCCGCCCCGAGCGCTGCAACCGTCGAGGCGTTTAAGGCGGTCATGGCCAAGGTCGGCGTATCGCCGGACGCTACGCTCGTCGCCCACAAGCTCGCGCCCGAGCCCATTGTCGAAGCCGCTACGCCAACGGTTGAACCGACAAAGGTATTGAGTAACCCATCTGCCGGCTTGACCAATGCGGAGGTTGCCAGCGCACGCGTTCAATGGCTGGCTGCGGGGCTCGATCCTGCCGCATTTGACACGGCAAGCGGAGCCCCGGCACCTGTTGCGGACGAAAGGACAATCGAGGAACGCACCTTCGACGCCAGCCCGCTTCGTCCTGCAGCCCCTGCCGAATACCACATCGACCTTCGAAATCGCGGCCCGCAAATTCCGGTGCATCCGGCGCTTGCTAAAACGAAGGGCGAGACGCGCGAGGCTACAATTCCCGAATTGGCGAGGTTCAACGCGGACATTCGCGGTTGCATGGCGTCCATGTCTATGCCGGCCGGCGTCGGGGCCGGGTTAGCAGAATGGGCAATCGACGATGCAAAAATCTATAGCGGCCTCGATGACGTATCGAAGCAACTCTACAATCGCCAGCAGGCGCACGACCTCGGGAAAATGATCGGCGAGGATAAGGTTGCGAGCGCAATTAGTGACGCTAAGGCGTTGCTTTCTATCTTCGCTGACAGCAACAAAAAGCTGGCGAAGCAATTCTCCGAGGCCGGTTACTGGAATTCCGCCCGAGTGATCGCGACGCTGCACCGGCAGGCCGAACGCATGTATCTGCGGCTTGAAATGTCAACTAAACGTGGAGGTACAAAATGACTTCACCATTCCAAGAGCGCGGCGAAACTGCACCGGCTGACCCGCCAGAACCGGACCGTGAAATTCTCGATACAGAATTGGAAAAGCTGTACTGGGCGGTACTGGAAAAATACGGCGAGGCCGATGGCAAGATAATCCTGCGGGCTGCGACGGACACTGTGGCCGGCCAATTCTGCTTTGCCCTGTCCAGGATCCCAAGCATTTACCGCGCGGACTTCTTGGTCGAGCTAGAAAAGGAAAAAGCTAAATTCGATGCCGCCGCGAAGGAGAAACCTAATGGTGAATAAATTGAGCGACGCCGATAGCCATACCAGGTCAGTAGGAACACCGGCTGCGAACCATTCGCAACGAAATCGCCAATCAATGCAACGGGTTAGGCAAAAAGCGGCACCACGTGGTGCCGGTCAAGAAACGGAGGAAGACCCAACGGCAGAAGAGCGCGCCATCGAAGCTACTGTTGAGGTGTTGGCCCCCGGACAGCGTATCGGGCACGCGGCCTTGACTGAAAAGGTGAGACTTGCGCGGAAGGCGGCCCGCCATGAGTAGGGCGCAATTCAACCGGAAGTCGCCGCCCGTTCTTGCGACTGTGAAGGCGCTTCCGCGTGAGAGGATCGGCCGCTACAGGCCGGTGGCTGGACCCAAAGTGGCTTCGCCGGCTGCAGCGGCTCCGCGTCTTACCCCGGACGAAACCGCTTTCAATCTGGCCGCGTCTATCACTTCGGAAATTCGCCAGCTTGGCTTTGATATGAAAGCCCAGCAGTTGATCGGGCGCAAGGTGTCGGGAAGGCTGGCGGCGCTCTATGGGTAACGCAGTCGCCAAGGTAGAGAAACCGAGTTATGGGCCAGCCATGACGGCGCTCAATCCGCGTCAGCGTATCTTCGTCGATTTGAAGATGCGGGGCGAACCGGGTCCGCACAATACCAGCGCGGCTGTACTCGGCGCCGGCTATCTGACACCGGACGCCGACCCGAAGCTCGTCGCCGCCTCTGCGCACAAGCTTCTTTCTAATCCGAAAGTTGTTGACGCTCTGATTGAGGTGTCGCGGCAGATGATACGCACCGATGGCCCCGAGGCCGTGGCGACCGTGAGGGAAATCCTGCGCGATAAAAGCGCCAAGGGTTCCGACCGGCTGAAAGCGGCGAGCATGGTTCTTGATCGGACCGACCCGACCGAACAAAAAATCGCCGTCACTCACGAACAAATCGACCACGAAAAAGACTTGCTGGCTTATCTCCGCCATCGAATGTCACAAGGCGACACTCCCGAACAATTGGAGCGGGAGTTTGGTTACAGCGACCTTCCGCGCCTTCAAGCGTTGCTCGCCGATAAGGCGAAGCCCGCGCAAGTGATCGAAGCCGAATTTAAAGAAGTAGAAGACGAGGAAGAAGTTGAATGGACCGCGCTATGACCGACGAATTTCTTGAAGGCCCCGACCCGAATGAGGTCCGCAAACAGGCGAAGCGCATGTGTACGGCCGCCGAGTATCAGCGCCGCTATAACCGGAGCGCGTTCTACAGGCCGAACAAAAAGCAATTGATCTTCCACAATTCCCCTCACAAAGAGCGGATGCTTCTTGGCGCCAACCAATCGGGCAAGACACATGCCGGCGCCGCCGAAATGAGCTTTCACGCCACGGGACGATATCCGCAATGGTACAAAGGGCTAGTCTTCGTCCCCAATACCCGCACGGAACGGACGCATGAATTTATCGGCTGGGCCGCTTGCACGTCGAGCCTCGCAGTCCGCGATGGTTTGCAGATAAAACTCTTCGGCGACGTGACGCAAACTGACGGTTTAGGGACGGGTTTGATCCCGCTCGATTTCATTGTCGGCCGCCCGACGATGGCTCGCGGTATCTCGGGCTGGGTCGATACGGTCAATCTTCGGCGCGAGACAGGCGGCAATGCAATCATCCGCTTAAAGTCCTACGAGCAAGGTCGCACGGCCTTCCAGGGCGAAAGCGTTGACATAATTTGGCTTGACGAAGACCCAGGCTATCCGCCCGGCGACGAGATTTACGGCGAGGCATTGGCGCGCGGCGTCACAACGGACGGCCGCATTTACTGCACGATGACGCCAATCTTGGGCAAGACGCCCGTTCGCAAGCGGTATCTCGAAGCGTCGCCGGATCGCGCTTCGATCAAGATGACGCTCGACGACGTAGATCATCTTGACCCGGCCACGATTGCCGCGAAGATCGCGAACTACAAGCCGAGCGAGCGGGCGACCCGCGCCTATGGCGAGGATATGGCCGGCGAGGGGGCTGTCTTCGAAATACCCGAAGAGAATATCAAGCATCGTCTTGACGCTGCGACCATCCCGGATCACTGGCGCTGGCTCGCGGCGATTGACTTCTCGCATGCCGGCTTGAGTTCAACGGCTCACCCGTTCGCCTGGGTTGTCGGCGTTCTCGATCCCGACGCGGACATTATCTACATCATGCACGCGCTATTGCTGCGGCAGATGCTTCCGGCGAACCACGTTGCAGCCATTAAGTCCTATCCGGCCTGGGATGCTCGAACAACGTGGGGTCATGATGGCAACGTCCGCGACCTATCGACCGGGACGACCTTCGCCGACATATACAAGAAGCTTGGGCTGAATATGACGGGTAGTCATGCGACATTCCCCGATGGCGGCTATTCATTCGAAGCCGGTATCGCGGCCATGGAGCGACGCTTCGCCGAAGGAAAGCTCAAGGTCGCCGCGCATCTTGGCGAATGGTTTGAAGAGTATCGCAGCTACCATCGGGAAAACGGGAAGATCAACAAGATCGACGACGATTTACTTTCGGCGACGCGGCAACTTGTCATGGGCTTGCGCGAAGCTCGACCCTTGACACAGCTAGCCTCTGACGGCGGCCCGAGCATGTTTCAGCGCAAACGCGGCGGGAACTACGCATACAAAGGATCGACGCTAGGCGACACCGGAGATTTGCCATGGGGAGCATGATGACAAGCAACTCAAAACTCGAAATCGCGTTGGCTTTGGCTGACGCCGGTTGCGCTGTATTTCCCCTAAAGGAAAACGGCAAGGCGCCGGCTTGTGAGCATGGGTTTCTCGACGCCACCCGCGACGCGGCGCAGATCAACGCATGGTGGACCGAGACACCGGAAGCGAATATCGGGCTATCGACTGGCCCTTCTAACTATACCGTCGTCGATATCGATCCAGGCGGCGAAGAAGCCTGGGCCGCGCTTCGTGCCAAGCACGGCATTCCCGAAACGTGCGTTGTGAAAACACCTCGCGGCCACCATCATTATTTCGTAGGCGCAACGCCTAAGTCTACCGCCGGCAAGCTGGCTGAACACATTGATACGCGCTCGGAAAAGGGCTATGTGGTAGCTGCAGGCTCGACAATCGACGGCGTGGATTATATTTACGCGAACGACGCCGACCCGGTGCCATTGCCGGACGCAATACGCGAGCTACTGCAGCGGAACGAAGCCGAACCGATTGCCGTCGCGCCGGCTGGCGTCGTGATCGATAGCCCTGCGAATATCTCGCGCGCTACTGCCATGCTTCGCGTCGAGAATGTCTCGGTAGAGGGTAGTGGCGGAAACGATCTTGCTTATCGGATAATTGCCCAGGTGAAAGACGAAGGGCTGTCTCAGGCCGAAGCTCTAGACGTCATTAGCAGCGAATGGAACCAGCGGTGTCAGCCCCCTTGGTCCCCGGACGAATTAGATGCGCTCGTCGCTCACGTTTACGAGTTCGGCCAGAATGAGATTGGCGCCAGGGCCAATCCGCCGGGCGCGGTTGCCTTCGAACACGTTGTTGCCAAGGATGCCGCCTTAGACGCCGATAAGCCCTTCCTCTATATCCGTGGCCCGGAAGATTGGAAGGCGTCGCCCGTCGCTGAAATGCAAGTCGAGACAATCTTGGCGGCCCGTTCAGTCCTTATGCCTTGGGGCGACTTCGATGCGGGCAAGACCTACTTTATGGTGGAGCTAGTTACTGCGGTCGGAATGGGCCGGCCCGCCTTTGGTCGCTTCAAGACGCTACTGCCCGGCACCGGGTTGATCTTCGCCGGTGAAGACCCCGAGCGGTTGGAGCAATCGCGCCTTGTCGCAGTCGCTCAAAAATACTGCGATGGCGACCTTGCAAGGCTCAATACCTTCACCGTGCAAACCGCCATTCCACTCGACGACCCAAATCTTTGGGAAAAATATTATGACGAAGTAAAACGCTTCGTGAAAAAACGTGGCCCACTAGGTTGCATCGGCAATGACACGCTAAAACGGTCGATTGGTTCTCTCAAGCAAAGCGAGAATGAAACCGCCGACCGCTTCACAAAGGTCATGGAAGGTCTAGCAAAAGAATTTAGCTGTTCGGTTATTTGCAACGCCCACGAGCCAAAGGCCGGCGCTTCGGGATACATCGCAGGCAGCAAGGACTTCACAAACGCGGCGAGCGTGACGCCGCACCTTATCCGCACCTCGGAAAAGCCGTTTAATGTAAAGATCGAATTCGAGCCGAAATACCGAATTGGAGCGCGGCCGTCTCCGATCCTTATCCATGGACATGCGCAGCAGCTTCCGGCGCCGGTTAGCGGCCAAACGTCCGACTTGTGTTTCACAGCCGTTAGCGACGCAGAGGCCCAGCGCCTATCGGTAGAGACTGGCCCGGTGGCAGAATTGCGAGGCGACCGGGAGACGGTTGCGGCGGCGCTTGTGCGGCTAAAATGGCATGAGTTCATCGGCGGCGGGATCACACCTACGTTCGCCGCGTACCTTGCGGGCGATGCTGCAAACTACAAGAACCGGGCCGAGTACGATAACGCCGTGACAACTTGGGGAAAGAAGCTGTTAAACGGAACACGCTCGCGCACCACGAAAAAAGGGAAAAAGATGCGGACGCGTTATGACGGCTATTTTGAAATCGACAATCGCTCTTCGCCAGCCTGCGTCCGGTGGTTTATTCCGGAAGGGGCCGGCGGCGATCCAGAACCGGAAATTATAGGCCCCGAGCTTGGCCCCGATACCTTCCCGGCCACAGAAGGGAGCGCCTAGATGCAAAAGCGAAATTTACACCGGCTTCAAGTGGGAATGAAAGTAACTTGCGCCCGCTACATGGTCGGCCAGGGGTCGCGTGGAAGCCGGAGTAGCTTGCCTTATGGGGGCTACGAGTGCGGGATCGTCGTCCACGTCACGGAAAAAGGCGGTGTAAAGGTGCGACCAATCTTGCGAGATACGCCCGACCGAGTAGCAGACAGTTTTGAATGGTGGCCTTACCACGCCGTACGCGTCACCGATACCGACGACGGGGAGCCGCGCCCCCTGCCGCGCGTCAAGCGCCGGGCTCGGCAGGATGCGGGCTCGTACGAGCTTGGCCCCGATCCCTTCCCTACGTCTCATTAACCCAAGGAGGAAACAGTGTATCAAACGAATATGAAGTTCAAGCCAACTCCGCCGCTTTATGATCTTGACCATTGGATGATCGGGTGGAACGACCCGGATGCAACGTCACCCTGCGTACGCGTTGGCCCGTGGCCGGACTTAGAGGGATGGTCGAAAGAGTATGACAGCACAAGCGGCTGTTGCTTCGTCGAGTATTGGCCCAAGCTGACACGGCAGCAAAAGCTGCAAGAAATCGTAAACGGGTTTTTCTATCTCGTTCTAGGCGAAGGCTTAGACCCTCAAGCCGTACACGCGGAATTTTGGAAGATCGCGGAATATCGAGAGCTTGAATTGCCCTTCCTCGGCCATGGTCCCTACATCATGTTTCAAGGCGAAGGCCGCTGCGACCCTTACAACCCATAAGCTCGTTCCCTCTAACTAAGGAGCCGGACGATGACCGAGCGATTGCTTACAAGCTGCTTCTACGATGGCTTCCCGAACGAATTTCGCTTCTACGTCAAGGACGCCGAACCGGCGGGGTTGCGACACCTTGTTTCCCGGAGCGAAGGACGCGATGATTTTGCGGCTGGAATACCCGCAGGCTGGACAGACTCGCATTTAATGGCGCTCATCGCTAAGAGCCCATTCGCCATACCCGGCGGCAGGGATGCAACAACGTATCCGCCAGTTGAATTTTCCGCCCGTGTAATGGGCCTCCCTCGTCTTGTGTCGGCGTCCGAAGTTGAAGAAGCCTTCAACAAAAAGAAACCGCCGGCTATTCAATCGCCATAGTCGAGCTTTTCAATCGCCGCCGACTTCCGCGCAAGGGACGTGCCACCGCTGTACAGTCCATAGGTTAGACTAGCCTTTTCATGCCCGAGGATATCTGCAGCAACGCCTTCCGGGACTTCAGCATTTTCCAGCAATGTTGAAACAGTCTTTCGAAGGCTGTGAAATACCCACCGGCCATCGTAGCCGAGCGCGGTCTTCATTTTCGAAAAACGCTTGCCGATGGCGCCGCTTCGAGCGCCGTATTTATTCGCCGGCAACCTGTCCAGTACATAGCCGGCGCGATTGTCTATGAGGGCAGCGAGGATCGGCTTCAACTTCGAATGAAGGGGTATCTGGCGACGGCCTGCAGCGGTCTTGGCATCGACAATTTCGATATACCCCGCCGCCGAATTAACCCGCTCGATCTTCAAGGAACATAATTCTTCTATCCGGCAACCTGTCCAGCGGGCCAACTCTATGAGGGCGACAAGTGGCATATCGACGCGCCGCCGAGCTTCCCCTAGGAGATTAAGAACGTCAGGCGCCGAGAACGGCCTTCTTAGCCCGTCAACCGATTTCTTACTGTGGCTAGGCAGCGAAGGCTTATCGAAGGGGTTGGCTTCCGGGGCGGCATCAAGCGAGACAAGAAATATCCAATAGTCTTTTAACTCCGCTAAGAGGCGCCGAACATTGGCCGGCGTCGTAAGTTGCCGCCCGATCCACAACCGAACCGTCTTCCTAGTCACGTCCCCGACCGTGGCAAATTCGAGGGCAAATTTCGTGATCGTGGCGCGCTTCGTGTTGGCGACTTTCGGCGTATTCGTTTTTTCAATCGCGGCGAGATAGGCGTCGAGGTGGGCGGCGAAGGCCACAATTTGCCCCGTCGCTTTATTGTACCACTCACCCGCCTTCAAGGCGGCCGGATCGTTCTCGCGGTCGCCGCCTTCGCCCCTTGCACTCGGGTCGCCGCCAAGAGCTTCTTCAAGCTGCTCGGCGCTAATCCAAATCTGCTCTAAAATGCGGTCGCGTTCCTGGGGGGTCTTCGCGGCTCTTAGGGTGGCGGCATAGAATAGAGCATCGTTTTCGAGGCCATCCCCCCGCAACGCTCTTTGAATTTGCATCCGCCAAGATGCTTCGAGGATGGCGGCGCGTTGCTTCGCCGTTTCCTTATCCGGGGTCTTGAGCGAGGCCGTAAACCGCTTGCGGCCTAGGGCGGCCTGCGCAGCCCTCGGAACGTCATGGACGGCAATCCAGGCCCTATACTGGCGCTTGAGGTACAGGTGTCAGCCCCATAGACGGTCGCTGAGTGGCCTTCATCGTCTTTTAACCCCCCTGGGTACACCCTAGCAGCGGGCGGCCCCAGATAACGGTTCCCCATAACGGTCTACCCCAGGCGGCAGGCCAAAGCTAGGCTTTCTTTACCATGTTAGCCGCCCGGTCCGGGAATGCCATGGACGATGCCTATATTTTCGATGGCATAATTCGTAGGCCCCTGGCCGGTTTCAGACGACGACGGGAGACAGTGACATCATGGTCCCAGATAACGGTTTCGCCGGGCGTTTGAGCCTCGGATAAAGTAATAAGATATTAGCATCAAGTATTTCCAAGAATTTCGGCGCGAAATTTGGCCTCTTGGTAAATATAAATCGTGACCAGTTGATAGGAAGGGCCGCCGGTACCCTGCCGGGTCTTTCTATTGGGGCCTTGTGGCGCTCGCTTGTCTTGTTGCGACGCTGTCGGCCGCAATCTATTCTAGCGTTAACTGTAAACAGTGCTGGCGCAGAAGCGCCGATCATGTCTCTACTGTTCGCATCGGAAGCGAGCAACCAAGGAGCAAACACCATGTCAACGTGGTTAGACGATCTAAGCCCCAAACTGCGCCATGCTTATAGCATCGTAGGCAATCAGCCTAGGTGGGCGCTCAAGAATATGGTCTCGGCTCTTAGTGGCCTAACACAGCTAAACACAGCCGAGGATAACAGGCGGCTGCAGGCCGGGCGCTACATCCTGCAGCAGACGCGAGGGCGGCCTAGCGGCTGTTCGCAATCCTAGCCTTCTTCGAACAGTCGCCTATCCCGCAAGGAGCAAACCGTGGACTTTGAAGCGACCGAACAACCCTCGCCAACCGCAAAGAATGAAACAGTCATGCCGCGTCGGCTTCCAAATGCCTCTTATAGGGTGCGCGAGCATCTAATGCCCGCCGAGGTGGATCGGCTAGTTGCTGAGGCTAGGAACAACCGCCACGGCCATCGTGACGCGACCATGATAATCTTGGCCTATAGGCATGGCTTACGCGCCAGCGAGCTTTGCGCGCTCGAATGGACCCAAGTGTCATTTGAGACTGCGACGCTGCACGTCAACCGCGTCAAGCTAGGTCTGCCTTCAACGCATCCACTCACTGGCGACGAATTGCGCGCCCTGCGTCGACTTCAAAGAGAAAGCACCACGTCGCCATTCATCTTTGTGAGCGAGAGGGGCGCCCCATTCGGACGTGCTGGCTTTGCTCGCATGATCGAGCGCGCGGCGGCTGGTGCTGGCCTAGAGATTAAGGCGCACGCGCACATGCTGCGTCACGCGTGCGGAACCTATCTGGCGTCGACGGGGACCGATATGCTGACCATTAAAAGCTACCTAGGCCATCGAGACATTCGCTCTACCGCGCACTACACCGCGCTTGCGTCCGATTGCTTCAAGGGCCTTTGGCACGATTAACGCTGTGCAGGGAGTGAGCATGTTTTTTCGGCGGCCCCATTGGATACATCGTCTTGCTGCTTATCTGGCGCACCTTGAGCGCGCGTCGGGCGGACGGCAGAAGGCCTTTCGTCTTGTTCTGAAACTAACGTAAGGCGTCGAGCGGCCGGCCCTGCAAGGCCGGTAGATCACAACCCGCAAGATAGGAGCTTGCCCCGTGCCATCCGAAATTATCAGCCGTCAAGATGCAAAGGCGCTCGGGCTAAAGCGTTACTACACGGGTGAGCCTTGTGGCCGCATGCACGACGACGACCGGCAAGTATCAAGCGGTCAGTGCATGACGTGCAACCGCCTTAATCAGGGCGAATATTATTCGACCCCTCACGGAAAATCTGCTAGTGCGGCGCGCCGACAACGCCGCATGGCAAAGCCCGAATACCGCGAGCGGGAGAGTGCGCGCCATGCGAGGAAAAGGGCAAAGCCCGGATACCGCGAGCGGGAGAATAAAGCCAGCAGTGCGCGCAGGAAGGCACTCTCTCCCGACCAGCGGCGCACGCTTTTACTCAAAAAGAAATACAACTTAACCCTTTCCCAATTTAAAGTGAAATTAGCCGCGCAAGAAAACGCTTGCGCAATTTGCCGAACGGACTTCGCTGCACTTAGGCCGAGTTTGTGGTTGACCCCTATAAAAATTGACCACTGCCACAAGTCCAACCGTATCCGTGGCCTGCTATGCCATCACTGCAATGTCGCGTTAGGGAGCTTCCGGGACAGCCCCGCACTACTTCGCGCCGCCGCCATATATCTCGAAAAGTATCAGCTAAAAACGTAAGTGGCGGAGAGCGGCCAGCCCTGCAAGGCCAGCCGCTCTCCTATCTGCAACCCTAGGAAGATAGGAGCTTCCCATTGTCACAGAATAAACCAAGCCTACCCGAAAATAACCATGCCGACGACTACGCGGCCGAACAAGTCGCGTACGCCCACCGCGCCGATCTGCTAGCCGCCGCCTGGGAACGCGCCAAGCTGCCACGCACGGCCCGGCAGATTGAAGCCGAGCGCAGCTTGGGACTTATCCCGTCCCCAGGTCGCTCGATCCACGTCGATAACGGCGACCGCAACCGAACATCCGACGCGGCTAAGGGCGGTCGCGGCTTCCCTCAAGGGGGCCGCTAAAATGTCCGTCGAGGCAATTATGCTAACGGCGTTCCTCGCGGCGCTCGCTGCCATCTGCATGCTCGCGTGGAGTGACACCGATGAATAGCTCAAGGCCACCGGTGCCGCGCCTCTATCGCTATGAGGCCATGCCCGAGCCGCCGAGGCGGTTGTCCCTTGAAACAAAGAAGCGCGTCTGGCTGGTCTTGTGCGCTGGGCTCGACGACAAGGGGTCGCCATGATTATCTTCGACGGACGCCAACTCGACGAAGCGAATGAAAATCCACCACCACCGGTGAAGATCACGCTCTTCGACGAGGCCGGCTGGCTCGAAGCTGTGGCGGCCCCAAGGATCGCGAAGAGGTAACCCATTCTGCCTAGGGGTTTTGGTGCATCGTCCCCCCCCTCGGCCCGCGCAGCCGGCGGTCGTGGTAACAACACCGGCACCCCCGGCATGGCCTAATGGTGCAAGCCAGGGTCGGGGGATTTTCCACGGGTGACCGGCGCCACGTGGCGCCGCTTTTTGCCTAAGGCGTTGATTGGCTTGACGATTTCGCTGCGAATGGTTCGCAGCCGGTTTGTAGTTTCATTTGTAACAGTTTTGACGGTGCGTGTATGAAGGGTCGATTTTTGCCTAAATTGGATTGGATTGGATATCGTAAGCATGCTTATAGTACCATAATGGGACTATAATATGAGAAATATGAGAAAATCAAAAAATATGAGAAAAAGGTCTCCGTGGGTGGTCTCCGTGGACCCAGGGAGACCCTCAGGGAGACCTCTCAGGGAGACCTCTCAGGGAGACCCACGGAGACCTCAGGGAGACCCTTTTTGTCTAAGCAATATCAGTGACATAGCGGCCAGGGAGAACCACGGAGACCTCAGGGAGACCTCTTCAAGCCTAGGGTGGTCTCCGTGATTTATAACCCGAGGTACGAGGGTTATAAATTGCGGAGCCAAGGGAGCTTAAAATTAGAGTGGCTTGGCTCTTAGATAGTTGGACGTAAGGGGTGGCTCGCTCAGCCGGGCGATCCCGATTTTGATAATCTCTATTAGCACGCCCCGGACCCCGCCGCGCCGCCATAGCGGCCGTGCCAGACCCAGGACATAATTCCTGGACTTATCCTCAAAATTGGAGTTTAATCGCTCTTTCGACTGCAGAGGCCCTATGAGCGATAAAGCCCACGACGATCCACCGCTGGCGAACCAGGAAAGCCGTGTGCGGTCTGTTTGCCGGTCTAGGGGCTTGCTCCTCGTAAAGCGTCAAGCTCAAGGCCAGCCGGCCGCCTACCGCGTGCTGGCGGGGCCTGATAAGCCACCGGCGACGACGGTTGAAGGCGAATGGGGCTCGCTCGACGAAATCAGGGCGGAACTAAAGATTTCGGTTGTCGGCGTTCGCGGTCGGCCGAGGCTCTAAAAAGTCTCTACCCGGCCAGAAGGCCGGCATAGGGCTAGAAAGGCCCCTTTCTTTCACAAGGGGACGCGGCCTAATGACTGAGCCTAAGCCGCCAGATATCACCGGCGTCGTGCACCAAACACTGTACCCGATAGTCCAGGCCATCGAAGCGGGATGGTTTCGGAAAATCTTACGCGCGGCTGCCCGCCTCGTTTCGGACTTCGCTGTCCTGCTGCGGCGCCAGGATAAGCTCGAAGCCGATGGCAGGGCGGACGCAATAGATCGAGCCGAAGCCGCCACAAGAAAGGACCGGCTTCAATCCCGCGACGACAAGAGAATGGCGCTAGACTTTATTGACCGGCTCGACGATCCGGCATCCGCGCCAACCATTGCGGCGCTGGGCTTCATTCAAACCGCCTACGACGACCCGCTATCGCTAACTGGCGACCCGAAGGCGATGCGGGGGTCCAGCGGGTCTTATGGCGCCTTGCCAATAGTGTCACAACGGATGATGCGCGAGCCGGCGACTTCGGATAACCAAAGCGCCGGATTGACGGGGACGGCGGACCTCGAAGCTAGCCACAAGGCAACACAGCGCGAGAATGTGAAGCGCGAGGCAGAAGAGCATCCGCCCGGCGAGGTGCAATACATCGTTTCGAGGGGTATCCGTCGCCGAAAACCCCGCCGCTAGAATTCCTTAAGTCCACAAGCCATTGATATCATTCAACTCAGGTATGACCCCCAGTATGTAGGAACCACTGGAAAGGCCGAGCCATGTCACTTGTCAGGAAACCATCGCCGCCAACTACCGCCGAAACTCTGGCCCGGCTACAAGCCGACTTAAGTGCGGCTCAAGCCGCCGAGGCCGCGATCCCCTTGGGCCCGGTCGAGCAGGCGGCCCAGGATATTCAAGACTTCAAACAGTCCGTCGCCGATAAGCTCAACGCCGGGAATTTGGCCGCTGGCGAAAAGATGGTGGCGAAGCTGCGGGCCAAGATTGGAGAAAAGAACGCGGAAGCTGCGATTGTTGTCGAGCATGTTGCAAAGGCCCTCGCCGCTTGGCGCCGGCTCGGCGAACACAACTGGGCCGCTTACGACCTCTACATAGCAGGCGGCGGTACAAATCCGGGCGGAAAATTATTCGACGCTGACGAATTGCGGGCGCTGCTTGGCGCCGAGTTCTACCGAAACGACGAGGGCAAAATCTCGTTTCCCGGTGCGGCTCGGACGCACATGGAGAACACCTCGGATCGGAAAGCCCAGCCGCCGATGCTCGAAACACTTGAGAAAACTGGCGAATGGACGATCCGCCAATTCGAGGCAGTTCAACGGGCGCGACCCTTAGTGACCGTCGAAGAGCTATTCCCTGAGGATGGCCCAACACCGGTCGAAAAAATCGTCGATACCGAGCCGAAGAGTGCCAACGAAATCCAAGCGCAAATTAACGCAGCGCGGCCAGCGCCGGTGCTGATCGACAACCGAAAGGCCGGCAAAAATGGCGAGTAGATCAAACGCCAAACGGGTCTATGTAAAAAACGGCGAGCTTTCGTTTGCCTCAGAATTTCTAAGCTGCCCACAATCCGCTGTCTCTCAATTCTTATCGGACGGCAGATTGCAAGTTGCGAGCAACGGAACGATCACGCCAGCATCGCTTGAATTGCTGAAAGCCAAACGTAACAAAGGACGGGGCCCCACCTACGAGCATGAAAGCCCTCCCAAATGGACGCCGAACAGACAACTGCAATCCTAAAAGAATTGCAGAAGTTAAACGCTACCCTCGCCGAAATCGCGACTGAGCTATTTGCGATTACGGAAACCCTAAAGGAACTAAGAACTTGAAT
>Ga0209483_1002076_pt1 | contig 14469 bp, 20 predicted proteins | sample NGEPerA_FD_184508 | JGI IMG/M metagenome (GOLD analysis project Ga0209483, IMG submission 184508) | Arctic peat soil microbial communities from the Barrow Environmental Observatory site, Barrow, Alaska, USA - NGEE PermafrostL2-A... | ecosystem: Environmental > Terrestrial > Soil > Wetlands >... | reverse complement strand
ATCTCCAACGCCTCCGCCGCGCTCTCCGCGCCCAGAGAACGATAGCCGCGCGTGCGCAACATAAACATCTGCAGGCTCAACCGCTGCTCATCGCCACACACGCAAAGCACCACCTTCCGCGGCCTCATCTCCGCACCTCGATCGACACTTCTTCAACGATCTCCGCCTGGAATTTCTCGATGCACGCCAGCGAGCTGCACGCTGTTTTCTCAAAGTCCAGCCACGAGCAGCCGCCTGCACATGCGCGATGCTCGGTGCAGTGGCAAAACCGGCAGACGCCGCTGGGCGGATAAGGCAGTTCGTCATACGCCAGCCCCGCGCGGCCCTCGATCCAGTCGCGGTGCGAGACGTGGACGATTCCCGGCACGACCAGCACTCGATGCGCATTCTCCGCGGGGTCCGGAACGACGAACGCCACTTCGATCGACGGCTCGCCCTTCGCGCCGGCCAGCGATTCGTCCATCGATATCCCCGCCACCAGCGCGTTGTACGCCGGAAACTCATCGCCGCGGCGCTCGACCAGCAGCACAGTACATCCAGGCTGAATTCCAATCGTTCTCATCGTGCCTCCTTGATCCGTCTCCAGGCTGCTCGGCGTAAATCCGAACAGTCATACTTCGTTCCGGCCGGACTCCGCGCCCAGGCCCATGCCCGCTCGGCGGCGATCCGCGCCATCATCTCGTCGAGCTTTTCCGCCCGCGCCGCCTTCTGCTTCTCTCTCGCCGTCATCGCTCAGCCTCCAGCTCCTCGCGCTCGCGCTACCGGCGTTCGAGCAGGTTCTGTAGTTCCGCGTTCAGCGCGTCGACCATCGGGTGCTGGGGGAAAGTCTTCCCGTACTCGATCATTTCGGCCAGCGTCTTATCGTCGAGGCCCGAATACAGGTTCCTCACGACGCGCTCCGCGACTTCCTGGATGGTCTGCGCGTGCGAAAAATCGAGCGCGTATTCGGCTGTTTTGGCTGTCTTCATCGCTCAGCTCTCCCTGATATCCAGCGATGTCGGTATGCCCGACGCTATCGACGCCGCGCCCATCACGGTCCGCATCGCGCGCGCCATCCTGCCCTGCTTGCCGATCACCTTGCCCACGTCGCCCGGCGCCACATCGACGGTGATCGCAATGCGCTCGACGTTCCTCATGTCAGCCGACACGTTCACCGCCTTCGGCTCGTCGACCATCGCCAGCACCATCGTCCGCACCAGGTCGCACATCACCATTGCCGCTTCTTCCTTCGCCATCAGTTCCCTCCTTTTCAAAACAAGCTTTCCTGTTTCGCCGGCGCCGGCGGTCTCACTTTGGCCTCATCCTCGCGACGCTTGATACATGCCTGGCACCCGCCGCGCCGGCCGTCGAAGACGTAATGCATGGTTGGCTTCCGGCAGACGTTGCACCAGAAATTCGCCTCTACTGTCGCTTTCGAAAAATGCTCAGGCATCGCTCTCTCCTCCGCTGCCCCGGTGACCCGGTGACCCGCTTGCTCGGTTACCCGCTGACCCACCTAAAACTTCTCTCTGAAACTTCGTGGATGCAGTTGGCTCGGCGGAATCGACGCCAACTCAGCTTGAAACTCGGCATGATCGGCTTCCACCAGAACCCGCAACATAGCGATCGCCAGATCGCACTGGACCCCACGTTCGGTTACGCCGCGCCATACGCGGCACATGGCACCATCGATTTCCGTGAGGATGTCCGTTGATTCGATCGTTATCTTCATCTCTCTCCTCCGCTGCCCCGGTGACCCGGTGACCCGCTTACTCAGTTACCCGATGACCCGGTTACTCAACTCACCGCATCACCGGTTACTCTGCTGCCCCGGTGACCCGGTGACCCGGATCACCGCTGACTCACTTACCCAGCCACCCGGATACCCGGCCACCCAGGTAACCGGCCAGCAACTCCTCGACCAGGTCGGACAAGTCGCCGTTGCCCTCGTCCTCCCACTTCCGCCGCGCCGCCTTGTTCGTGGCCTTGCGCAGATAGAAGTGCGCCTGCTCGTAATCCGGATTTTTGCGCTTGCCCAGCTTCTCCGAGGGCAGGGAAGCCGCCGGCGACTTTGGCGGTTGAATTTCTCGCACCTTTGTCGCGGCCGGCTTTGCTGGCTTGGGCTCAGGTTCCTTCTCGAGCTGCGCGAACGCATCGGCTAAATTCATCCCAGCAGCTCCTGACCCGCGGCCGCATACGCCGCCCATGCGCGCTCCGCGTTCCTGTCGTCGACGGCGCTCACGATCGTGCCCGCGCCGGCCGCTTTCTCAAAGGCCTTCAGCCGCGGTATCTCCGCGCGAAACACCGGCACATCGTGGGTGGCCAGCAGCTCGCGCAGGTCCAGCGCCTGGCGAGCGGCGTCGGCCGCCACGCGCGTCAGCAGCACGCGAAACTTCGCGCCCTCGATCTGCTTCAGCGCCATGATCGTCTGGACCAGGCCGTCGGTGTCCAGCGAAGAAGGAACTGCCGGAATCACCAGCAGGTCGGAGTAGTTGGCATTGCCCTTCAGGTCCTCGACGCTCGGCCGCTGCCCGGTGTCGAGCACCAGGTGCGGAAACTGCCGCGCGTATTTTGCAGCAGCTTCGACCGGCGCGACGGGGAAGGGAAAGCCCTTGCCGCGCAGACTCCAGGCCGTGGCATTTTTGGTGGGATCGCCGTCGAGCAGCGCCGTCTGGTCCGGCGCCAGGCTATCGAGAAACGCGGCCAGATGCACCGCGGTCGTGGTCTTGCAAACGCCGCCTTTGTAACTCGCAACGGTGACGATCATCGCGCCACCTCCTGGAACTCTGCAGTAGCCGTCTCCCACTCAGCCTGAGCCGCCCGATATTCGTCGACGGCTGTTTGCATCCACGTAAAATGGTGAGGACACGGGTCAGCCTCAAATCTGCACGCCGCGAGGCCTACAAGCATGAGAGCGGAATTCATGTTTTGGTAGGCCTGTGAAGAGGCCGCAAACTTCGCCATTTTCTCGGCAAAGCTAACTTCGGGCAGTTGCGCTTGCTCATTCATCTTTCGCTCCTGGTGCTCAGTAGGGGTACAGCTCGGTAGTTCAGGAACTTCGGTGGTGCGTTCATTCACGTCTTCCGCGGAAGGCAGCGCAGCGTGAGCCGCGGAAACTGATGTTTGCCGTACAGCCGGCTGGCGAAAATCTGGAACCGCAGCCGCTCGACTGCAGCCGTCGGCGTCCCTTTTTCCTTGGAAATTTCCGTCTCGACCACTTGCCGCGTCGCGGCGATCTCCGGGTCCGATCTGGCCCACGCTGCCTGCACCATCTCGTCGTCGATGTCGTCGAGCGCAATTTCCAGATCGAGCAGGTCCATGTCCGCCGGCAGAGCTTGCAGCTTCGCGACGATGTCATCGAGGCCGCCGATTTCTGTGAGGAACGTGATGTTCCCGCCGATAAATTCGTCTACGCGGGCGCGGTATTCTGCGTCGCTCTCCCGCGCCGCGGCCTTCCGCATCCCGACGGCCGCCTCGGCCGCGGCGCGGACCTTCGCCTGGTCGTACGGCCACGCCGACGGGTTCGACCAGTACCCCTTCGCGAAGAAATTCTCCGGGCCCCACGGTCCCCAACGCATCACCGGCACGTCGGCGATGTACTTCGTGTAGTTCGCCACGGCGAGCTGCGCCGCGGCCTGGAGGCTTTTGTCGTTCTGCCGGCACCACAGCACCAGCGCCGCGGCGATGGTGTCCTGGAGCCGCCGCTTTGACAAGCCAAGTTTTTGCATCGTCCAGTGCGCCGCGATCGCGATCGAGGCAGGGAACTCAGCCGCATCGGGTGTGCAGTTCTCGACTGGAAGAATCAACTCACTCCCACCATCCCCCGGAACGGGGGTAGGGGGGTACTTATCTTCTTCTTCTTCTTCTTCTTCTTTTAACAAACCCCCGATTTGGGACACCGAGGCCCGATTCTGGGACACCGAGGGCTGTTTCTGGGACACCGAGGCCCGATTCTGGGACACCGGCTTATCGAAATCGAGTGCTGCTGGATCGGCAGCTTCCGTGTCCCACCGTGGGACACCGTTTTCACCAGAGGCCGCAGGAGAGGCCGGACCGTTAGCGACGGTCTTATCATTCGCTACATGCGAAAGGCCGCTCTGTGCGCGGCTGGAAGCGTCATTGGACACGGGGCTGTGCGCCATAGTGCTAAGACCTTCCTTCGAACCGGTGTCCCCCCGTGGGACACCAAGCCGGGCCTTCAGCTCCGCTTCGCCCAGCAACGCCAAATTGCGTAATTCTGGGAGTTTGTAAGTCGACGGGCGGTTGCGAGCGTGCTTCATTTCGAGCACCATCCCCAGCGCCACGATCTCCGCGACCTTGCGGTTCACCTGGCCGCGCGAAACGCAGGAAGCTGCCTCGATCGCGCGCATCGTCACCGGCCGCTCCTCAGATACGCCGGCCAGAGGAACGAGGCGGCACATCGCCATATACACCGCGATGCCATCTGGCCCGATCAGCGGAGCAAATACGGAGAAGAGTTCGTTCTCGGCGTAAAACCAGCCGCCCTCTCCTCGGTTCCGCAGATCCATGTTGTCTTTGTGGCTCAAGCTATGAGTTCCCCCACGCGACAATCCGTCACAGCGCCGGAATCCGGCAAATTGAGGTTGAGCATCACCGCAGCCTCCACAGAACCAGAACCAGCAGAATCGTGTAGACCACCAGACAAAACTTCGCGCGGGTGCTCAGGCAGCCGATCGGACGGTCCAGGAAGCGGTAAGCCCGCCGCGCCGGCACCAACCACGTACCTGTATTCACGCTGCCTCTCCGGTCGGACGTTTTAGCGCGAACGGCTGGGGCTTCGCCGCTGGGAAGTGGATTGGATTCGGACAGAGAATGCGCTCGCCATCGCGGACGATGAGTCCTCGTCCCGGGCCTAGACAGTCCTCACACAGTGCCGCGGGTTCGGTTTTTACATCTTTTTCTAAAAATGGCGGCATCGCGCACCTCAACTACCTAGTGATGAGAATATCTCAACAGTTTAGGCGTAAGTCAAGCACCAATGCAAATTGGTGAATTTTGGGAGCGGTCTAGCGCGGGAAGTATCGCCTCAGCTCCGCCAGCACCCCGCGGATCTTAAGTGGATCCTGCTCGCCGGCGGTGACCTCGTGGCCTATACGGTTGTAGGGCACCACATCGAAGGTCTGCTCTTCGGCCGTCCGTCGCCGCGACAAACGGAAGCGGCCGATATGAGTGCCCGCGTCGGGAGCCTGGGCAATGATCGTCTCACCCTCCCGAGGCTGGCGCTGCGCGTCGAAAATGAGCTTGTCTTTGAAATGGATCTCCGGGAAGTTTGCTTCGTCACGCACCGCGATCGCAAACATGTAGCGCGATCCGCTATCGAATTCGGTGTGCAGGTATGACTGGTCCTCGGCTTCTTCGAAGTTGTCCGGTCCTTCCCAGGCGAGAAGCTGCTGCTCTGTAAGCACCGGGGCCTTCCGGATGTTCAGGATGGCCATCTCGACGACGTCCGCATCGGCGAACAAAACACCCGGGCTCACATAGAGGACTTTTCCGAGCTTGTGGGCTAGATCCTCAGTCAGATTTTGCGTGCCGTTTTCGATTCTCGACAGCGTTGCCGAATCGATGCCGGCTTCCCTCGCCACGCTTCGCAGCGACAGGCGCAGCTCCGTCCGTATGACCCTGATATTTCGCCCGGCTACATTCATAAGGAAAGTTTGCCGCAAAAAGATGATTATTTCTCAACAGATGCAGAAAAACTGTTGCGGCGATTCGCCTGTTGAGATATTGTCATCGCATGAGCCTTCAGATGTTGACACCCCTGGCTAAGGCGCGGTCTCAAAGGGGAATCTCCCTTACGGTCCTATCGAAGGCCGTCGAGTACGATCGCGGCGGACTTTCGAGGATCGAACGCGGAGTGACAAAACCTCGTACAGCACTGGCCAACCGGTTGGTCGAATTTTTCGAGGTGGAGGGAATCACGCGCGATCAGATCATGTTTCCAGAGGACTACATGGGCCAGCCGAGCAAACGTCCGCCCACTTCCGCGCCCCGCAAAAAGCCGCGGCAGCTACAGGAAGCGAGCTAGTGGAGACGCCCATGCACCTTGTCATCGATAAAGCTGAATTCTTGCCGAGCGAGGTCGTCGATTTCGGCCCTCGTCTTCGCCGCCTTCAGCAGCGGCATATCTGGGCTCAGATAGACAACGGATTCAATCCCTTTATCTGTGTCATCGGGATCTTGCAAATAGGCAATCATGTTGGTCAGGTCGACCCACGCACGGATGTGCCCGTCGGCGTTTGTTACTACCCCCAATTTGAACTGGGTCGGATTATTCGCGTAGCTATGCAACCGAAGCGCGTCCAGCATATCGAGGGTGTGGTTAACAACCGGGGCGCCCGTCAGCAGCGAATCGTTGTAGATGACGCGGATCAGCTTCACGTATCCATCAGTCACATCGACTTGCATCCATTGTCCGTCACTCTTTCCCTCGCAGAGAGCGATAGCCCTACATTTGAACGGAAGCAGCCCGATCGGCTCACCCATGTAAACCTCGCCGAAGTGCCGAGCGGGCGCGTGAAGCGGTGTAGCCGGCTGCGCGGTGGCAGCCGGCGGCTCTGCTTCGGGCTCACTTTTGAAAAGGGTCGACTGCGTCACGAAATCAGATATACAGGGCATCGCCTGCGTTACTTCCCTGCGACTGAGAGCCTTGTATCCGCGCGGCCGGGATGCACCGAGGAGCACCCAAAAAGGGCGACTGTCTTCCTTCGAAAACAGGAACTCCATTTCCGGGTATTGAACGGTCTTCATCATGGAGTGAGTTGCAGCCCGGGGCCGATCGTTAACCTCCCACGAAGTAACTGGGGGACCGCAGAGCTTCACAAGGTTTGCAGATTCATCTTGCGGGGACGAAGGTGCGGTCGCGTACACAGTATTTTGTGCGAAAGCGGACGACGTCGCCAGGGCGATGAGCAGAACACAGAGATTTCTCATGCCCGCCATGCTTTCACGTCCGGCGCGCCCGCACAAGAGGAGGCCTGATGACAACCCGCGAGAAGCAAATTATGTCCTTAGCCGCGAAATTGAGAGTGCTCATTGAGGAGCATGATCTCGGCTTATTCGAAGACGCCGTAAAGATCGCCACCGTCTTCGCCTGGGCTCGCGTCAGTGAAGAGCGCGAAAAGAAGAGCGCAGCCGCGCATGAGCGCATATCGGCAACAATCGCGCACAACAGAGAGATGTCGGCCCAGAGAGAGCACCGACTCGCCTCACTGGCGAAGACCAAGGCTGAGAGCGCAAAAAAAGAACGTGAACTTCAGAAGCTCAGGAAGACTCCTTCGCGGCGACGAGCTTCTCCAAAAGCCCCTTAATGTCATCAAGCTTATGTTTCGTATCCGTGACGCCGCTGTCGATGTTGAAGAGCAAAGTGTTATCCGAGAGGCCGCTATCCGGTTCATCGGCTTCCGGTTCAGGTTTCAGAGTTTTGGTTTTCATGCCCGCAGTATATGCCTACGTCGCACCAGAGAGAGACAGAGATGCCGAAACAGCTTGAAATGTATTGGACGGTGAATCAGGTAGCCGAGCGGCTGCACGTCACACCGGGCGGCGTGCGCAAGTGGCTGGGGAGCGGCAAGCTGGCCAAGACCAAGGCTGGGGCCAATACGCTGGTCTCCGAGACCGCTCTCCAGGCATTCCTCAAACGCTCCACCAAAGCGAAGGGACGCTAGACCATGCCGAGTAAACGAGCCCAGGACGGCCCCGTCGCCAAGCTGATGTACAGCCGCGAGGACGTGTCCTACGCCTTGAGCCTGTCGCTCAGCACCATCGACAAGCTGATCGCGAACCGGATATTGCAGCCGCGCCGCTTCGGCCGCCGCGTGCTGATCCCCGCCGCACAGGTCAAGCGCGTGGCCGATACGATCGCCACATCCGATATGCTGGACGGCGTTGCCTCCACCCCCGCCGATCGCCGCCAACGTGGCACACTGGAGTTCCCATGCCCGACCCCAAGCCCGAACCAAAGAAAGTCCGCGGCGTCTACGAAGACCCGAAGGGCAGCGGAATCTGGTGGTGCCAGCACTTCACCCCGAAGCGCCACCGCGAGCGCGTAGGCCGCAAGTCCGACGCCATAGCCCTCTACACCAAACGCCGCGCCGACTATCGCGCCGGCATCAAGATGCCCCAGCTGAAGCGCTCGCGCGTCACGGTGGGCGAGCTGATCGACCTGGCCCTGGACTTCGCCCGCGAGAACGGACGCCTGATGCGCAACTACAAGGGCACGGCCGAGCTGCTCCGCGCGGACCTCGGCAAGCGCCCGGCCGAGGACGTCCGCCCGGCCGACATCGCCGACTGGATCCGCAAGCGCGACGTCACGCCGGCAACATTCAACCGCTATCGCTCGTTCCTCAGCGTCTGCTACAGGGAAGGGCAGCGCAACGGCAAAGTGACCTCGAACCCGGCGAGGCTGCTGGCGTCGAAGCGCGAGCCGCGCGGCCGCGACCGCTTTCTCGATCGCCGGGCCGAATACCCAAAGGTTCTCCGCGCGATGCAGGAGCAGTTTCCGGACCGCGTCCGCGCATTCATCTTTTCGATTTACGCCGGCGCGCGGATCGGCGAGCAGTTCCACCTTCACTGGCCGGAGATCAACTTCAATCGCCGCGAGATCACGTTCCTGGATACGAAGAACTTCGACCATCGGACCATTCCGATGAACAGCGTCATTTACGATCTCCTGCTCGAAATGCGCGAAGAGCGGACCTCGAAGCGCGGCCTGGTGTTCGGCGATCTGCGCGAGTTCTCCTGCCTGCCTGGCGCCGCGCTGCAGGACGATGTTGCCGAGCTGGGCTATTCGCCGAAGTGGTTCAAGCAGCTCTGCGTCGACCTGGAGATCGATCACTACACCTGGCACAACAACCGGCACACGTTTTGTTCGTGGCTGGCGATCGACGGCGCCTCGGTGAAAGAGATTCAGGAGCTGGCCGGCCACAAGGACATCAAGACATCGGCTCGCTACGCACACCTCAGTCCCGACTCGCGCCGGGCGACGATGGAGCGGATGGTAACGCCGCTGAACGCGGAGATCGTCGAGATCGACCGTGCCACTGGAACTGCCGACGCTTAAAAAGACATAGGCCCCCGATAGCGTTCGGGGGCCTATAAACACTGGAGCCGACGAGCGGAGTTGAACCGCTGACCTACTGATTACGAATCAGTTGCTCTACCAACTGAGCTACGTCGGCCTGCTCCTCTGTCATTCTATCGGCAAATCCCGCAGACGCAAAATTCTCGTGCCTCAAATCCTCAACAGACGGTCGCTCTACTGCATCGGCACAAACTTTCCCGCACAAGGGTCCACGGCTCTCTTCACCACAGGCTGTGTTCCCGTCACCTTTACGCTCTTTCCCTCCAGCGGAAAGTTCGTTCCATTCCCCTGCAACGCAATGTCCGCAAAAGCCAGATGCACCTGCCCCGGCTTGATCCCGTTGATGACGACGTTATTCAGCGTCACTCCGGTCCGATGCGCATCATTCAATCCGGCGATCAGCACATCCCCGGGCGTCTCGTCATAAATATCCTGCAACACGATCCCCTTGTAGTCCGGAATCTTATCGCCCACATACTTCGGGTCTTCAAACGGCTCAACCGTCTGGTTGGTGTAATACGGCGAAATCGCAATCGGGTTCTGCACCCCTCTCATGCAAATGTTCCGGTAGACCAGGTCATGCACCGGGCCACCTCGCTTCACGTTGCTCTTGATGCGGATCCCGCTCGTCGTATGGTCTTCCGTCAGCCCGTCCACCAGCAAATACGACTGCCCCAGCACCGTCTCCGACCCGATCGACATACCATGCCCGGAATAAAAGTGGTTGTCCAGAACGCTCATATGCGACACACCCTGCTTGATCGCAATATTGTCATCGCCGTTATCGATCCAGCTATAAGCCACCGTAATATTCTGCGACGTCCCCGGATCGATCCCATCCGTGTTGCGCGCGTCGTACTTTTTATCCACCGGCGTTTGTAGATGCACGCCCCATGCCGTAAACCCGTTCGTCCCACTCACACTGACATGGAAGTTCGGCGAGTTGTGCAGCGTAATCCGATACAGCACCAGCCCATCGGCCTTGTTCGCCGTAATCAACCGCGTGTTGTAGTAGAGATCGTCGTGCGGTTCAGCCTTCCGCGCCTGCTCCCACCAGCTATAGTCGTGGCCGATCAGCTTCGCATATCCACGTCCATCGATCACGCCATCGCCCATGATCGCCGCATTCTTCACATTGACGGTAATCAGCGGCCGGCAGCCTCCCTGCGGCCTTCCCGCGCCCGTAGCAAACGTTGGAAAGCTAGTCGGCCGCGGTGTCGATGTCCCGCACTTGCCCTCATCACCTGGCTTCGCATCGGGATTCGGAATCTCGTACACCTTCGGATCACTCGACCCATACAACGTTATGCCCTTGTCGACCAGCAGCGTCACTCCCTCGCGCAATTCCAAGGGTCCGGTCAGAAAGGAATCGACTGGATTCGGACAGTTCGCGGAGCACGCAGCGGGCATCTTCCACTTAATCACTCCCATAGCGAGTTCGACGGCTTTACCCGGCCCACACTCATCGATCGCTTTCTGAATGCGCTCGGTATCCAATTCGCCTTCCTCGCGTGGGTTGCCGCGGACCCACACCGTAGCGAGACGAGCTTTCAGCGTCGTACATACCGGCGGAATCTTCGGCTCCGTCACCACCCGCGTATCCTGCGCTCTCGCCACACCAACCACAAGCAGCGCAACGCAAGCCACCGAAGCCAAGCGCCAACGGCGCGACGCTATAAAAGCATGGGGCAACGCCCCATCAACCCGCCGCAATCCGCGTAAGAGGGCTGAAGGCCCGATCCATAAAGTAACCACAGCCGTCGCTCCACGCATGACGAACCTCGCACTACCGCTCTGCCAAACTAGCACAGCAGCCGCCGCGTTTTTCCTTTGCGTCGTTTGCGTCCTTCGCGTTTTCCATTGTCTTTGTCTTCACGGGCTCGCGCACCGCAAATTCCGTCCCAACTTTTCCACAGAAAGCGAAAAGGCCGCCCGGCAACAGGGCGACCCTTTCTTTGGGAGGTAGCACCAACAGAGGCAAAGCTGTCGGAACTCTCTGGTGCAAGACTATGTTCGACCCCCCGAAGTGTCAAGGGATTTTGCTGTGAATCGTAAACTCTTTATTTTCAATACTTGATTACGTTACTCCGGAATTAACACCCGCCCCGGGCACCCATGAGCACCCTCAGGAACCGGGCGGATCGAACTTTGGCCGCGGATTCTGATTGTCCAGGTGCAGGCTCAAAAACTCCGCATCGGTCGCCGCATCCTTCCCCTGCATCTTCCGAATGAGCGCGCGACCGCCGCCCAGAAACACACCCAGCAACACCGCCGCCAACATCCCCACTCCGCAAAAAATCGCGATGCTTGTCAGCAGGCTGTACGTCTTTTGAACTTCCGATTCAAAACTCGGCGGCACCCCTTGGTCGAAAGTCACCTCGCTGCGCAAGTGAACGTTCTCAATCATGTTCTGCGCATCGTCGGCGCCAAACGTTCCCGCCGCAACGATCACCAACTCACCCTCGCGCCTGATTTTCGCCGTGCTTCCCACCTGCGCCTCAATCGCGCGCATGTGCTCGCCGGCGATCTGCGGCGTCGGATACAGCAGCAGCGTCAGCGACTCCCTGCCGCGCTTGTCGGCATACTCGGCGATCCCAGCCTCGGCACTCTTCTCCCAACCCAGCTTCGCCCCATCGAGCGTTCCCCCCATCGCGGCATAACTCGCCGGCCCCAGCGCATACCGCAAGCTCCCCGCGACCAATCCCTTCACCGGAAAAAACGTCGGCAACAGCGGCGCCTGGCTCCGCGGCCCACCAACCTTCGGAAGCTCCGCCGCAAGTTTATTCAAATCGGGAACGTCGGCAGCGGTCACCGGATAAGCCATCACCAGCGAGCTTCCATTCGTGAACAACGCAGCGCCATCACCGACAGCAGTAGCCGATCCAATCTCTTTGCCCAGTTTCATGCCCGGATGAAGCGCCAGCGTAAATGCGCTGTACGCTCCCGTAGCGTCGTTGAACTCAACAGCCTCAACGCGAATGTCGCGCACGTTGCCGCGATCGTTCCAAAGATAGTTCGCCGTTTTCGAACGCTGCGGCCCGCACTCTTCGAGCGCATCCTTATTCACTTTAGCCAGCGAGACTTCGGACCTCGGACCATCCGACACCGTCGCCGACTTCCACGCACCAAAACTCTCTGGAAGCAAAGGTACCGGCAGTTCGACCACAGTAGTTGCGGTCTGCGCCGACACCACTCCACCCCACCCCAGACATCCCACCAACGCGACAGCGCCAACCCAGCCCAAACACCTCATATAGCGCAGACTACACCACCACCCCAAAGGTAAGCACGCTCCCTTTCATCTCGACCGAGGCCCCACGAATCCGGGTGGCCCATCCTTCGCGCACTTTGCGAAGGGTGGGTTATCGGGCAAAGCCCGACCGCTCTCTTTGACACCCCACAAATTTGTCATCCTGAGCGCAGTCGAAGGACCTGCCATCCCGCCCGTATACCCACCGCCGCTCGACCTGTTCAACCACGAAACCCTTGCAAGGGTCCCGGCTTACTAAGCCGCTATTTCTTCGCCGCCACCTTCACCACCGGCGTCTTCACCCCATTGATCCCCGCCGCATATCGCGCCACGCCATTGAACAAGCTCTCTGCCACCCGCTCCCGATACTCCGGAGTCAGCAACTCCTCTGCATCGTCCGGATTCGACACAAACGAAATCTCCGCCAGGATCGACGGCATGTTCGCCCCGATCAGCACCACGAACGGAGCCTTCTTCACGCCGCGATCTTTTAGCCCGTCGTTCCCTTTTTCCAATCCCTTATATAGAGAGGCCTCGACATCGGTTGCCAACTCCTTGCTCTCATCGATCTTGTCCTTCAGCGCGATCTTCTTCACCAGGTCGCTCAGCTCATGCACGCTCTGCGTCGACACGGCATTCTCGCGCGCCGCCACCCGCATCGCCTCCGGGTCGCTGGTAAAGTTCAGGTAGTACACCTCCGTCCCCCGCGCGCTCGCATCCGGGGAGCTGTTCGCATGGACCGAAATAAACAGGTCCGCCTGCGCTTTGTTCGCAATCGCAGTCCGCGTCTCCAGCGGAATAAAAGTATCGTCCGCGCGCGTATAGACGATCTCCGCACCCATCCGTTGATGCAGCAGCTTGCCCAGCCGCAGCGCCACATCGAGCACCACGTCCTTCTCCTGAATCCCGTCAGCCCCGAGCGTCCCCGAGTCGTGCCCACCATGCCCGGCATCAATCACGATCCGCCCAATCTTCAAACCCAGCGCCCGCATCAGCGACGTCTCGCCATCCGCTGTGGGCGGAGCCGCCACCGCAGGCGCCGCAACCCCACGCGATCCCAAATCAACCTTCGCCGCTCGATCTCTGCTCTTCGGCGACTTCTCGGAAATCGGCCCAGAAGTCGGCCGCCTCGTCGCTTCCACCTTCCCCGGCTGATCGCTGACCTCCGCAACCTCCGTCCCTGTGTTCCCGGTCCGCGACACCACGGTATTCGGCACAGGCTTCGCAGCAGTCGGCTTCACCGGAATCACAACTCGCGGCGGAGCGACCGCAGCCGTCTTCGCATTCGCGTCGTTCGCCACCGTCCTCGCCGGTAGCCCAAACCCCGCGCTGCCATCCGTTACCGGCATCGGCGGCAAGCTGGAAACAACGCCATCGGAATTCTGCCTCACCACTGGCGCCACTGAATCGTTGCTGCTGGCAAAATGCTGGTCACTGCTGCTCGCGAGGTGCTGACTACTTGCCGCATCCGGCTGCTTGCCATGAATATCGATAATCAGGCGATAAGGATTCGGCAGCAGAAACGCCGAGTAGTCCGTCACCTCATGCACATCGAGCACCACCCGCGTCACGTCATCCGAATACTGCGCCGCGCGAATCCGGGTCAGGAAACCATCGTCGGTCACCGCAAAACTCTTCCCCACCAACTCCGGCGCCAGGTGCGCATGATGCAGATCAAAAAATATCCGGTCAGGATGCTCCACCCTCGCCGCCTGGTACTCCACCTCATCCCCGAGGTCGATCGCAACGCGCGTATAGCTAGCCGTCGACCAATGCCGAATCCCCGTCACCTGCGCTACCGGCCCAGTCGGCTTGCCATCTCGACCGGAACGCACAGCGCGCAGTGGAGAGATCGCAGCATTCGCATCCGCCGGCGCCACCACAACCTTGTCATCTCGACCGAAGTCCGTGCTGACCGGGTTCTCCATCGGGCGGTCTTTACCCGAATGGGGTGGCTTGGCGGACGTAGTGGAGAGAGCCGCAGGAGTCTTTGCGGCTGCCGGCTTTCCCCCGTCATCTTGAGCAACCGCTGAAGCCACCGCCGGTCGACTCTTCGGCCGAGCCAGCACCGCCGCCGCACTCCGCGGATACGTCTTCCTCAACTCTGCCGTAACTCTCCGAGCCTCGGCCGCATCCCCCA
>Ga0209483_1002074_pt1 | contig 14470 bp, 8 predicted proteins | sample NGEPerA_FD_184508 | JGI IMG/M metagenome (GOLD analysis project Ga0209483, IMG submission 184508) | Arctic peat soil microbial communities from the Barrow Environmental Observatory site, Barrow, Alaska, USA - NGEE PermafrostL2-A... | ecosystem: Environmental > Terrestrial > Soil > Wetlands > Peat... | reverse complement strand
TCACCATTTCGACGCCCGTCGGCAGCGTCAGCGTGCCGGTGACGTCCGAGGTGCGGAAATAAAACTGCGGACGATAGTTGGTGAAGAAGGGCGTGTGACGGCCACCTTCATCCTTGGTCAAAACATAAACTTCCGCCTTGAACTTGGTGTGCGGCGTGATCGTGCCCGGCTTGGCGAGCACCATGCCGCGTTCCACCTCGTCCTTGGTCGTGCCACGGAGCAACACACCGACGTTGTCGCCGGCGCTTGCAGAATCCAGCAGCTTGCGGAACATTTCTATGTCCGTCGCCACCGTTTTCTTGGTGTCACGCAAACCGACGATTTCAACTTCCTCCATTTTCTTGAGCAGACCGCGTTCAACACGTCCGGTCACGACGGTGCCACGGCCTTCAATCGTGAACACGTCTTCGATGCACATCAGAAACGGCTTGTCAATTTCACGAACCGGGTCGGGAATGAAAGTGTCCAGCGCGTCCAGCAAATCGGCAATTGCCTTTTCGCCTTCCGGCTTGCCTTCGAGTGCCGCCGTCGCGGAAGCACGGATGATCGGCGTCTTTTCGCCGGGGAAACCATATTTCGTGAGCAACTCACGGATTTCCATTTCGATCAGCTCCAGCAAATCGGCATCGGCCAAATCTACTTTGTTCAAACAAACAATGATGCTCGGCACGCCGACCTGGCGGGCGAGCAAAATGTGTTCGCGCGTCTGCGGCATCGGGCCGTCGGCGGCGCTTACCACGAGAATCGCGCCGTCCATCTGCGCCGCGCCCGTGATCATGTTCTTCACATAATCCGCGTGGCCGGGGCAGTCAACATGCGCGTAATGGCGCTTCGGGCTTTGATACTCGACGTGCGACACCGCAATGGTGACGGTCTTGGTGGCGTCGCGCACCGTGCCGCCTTTGGTGATGTTCGCGTAGGAAATCGGCGTGGCCAGGCCTTTCTTGGCCTGCACCGCGACAATGGCGGCGGTCAAGGTGGATTTGCCATGGTCAACGTGGCCGATGGTGCCGACATTGACGTGCGGTTTCGTTCTCTGAAATTGCTCTTTAGCCATGTGATGTGTGTGTTGCGTGTCTCGGTTGCTGCGTTTTGTTTTTCATGGAGCCCAAGATCAGGATTGAACTGATGACCTCGTCCTTACCAAGGACGTGCTCTACCAACTGAGCTACTTGGGCATCCAAAAAACGGTCGTTCAAACCCCGATTCGTAAAACGACAAAAAACCGGCTCCCTCGGTCTTGCTCAAAATTCGAGGGAATTTCGGTAATTTGATTTTACGGCTCTGACGGGCGCAAGTTAGGCAGCCGCCGACTGGGTGTCAACAATTTTTTTATTTTATTTTGGCCGGGAATTTGCCGCGCCCGGGTCAGTTTTACTCCTACAAAATGCGGGTTGAAGCCGTCTTGCAAAAATTGGCCGAGTTTTCACGCGCCTGATACTCAAGCCCGTGGGTGCGCCGCGTCGTAGGCTTTCTTCAACCGCTCCGTCGTGACGTGCGTATAAATCTGCGTCGTGACGAGATGCGCGTGGCCGAGCAGTTCCTGCACGCTCCGCAAATCCGCGCCCGCATCCAGCAGATGCGTCGCGTAACTGTGCCGCAATTTGTGCGGCGTCAAATCCGGATCGAGTCCGGCGATGACGAGATAATTTTTCAAACGCCGGGACAGTTGCAGCGGCGACAGCGGCGCGGCCTTGCTCGTGTCCGCGCGAAAAACCGGCTGCATGCTCACCGGCGGCTCCAGCAGCACGCTCCAATAATTTTGAACCGCCTTCAACGCCGGTTCGCCCACCGGCACCAGCCGCTCCTTTTTCCCCTTGCCGCGAACGCGCACAATCCGTTCGCTGAAATCAATGTCCTCCGCGCGCAGGCCGCACAGCTCGCTCACGCGCAGACCGCAGGAATAAATCGTTTCCAGCATTTGCTCGCCGCGCCGGCAAACTTCCGCCGAAATCGGGCGGCCCGCACCTTTCTTTTGCTTCTGCATTTCCAGCAATTTTACCGGCGCGGCGAGCAAATCCTTCATCTGCTGAATGGTCAGAAACTTTGGCAGCCGTTTTTCCAGTTTCGGCAGCGAAAGATTTTTTATCGGCGAACATTCGGCAGCACCATGCCGAATAAGAAATTTGTAAAACGTTCGCAGCGCGGAAAACCGCAACTGCGTCGCCGCGCGACTCAAATTGTTTCGGCCAAGAAATCTTACGAAGCTGCGAAAATCATCGCGCTGGAGTTTTTCCCAAACGGGCGGCGATTTGCGCTCGTCCAAATGCCAGCGCGAAAATTCGTTCAGCGCCTGCTTGTAATTCCGCTGCGTATAAACCGACGCGCCACGATCCGTGGCCAGATGCGCGAGAAATTTTCTAATCCACTTGTCGCGGATTTCGGCAGTGGCACAGGCATCTTGCCTGTGCGTTTCTGAATTTCGATGTGGGTTTTTCACGACGAAAACTCACAGGCGAGACGCCTGTGCCACTACGCGCGGCAGGTGAGCCGGAATTTTCCCGAGGTCAGCGGCGGCAATTTTTCCACCGCCGTGACCGCGATTTTATTTTCAAGCTGGAGCAGGTTTTCAATTGGCTGCGTCACGCATTTCATTTCTCCCGCGCCCGGAGCTTCGCGGTCGGGAACGAATTGCAAATCGCAATCGCCCGCCTCGTTTTGCCTGAATTGATAATGCGCAATGCCGTTCACATCGTTGAAACACCGGTCAATTTCCAGCGTCGTCACGCGGCGGCCATCGCGGTGTCGCAGCGCATCGCGCGCCCGGCCATGCACCAGAAAATTCGTCGCGTAAGGCTGCTCGCGGCGTTCGACCAGATCGCCGATGCGATAGCGAACCAGCGGCATGACCTCGTTCGTCAACGTCGTCACCACCAGGTCGCCCACGCCGCGTTCGTCCGGTTCGGCGATTTCGTAAAAGGCATTTTCAAGGCTGGCCTTCATCTCGCCGCGCTCGTTTTCCATGAGCAGATGGCCCGTCTCCGTCGAGCCGTAAAAGTTGAAAACCGGCACGCCGAAAACGCGCTGCAAAATTTTGCGGTGGACGACGCTGACAAATTCGTAGCTGCAAAGAATAAATTTCACCGACGGAAATTTTATTTTTTGCCGTTCGCAATAAAGCGCGAACCACGCGCCATGCACCGAGTCCAAATCCAGAAACTGCGGCGACCATTCCAAAATTTCGCCGGTCATGCGCGCGAATTCCGCTTCGTCGAGTAAAAACGGAATGCGCGCCTGATTGACGAATAAAGTTCCGCCGACCGTGCGCGCGGATTTGGAGGTATAATTGGAAAAGCAAACCAGGCCGTTGCAAACCGGCGGCACAAGCGTCGCGCGACGGGCGCGCGGATGTTCGTCCAACACGCGGGCGACAAAACTATTCAACCGCAGCACCCGCGCCTCCTGCTCGTTCCACCAGCCGTGGCCAAACAGCACCGCCGTCCGCTCCTCCGAACTGCCCGACGTGTGTTCCAGTTCCACTGTTTTGTTTTCCAGCAGCGCGTCCAGATTCTGCCCGTCGCGCAGGAAATTATCAGGGAAATTTTCGCGCAGCTCGCGTTTGCCGATGATCGGCACGCGGGAAAAATTATTTTGCGGCGCGGCCTCCTGGTAAATTGGAAACTCGCGCCAGCGCGGCAGAAGTTTTTCCACGCGTGCCAACTGCGCCGCTTCGCGCATAAGTTCAGGTGTCGCCAGCATCTTGCCAATATAGATGCACCAACTTGGGAAAGAATTCCAGCGGATTTAATCGCGCGACGGAAAATCGAAAGTAATTTTCCCTTTCGCGTCCATCACGAGATATGCGGGAAACGGCTTGCCGGCCTTGGAAATAAATTTGTCGAGCAAATCACTTTTGCCGTCGGCGAGAATTTTTTGCGCCTGCGCGAGTTCAATCGGCTGCTCCAAAATTACTTTGCCGATGGGCTTGAATGTGCAGCGCTTCATTTCGCGCTGCGAATTCTCGCAGATATAGCCAGCCTCGGTGTCAAAGATTTTCCCGCCGCATTTCGGACATTTGCCGATCGGTTCTTTGCCGGTGAAATCAATCTTCGGCATCGGCTCGCGCGGCGTGCCGTTCTTCGCCTTGCACGCCTTGGGTTCGCGCGGCGCGAACTCGAACGCCGTGCCGCCGTCTTTGATCACGAGAAAAGCCTTGAACGCGCGGTTGTTTTTCTTGGAAATAAATTTTGTGAGCAAATCCGTCTTGCCCGTCTCCAGCATTTTTTTCACCTGTGCGGCTTCAATCGGTTGTTGCAAAATAATTTTGCCCGTCTTGAACGTGCAGGTTTTCGCCGCGCCCGTCGCGTTCTCGCAAACGTAATTCATCCCGCCGTCAAACACACGCGCGCCGCACTTCGGGCATTTTCCGAGCGGTTCCTTGCCGGTGAAATCAATCGGCGCAGAGTCCGCGCCGTCCGCATTTTTGTCGTTACCGAAATCAAACTCCGGCTTGAACTCCGCGCCCATCTTGATGATCGCGGCGAACGGAAATCCCTGCTTGCTGCGGAAACCTTGCAGCGGCCCGACCGTGCCTTTGCTGATGAGTTCCTCGACTTCGGGAATCTCCAACTGCCGGCTCGCGACAATTTTCCACAAACTGAAATCACATTTCTGGCATTGGAACTTTTTGTAATTCTCCAAAATCTCGCCGCCGCATTTCGGGCACGGCACGTTTAATTTTCCGTAATCGCCCGGCATGGTGTCGCTCTCGTGGCTCTTGGCTTTCGCCACGATGTCGCGCGTCGCGTCGGCGATTTCTTTCATGAACTCGTCGCGCTTCATTTTGCCGCGCGCCATGAGATTCAATTTGAATTCCCATTCGCCCGTGAGTTCCGGCGAGCAAAGCTGCGGAATTTGCAATCCGCGCAACAGCGTGATGATGGAAAACGCCTTCGCTGTCGGCTGCAATTCGCGACCGTTGCGCACGACATACTTTTCCCAGATCAAACCTTCGATGATCGTCGCGCGCGTCGCGGGCGTGCCGAGACCTTTGTCCGACATCGCCTCGCGCAATTCCTCGTCGTCAATCAATTTACCCGCGCCTTCCATCGCGCCGAGCAACGTCGCTTCCGAATAACGCGCCGGCGGTTTGGTGACGTTCGCCTCGACTTCGATTTTTTCCGTCTTCACCGTTTCGTTCGGTTTGACAGGTGCGAGTGTCGGCGTGTCGTCGGATTCCGCCGCTTCCTTGCCGTAAACCGCGAGCCAGCCAGCGTTCACCATGACCTTGCCTTCGCTCTTGAACGGCTCGTTTTCGACGCGCGTGATGCGCGTGGTCACGAGAAATTCCGCCGCCGGATAAAAAATCGCCAAAAATCTTTTTGTGACGAGGTCGTAAAGTTTTTGTTCCGGCTCGCTCAACGCTTTCGGCGCGATGAGCGTGGGAATGATCGCGAAGTGATCCGACACTTTCGCATTATTGAAGATGCGTTTGTTCGGGCGCACCCAGCCGTTCTTCAAAATCGTTTCCGCCGGTGTGCGATAATTCGTTTCCGCCAACATTCCCAACGTCGTCTTGACCGTTTCCAGATAATCTTCCGGCAGCGCGCGCGAATCCGTTCTCGGATAGGTCAGCACCTTGTGCTTTTCGTAAAGCGCCTGCGCGAGTCCCAAAGTATTTTTCGCGGAAAAACCAAAACGTCCGTTCGCCTCGCGCTGCAGCGTCGTCAAATCATAAAGCTGCGGCGACATCGAAGTCGTCGGCTTGCTTTCTTCCGTGACGATGCCCGGCTTGCCGAGACATTTATTTTGAATTTCTTCCGCCCGCTCAATTTCCCAAACGCGTTCCGGCCTGGATTGTTCGTCGCCTTCTTTTTTAGAAAACTTTTCATCGAACCAGCGTCCGACGTATTCGCCAGCTTCTGCCGCAAAGGTTCCGTGAATTTCCCAATAGTTGCGCGAAATGAATTTCTTAATCTTCTCCTCGCGCTCGACGAGAATCGCCAGCGTCGGCGTCTGCACGCGGCCAACGGTCGTCAGATGGAAGCCGCCGGTCTTGGAATTGAACGCCGTCATCGCGCGCGTGCCGTTGATGCCGATGAGCCAGTCGCTTTCGCTGCGGCACGTCGCGGCGTCGGCGAGCGGAATCATTTCGCCATCCGTGCGCAAATGCGCGAAGCCGTCGCGGATCGCGGCGGGCGTCATGGATTGCAGCCAGAGCCGCTGGATCGGCTGCTTGGCCTTCGCGTATTGGACGATATACCGGAAAATCAATTCGCCTTCGCGCCCGGCGTCGCAGGCATTCACGAGCGCGGTGACATCTTTGCGTTTGATGAGCTTCACCAAAACTTTCAGCCGCGCCTCATTTTTTTCGATGGGCAGCAAATCGAAGTGCGGCGGAATGACCGGCAGATTCGCAAAAGTCCACTTGCCGCGCTTCACCTCGAACTGTTCCGGCACGGCGATCGTGAGCAGATGGCCGACCGCCGACGAGATGACGTATTGGTCATTTTCGTAAAAGTCCGGCTGCTTCTCAAACTTGCCGAGCGCCTTGGAAATGTCCCCGGCGACCGACGGTTTTTCCGCGATGATGAGTGTTTTGCCCATGTTGCGGCCTTTCTTTACGCCGCGCGCCGCCAGTTGCGCAACTTAATTTTTTCCGCGAAGCAAAACTTTCACCCACGAATGGGCACGAACAAACACGGATTTTGAGCCGTCATCTCGAATAATTCATGGTGCGGCTCGAACCGGTAGTTGGGTTCAACCCAAGGTTCGCGCAGACGACAAAGCGCAAAGCGATCAACTTGGAAATGCGGCCGTCACGGACATTAAATCTCCTCGCGCTGAAGCGGGCGCGCCGTCCAATACAAATGGTTGTGCCGCCACGGGGGCATCAAGCACTTCGCGAACCTTTCTGGCAAGCTTGGCCGGCGAAAACGGCTTTTCCAAAAAGGACAAACCTTCATCGAGCACGCCGTGGTGCGCCAGCGCATCATCCGTGTAGCCCGACATCAGCAGCACCCGGGTTTGCGGCAACTGGCTCCGGATCTGGTCGTAGAGTTCCTTGCCGCTCATCTGCGGCATGATCACGTCGGTGATCACCAGATCGTATCTGGTTCGTTTGATCAGTCTTAACGCCTCGAATGCGTTGCTGGATTCCTGGACCTGGTAACCACAATTGCGCAGGATAATGACGGCGAGTTCACGCACGGACGGGTCATCTTCCACGACGAGGATGGATTCCGCGCCCGCAGGCAGGGTTTCCAAATCCACGGTTGCAACCGGCTCCACGGTCGCGCCAGTGCGCGGCAGATAAATTTTGAAGGTGGTGCCGGAATTGCGTTCGCTATAAACCCTAATGTCGCCACCGCTCTGGCAAATGATGCCATAGCATGTTGCCAGGCCAAGACCGGTGCCTTTGCCAAGACCTTTGGTGGTGAAGAACGGCTCAAATAAATGTGCCTTGACCTCGTCCGTCATTCCCACGCCGTTATCACTGATGGCGAGCATGATATATTCGCCGACTTCCAATGTGCGGTTACGAAATTTCGTCTTTTGATCAATGGTTGCGTTGGAGGTGCTGATGGTGAGCTTGCCGCCGCGCGGCATGGCGTCGCGAGCGTTGACCGCCAGATTCATGATGACTTGTTCGATCTGGCCGGGATCGGCTTTTACATTGCCCAGCACCGAATCGAAAGTGGTGGAGAGTTCGACATCTTCTCCGATCAAGCGGCGCAACATTTTATCCATGCTGCGGACAACTTCGTTGAGTTGCAGCACGCGTGGCTGGAGCACTTGCTTTCGGCTGAAGGCCAATAGTTGGCTGGTCAATGAAGCCGCGCGGTCGGACGCCTTTTGAATTTCTTCGATGTTCTTGCGGACCGGCTGCACTTCATTTTTCATTTGCAGGGCCATGGCGCAATAACCATTGATGACCGTGAGCAAATTATTAAAATCGTGCGCGACGCCGCCCGCCAGCCGTCCGACCGCTTCCATCTTTTGCGATTGCCGCAATTGTTCCTCGCTGCGATGGAGAGCTTCTTGCGCATGCTTCGCTTCCGTGATGTCCTGAACAATTCCAAACATCTTGATGGGTTCGCCTTGACTGTTCACCAAAATTTCCCCGCGACCCTGCATGATCCGTTCCGTGCCATCCGGTAAAATCACCCGGTGATCACAGACAAACGGCTGGCGTGTCCGCAACGATTCGGCCATGATTTTATTGACGCGCGGCAGGTCATCGGGATGCACCCGTTGTTCGATGCAGTCCTCCATTGTAGAACCAATATCTTCCGGGTTGCGTCCGTATAATCGCTGGGTTTCGTCAGACCAAGTGACTTTGTTGCTCGCAAGATCCCATTCCCAACTTCCCATGCGGGCGATCTGCTGCGCTTGCGCCAGTTGAGACTGGCTTTTCCGAAGTTGCGTTTCAGCTTGCCGGCGTTCCATGATTTCCCGCGTCAAATCCGCCGTGCGCTCGGCCACGGTTTGTTCAATCCCTTCCTTCAAAAACTCCAGTTTCGCCTGCCGCTCCGCCACGAGCACCATTTCACTCAAACTTTTGCGGATGGCGATGATCAAAAATGTGACCTCAAACATCACCCACCCGGCGTGTTCAAAAGACCGCCAAATTGAGGCGTAGAGCACGCCATACACGGATTGCGGCCAAAAAATTCCGCGAACAATATGATCCACATAAACGACCGCCGAAGCCGAGATCAAAACCCGCCAGTCACGATAAAACGCCAGAATCGCCAGCGAACCAAACACATGAAAATGCGTTTCAATTCTTCCGCCCGTCAAATGAATCAGCAGCGCTGACATCAGCATCTGCCCGACGGCAACGACATGGCGCGTCAGCGTTTTTCCCGGCTGCGTTCGCGCCAGAAAAACCGGGGCGCTGGTAATGATTCCCCCAAGAAAAATTGCCAGCCAGACATGTGGATGAATCTGACTGTCCATGCCCGACCACGTTCGCGGCGAAATCCAAAGCGCCAGACCGACGGCAAAAAACCACTGGCAAATCATCAGCCATGAAAAAAGCCGGTCGGTATGCCGGATGATATTTTGCTGCTGCTCTTTGAAAAGTTCAGCCACGCGCCCGGAAATGGCATCGGTGGCATCAATGGTTTTTGACGCGGCAGAATTCATTTGGCAACTCCTTCCGCTGGCGCTTCGCATTTGCCCAGCAAGGAACATCCATAGACGGGCGTTTGCTTCAAGCTCGCTTTTTCTCCCGCCAGCAACGAGACGATGGCGTTTTCACCCGCATTGTCGCCGGCATGACCGCGACTGCCAGTGATTCCTCCCTTGAACAGTAATTGTCCATGCGTGTCATAAAGAAGGACATACCCGGAAGTTTCCGCTCCAAACAGCCGCGCCTGCTTGCCGTCGGAATCTTCATGCACCGTGACACCTGGGATGGACGACGCGCTCCGCCATAAATCAGTCCGCGTCCAATCATTGGAAAATATCTCCGGCTTGAAAAAGAACACGTGCGCCGCCGCTTGTCCGCGACATCGGGCCAGCAGCCGGTTCAATTCCTCCATGCTGGCCCGCGTGCAGGGACATTGCGGATGCGCGAACATCACTAACGTGTCGCGCTGGGAATCGAGTGTGATTTGAGTCCCCACCGGCCAGTGTTCCGGCGGGACGCCGACACTGCCGCCAACATTCTGATACTTTAAAATCAAGGCAAAGCCGGTTCCGACTGCCATCAGCCAGAACAGACAAAACGTCATCCGCATCGTAAAAACTTTCGCCACCATTTGGATGGCAAGCCAGCAAACCTTATGCCACCGCTGCCGACCAGTGCCGAGCTTAAGGACGTTTGCAACGGCAAATCTGCAAAATCGCTGCCATGAAAACTGTCGGACACTCTCCATATCCGCTTTCACGAATCGAATACGTTTAGGCCCGGAGCAGGCAACCTCCGGCAAGCGCGTTGCTGATGCCGCTGGCAACGGATGCCTGCACCACATAATTTTTCCGGGAAATAAAAATTACAACCACGGACGGACCGGAATGCACGCGGGGTAGATGCATTGGTGGATTGCGAGCTTGCGGTTTCAACCACCAATCCAAAGAATTTTTCCTGCGCGCTTGCGTTCGCTTCACTGCAATTTAAACTCCGCGCCCGATGTTGAATTTGTCCAGTCTCAACCCGCAGCAGCGCCAGGCCGTCGAAACCATTCGCGGCCCGGTGCTGATCCTTGCCGGCGCGGGCACGGGCAAGACGCGCGTCATCACCTTTCGCATCGCGCACATGGTCGGACGCGGCATCGCGCCCGGCAACATCCTGGGCGTAACGTTCACCAACAAGGCCGCGCGTGAAATGCAGGAGCGCGTCCGCAAACTTCTTCCCCAAACAAAATCTGAAGACAAAAGCAATCGTCCGACGATTTGCACGTTCCACTCGCTCTGCGTCCGCATTTTGCGGCAGCACATCGAGAAGCTCGGTTACAAGCGCAATTTCGTCATCTACGACGAATCGGAGCAGCTCGCGGCGGTGAAAAAGATTCTTTCCAGCATTTCCGCGAAAGGCGAGAAGACCGATCCCGGCGCAGTGCTGGCCATGTTGAGCAAGTTCAAGAACGTAGGACAGGCGTCGCGCCTGTCTCCATCTAATAATTCAGAGACAGGCGCGACGCCTGTCCTACAATTTGGCGACGAAAACATTCGCGCCTTGGCCGAACATATTGCCAAGCGTTACGAATCCGCGCTGCACGCCTGCAATGCCGTGGACTTTGACGATTTGATCCTACTCACGCTGCGGCTTTTCCGCGAGCATCCGGACGCACTCGAAGCCTGCCGCGCGAAATACAAATACGTCATGGTGGACGAGTATCAGGACACGAACGCCGCGCAGTTCGAGCTGGTTCACGCGCTGACGAGGGAGCACCGGGATTTCTGCGTGGTGGGCGACGATGACCAGAGCATTTACGGCTGGCGTGGCGCGGAGGTGGCCAACCTGCTGAACATGGAAAAACATTTTCCCGAAACCAAAGTCATCAAGCTGGAGCAAAATTATCGCAGCACCACGACGATTCTCAACGCCGCGAACGCCATCATCAAAAACAATGTGCGGCGGCGCGGAAAATCTTTGTGGTCGCAAAAAGGCGCGGGCGCGAAAATCCTGCTGCAGACTTACCCGAACGACGAGGACGAAGCGCGCGAAGTGGTTTCGCAAATTGAGTTCAAGCGCATCGCGCACCGGATTCCGTGGCAGGATTGCGCGATTTTATTCCGCACCAATCAGCAGTCGCGTCCGCTGGAAACGGAATTGCGCAAGGCCGGTATTCGTTATCATTTGATCGGCGGACAAAGTTTTTTTGACCGGCGCGAGATCAAGGATTTCATCGCGTTCTTGAAAATGTTTTTAAATCCGCACGACGACATCAGCCTGCTGCGCATCGCCAACGTGCCGGCGCGCGGCTTGAGCGACGTGACGATGGAACGACTGCTCGGCGCGAGCCACGAGCGGAAATGTTCCGTGTTCACCGCGATGAAAAATCCGCTCGTGACTACGACGTTGCAGACGAACACGCGCAAGAGCATCGAGGCGTTCGTGGAGTTTGTGGAACGGACGCAAGGGCAGCTTGAGGGTAGGACAGGCGTCGCGCCTGTCTCTAACTTTCCAAAAGATTTTTCAGATGGAGACAGGCGTGACGCCTGTCCTACGCTGATGCTCCAAACTTGGGCCGAGAATTTTCTGAACGAGACCGGCTACTTTGCCGAGCTGAAGCGGCTGGACAAAGACCCGGAAGTGGCCGAGGGCCGCATCCGCAGTTTGCGCGAATTGATCACCACGATGGACGGCATCGGCAACCTGCCGGCGGAGCGATTGGAAAATTTTCTGGAAAACGTCACGCTCGACAGCGACCGCGAGGAGGAAAAAGAAAACACGCAGGACGCCGTGACGCTCATCACGATGCACTCGTGCAAGGGGCTGGAGTTTCCGCACGTCTTCGTTGTCGGGCTGGAGGATGGATTGCTGCCGCACTCGCGCTCGAAAGCCGAGGGCACGCTGGACGAGGAGCGAAGATTATTTTACGTCGCGGTGACGCGCGCGATGCAGACGCTGACCATCAGTCATTGCGGCGGGCGGAAAAAATACGGCCAGTTGCTGCCATGCCAGCCGTCGCCGTTTTTGAAGGAGCTGCCGGAGGAATTAGTCGAACATTCGGATGCAAAATCCAAAACGCCGGTTGCACCGGATTCCGGCAAACATCTTTTCGCCGCCATGCGCGAGGCGATTTCGTGAAAGGCTTTCCCGCCTTGTGAACAGGAAAATCTTTACAGAATTTTCATAAATCCGCAGAGTATGCGCGTGCTGATTGAGAGCGATTCACACGTCAAGCCGGTGGCCACTGCCGCCCGCCGCGTGCCAGATGAATTTTCCGCCCGCTATCAGGCCGCCCTCCAGCGGTCGCAGAATTTTCTTTTGTCCGAACAAAAACCGGAAGGCTACTGGGTCGGCGAACTGATGGTGGATTCCACGCTCGTTTCCGACACGGTGGCGTATCATCATTGGCACGGGAAAATTGATCCCGAATGGCAGCGCAAGGCGGTCAATCACATCTTCTCCATGCAACTGCCCGACGGCGGCTGGAACATTTACCACGGCGGCCCGTCGGAAGTCAACGCCACCATCAAGGCGTATCTCGCGCTCAAGCTGGCCGGCGTGTCGGTGCGTGATCCGCGGATGTTGAAAGCCCGCGAGGTGGCGCTGCATTTCGGCGGCGTTCCGCGCATGAACACGTTTTCCAAATTGTATCTCGCGCTGCTCGGCTTGTTTCCGTGGGAGCATGTGCCGACGATTCCGTGCGAGGTGCTGCTCATCGGCAAATGGTTCCATGTGAATTTCTGGGACATGAGCAACTGGTCGCGCGCGATGCTCGTGCCGCTGGCCATCATCAACCATTTCAAGCCGACGCGCCCGGTGAAGGTGAATCTGGACGAACTTTTTCCCGACGGCATCCACGAGCGCGACCTCGCGCTCGCGCCCGATCCGGAAAAAATTTCGTTCCGCAATTTTTTCCTGTGGCTGGATCGTCTGCACAAACTGGCCGAATGGTTTGCCGAACACGGCATTCATCCGTTCCGCAAAACCGCGCTTAAAAAATGCGAGCAGTGGATGCTGGAACGCTTCGAGGGCAGTGACGGGCTGGCCGCGATTTTCCCGGCGATGCTCAATGCGCTCATCGCGCTCAAAGCGCTCGGCTATGCCGATGATCATCCTCAAGTCGTCCGCGCCGCGCACGAATTGAAAAAACTCGAACACGAGACTGCCGACAGCGTGCGCATCGAGCCGTGTTTCTCGCCGGTGTGGGACACGGCCATCGTCGCCATCTGCCTGCGCGAATCAGGCGTTCCCGAAAGCCATCCGGCCATGAAAAAATGCGCCGAGTGGCTGATGGAAAAGGAAATCCGTTTTGCCGGCGACTGGATTCATAAAAATCCCGCCAAAGTCGAGCCGAGCGGCTGGGTGTTTGAATACAACAACCAATGGAATCCCGACGTGGACGACACCGCGATGGTGCTGCTCGCCCTCCGCAAAATCGCCACGGACAATCCGCCGAAACGCGACGAATGTTTCCAGCGCGGCCTGAAATGGATGATGACCTTCCAGTGCAAAGACGGCGGCTGGGCGGCCTTCGACAAGGATTGCACGAAGAACATTTTGGAGAAAGTTCCCTTCGCCGACCACAACGCGATGCTTGACCCGGAATGCGCCGACATCACCGCGCGCATTTTGGAGCTGCTCGGCTACGAAGGCTGGAGCCTCGGTCATGATCAGGTCAGGGACGCGCTCAAATACGTCAAGTCGCAGCAGGAGGAAGACGGCTCGTGGTATGGCCGCTGGGGCGTGAATTACATTTATGGAACGTGGCAGGTTCTGCGTGGAATGCGCGCGTTGAACCTCGACATGAATGAGCCGTGGCTGCAACGCGCCCGCGTCTGGCTCGAAGGCATTCAACATCCCGACGCCGGCTGGGGTGAGCGATGCAACACTTACAACGACCCCGTTTTCAAAGGTCAAGGCCCAAGCACCGCGTCCCAAACCGCGTGGGCCGTCATGGGCCTGTGCGCGTTCGATGATCCCGAAAATCCCGCGCTCAAACGCGGCATTGAATATCTCGTGCAGACTCAGAATGCGGACGGTTCGTGGACGGAAGCCGAGACGACCGGCACCGGTTTTCCGAAAGTTTTTTATCTGAAATACGACATCTATCGCAACGCCTGGCCGCTGCTCGCGCTCGCCACTTACCAGCAAATTTCTGAACGCGCCGCCGCGAAGAAGAACGGCCAATCTCTTTCCAATGCTTGAGCAAACCGTCACCATCGTCGCCAATGAACGCGACACCGACCAGTATTTCCGTCTCGTGTTGCGCGCGCCGCAAATCGCGCCGCTCATCCAGCCGGGACAGTTCGCTCATGTCCGCGTGGCACCGCTGAAGGACGCACTGCTGCGCCGGCCGTTCAGCATTTTTCAGGTTGCCGACGACACATTTTCCATCCTCTACAAGAC
>Ga0209483_1002073_pt1 | contig 14472 bp, 16 predicted proteins | sample NGEPerA_FD_184508 | JGI IMG/M metagenome (GOLD analysis project Ga0209483, IMG submission 184508) | Arctic peat soil microbial communities from the Barrow Environmental Observatory site, Barrow, Alaska, USA - NGEE PermafrostL2-A... | ecosystem: Environmental > Terrestrial > Soil > Wetlands >... | reverse complement strand
TCTGTGGCCGGGCTATCAATGCCCGCTCTGCACGCGGTAGGTGTATGAATTTGTGGAACAAGCCGGTGCTTTTGCCGGCAAAGCGCGCGTCATCATGGTTTATCCCGGCCCGGCCACAGATTTGCAGGAGCACGCCGAGGATTTTCTCAAGGACAAACAGTGGCCCAAAGATTTTCTGTTCGTCACCGATCCGGACTACACTTTCACCAAAGGCTACGGCTTGCGCTGGGAGGCTGCGGGCGAAACGGCCTATCCGTCCACATTCGTGATTGATTCCAAAGGCATCGTGCGGTTCGCAAAAATCAGCAAAAGCCACGGCGGGCGCGCAACCCCAGCGGAAATCCTCGCGGCGCTGGCCAAGCTCCCGTGATTGCCACGTTATTAAGCCTTGGCGGCATTTATGTCCTCTGCGGATTATTATTCGCAGGGCCGTTCGTGCCGCCGGGTGTTAAGAAAATTGACCCGCACGCGGCGCATGGCTCGCGGGGATTTCGCCTGCTGATTTTTCCGGGCACGCCGGCGCTCTGGCCGTTACTACGGCACCGCTGGCTGAAAACCACCGGAAGAGCGCAACGCCCATCGTCAACCAACAGGTTCTTAATCTGGTTGTGGAACCGCAAATTACCGGCGAAGTTGAGCGGCACGATGAACTTTTGACACTCCGTGCCGACTCCGGCATTTAGTTGGAGACAGTGATGGTCATCATCAACCGGAAGAGTGCGGCGCGAGGAAGAGGACGGCGCTGGGTTTTGTGTCGGCGCAACATCAACCTTTTCGGAAGCAGTTAAAACGGCGAGGCGCGAAACTAAAACAAGGGATTAAACTTTACGGACGACCGCGTTCTATCGCCCGAATGTTTGACAAAAATGCGGTTTGACAACAGTGGGAAATCCCACCATAGTAATGTCATGCCGACCCTGACACAAACACGCCCGACAGTCGTGGAAGATTACGACGTTGCTGCCGACGCTAAGAAGCGCATCAGCCTGCGCAACGCCAAGACGAAATATTTTCACGTCAAAGCGCTATCGAACGGCTGCTTCTACCTAGAGCCGCGTGTATTGGTATCGCCCCAAGCCATTTCCGCCCGTTCCTTGAAGATGCTGGACAAATCCGTGGCTAATTTGAGAAAAGGGCGGGCGTCCGCACCGATTGACCTGTCTGCCTTCGCCGAGGCTTGAAAGGATTCCAATGGCTTTCAATATCCGCATGGGATTGCCGGAGATGGAAGCGTTATGGAACGATCTTTCCACCCGCAAGCAACAGGGGAAATTGGACAAGGACGAAGAAAAGTTTTTCAAGAAGCTGGTCAAATCGCTCGGCTACCTCGCTGAAAATCCTCGGCACAACAGTCTGGCTTCGCACGCAATTGACGACCTGACGCGCAAATACGGGTTCAAGATTTTCCAGTCATATCTCGAAAATAATACGCCATCAGCCGGACGGATGTTTTGGGCTTACGGGCCCGCCAAGCGGGACATCACGGTGCTGGCAATTGAGCCGCACCCAGAAGATCAAAAACACGGTGCTTATCAGCGCATTAAATTGTCCACCTTGCCGCCGGCGAAAAAATAATCCGCAGAAAAGCGCGATCACTAAATTGCACCGCCCTCTAGTCGGTGACCACCTGATTAAGATTTAATAAACAAAGTGAACGACGAATCAGCTTGCTCCCAACGCGGATTCGGTCGAATAATATGCCCGATGAAATGAAGCATGGTTAGGTTTGGAACTGGCGTTTTTGCCAGATATTTTTTGATACTTTTTATTCTCTTTCATAAAAACCAGTATCATATTATGGTATCTGTAGCATCAGATTTGAATCGGTTTTAGATTCGCAAGTGGTTGAAAATAAACGGCATGGAGAGATGGCTGAGTGGCTTAAGGCACACGCCTGGAAAGCGTGCGTGGGTAACACCACCGTGGGTTCAAATCCCACTCTCTCCGCCAGACTTCACCGACGGCTCAATTTTTCTGCGGAGTGCGACCGTGACCGGCCCTGAATGCAACCGTGTCGAGGGAAAACAATCCGCCGCCGGCGATCAGCAAAACGACGTAACCGGCAAGATAGAGGAAGGCAAGTTCGCCCTGCCCGGTCAACTCTGTTTTATTCACCATCAGAAACGCGACGAACATGTCAATCACCAGCACCAGCGCTGCCAGCCTTGTGCATAGCCCGATTGCCAGCATCAAGGCCGCGATTGTTTCCGCAATAACCACAAGCACCAGGGTTACGTCGTGCCCCAGCCCCAGCGGATCGGGAAATGTGTCCACAATGTCCTTGAAGTGGGTGAGTTTGTCCCAGCCATGATTGAACAGCATCGTCAGCCCGAACCAAAGCCGCGCCACGAGCAGCGCCACGCCCGTCACATCCGAGTCGTCTGAAGGAACAAACAATTTCGTGAAGAACATAAGCACACTTTAGCAGATAAATCTGGAACCACCAATTTGAAAAGATAAACCTCTTTTGCAGCCCGAGGGCAAAAAATGTTTTGTCCATTCATTCGGCGGGGTTGGAAAATAAACGCGCCCGCACCGATGCGCTTCAATGCCGCAGCAGCGAAATGCCCAGCTTCAGAAGTTTCTGCACGTCGGCATCGGATTTCGCCTCGGCGTAAATCCGCAGCACGGGTTCCGTGCCGGAACCGCGCAGCATCAGCCACGTTGAATCTTCCGCGACAAATTTCACGCCGTCGCGGGAATCCACTTTTACCAGCGGCGAGCGCAGCAGTTTTTTCGGCGGATTCGTTTTCAGAAACTCCATGAGCGCGGCGCGCTTCTCCAGCGGATAATGCGCGTCAAACCTCGCGTAACGGTGCGGACCGAATTCCTTTTCCAGCCGCGCGTAAATTTTGTTCACGGAGATTTTTTCCGTCGCCAGCATTTCGAGCAAAAATAATCCCGCCGCCAAACCGTCGCGTTCGGGAATGTGATTGGCGAAACCGACCGAGCCGCTTTCTTCCGCGCCGAACAACGCGCCGGGCTTCATCAGTTCCGGCGCGATGAAGCGGAAGCCGATGCCGACTTCGGTGAGTGGGAGATTCCACGCGGTGCACATCTTGTCCACCATCGCGGTGGTGTTGAAAGTTTTTGTCACCGTGCCGCGTCCGCCGCGATTGCGGACGAGATGATGCAGCAACAGCGCGATGACCTGCTGGTTTGTCAACGGCGCGCCGCGACCGTCCATCGCGCCGATGCGGTCGGCATCGCCGTCGGTCACGAGGCAGATGTCGTGCGGATCGCGCCGCAACTGCGCGCTGCCGAGCGCGTAATTTTTCGGCAACGGCTCCGGGCTGATGCCACCGAAGAGAACGTCATGTTTGCCGTTCAGGGTCGTGACTTGGCAGGAAGTTTTGGCGAGCAACGTTTCAAAAACTCCCGCGCCGACGCCAAACAGCGCATCATGCGCCACGCGTAGTTTTGATTTCGCAATCAATTTGAAATCCACGAGTTTTTTTATGGCGCGAAAATGTGCCGGGCGAACGTCCTCCAATGAAATTGCCGATTGCCGATTGCCGATTGCCAATTGCGGCGGATATTTGTCGAGAAAACTTTCAACGGCCTGACATTCTTCTGATCCGCTGGAGCCGCCGAAATGCGACTTGAGCTTGAAGCCGTTGAAAACCGGCGGATTGTGGCTGGCGGTGATTATCACTCCGCCGACAGCTCCGAGATTTTTCACGGCGAAGGAAACGGACGGCGTCGGCGTTGGCTCAGGCGTGAGGATGACTTGAAAACCATTTCCCGCAAAAACTTCGGCGGTGATTCGGGCGAAACGGTCGGAGAAAAACCGGCGGTCAAAACCGATGACGACTTTCAATTCACGATCGAAGACTTCGGACTTTGGACTTTGGACTTTGGACTTCCAATAGTCCGCCGTGGCCTGCGCGACGCGCGCGACGTTGGCGAACGTGAAATCTTCCGCGATGACCGCGCGCCAGCCGTCCGTGCCGAATTTGATTGGAGTCACCTGCGCAGCTTGGCAAAACAATTTCCCGATGCCAAGCACGGGAGATTGTTTGACGGATTTTCGGCACGCCGCCGAAAATGGCAACCGGGACGGTCGCGCTCCCCTTTCCAATCGTAGCAGCGGACGTCAGTCCGCTCATTATTCCGGCGGAGGAGAAGTTTGAGCCGGCTCACGTCGGCTGCTACGGTATTTCGCCGGGGCAAGCCGCGCTCCCCATTTCCGAATGTCGCCGGGGCAACGGGGCGCGTGGCTCGCCCTGTGAAATACGGCGGAGACAATGGGAAGCCTTGGCGCGGGGCATTATTTCACAGGGCGCGGCGCACGATGCTTGGCGATGACGGAAATCTGATGCAGGCGGACGGGAATTCTTTTCCGGTATTCAGTTTGGGATAGACGAACGGGTGGGATTATATCAGAATTGATTAAACTTTTGAAAACCTGAAGCATTGCAATCCAAAATGAAAACTTTGAAACTGCTGCCGCTTCTTCTGCTGTTGGCCCTGCCCGCCGTGGTGCAAGCCCAATTCACGTTCACGACCAATAACGGTGCCATCACCATCACCGCATATACCGGTCCCGGTGGCCACGTGACCATCCCCAGCATGACCAATGGTTGGCCGGTCACCAGCATCGGGGACTATGCGTTCCTTAACTGCTCCGGCCTGACCAGCGTGACGATACCCGACAGTGTCACCAGCATCGGGAGCGCTGCGTTCTATCAGTGCTCCGGCCTGACCAATCTCACGATAGGCACCAGCGTCACCAGCATCGGGGACTATGCGTTCTATAACTGCTCCAAGCTGACCGGCGTGACGATTCCCAACAGCGTCACCAGCATCGGGGTCTATGCGTTCGAATTCTGCGGCCTGACCAGCGTGACGATTCCCAACAGCGTCACCAGCATCGGGAACGATGCGTTCGGTGACTGCTCCGGCCTGACCGCGATAACGGTGGCTGCGCTCAATCCCGTCTATAGCAGTGTGGGTGGGGTCTTGTTTAATACGAACCAGACCACGCTCATCCAATGTCCGGGAGGCAAAGTTGGGAGCTATACGATTCCCAACAGCGTCACCAACATCGGGGACTCTGCGTTCGATCACTGCTCCGGCCTGACCAGCGTGACGATACCCAACAGTGTCACCAGCATCGGGAGCGCTGCGTTCTATCAGTGCTCCGGCCTGACCAATCTCACGATAGGCACCAGCGTCACCAGCATCGGGGACATGGCGTTCCTTAACTGCTCCGGCCTGATCAGCGTGACGATTCCCAACAGCGTCACCAGCATCGGGAGCGCGGCGTTCTTTAACTGCTCCGGCCTGACCAGCGTGACGATTCCCAACAGCGTCACCAGCATCGGGAACGATGCGTTCGGTGCCTGCTCCGGCCTGACCGCGATAACGGTGGCTGCGCTCAATCCCGTCTATAGCAGTGTGGGTGGGGTCTTGTTTAATACGAACCAGACCACGCTCATCGAATGTCCGCGAGGCAAAGTTGGGAGCTATACGATTCCCAACAGCGTCACCAACATCGGGGACTATGCGTTCGATTACTGCTCCGGCCTGACCAATCTCACGATAGGCACCAGCGTCACCAGCATCGGGGACTATGCGTTCAATTCCTGCTCCAAGCTGACCGGCGTGACGATTCCCAACAGCGTCACCAACATCGGATATGGTGCGTTCCAATCCTGCACCAGCCTGACCAGCGTGACGATTCCCAACAGCGTCACCAGCATCGGAGATGGCGCGTTCGATTACTGCTCCGGCCTGACCAATCTCACGATAGGCACCAGCGTCACCAGCATCGGGGACTATGCGTTCGATTACTGCTCCAAGCTGACCGGCGTGACGATTCCCAACAGCGTTACCAGCATTGGAGTTGAGGCGTTCTATTACTGCTTCGGCCTGACCGCCGCCTATTTTCAGGGGAACGCTCCGCCTGATAATGGGACTGCTTTCAGTTACAGCGGCGCCACGATCTATTATCTGCCGGGCACCACGGGCTGGGGCGCAACGTTCGGCTCCCGCCCGACGGCGCTTTGGGCTTTGCCCTATCCGGTCATTTTAAGCGGCAACACCAACCTGGGAATGCGAAACAATCAATTCGGTTTCACCGTTTCCTGGGCCACCAATGTTCCGGTCGTCGTGCTGGCCGCAACCAATCTGGCCAATCCGGTCTGGACGCCGGTGTCCACCAATGCCCTCACCAACGGCGCGTTTTATTTCAGCGATCCGCAATGGACGAATTATCCAAGACGTTTCTACCGTCTCCGCTCGCCTTGATTTTCAGCAAGCGGAAATTGTTCTCTAAAAGTTGCACCACCGGCACAGTGTCTTTCATCACGGGCGATGGTTATTTGATTTCAAATTATCATGTGGTCAAGGACGCGACGAAGGTTCGTTTGCTCACGAGCGCGGGTTTGATTGACGTCAAAGTGGTTCAGGTGCATGCGGCCAATGATCTGGCTTTGTTGAAGGCGGACGGGCGGTTTGCGCCGCTGCCCATTGCCGCCAGCCGCACGGGGCTTCTGGGCGGCACGGTGGCGACGGTCGGTTTTCCCGACATCGGTTTGCAGGGGTTCGCGCCCGGAAAAGTGACGGGTGACGTGTGGCGGGTGACGTGATTTCCCGTCACTTGTCACATGTCACTCGTCATATCCCCTGCGGCGGTGGCGCTGGCGGCGAGCGGGGCGGAAAACAGGCCGAGCCAGTTGTCAAAGTCGGCGTCAGAGGTGGGGATGTAGTCGGGCATGGTTGGTTGATGGTTGATGGTTGAGGGGTGGTGGATTAAGTTCAATTGGCTGTAAATTAGGGTGTTAAGTGGTTGCGAGCGGTGGAAAAAGGGTTGAAAGGCCAGTGGGAGCGGTGGCTCCGCTAGTCGGCGGCGTGGCTTCCCTCCGGTTAGTGGAGCCGTCATTAAGGCTAGTGACGCGGGGACTAAGGCTAGGGAAACGGCCACTAAGGCTAGTGGCGGCGGGATTAAGGCTAGTGGAACCGTCCCGGAGGTTAATGCCGCCACCATTAAGGCTAGGGAAACGACGCCGAAGGCTGGGATGCCGGAGCCAAGGGTCAAAAATTCCAGCGCTTTGGCACGGTCGGGTTGCGGCGGTCGGGCGGTTTGCACTGCTGCCCATTGCCGCCAGTCGCACGGTGGCGACGATTGGTTTTCCCGACCCGTCGTTGCAGGGATTTTCGTCCAAGCTGGCCAAAGGAGAAATCGCGTCGCTGTCGGGCGCGGGGGATGACCCGCGCTATTTTCAAATCAGCGTGCCGGTGCAGCCAGGCAATTCGGGCGGGGCGCTGGTGGACGAGCGGGGCAACGTCATCGGCATCGTGTCGGCCAAGCTGGATGCGGCGGCGGCGCTGGCGGCGAGCGGGGCGTTGCCGGAGAATGTGAATTACGCGGTGAAGAGCAGCCTGCTGTTGAGTTTCCTCGAATCGGTGCCTGCTGTTTCGGCCAAGCTCAAGGTGCCAAACACGGCGGATGAGAAGTTTGAGGATGTTGTCAAATCCGCCCAAAACGCCGCTGTTCTTGTCCTCGTTTATTGATGTAGCAGCCGCCACGGTGTCCGGCCTGCGAGCGCAGATGGCAAATTCACTTCCAATAACTCCACTGCACGTCGGGAAACAGGTTGTCGCGCGACTCGATTTCGGCGAGCCATTTTTCGTCCACGCGCGTGAGCGTGAGCTGTTCGTGCAGGGCAATGAAGCGGAGCAGATGATCTTTCACGCGGCGGCGCGCGTAGTCGGGACTCGTGCCGGCGCGCAAAATGAACGGCCAGTCGCTGGCCTGCGCGAGCAGCAGTTCGCGCGCGGCCTGTTTCAAGGCGCGCTTTTGCAAGGCCGTCGTCTTTTTTGAAAATTTCTTCGCGAGCTTGGTCATCCGTTCCTGCGCGATCTGCAGGTGCGGATAAATCCATTCGTTCGACTCGTTGAGCCACACGCGCCAGTAGCCTTCCTCGCCCCAGCTTGACGCGCCGGGCGCGGCGATCTGATTGGTCTGGTGACGGTGAAGATATTCGCCGGGCGAAATCAGCTCGATGGTTTTCTGCTCGCTGGCAATCCTGCGCGCGAGAAAGTCGAGAAACTCCGGCCCTTCATACCACCAATGGCCGAACAGCTCGGCGTCGTAAGGCGCGATGATGATGGGCGGGCGGTCCAGCATTCCGTCGAGCCTCTGGATTTGCGCGAGACGTTCGCCGAGAAAATGCGCGGCGTGTTCGCTGGCGGCCTTGAGCGCGTGGTCGCGCTGGTAAAGCTCCTTCGGCCCGGTGCCGCCGGTGATGCGATAGTATTTCAGGCCGGTGAAACCGCGATTGTCGGGCGAGGGCAGATGCGGCTTGACGTAATCGAAATCAAGATCGAAGCCGATGTCGCGGTAGAAATCGCGGTAGCGCGGGTCGCCGGGATAACCTTCGTGCTTGCTCCAGACCTGGCGCGAGGAGTCGAAATCGCGCCCGAAGGCGGCGATGCCGTTGGGCGTGAAAATCGGGGCGAACGTCCCGTAGCGCGGACGCGGACTGGCGTGCAGCAGGCCGTGCGTGTCGAGGACAAACCAGCGGATGTTCGCCTCCTGCAAAAATGTTTCGACGTCTTTGGCGTAGGCACATTCCGGCAGCCAGATGCCGCGCGGGTCGGTTCCGAAACAACTGCGATAATGGTCGCGCGCCGTCAAGATTTGCGCGCGGACGGACGGCGGATGATTCGAGAGCAGCGGCAGCAATCCATGCGTCGCGGCGGTCGTGATGATTTCAACGCGGCCTTCGTCCTGAAATTGCTTGAACGCGCTGACGAGATTGCCGCTGTAAAACCGCCAGGTCTCGCGCGCGAGGGAAAATTTGTGGTGATACATCCACGCGAGTTCGCGGAACGGGCGGTCCCAGTGCGTGCGGTGGATTTCCTTTTCGGCGAGTTCGATGAGGCCGTTGAGGTGCCGCGCGTAACGCGAACGCAACAATTCATCCTGCAACATCGCGCAGAGCGTCGGCGAAAGCGACAGCGTGATGCGCGCGTCAATGCCGTCGCGCCGCCAGTTTTCCATGACCTGGATGAGCGGCAGGTAGGTTTCGGTGACGGCCTCGAACAGCCAGCTTTCTTCCAGAAATTTTTCGTGTTCGGGATGCCGCACAAACGGCAGGTGCGCGTGGAGGATGATGGAAAGGTAGCCTGTCATGCCCGGGGAAAATTTATTCGTCCAATTTTTCAGAAACCCATTGCGCGATGGATTTCGCCTTCACCAAAATGCCCAGGCCGGCCAGCAGCGGCAGCGACCGGAGAACGCAGGAAAAAATTTCCACCGGCAGATTTTTTTGCCGGCAGATAAGCAGATACAACCCGATTTCCACCGCAGCCCAGCCAATGAACGCGGCGGCGATGAACCGGACGAGCATCAAGGCTCCGCGTTCGGGGGCGTCCATAATCACAGGCTGTCCGGCAGCGGCGGCTTGAGCGACGGGTCTTGCGGATGCGCGCCGACATCGCCGAGGTATTGCGTCTCGCGGACAAATTTCAAGTCCGCCGCGCGGGCGTCGTCGCCGCTGGCGGAAACGGCCACGGCGGGCAGATCGTATTTTCCGTCCGGCAGCGAGAAACGATAGCTGAACGTGCCGTCGGAACGCAGTTTGATTTCATGCCCGCCCAGCATGACTTTGGCGTCGGGTTCCGTCGCGCCATAAATAATTAACTCGGCATTGACGTTGAACCAGAAGCCTTTTGCCTTTTCCGCCATGCCGCCGAACGGGCTGGTGACGCTGGAAATGCCAAACGCGGTCACAGGCGAAGTGACCTCCTGCGCGAGCCGGCGGCGGATGAGTTCGGTGATTTCGAGCGAACCCATCCAGATGCGGCGCGTCTCGTCAATGTTGACGATTTTGGCGAGCGCCTGCTCCTGTTGCGGCGTCCAACTGCGAGCAGGACCGGGCGTGGAAAGGCCGACGGGCGCGTTTGCCGGCGGCACGAGGCGCGGCAGATCGGGATGGCCGTGGCGGCGCAATTCCTCGATGGCCTGTGCGAGCGGCATGTTGTCGCGCACGGCGTCCTCGATGATCTGCATCAGCCTTGCGAACGGATATTCAAACGGGATGGTGGCGAACTCCGTCGCGTCTTCCTTGGAGGCGGCGTCGGGCGGCGTGACGGTGCCGCTGGAAACGGCGACGCGCATCCATCGGCCGAGCGCGGAATAGCAGCCGAGTTCGGCGATGTAGGAATTGCCGGCGCGCTCGACGTGCGCGAACCAGTGGCGCGATTCGGGATGGACGTGGATTTCGTAAAGCGGATGGCCTTCGATTTTTTGCGCGTAAATCCGCAGGACGAGATGCCCGTCGGTCGAGGAGGCGTTGAGCTCGTTCTGCTGCTCGCGCGTGAGGTCCCAGTGCGCGTAAAGCCAGTGCGGGTCGCGCGCGGTGAGGAACAATTTTTTTGTGCCGTAGGCTTCCGGCAGTTCGCCGCCGGAAAAAGTTTGCGCGGGCGGCGTGGCGCCGAGGGAAAATTTTTCGCCGGGGCCGCTGGCCGCAGCCGGCGCGGGCGCGTCGCCTTCGAGCAAAATCGCAGGCACTTCGGTCTTCTTTTTGCGGGTGTAGGTGCGGCGCACGACCGTGGTGGCGTCCACTTCGGTTTCCGGCTCGGCGTTTTTTTTGCGGGACTTGAGCATTTTTTTGGCGGCGGAAACGGCCCGTTCGAGCAGCGGCTTGCGGGCGGAGCTTTTCGATTTTACGGCCGGCTTCGGGCTTTCAGGCGCGGATGCTGGTGTTCTTTTCATTAAGCAAGTTCCTTGTTGGGCTGGCGGTTTTGCCGGGACGAGATAGTAGCCATTTTCGGGGGCGGATGCAAATTCATTTTTAGACTGCAAGATTGGAGCTTGCCGCCGGGCGGGTCGCGGTTTAGTTTCGTGACTAATTATTAAGGGCAGCGAATGAAAATGTCTGAAAAGAAAGCCATGTCGAAGGCGGTGGTATTTGTGGTGGACGATGAACCGATGCTGCTGGAACTGGCGGCGGTCATCCTCAAGCCGCTCGGCTGCGAAATCCGCACGTTCCGCGATCCGGAGGAGGCGCTGAAGGAATTTCCCGCGCTGCGGCCAGCGGTCGTCATGACCGATTACGCGATGGGGCGCATGAGCGGCATGGATTTGATCCGCGAATGCCGCCGCCTCAATCCGAGCCAGAAGCTGGTGCTGGTCAGCGGCACGGTGGACGAGCACGTCTTTGCCGACGCGCCCGTCAAGCCCGACCGTTTCTTGAGCAAACCCTACCAGATTCAGGAATTGACCGACTGCATCCGCGAATTGATCGCCGCGTAAAATAAAACTTTCCGAAATATTCTGTCCGTTAAAATTCGTTTTGCCCCTTGAAAAAGTTAAAGAAAATTTTGCTGGCAATGATTCTCCTGGCGGTGGTTCTTGGGCTGGCGGCCGTGATTGTCGCGGTTGCTTATCTCGACAGGATCGTCAAGGCCGGCATCGAGACCGTCGCGCCCAAAATCACCCAGACCGCCGTCACCTTGGACGGCGTCAGCATTTCCATGCTGTCCGGTTCCGTCGGCCTCAACGATGATGGCGCGGCCAAAGTCAAAAAGGACCTCGGCGGACTGTTCGGCAAATAATTTTTGGGTCTTGCCTGATTGAACGGGTGTGAACTGGTTCCGCCATCAAACCATATTTGTGTTTGCCTCCAACGCACGGAGGTTTAACTTGTCCAACATCGCATGAAAACTTTTTCCATGGTTGCGGCCCTGGCCGCGCTGGTTTTTTTCCGCGCCTCGGCGCAGGTGTCGGTGGTGGTCTCGCTGGATCAGGAGGAATTTCTGCCGGGCGAATCGCTGCCGGTCGCGGTGAAAATCACCAACCGCTCCGGCCAGCAGATTCATCTGGGCGCGGAGGAGAACTGGCTGACCTTCAGCGTGGAATCGGTGGACGGCTTTGTGGTCATCAAAAATTCCGAGGTGCCGGTGCTCGGCGCGTTCGACGTGGAGTCGTCGCAGATGGCGACCAAGCGAGTGGATCTCGCGCCCTATTTTGTGCTGACCAAGCCGGGACGTTACAAGATCACCGCCACGCTGCGCGTCAAGCAATGGTCGGCGGAAACTTCGAGCGCGCCGAAATTTTTTGATGTCATCGGCGCCGCGAGCCTGTGGGCGCAGGAATTCGGCGTGCCGGCGACGAACGGCGTGCCGGAGATGCGCAAGTTCACGCTGGAACAGGCGAGTTATCTGCATTCGCAAATGCGCTTGTATATGCAGTTGAGCGATGCGTCGGAGGCGATTGTCTTCAAGACCACGGCGCTGGGGCCGACGGTGTCGTTCAGCCGGCCGGAGGCGCAGGTGGACCGCTTCAGCCAGTTGCATGTGCTATGGCAGTCGGGCGCGCAGTCGTTCAATTACAGCGTCGTCAATCCCGACGGCACGGTGGCGCGCACTGAAATTTACGATTACTTCAAAACCCGTCCGCGGCTGGCCGTGGACGAAAACGGCGGCGTGGGGGTGGTCGGCGGCGTGCGGCGTCCGAAACCCGTGGATCTGCCGGACGTGAAAACGCCGGCGGAACTGCCCGCGCCGGCGAAATAAAATTTTCGCCGGAATTTTTATTTCCGCAAGTCGGCCGCCGAGGTGCAGAGTTCCTCCAGTTTTCGCCGGATCATCATGGCGCGCGTCAGGGCGTTGTCCTGCGTTTCGCCGAAAAAGGATTTTAACTGCACGCGCATCGCGGCAATGCAGTCGCCGTTGCGGTCCCGCAAGGGCATCGTCACCAGCACCGTCCCGTGGTCGCGCCCGAAAAACATCGTGCCGTCCTGGATGGCCTGCAATTCCGCGTCGGTTCCCGCCCGGCCGACTTCACCGTTTTCCTTGCTGCCGATGATGCGCGTGGTGTTGTTGCTCTGGAGCGCGTAAATCCGCAGGCCGACGATGCGCGACTCTTCCGCCATGAGGCTGTTCACCATCTGCTGCGCCGCCGGCACGCGCGGCGTGTAATCCACCTCGCCGTCGGCAAAATAACTCAACGCGTCCGACTTCGTCCAGAAACCGAGCTTGCCGGCGGTGAACGTGGTGTCGTTGATCGTTGACATGTTATTAAAGATGACCAGCCGGTCATCCAGCAAGATGTTGAACTGGGCGCCTTCGCACTTCACGGTGAGCTTGTGCCAGGTGCCGGCGGGAATGTCCAGCATCGTCCCGATCGGAACGGAACGCAGCCCGTTCACGACCTTGTAAAACCGCAAGTTATGCCCCTGCAAACTCACGCGGGCGACGTAAAAGTTCGACGAATTTTGAAAACGAAACACCAGTCCCGCCATCTGCTCGGCGATGCCGCTGACGATCTCGAACCGCGTGCTGAACGTGAAATCGCTGAACGTGTCGCCGTCATAAATGAACATCGGATAATGCTCGTCCGTCATGTCGCCGCTCGTCTGCGCCAGCACGCGCGCGCGGTTGGCCGCCGGCGCGTTGGAGGTGAACGGCGCGAACGCGGAGGGCATTTCCGCCGGCACAATTTTCCACACCGGCGCGGCCCCGCCGCCCGCGAGCGCGGCGTGAAAATTCGTCGGCGAGCTGCCTTCGGCGTAGTCGTCAAAATTAAAATGCAGTTCCGCGCCGGAAACCGACCACGCCAGCGCGCAACTGGAAAGCCAGATGAAAATTCGCATCCCCAAGCGTAGCAAAGGCGGCCGCGCTGGCAAAACAGTTTTGCCAGCCGTTACCTGGTCGCCGTCCGTTTTGCGTGGGCTAGCGTAAATCCTCCGCTGAATTTCATAAATTGAATTTGTATTGAAAAAATTTACTGTCGAGAGCATTTATACATTCAATTTTTTAATTCCCCGCTGCCACAAATCAAAATGATACAGCGCGACGACGACGAGGGAGTGGCCGATTTTTTCGTCGTCGGCGAGTTTCGGGGACTGGCCGCTTCAACGCTTCGACAATTCAGCTTTCCGGGTTACAGCGATTTGACTTTCTTCACAATCGCGGCGGCGTCTATGCCGAACGCGGCCATCAGTTCCGCCGCGTGGCCGGAGCGCGGCAGGCCGTTGACGGCGAGCTTGTGGACTTTGACGCCTTCGCAGCTCAATTCGCCGGCGACGGCGTCGCCGAGTCCGCCCTCGGCGTAATGATCTTCCACGGTGATGACGGTGTTGTTCGTCTTTTGCGCGGCGGCGAGAATTTCCTTTTTGCCGAGCGGCTTGATGCTGTAAGCGTCAATGACCGTGATGTTGATGCCTTCGGCCTTCAACGTGTCGGCGGCCTTCAACGCCTCGAACAACGTGACTCCCGCGCCGACGACGGTGACTTTGTCGCCCGTGCGGAGAACTTTTGCGCCGCCGATGGGAAATTGTTCGTCGTTGCCGTAAATGACCGGCGTTTTCGGGCGCGAGGTGCGCAGGAAACAGAGACCTTTGTGCGACGCCATTTGTTCGAGCAATTTTTCGGTGGCCACGGCTTCGGCGGGATAAAGCACGGTGCTGCCGACGATGGCGCGCATCAGCGCAATGTCTTCCAGCGCCATCTGCGACG
>Ga0209483_1002068_pt1 | contig 14494 bp, 15 predicted proteins | sample NGEPerA_FD_184508 | JGI IMG/M metagenome (GOLD analysis project Ga0209483, IMG submission 184508) | Arctic peat soil microbial communities from the Barrow Environmental Observatory site, Barrow, Alaska, USA - NGEE PermafrostL2-A... | ecosystem: Environmental > Terrestrial > Soil > Wetlands >... | reverse complement strand
CCTTTCGCCTGCATGCAGGAGGTGAGGATCGCGTCGGCGCGGGCGTGGTTGTCGTCGTGCGTCGACCGGGCCTGCTCGCGCAGGATGCTCGAATGCTGCAGGTCGCTCGCCCGGCTGGCGGCGATGTCCTGGTCGATGTCGGCATCGGTGCGGGTCGCGGTGTCGGTGAGCGCGGCGCAATCCCGATAGGCGCGCGCGGTCTGCGCCGCGTCCGCGCCGGGCTTGACCCAGCCGCCACCCGCGCCGGCGCAACCGGCGAGGACAAAAACCGCAAGCGCCATTCCCCTTGCCGTCACCCCCGCGCAAGCGGGGGCCCAGGAGCGAGCGGTAGGACGGTAGCCCCTGGGTTCCCGCTTGCGCGGGAAAGACGATAAAAATAGCCGCTTATTCATCGCCCTTCCCCGCCGCCGCGCGGCGGGCTTGCAGCACGGCGAGCATCTCGCGCTTCTCGGCCGGGGTTGCCTCGTACCAGCGGGCGATCTCCTCGACCGTGCGCAGGCAGCCGCGGCATTGCCTGCTCGCCGGGTCCATCAGGCAGATGCCGAGGCACGGCGAGACCGGCGATCGCTCCTCCATGTCACGACCCGTGCGGCTGCAGCAGGTCGGTCAGGGTCGTGCGCAACAGCTTGGCGCGCTCCGCTGAGATCGCGAAGCTCCAGCGCGACAGCTTGGCGCTGAGCGCCTTGCCTTCCGCCTCGGCCTTGCCGGAGCCGGTGACGTCGATCGCGACCCAATTGCCGGCGCCCGATGGGTCGGCATTGGGCGACAGGCGCAGCCCGACGATCAGCCCGTCGAAGGTGGTGAAGGCGGCGGTGGCGGCGCCATCCTCCGCGATCGGATGCTCGGCCGCCGGCCTGACGTCGTCGAGCGTCAGCGATTCGAGCGCGCCCGCCGGGGCGGCGAGCGCGGCATCGTCCTTGGGCTGGACATTTTCCGGCGGCGTATCGATCGCGAGCGGCAGATCGGCGGAGCCGCGGGCGACCGTCACCGTCTTGCCGTCCGCCGTCGTCAGCACGACCGAAGCGATTCGGGCGGGCCGGATGTCGATGATGCGGCGGTCGAGCCAGGACAGCGCGTCGCCGGCGAGGTCGAACGAGCCGCGCGCCAGCCAGGCCTGGTCGCTGCCGGGCTTTCTCACATAGACGCCCGCATCGCCGCCGCCGATCTCGCTCGGCCGCTTGGCGCCGACAATGAGCTGCGCGACGAGGCCGCCGGTGCGGTCCTGGGCGGTCACCAGCGTCGATTTGCCGTTGGCCGGATCGTCGAGATCGAGCCGCGCCAACAACTCGGGCTTGTCGGTCTTGGCCTCGATGAGCTCGCATTCGGCGAGCTGCACCAGGAGCTTGCGCACCCGCTCCTGGTCGGCCGGGTAATTGCCCTTTTCGACCACCGTCCATTGCTTGTTGATCAGCGAGAAATTCGCCGTCATCGCGCTGCGCGTGAGGCGCAGCCAGGCGAGGTCGCCGAGCCTGTCGGCCAGGGCGGGGAGCGCGCGCCGCCCAGCCGGCGCGTGGCTCACGTCGCGGTCGCCGCGCGAGGCGATAAAGACCGCGAGCCCGGCGATCGCCACCGCGGCGAGCACGAGCAGCCGGAAGCCGCGCCGCTGCATGGCTTGCCTCAGGCCCGCGCCGCGCGTCGTCGCCGCGGGCGCAGCGCCGCCAGCACGATCGCCGCGACGACGACGACGATCGGCACCAGCGCGATGTCGAAGAATTCGAGGATTACCTTGAGGTGCCCGATATCCTGGCGCTCCGCCGCCTGCACCTGGCGCAGCTGCTGCCGCGTCGCCAGCATGTCGGCGCGGAACTTGTCGATCTCCTTGGTCTGCTCGGCGGTGACCGTGGGCGCGGTTTGCGACCCGCTGTCGCCGTTGGTCAGGTTGTGCAGCTTGGCCTGCGCCTGTTTCAGCTTTTCCTGGAGGGTCCGCTGCTCGGCGGCGTAGCGGTCGTCGGCCGAGCGCTGGATGCGCTCGACGACCACGAACGGCCGCGCCGTCGTGCCGCGGCTGCGCAGGCCGATGAGGTCGTCGCCGCCGGCCAGCACCTCGACCGCGTTGGCGAGGAAATCGCTGTTGTTCGACACCGGCTGGACCACCCGCTGGCCGAAGAAATTGCCGCTCTGCGCCCAGAAGCGGTCGTCGAGCATATCGGTATCGGCGACGACGACGATATTGACCGGCTGGGCCGATTGCTTTAGCGCTTCGACCGGCGGCCCCGGCTCCTTCGGCGGCGCGGGCGGCGGGTTGGGATCGTGCGGCGATGGCGGCGGCGGCTCCGGCTTGCCGTCCGGGAACGCCGTCTTGGCATCGCCCGTCACCCGCGCCGCCAGCACGAACTGGCGCTGCTCGGGGCGGAAATGGGCGAGCAGATCGGCGACATCGGGCAGCCCCTTGACCTTGTCGACCGGGATTTTCTCGGAATCGGTCGAGGTCTGGATCAGCGGCTCGAACTTGGTCGTGGCGCCCGCGACCGGTTCGAGGATGCCGGCGGTGGCCATGGTGATTTCGTTGAGGTCGGCGGTGATCGGGTCGTCGCGGTTCAAATTCGCCGCCGGAAGGTTGAGCCAGCCGACGTAATCCATGGTCTGCGGGCCGCGCCCTTCCACCGGCACCGCGACGCGCCGCGCGTCGAGCCGGTCGCCGGCGACGACCCCGGGGAGCATCGTCAGCCCCCACGCCTTGAACAGGGGTTCGAGCTCGCTCGCGGGCGGCGCCGCCGACGGGTCGGCATGCGGCGACGGCAGCCCGGCCTGCAGCTCCGAATAGGGATCGACAAAAACCACCGCCTTGCCGCCCTTCAGCACGAACTGGTCGATCGCGAACAGCGTCGCGTCGGACAATTTCTGCGGGTGCGCCAGCATCAGCACATCGATCTTCGGCGGGATCGCCTCGATGTCGGTCGGCAGTTTCTCGACGTCGTCGACTTGGCGAAGCTGGCCGATGATCGCCATCGGCTGGGCGGGCTTGCCCTGCATCGCCGCCGCCGGGTCGTTTTCGAGCGGCAGATCGGTCAGCAGCCCGACGACGGTGCGCTTCGGCAGAGCGAGGGTGTGGACGAGGCGCGTCAGATCGTATTCGAGAAAGCGCTCGCGCTCGGGATTGAAGAAGGCGATGACCTGCTGGTCGTCGGTCGAGTTGGTGCCGGCGAGGCCGAAATAGACCGCCTCGCCCTGGTCGTTGAGCGGCGCCGCTTGCAGCCCGTAGGCGACGGCGCGGTCCTCGGCGTCGGAAAACGGCTGCGGATCGTAGACTTCCAGGCGGAGTTTGCCGTGCGCCGCGGCGACGTACTGATCGAGCAGCTCGCGCACCCGCTGGGCGTAGACGCCGTAAGTCGGCGCGGTCGTGCCCAGCCGGTTCGAGTAATAGAGCCGCAGCGTGATCGGCTCCTCGATCTTGGCGAGGGTCTGCCGCGTGCCCCGCGCCAGCGTGTAGAGGCGCTCGCCCGTCAGGTCGAGCCGCACCGCGGCATAGCGCGCCGCGATGAAATTGCCCGCGACGAGGATCAGCGCGATCGCGACAAGCGCCAGCAGCGCGCGCCCGCCGCGCGACCTGAACCCCTGCCCGCTCAGTCGGAAGAGTCGCATCTCATTCGGCCTTGGTCAGGTCGACGAGCACGGCGTTGGCGGCGAGAAACGCCACCATGATCGAGACGAAATAAAGGAGGTCGCGCAGATCGACGACGCCGCGGGTGATCGCGGTGAAATGGCCGAAAAGGCTCGCCCCGGCGACGGCATGGACCAGGCCTTGCGGCGCCCAGCCCTGGAACAGCCCGATCACGGTCTGCGTCCCGGCGGCGACCAGCACGAAGACCAGCGCCGCGGTAACGACGAAGGCGGTCACCTGGTTTTTGGTCGCGGCCGACACCGCCGCGCCGATCGCCAGGATCGCGCCCGCCATCAGCCAGCTGCCGAGATAGCTGGCGAAGATGACGCCATTGTCCGGGTTGCCGAGGAACAGCACGGTCAGCCAGAACGGAAAGGTCAGCGCCAGCGCGATCCCGACAAAGACCCAGGCCGCGAGAAACTTGCCGACCACCGCCTCCGACAACCGGATCGGCAGGGTGAGAAACAATTCGATCGTGCCGCTTTTGCGCTCTTCGGCCCACAGCCGCATCGATACCGCCGGGATCAGCACGAGGTAGAGCCAGGGGTGGAAAGTGAAGAACGATTGCAGATCGGCCTGGCCGCGCTCGAAGAAATCGCCGACGAAAAAGGTCAATACCCCGGCGAGCACGAGAAAGATGACGATGAACACATAGGCGAGCGGGGTCGCGAAATACCCGGCGAGCTCGCGGCGGCAGATGTAGAGGGTGTTGCCGATCAATGATTTCATCTGAGGTGCTTAAAGCGCCGGAGCAGATCGGCGGCTCATGCCCGGCCGGCTTCGTTGGGCGGCGCGGTGATCGCGCGAAAGACGTCGTCGAGGCGGCCGCGTTCGACCGCGAAGCCGCCGATGTTCCAGTTGCGCCCTTCCGCGAGTTCGGCGAGGTCGCCGGCGATCGGCTTGTTGTCGCGCGGCACGATCGTCAAGACACGCCGTTCGCCCTCGCCCGCCTCCTCGATCGCGGCGATGCCCGGAATATCGGCGAGGTCGGCGCGGATGCGCGCCGCGTTCTCGGCCGCGATGTCGAGCCGCACCGCGTTGTGGAAGCGCGAGCGCGCCGCCAGCTCGGCCGGCGTCGCGTCGGCCAGCACGCGGCCCCGCGCGATGATGATCGCCCGGCTGCACACCGCCTCGACCTCCTCGAGGAGGTGGGTCGAGATGATGATCGCCTTTTCCTGCTGCATGGCGCCGAGAATGCCGCGCATCTCATATTTCTGGTTGGGGTCGAGCCCGTCGGTCGGCTCGTCGAGGATCACCACCGGCGGATCGTGAATGAGCGCCTGCGCCACGCCGACGCGGCGGCGGAACCCCTTGGAGAGGGTCTCGATACGCTGCCCGTAGACCTCGTTCAGATGCACCAGCTCGACGATATGGTCGATCCGCGCGGTCGCCTCGGCGCCGCGGAAGCCGCGGATATGGGCGATAAAGCGCAGGAAGTCGGCGACATTCATGTCGGGGTAGGCGGGCGCGCCCTCGGGCAGGTAGCCGAACTGGCGCTTCGCCGCGAGCGGCCGCTGCTGGATGTCGTGGCCGCAGATCAGCGCGGTGCCGGCGGTCGGCGCGAGAAAGCCGGTGATCATCTTCATCGTCGTCGATTTGCCGGCGCCGTTGGGGCCGAGGAAACCCAGCACCTCGCCTCGCGAAACCGTGAACGAAACATCGTCGACCGCCACCAAAGGGCCGAAATGTTTGTAGAGGTTGCGGATTTCGAGCATTCCCCACTCTCGCGCGCCCCCAAGGGCATCATCCAAGCCATCATCCGAGGCGTCATTCGCGGCATGATAGCAAGCGCCTACGCCCGCCGATACCGAGGCCCCGCCCTAGACCGGGGGCGGCGATGATCCGCCGCATCCGCCTTCTATCCGGGTTGGTGATGCTCGCCTATGTCGCGATGCACCTTCTCAACCATGCGCTCGGTCTCGTCTCGATCCCGGCGATGGGATGGGCGCTGACTGAAATCGTCTACCCGGTATGGTCGCTGCCGCCGATGCGGTTCGCGCTCTACGGCGCCTTCGCCGTGCATTATACGCTGGCGCTATGGGCGTTGTGGCAGCGCCAGACGCTGCGGCTGCGGGCCGGCGAATGCCTCCAGCTGGTGCTCGGCTTTCTGATCCCGATCCGCGGCAAGCAGGGGAAGCTTTCCGTCGCCGTTTTCCCGAGAGCGCGCGACCTGCCCGAGCTCGAAATCGAGCCGGCTACGGCGGAGGCGCCGGCGTGAGTAGCCGTCACCCCCGCGATCCCCGGAACGGCCCGCAAGGGCCGGCCGTCCGGGGAGGGGCCCAGGGCAACAGTTCGTCGCTCGCCCTGGGTCCCCGCTTTCGCGGGGAAGACGGTCTGATTTATTTCGCTACCATCTTGTCGATCTCGCCGGTGATCGCGGCGTCGCCGGGGCGGACCGATGACGGCCAGGCGCCGGCCAGCTCGCCGTCGGGGCCGATCAGGTATTTGTGGAAATTCCACCGCGGCGCCGCGTCCTCGCCGAGCGTCGCGGCGACCCAGCGGTAGAACGGGTGGGCGTCGCCGCCGATCACCCGGTACTTCTCGGTCAGCGGAAAGTCGATGTCGTAAGTGGTCTCGCAGAACTGTTTGATCTCGCTGGCCGAGCCCGGCTCCTGCGCGCCGAAATCGTTCGACGGCACCCCCAGCACGACCAAGCCCCGGCCGCGGTATTGCTTCCACAGCGCTTCGAGGTCGCGGTATTGCGGGGTGTAGCCGCAGAACGAGGCGGTGTTGACCACCAGCACCGGATGCCCCGCCCAGGCGGACAGCGGCAGCGCGGCGCCGTCGATCGAGGTGAAGTCGAAACGATAGGCGTTGTCGGGCGCGGATTGAGACATCGACGACCTCTCGGCGGCAAGGGCGCCCGCGGGCGCCCGGCATCGTTGCGGCGACCAGGCACAGCGCCGCGGCGGCGGCACGGGACGCGAAGCGGCGGCGATTCCCGGTCATGGTCGATACATTAGCGTGAATCGCCGCCATATACAGGGGGCGGCGGCTGGGTTTGGCATTTGACATTGCGCCGCACCGACGCTTCACGGAGACTGCCGCAAATCCGGCGGGGACAGAGCGGGGATGCTGATTAGCTTTTTTCTCAAGGGGATGCTGGTCGGTATCGTGATCGCCGTGCCGGTCGGCCCCGTCGGCATCCTGTGCATTCGCCGCACCATCCTCGACGGCAGGCTCGCCGGCCTGTTTTCCGGCCTCGGCGCGGCGACGGCGGATTCGCTGTTCGGCATCGTCGCCGGGTTCGGGCTGACCGTGGTTTCCGACTGGCTGTTCAACTACCAGGATTTCCTGCGCATCGGCGCGGCTTTTTTCCTGCTCTATGTCGGCGTCACCTCGCTGATGGCGGATCCGACGGCGCGCCGCCGCTCCGACAGCGACCCCGAAGGGCTGTTTGGCGATTTCGCCTCGACTTTCGTGCTGACCGTCACCAACCCGGTGACCATTCTGTCGTTTCTCGCGATCTTCGGGGCGATCGGCTTTACCGGCGAGCAGGCGACCCTGACCCATGCCGGCATCCTGGTCGCCGGCGTCTGGTGCGGCTCCTTTCTGTGGTGGATCGGTCTCATCGGCGCGACCGGCGTGCTGCGCATGACCTTCCAGCGCCAGCATCTGGTGTGGATCAACCGCGGCTCCGGCGGCATCCTGGTGTTCGCCGGGGTGATGCTGCTCGGCAGCCTGTTGTTCGAGCACGGCTGGATCTGAGACTTGGTCTACCTCCCGCCGCACTTCAGCGAAACCGACGAGGCGGTGCTGCTCGCCCATATCGAGCGGCACGATTTCGGCCTGCTCGTGACGCAGAGCGCCAATGGCCCCGGGACCAATGGCCCCGGGACCAATGGCCCTGGGGACCTCATCGCCAGCCAGGTGCCGTTTCTCGCCGAGCGCCGCGACGGCGGGCTCTATTTGCTGGGTCATCTGGCGCGTCCCAACCCGCAGGCGGCCGCGCTCGACGGCGGCGAGGCGCTGGCGATCTTTCAGGGCCCGCACGCTTATATCTCGCCGAGCTGGTACGCCGCCGGCCCGGCGGTGCCGACCTGGAACTACGCCAGCGTCCATTGCTACGGCGCGGTCCGCGCGATCGCCGACAAAGACTGGCTGAGCCAATTCCTGCGCCGGCTCTCCGAGCGGCAAGAGGCGCGCGAGGCGGCGCCGTGGCGGATGCAGGATCAGCCGGCCGCGTTCCTCGACGGGATGCTCGGCGGCATCGTCGGGTTCGAGATCGCGGTCAGCCGGCTCGAGGGCAAGTTCAAGCTGAGCCAGAACCGGCCGGCGGTAGACGCCCCGCGCATCGTCGCCGCGCTCGAAGCGCGCGACGACGCCGATTCCCACGGCGTCGCCCGGCTGATGCGCGAACGCGAAGGCCGGTAGACGAAAATTGGTGCACCCCGGCGGAGGCCGGGGCCCATTCCCGCCGTGGGTCTCGGCGCTCGCCGGGATGGTGTGCAATGGGCTGGCGCTGTCTTCACTTCGTTTCCCCCCGCAATAGCCCCTCAACCTCCTCCGCATCGGCGCAGGCGAGCACCGCGTCGGCGACGGCGCGCGAAAAACCGGCGCGGGCGAAGGCGGCGAGCTCCTTGCTGGGGTCGGCTTCGGCGATGCGGCGATAGGGACCAAGCCGGCGGCGGCGGGCGAAGACGCATGCGGCGGCAAGGTCGGGGTCGCCGGCCTCGCCCTTGAGCGCGTCGATCGCCGCTCCGGCCTCGTCCGCCGCGACGCCTTTCGCCGCGAGGCCGGCGCGGATCGTGCGCACCGACTGGCCGCGGCGCAGCCGCGCCCGCGCGCGGGCGGTTGCATAGGAAGTGTCGTCGACCAGACCGGTCTCGCGGTAGCGCGCGACGAGCGCGTCGATCACCCCGGCGGCGCGCGCCGCCGCCGCGCGGTCTTCGCCCAGCCGCCGGCGCGCCCGGCGCAAGAGCACGCGCCGCAGATTCTCCGCCGAGCTCGCGAACCGGCCGAGATAGGCAAGCGCCCAGCGCTCGATCAGCGCCCTGTCGATCGTTTTGCCGACCGTTTCTTGCCTCATGCGGCGGTATTGTCCTCTACCATCGCCGGCAGTCAAACCATCCCGCCAAACCATCCCGAGATCGCGGTGAGCGACGCGGCCCTCTCCCAACCGAACCTGGCGCCGCGGATGCGCGTGGTCATCCCGCTCGTCGTCGGCTGCGCCTTTTTCATGGAGGGGCTCGATTCGACGATGATCGCGGTGTCGATCCCGGCGATGGCGAAAAGCCTCGGCGAGAGCCCGCTGCGCCTCAACCTGGTGATCGCCAGCTATCTCTTGAGCCTCGCGGTGTTCATCCCGGTCAGCGGCTGGATCGCCGACCGGCTCGGCACCCGCATCGTATTCTGCGTCGCGGTGTTGATCTTCGCCGCGGGTTCGGCGCTCTGCGGCATCTCGACGAGCCTGCCGATGCTGGTCGGGTTCCGCGTCGTCCAGGGGTTCGGCGGGGCGATGATGACGCCGGTCGGGCGGCTCATCCTGCTGCGCAGCTTTCCGCGCGCGGGCCTCGTCTCGGCGATGAACTGGATGACGATCCCGGCGATGATCGGACCGACGGTGGGACCGATCGTCGGCGGCGTGCTGACCACCTACGCCTCGTGGCGCTGGGTATTCTATCTCAACATCCCGATGGGCGTGCTCGGCGCGGTGCTCGGCTTCCTGCTGTTCGAGAACTACCGCGCGCCGGCGCCGACGCGGTTCGACATCGGCGGCTTCCTGATCGCCGCGCTCGGCCTCTTCCTGTTCGAGTTCGCCATCGAGAACCTCGGTCGGCCGATGATCGCGCCGTGGGCCGGCGAGCTGTTCTTCCCGATCTCGCTGGCGATTTTCTACCTCTATGTCCGCCATGCGCGGCGCGCGGCCGCGCCGGTGCTCGACCTCACGCTGCTGCGGATCAAGACGTTCCGCATCGGCACCCTGGTCGGCGGGGTCTGCCGCATGGGGCTCGACGCGACGCCCTTCATGCTGCCGCTGCTGTTCCAGGTCGGGTTCGGGTTCAGCCCGATGCAGGCCGGCTCGCTGACCTTTTCGTCGACCTTGGGCGCGATGCTGGTGCGCTCCGGGTCGAAGTGGCTGTTGCGCTGGCTCGGCTTTCGCCGGGCGCTGGTGTGGGGCGCGCTCGGCGGCGCCGTGGTGACCGCGACCTTCGCCCTGCTCGACGCCGACACCCCGACCTGGATCGTCGTCGCCTGCATCCTGGCGTCGGGTTGCGTGCGCAGCATCCAGTACCTGGCGTTGAACACGATCAGCTTCGCCGACGTGCCCTCGGCGCTGCTCAGCCGCAGCACCAGCGTCAGCGGCGTGTTTCAGCAATTGGCGCGCGGGTTCGGGGTGGCGCTCGGCGCGGCGCTGCTGGCGATCGTCGCCGGCGGCGACCGCGTGTCGGCCGGCAATTTCCGTATCGTGTTCCTGTTGATCGCGGCGATCCCGCTGATCTCGGCGGCGGGCTTCCTGCAGCTCGGCGAGGCGGACGGCGCCGAGGTCAGCGGCCACCCCGCGCACGCCCCCGACGCCGAGGGCAAGGCAAAGCAGGGGGCGGAATGAGGCCGGCTTCAGATATTGGTGTCGGTATCGTCGCCCGGCGGCAGGTTGGCGCGCGCGATCTCGCCGCCCCTGTCCTGCATGCAGTCGTCGACCAGCTCGATCTCGACGACGGGTCCCGCGTCGGGCCCTGGGTCGGGCCCTTCGACGAAAGATGCCGGGGCGACATTGATCACCCGTCCGGTGACCTCGCTTCCCGCATGCTCGAAAGTCACCAGCACGCCCTCTTGCGCCTCGCCGCCCTCGAACAGGAAATTGCCTTCGATGCGTTCCAGCACAACATTGTCCCCGTCGCGCCGCGCCAGATTGACGATCATGCCCGCGCCCTCGCTACTCTAACGGCTTAGAAGAACAATCGCCGGCTCGGCAACGTTCCCGACACGGCCCGCCAGCGCAGCCTGGCAGGCGACCTATAGCGCCACACCGGCCCCGGGCCCCGGGGTCTGGTTTATGCGTCCATTTGCCGCGTCATCTTTGGCCGACAACCCGAGGAAGTACAGCATGTTGGCGGGGCGCGCCGGAGACGCCCCTTCCGAAGCGGCATGCTCGCCGCTACATGCTTGTAAATAAACCATAAATAAACCCACCACGGGCATTTCTCCGTCTATAGTTCACGTCCCTCGGGAAGATGTCCTCCAACACAAGGGAACAATCGCCCGTCTGATCGGGAGGCGGGATTCCCGATCGGCAAGCGGTACTGTCCCTTATTCGGGACCCGTGGCCCGTTGCTCTGTCTCAGTCAGGTACGCATATTAGCGGTGCATCGTGCATTCGAAGCGACGGTGCGGTAGCGGCGCCGAAAAGACGCTGCGCGAGCGAATAAATCAAAGGGAGGTACACATGTCATCGGGAGCGCCACGCATTTTTAATCCATTGACGAGACGGCGGCTATTGACGAGCGCCGGGGCCGGATTGTCGGCCAGCGTCGTACCGGGACTGTCGCGTCCGTTTATCTCCCGTGCGCTGGCCGCCGACAAGGCGCTGTCGATCCTGCAGTGGAGCCATTTCGTTCCCGCGTTCGACAAATGGTTCGACCAGTTCGCCCAGGATTGGGGAAAGAAGAACAACATCGCGGTTACCGTTGACCACATCCCCGAGCAGAACATCGCTGCCCGCGCCGCTGCGGAGGCTTCCGCGAAGTCTGGGCACGACCTCTTCATGTGGAACGGCGCCGGCGGTGCGCATCTCTACCGCAAATTCCTGCTCAACCTGACCGATCTGGTCGGAGAACTCGAAAAGAAATACGGCGAGGTCAGCACGATTGGGCGCCAGATCGCCTTCAATCAGGACGACAAAACCTGGTCTGCGTTTCCGGATTACTATATCAATCTCCCCGGTCAGTACCGCAAGGATTTGTGGGACGAAATCGGGATGAAGCCGGACACTTGGGACAATTTGCGCGTCGGCGGCGCCAAATTGAAGGCCAAGGGGCACCCGGTCGGCATATCGCTCGCTCACAGCAACGACCCGAGCCTGTCGTGGCGGGGGCTGCTGTGGTCGAACGGTGCCTCGATCCAGGACGAAACCGGCAAGAAAATCGTGCTGGACAGCAAGGAGACGGTGGAATCCGTCAAATACGTCGCCGCGCTCTACAAAGAAGCGATGACCGGCGACGTGTTGTCGTGGGACGATTCGAGCAATAACAAGTACATCGACTCGGGTGTCGCCTGCTACATTCTGAACCCGATCTCGGCGTACCGCACGGCGCAGCAAATCAACCCAAAGCTGGCCGACAACATAGCGTTTTTGCCGCCGCCGAAGGGATCGGTCCGCAGCATTTCCGGCGGCGCCTCGAACTGTTACGGCATCTGGAACTTCTCCAAAAGCGCCGATACGGCCAAGGAGTTCCTGCGCTACTACGCCGCCAACTGGGGCGATGCGTTCAAGGCCAGTACCGGGTACAACATGCCGATCTTCTCGAAGATCGTGCCAAAGCCGATGCCGATCCTGTCGAACGACCCGACCTCGCACCCGTCCGACAAACTTGCGGTCCTGCAAGATTCGGACAAGTGGACGGCGGTCGCCGGCTATCCCGGCCCCGCTTGGCCGGCGACCGACGAGATCTACAATCAGTTTGTTATCAACGACATGATGACCAAGGCCGCCACCGGCGCGATGAGCGCCGAGGACTCGGTGAAGTGGGCCGCGGGACAGTGCGAGGCGATCTTCAAGAAGTGGCAGACCGCCTGAGTAAAGCCCGGCCGGGCCGCGGCTTTGCCGCGGCCCGGAGCCACCTAGCGCGGCAGGTAGGCGGAAGATCCACGCCGAGGCCGTTCGCACGATATTAGCCCCGCCCGCTCCAGGGTGGGGGTCGGTTGCGCTTCAAGAGCGAGGAATTTTGATGGCTGCGGTGCTTACCAGCGATATCGTCAAAAAATTTGATGGCGTCACCGCCGTCAACGGCATCAGCCTGTCGGTCCCCGATGGCGAGTTCATGGTGCTGCTGGGACCGTCGGGCTGCGGCAAGACGACATTCCTGCGGATCATCTGCGGACTTGAACAGCAGACCGGCGGCGACGTCGTGATCGGCAATACCGTTGTCAACGACTTGCCGCCGCGCGCCCGTGGCGTCGCGATGATGTTCCAGAGTTACGGGCTCTATCCGCATTACACGGTGCGCAAGAACATTGCCTTTCCGCTGCGCACGCAGCGCGTCCCTTCCGCCGACATCAACACCAAGGTCGCGTGGGCGTCGGAGCTGCTCGGCATCGAGCATCTGCTGGACCGCCGGCCGCGCCAGCTTTCGGGCGGCGAACGTCAGCGCGTCGCCCTGGCCCGCGCGCTGGTGCGCGAGCCGACGGTACTCTTGCTCGACGAACCGCTGTCCAACCTGGACGCCAAATTGCGCGCTTCCGCACGCAACGAGATCAAGCAGTTCCAGCAGCGGGTCGGGATCACGACGATCTACGTGACGCACGATCAGGTCGAGGCGATGGGCATGGGCGATCGCATCGCGGTGATCGATCACGGCCAGGTGCGTCAGGTTGGCACCCCCACCGCGATCTATGACGATCCCGCCGACCGCTTTGTCGCCACCTTTGTCGGCACCCCGCCGATGAACCTCGTCACCTGTGACGGCGGGCATCTCGGCTTCCGCCCGGAGAACTTCCTGCCCAAGGAGATGGTCGAGGGCGACGACGTCACCGATTTCTCGTTCCGCGTCGACCGCTCCGAATACCTCGGTTCCGAGCGCATCGTCTACGGCACGCTCGACGGCCTCGAATCGGCCACCGAAATCACCGCCAAATTGCCGCCGGCGCATGTGGCGTCGGGAAACATCCGGCCCGGCGAATACCACCCCTACGCTGTCCGCAATGCCGCGCTTCGTTATTTCGACAAGGACGGCAAGCGCGCCAGCCGCCATTAGAGCGAGCCGATCCCATGGTTGCCATCGCCGAACGATTCACCAAGCGACGCTCCCCGTTCGAGTTCATCCTCGATCGGCCCAAGGTGCTCGGCCCGCTTTTCGTGTCGCCCGCGGTCCTGTATGTCCTCGCGCTGGTCGGGGTGCCGCTGTGTCTGGCGGTCTATTATTCGGTCAGCAACTACACGATCTATAGCCAGGACTATAGTTTCGTCGGGCTGCGGAATTTCATCCAGATATTTCACGATGACGTATTCCGTCAGACGCTGGTCAACACGTTCATCTTTACCTTCGGGTCGCAGATTCTCGGCCTCGTGCTCGGCAAGTTCGGCGCGCTGGTGCTGCTGCGCCCGTTCCCGGGGCGCAAGATCGTACGGGCGCTGATCATCCTGCCGTGGGCGGTGCCGATCGCGATCGCCACCGTCGCCTGGGAGTGGATGTTCGATTCGCTCTACAGCGTGATCAACTGGACGCTGATCGCGCTCGGCTTTATTACCCGCTCGGAGGCGCCGAATTGGCTTGGCGATCCGCATTTGGCGATGCTTTGCGTGGTCGTCGTCAACGCCTGGCGGTTCTTTCCGTTCGCGATCGTCATTTTCCTCGCCGGGATCACCTCGGTGCCGCAGGACGTGATCGACGCGGCGACCGTCGACGGCGCCGGCTTCTGGCGTCGCAATTATCAGATTATCGTGCCGATGATTGCGCCGATCGTCGTGGTCGGCTTGATTTTCGGGACGGTTTTCACCTTCACCGATCTGTCAATCGTCTACCTATTGACCATGGGCGGGCCGGTCAACGCTACCTCGGTATTGGGTTTCGAGGGTTTCCAGGTCGGCATCCTGTCCGGCGACGTTTCGCACGGCGCGGCGATCTCGCTCGTGATGCTGCCAGTGCTGTTCGTCATGGTGGTTCTGATGCTGCGCTTTATCCGGCGGCGGGAGATCTGAGATGCCGCGCCGTGCGAAACGTCGCCGGACAGGAT
>Ga0209483_1002067_pt1 | contig 14498 bp, 23 predicted proteins | sample NGEPerA_FD_184508 | JGI IMG/M metagenome (GOLD analysis project Ga0209483, IMG submission 184508) | Arctic peat soil microbial communities from the Barrow Environmental Observatory site, Barrow, Alaska, USA - NGEE PermafrostL2-A... | ecosystem: Environmental > Terrestrial > Soil > Wetlands >... | reverse complement strand
CTCGAAGTCGACCATCTCCGGCCATTCGCCGACGGCGGACCGGCCAGCCTGGCCAACCTCGCCCGGTTGTGCCACTGGCACCACTACCTCAAGACCCATCACGGGCACCTCCTGGAGCGGGGTGAAGTCGGATCCAGCGGGGGTCCAGCGTGGCGGTGGATCACCCCGGACGATCCGCCCGTGGTCCCCAGGCACATCCTGCGCTCGGGCTGACGCCCGGCGCCTACGCCGGCTCGTCCCCGTCGTCGTCGCTGTGGTCGTCGTGGTCGTCGTGGACCCTGTGGCCGTCCACGGTGGAGCGCCCGACAGGTGCGCCCCGGCCGTTCGCCTCGGCCCAAGCCGCCTCGGCCCGGAAGGCCAGTTCCCGCAGCGGTCGGCCCGTCCGCCGGGCGGCGGCCACGACGTCGTCATGCTCGGCCTTCGCCCGCGCCGCACTGGCCTTGATCCGGATCAGTTGGCCGTCCACCACCACGGACTCGACCGTGCGGGCGGCCGGCCACCGCTCGGCCATGGTCAGGCGCACGCCCAATGACCCGGTCTCGGACCGGAGGGTGGCTCGAAGGGCCGGCACCAGTACCGGGTCGCACAGGACGTGGACCACGTGGCCCGGTCGCCCCTTCTTCATTACCACTGGCACCAGCCACGCATCATGTGCCCCCGCCTCGAGCACCGCCGCCACGGTGTGGGCCAGCTGCTCGCCCGTCACGTCATCGAGCGTCACCTCCAGTGCCGCCACCGGCTGCCCGGCGTCGGCCGCAAGATCGCCGGATGCACCGGTCCTCGTCCCGATCACCACCTGCGTACAGTTGGGCAGCTCGTCGAGTTCGCGGCTTCCGGCCCCGAAGCCCTGGGCCACCACCTCCATGGCCGGCATCGGGCCGAACCCCGATGACAGCGCGGCCAGCAGGGCCGCCCCGGTCGGCGTCGTGAGCTCCACCGGGATGTCCCGTCCCCATGTCGGGATGCCCCGCAGTAGCCCGACCACCGCCGGTGCCGGATTGGGCAGCATGCCGTGGGCCGCGCGCACCATGCCGGTCCCGGTGGCCACCGCACTGGCCCGCACCTCGTCGACCCCCAGCACCTCGAGTGCGGCCGCCGTCCCGACGACGTCGATGATGGTGTCGTGTCCCCCCACTTCGTGGAAGTGGACCTGGTCGACCGGGCGGCGGTGCAGTGCAGCCTCGACCTCGGCCAGTCCGGCGAAGGTGGTCAGTGCCCGGGCCGCGACCCGCTCCGGCAGTCTCGCCTCCTCAACCAGGCCCACGATATGGGCGTAGGTGCGGACGACCACGTGATCCTGCACGGTCACCACCGCCCTGCTGGCAGCAATGCCGCCCCGCAGCACCGGCTCGACATCGAGCGCCCACCCGCCGAAGGGCAGTCGATCGAGGAGTCGGAGTACTTCGTCGAGCCCGGCTCCGGCATCGATCAGGCTCCCGAGGGCCATGTCGCCGGCGATTCCGGCGAAGCAGTGGAACCAGGCGACGGTGCGTCCGGAGCCCGTCGGCGTCGGGCCGTCGGTCACGGAAGCATCCGGGCCACGGCGCACGCCGCCCCGAACCCGTTGTCGATCCCGACCACGGTGATGCCGGCCGCGCAGCTGGCATGCATGGCCAACAGCGCCGTCACCCCCTCGAGAGCGGCGCCGTAGCCGGTACTGGTGGGCACGGCCACCACCGGCGCCGGGGTGATCCCCCCGACCAGGCTGGCCAGCGCGCCCTCCATACCCGCCACCACGACCACCGCGTCGGTGTCGGCCAGCTCGTCGGCCGAGGCCAGCAGCCGGTGCACACCGGCCACCCCGCAGTCGGCCAGCAGGGTGGGGCGCAGCCCGAGGGCGACCAGGGTGGCTTCGCATTCGCGGGCCACCGGCAGATCCGAGGTCCCGGCGGTGATCACCAGGGTCCGGGCCAGGCGAGGTGCCGCCGGGTGCCACACCACCGTCGACAGCTCGCCCCGGACCTGGTCGGCACCGGTGGCCTGGCCTGTGATCGTCCGGATACCACCCGAGTGGTCGGCCAGCGCCCGGGCGGCCTGCTCCTCGTCGGCCCGGGTGAGGATGACCGGCGACCCGGAGCCCCCGTCGAGCAGCTCGCCGACGATGGCGGAACACTGGGCCGCCGTCTTGCCCTGTCCGTATACGGCCTCGGGGAGTCCCTGGCGGAGGGAGCGGTGGTGATCGACTTTGGCGAACCCCAGGTCGGCGAAGGGGAGGCGACGCAGACGCAGCACGGCGTCGTCGGGGGTGCACACCCCCGATCGGACGTCGTCGAGGAGGCGCTGCAGCGCGAGTTCGTCCATGATGTTCACTATCCTGCCTGTCCATGGCCCACCACGCACCTCCGGCGCCCTCGGGGGACGGTCAGGTGCGGATCGGCTTCCTCGGGCCTGAGGGCACCTTCACCGAAGAGGCGCTCCTGGCCGAACCCGCCTACGCCGGAGCCGCCATCACCCCCTTCACCTCCCTGGTCGACGTCCTGGAATCGGTCCGCCAGGGCACGGTGGACCTCGGCTTCATCCCCCTGGAGAACGCCATCGAGGGCACCGTCCGGGACATCATCGACAGCCTGGTATTCGACTTCGACCTGCGCATCCAGCGCGAGGTCGTCCTGGACATCCACCTCCACCTGATGGCCGCCCCCGGCACGGGCCTGGCCGACATCGAGCGGGTCGCCTCGATCCCGGTGGCCACGGCCCAGTGCCGCCGGTTCCTGACCGAGCACCTCCCCCAGGCCGAGCTGGTGGCCACCAACTCCACCGCCGACGCGGCCCGGCTGCTCGGCGAGGGCGACCCCACGATGACCGGGCGCCCCACCGCGGCGATCGCCCCCCGGCTGGCCGCCAGCCTCTACGGCCTCGAGGTCCTGGCCGAGCGGGTCGAGGACCACCCGGACAACCAGACCCGGTTCATCGCGGTGGCGCGGACGGGCATCCCGGCACCGACCGGGCACGACCGGACAAGCATCGCCTGCTTCCAGAGTGCCGACCATCCGGGCAGCCTGTACGCCATCCTGGGGCACTTCGCGGCCCGGAACATCAACCTGTCCAAGCTGGAGTCCCGGCCGACCAAGCAGGCGCTCGGCGACTACTGCTTCATCATCGACTTCGAGGGCCACGTGGCCGACGCCATGGTGGCCGACTGCCTGGCCGACCTCCATGCCGAGTTGGCCGGGGTCAAGTTCCTCGGCTCCTACCCGGCCTCAGGTGCGGCCGGTCCGGCCATCCGGGCCGAGGTCGACCAGTCGCGCAAGCGGGCAGACGAGTGGCTGGAGGGTCTGCAGGCCGAGGTGGGGCGCCCCGGATCCTGAGCCGTCGTCGGATCGGCGACTACCCTGGCCTGCGCCGGGAGGGATGGCAGAGCGGACGAATGCACGGCTCTTGAAAAGCCGCGAGGTGCAAGCCTCCGGGGGTTCGAATCCCCCTCCCTCCGCAGGTCAGAAGCACTTTCTGGAAACGGACCTCTGACCCAGATTCGGATTTAGCCATAATCTAGCCATAATCTCCCCGAGCGGGGTACGCTCGGCCCATGTCCGGAAGCATCCGCGAGATAGGGCCGAACCGGTGGCAAGTGCGGGTCTCCTGTAGCCATCGCACCCGGGCAAGAATCGATAGCTCAGTGACTGCGGAATACGGCGGCGTCGACGTCCCAGGGCGGCAGTCCCTCGGCCCGGAGCCGTTCGGGGGCAAGCCGGGCAGGGTGTGGCTGGTCGACGACGTTGACGATGCTTCGTTGTTCAAGCCGGTCATCGTCAAGGACGGGAAGGCCTACGGAGATGACAAGGCCGAACGGATCGCGTCCCAAGTGGCGACGCTCTTCGGCAATCAGACCAGTTGGAGATTGTGGAGCGCGAGCGCGGCCTGGAAGTCCGGGGACTCCGTCGGGATCAGCGCGGTCGGCTGTACACCAACCAGAGTGGAGTGATCGACTTGCGCGTCACTGGTTCCCGGCCGCTCGAAGATCGCATAGAGCCCCAGGCGTTCCCGTGCCGGGAGTCGAAGGCGATCCCGTCGACCGCTGGATCGACTGATGAGTAGAGATGCCGCGAGATGGCCTCGGTCAAGGGTCGTCGTTCCGATGCACGGATGACGGCCCCGTCGAAGTCGACCAGTCCTTCGGCAAGTGCCCGAGCGATGAACACCGGCCGCAAATGTGCGATGGAGTCCGCATGCTGGATGTCGACATATTTCCCGCTGAGTTGCGCTCGACCAAGAAGCCGCGGGCTGCACCAACTCGCCGGCACGACCCCAGCCGGCAGCGTCGGGTACTGCGGGGTGAAGGGATCGTCTGTGATCCCAGCCATCTCCGCCACGACAGCCGGATCAGGACGGAAGGGTGCAAGTACCTCCACGTAGCAGGCGAACGCGCTGGTGCCGACGTAAAGGGCGCGGTACTGCTGGAGCGGATCGTCCCATCGGCCAGTGAACGGTGCGTACTCCCGCGGGGTCCACTTCCATGGGTCGGGCTGGTACCCGACTCGGAAAACCTCTACCCCCTCAGCGGAATCGATCCGGAGCTGCGGTGCGCTGGGAGGCACTTATCCGACCGCGCTGAACGCGCGCGCCGCAGACAGCACCAGAGGGCCTTCCTCATCGATGTTGCCTTCGCGAAGCAACCGGGCAGGAGCGCGATCGCTGAGCTTGGGGTTGAGCCCCTGGAACCATGCCTGGATCACTTCGGGCGAGTCACGACGGTTCAGGAGCACCGCCACCTGCAAAGCAGTGCGCAGACGCAACTGGGAATCGGCTCCGCGGACTTCACGGTCCCCTTCAGCCCAGGCATTGACCGCCCGAGTCTCCGTGACGGAGGCGATGTAGGCCACGAGTCGGGCGCCGAGCAGGCTGCGAAGCTCCTTCACGACGACATCCATCGACTGGAGCGAATGGTCCAGCCCTTCCAGGTCTGGCCGAGCTGACGTCTGCAGCGAGTATCCGAAGGTCATATCCCATACTGTATCCCACGTGAATCACAATGCAATCACTTATTGAATCCCATCTGACTCACTGTACGGGACAGCGCGGCAGCCAGCCCTACATGCCGAGTCGGCCGTTGATCGTGGACGTGGCTTTGGAGGGCCTCCGCTTAAACAAGCGGCCGCCCGCAGTCTGGTCGGATCGGTTGCAGCAAGTGGCGGATCAGGGTCACGTCCCAGCCACTGGTGGAGGCCGTCAAATTCGTACCCGAAAGCCGGATGTCGGACCCGGCTCGTAGGTTGGCGGCAGCATTGTTGATGGAGAACTGGAGGAGGTTGCTCGATGTGTGCAACAACGCTGGCTGAAGAGCAGCAGTAAGTGGGCTCTCGGCATGCCCAGCGCCTGTACGTCTCGTGGCGGGATGCCGAACGCCGGCATTTCTTCCCGGTGGGGATGCTGACCCAATCTGCTGCCGGTGACTTCGAGTTCCGCTACCTCCGTGGCGCAGAAACTGACCCCGACTTCCGACCCTTCATCGGGTTCCCGGATCTGCATCGTCTCTACCGTTCGACCGAGCAGTTCCCCTTCTTCGAGAACCGCCTCATGTCCCGCGGCCGAGCGGACTATTCGGCCTACCTCGGATCACTTGGCCTCGCGCACAACGCGGACCCGTTCGAAGTGTTGGCTCGAAGCGGTGGGCGTCGGGCGACCGACACAGTCGAGGTGGTCGCCGAGCGCAGGATATAGAACCACAGGGCGGGAGATATGACGAGCAGCCTTCGTGAGCAAACTCACAGGTCGCACGTGGTGAGGGTACTGCTCCTTTTGGCGTTTCCTTATCAAGCAGTCGAATCGCTCGTAGCAGTCATCGAGCGGATCAGCCGGCAACACTGGTCTACGGCACTCTTTTACCTTTACCCGACGATCGTCTGGTCGACATGTCTGCTCATCTTTTGGCGGATGCCCGACTTGCGGCAGCTGCCGGCCGAGAGGCGGGAAGCACTGGGCAGGGGGCTGCCCCCCGAGAGGCTCGGCTCACTGATGATGGTGGCCCCGATTGCGATGATCATCGGACTCCTGGCCGAGCGGGTCTCGTACAGCGCTCTTCACCGCTTGGACCAACTCAAGTCACTCGCAACATCTTCCTCGCCATCGCCGCAGCTCTTGTCTCCGCAGCTGTCTGCTTCCAACTGCTCGTCTGGTTGGCAAAGCGTGGTGAGCGAAAGCAGTCCGAGATCGTGTCTGGTGGGGCAATGCCAGATCATGCACCCGATGGGGTGGGCGTGGTTCGATTGGTGCGAGACGCCCATGGGTGGAGGAGCGACGGTTCTTACGAGGTACTGATCGACGGATTGAAGGCCTGCTCGCTTAGGCAAGGGCGCCATCCGGACATCTCAGTTGCCGCCGGAACTCATGCGCTGCGGGTGGCGAAGAGCTGGCGAGGTAGCCCCACAATTTGCATCGAGGTCGAGAAGGGCACGACTCAGGTCTGGGCGTGCGGTCCCACGCCTCCCGGTGAATCAGGCAGCCATGAGTCCACTGCCCATATCAAGCTCCGCCCACTCACCGGAGTACGCAGTACGCCGTCATCTGCTTCAGCGGAAGAGCGAAGCATCTAGCAGGTTCGAGTTGCCAACCAACCAAGCGGAGTCCATGAGAATGCCGAGCAGCTAGCGTTGAGTAATGGCTCAGTCAACGTCCCCCTCGCCGATCATCGACTACTTCGTCCGAGAGCTGTCGGGGAGTCTGCCCAACGATGATCGCTCGAAGCTGGACGGTTATAGCGACGCTATTGCCCGGACGACGCATCACGGAGACTTTCGCAGAGCATGGCACTGCGCCGACTGGGCGTTGGAACTCGACAAGAAGACTCCCGAAAGCCAAGAGCACAAAGTCCGTGAGCGGCTCCATGAGGAGCACCAGCTCTGGAAAGACACCATCTTCGGTACCGAGTTCGGAATGAAGCCGGGCGACCATGTTGGTCCGGGCCAAGACGCCGAAATCCAGTGGGTGGATGATGCGGTTGCGATGGCCAAGTCAGTGGCAGCAGCGTCGAACTGGAGTGCAGTGCCTTGGGAGGATCTGCTCAAGGAGATGCTTGCTGTAGCGCCACCCGCTGACTGACTCTCTCCCGGTTCTGGGACGGTTACGACTCGCCGGCCATCCACGCAGCGCAGGCCGAGGGTCTACCGATCAGGTGACGTCCAGGGCGCGGTGGGTCAGCTGAGTTCGCGAACCCTGAGGGTGTCGACGTGCTGCTGGAAGGCAACAGCTTTGCCACCGTCCATAGTCCACACGTGGACCATCTTCACAACGGCCGGCTCTCCGGAGCTCTTGTGCTTCCACCTGTAGCTCCCGAGCGCCACGACTGTGTCCCCGTCGGCTACGAACTGCTCGGGCACCACCGCGAAGTCATCGCCGATTTCCCCGAGTCGCATGAACACCCCTTCGAGCACTGCCTGAGGACCGACGTACGTGCCAGCGAGTGGAAATCCGTCGGCCTCGGTCCACTGGATGTCGTCGGCCATGGCGCCGAGGGCGGCGGGTACGTCGCCCGTTGCGAAGCTCGCATAGGCGTTTTCGACGATTTCCTTGTTCGTGGCCATCTCGTGTCCTCTTTCCTGTCGGCACAGTTACCCGTCTAACCACCGTAATGCACCCGCTTGAAATCGGCTGCCGGCATAGAGAGGCAACTCCGGCGAGGTTTCTGGGTGCCTTCGAAGTGCCGTTTAGTGACGTTTTGATATCCCGATCTTGTGAACCGGCCTGGGTTGCCTGGAGGCGTCGATGGGCAGCTCGCCGAACGTTCGGTAGGAGTCGGGCATACTCTTCGAGATGAGAAGGGGAGCGAATGGCAACGAAATTGACGAAGACGTTGATCGACGACCTCGATGGAGCCGAAGCGAGCGAGACGGTCCGCTTCACCATCGGCGGAAAGTCCTACGAGATCGACCTGAGCGCCAAGAACGCCGAGCAGTTGGACAAGCTCTTGGAACCCTAAAAGCACGGCGAGCTGGCGGACGCGCCTCGGTACGGCTCAAGGCTCGGGCATCGCGGGCGTCGGGCGCCTCGCCGACCGGCGCTGCAAAGGGCAAGACGCTGTTCTCCGGGCTGAACGCTGAGCAGAAGGACGCGTTCCGTAGGTGGGCGAAGATGCCGAACGCTCGGCGCATCAGCGACGAGCGGGTGCAGGCGTGGATCGACGCTGGGAGGCCAATTGGCGGAAGGGCGCCAGGTCGAAAGGCGTCAGTGAAGCGCGCTGTCGCACGGAAGAAGACGGCGACTCGAAAGGCGGGAGCCGCCAAGCGGTAGCGATTCTGATCCAGCCACCGGGCCACCCTCCGCCGCCATCTCCACGGTCCGGTGGTTGCTGGGCATTCATCAAGACCATGTCTCGCAGCGAGTCGCCCGTTCGGTACGAACTCGAGTGAACATGCAGGTCGCGGACCTCTGGTGCGAGTCCAGAGCCTATGCGACAGGTCGCCACATGCGAGCCAGGCACGAATGCTCACAGGCCGATTGAAGCGGTCGAGGAAACCCGTACCCAGACCGGCCAGCCTCACGAATCCCGGTCCGATCCACCATGTCGACTGGATAGGGTCATGTCATGCGTGTGCAACAGTCTCTGGCCGACATCGGCCTCAAGGCCATGAGCAAGACCCACCAAACGATCCTCCACCTGACCGGAGGTCGGGTGTTGAGGTCGGCCTTCGGAATGCCAGCAGTCGAGTTGCACACCATGGGCCGAAAGACGGGCAGGACCCGTTCGACCATGCTCACTGCGCCAGTCGTCAATGGTGATCGGGTGGTGCTTGTGGCGTCCAAAGGCGGAGATGACCGGAACCCCGACTGGTACCGCAATATCGTCGCTCACCCGGAAGTCGAACTGACCATGGCTGGCCGGCGCCGACCCGTGCGAGCCCGCACGGCGACGCCGAAGGAGAAGGCCGAGTTGTGGCCTGAAGTTGTGGCCGCCTACAAAGGCTACGACGGCTACCAGCGCCGTACGGATCGCGACATCCCTCTCGTTATCTGCGAACCGCGCTGAGCTTCGGCACCAAGGTCACCGTCCCGGTGATCGGGGCACCGCACCAGGCGTAGGCGACCGAGCATTCGGCGGTGCTCCGAGTGCCCTGGTAGTCCGAGCTGAGCGGGGGCCGGCGGCAGCGCCGTGCAAGAGTGCAGACGTGGCCGGAACAGATGGTGCCTTCCTCAAGCGTCTGCTCCGCGCCCTCGCAGCTCCAGCGACAGCGGCTCTCCTTGCCGCGTGCGGCTCGTCGGCCGTGCCACCGATGGGCAGCACCACTACGGCCGGCCCGACCACGACCGCACAAGGCGTCCCACCGTGCGGTGTGGTGGCGAGCGCTCAGGTCGTGGTCACGCCCGGACAAGAACTGTGCGTGGCCACGACGCACGTAGGAGCCACCATACGTATCGTGCTCGACCCGGGGTTCCATTGGGACGACCCCCGGAGCGACTCCGACGCCATACAGGTGGGAAACATCCAGCGTCCACCAGGTGGGGCACTCGAAGCCGACCTCCACGCCGTCGCGGTCGGTCAGGCGACCGTGACCACGGTCGGAACGGTGGCCTGCGCTCCGGGGCAACCCTGCCCTGCCTTGGCGCGCTTGTGGAAACTCCACTTCACCGTCACCCAAAGCTCGTCTTCGCTTCAGACGATCACCGCGACGCAAGCGGAAAGCGGTCACAGTTACACCTTGCACAATGGCGACCGGCTCGATGTGAAGCTCTCCGGACCGTCGAACTACACGTGGACCGAGCCAGCGTCCTCCGACCAAGGGGTACTTCAACAAGTGTCAGGATCATCGGGGAGCACGGCAAGTGCCAGCTTCCTTGCCGTCGGGACCGGTAACGCAACGGTGACGGCCAGTGACAACCCGGGCTGCTACCCCCGATGTCTGGCGCCGAGCCGCCTGTTTGCAGTGAACGCGTCCGTCACCGGCTGAGGCTCATACGATCACCCCAGTCGCTGGCGCCACTGCACACGCTCGATACTCCAAGGGCAGACCACCGGGAGCTCAGTGCCGGCGATCGGGGACTCACCCGGCATCGGCACATTTCGGGTGTGCCTCAGGCGTCGAGGGTGGCAAGACTCCCGTCACCCATTGTCTTCTTGTTTTCACTTCCCTTCCGCGGAAGTGCTCAAGTCGACGCCGAACCAGACCATGGTGGCGTTCGAGCAACGCACTCCAGCGCTCATCCTCCAACTCCGCGGCCCGGCTGGTGGAGCCGGCGATATCGGTGAAGAGCAGCGTGGCGAGTACTCGTTCTGCTCGGGGTTGGGCACGCGTGCCGGTCGCGAACTGCTCGATTTGGTCGGGCATATCCGGCCAAGCGGTCGAGGAAATAGGGGATCAGCGCACCATCCCACCGCCTCTCCAGGTGGTTCCACCACCAGGGGATGAACATCAAGTCCGCAGGTCAACCACCCTCGACCTCATAGGCAATATGGGCACCGTCGTCGGTCTTGGCGTAGCGGGTCCGTAAACCCACGGACACCCATGCCTCATGAGGGAGGTCGAAAGGCAGGAAATAGCAGGTCAACGGCCTCTTTGGCCCAGGGCGATGCCCGTCTTGACCGGGATGGCCCACGCCTCGTTGCAGAATGCATGTTCGGCAACGAATTGGGAGAACTCGACGCCCGATCTTTAGTCGCATTCGCGGTAGCAGCCAGGGGAACACCGAGGGAGTCCTCAAATATTGACCATCGCCCCGTCGATCCCGGCCGCCGCTAGCCATAATGCTAGCCATAAAGTCAGGAGAATCGGGCCCCCACGGGGCCAAACGCCATGGATTGCGCGGGAGTATAAGTCCTGGTCAGGGGCATTGGGCGATACCCCCTGGACACCCCAGGTCGCACTTGAAAAGCCGCGAGGTGCAAGCCTCCGGGGGTTCGAATCCCCCTCCCTCCGCTGGTCAAGGGTGGTTTTCGGGTTCTTCGGATCTGAACGGAATCAGCTCCGGGCCATAATCTTTTCGCTCAACCGGCGGAAGATCAGTCCCGATCAGGCCGCCGGCTCTCGATGTTCGCGGCCGAGGTGGACAGGAACGCGCCGCTGTTCATCATCTTCGAACACGGCGACGAGCTCGAGACGGGCCCCAAGGGCTTCGAGGTACTGGCGCAGAGTCGACACTCTGACGTCGTCGGCATGCTCGAGTTTGGAGATCGCCCCTTGGGTGACATTCAAACGGCCGGCGAGTTCTGCCTGGCTCACTGCTTCGGCGTGGCGAAGCTCGTAGAGCTGGATCTCCTCCAGGGTCTCGGCCCGCTTCCCGGCGAGCCGATCTTTGGCGCCGGGGAGCGCTTCCACCTTCGTGCGCAGGTCTGAGAACTTGGTTCGGGCTATCAGATCAACCCTTGTTTCGTAGTTCATCCAGATAGTCGTCGTACAGCTCGTCGGCGACCGGGATTGCCCGTTCGTACCAGACGTCCCACTCACCACCTTTGTCGCCTCCGAGTAGCAGAATCGCCTGTCGCCTCGGGTCGAACATAAAACTGCACGCGCAGAGCGCCACCCCTGGCTGCTCGCAACTCCTTCATACTGTGGTGCCTTGACGAATGGATCCGCTCGACAACCGGTCGACGAAGATCCGGACCTCGTTCGGCCAATAGGTCCACCCGGTCCGTGACCGATTCCCGCTGGTCCGAACTCAGCCCGTTCCACCACTCCAGGAACTCGTCGGTGACCTCGACCTCCCACACTTACGAAGTATGACCCTAAACTCATCATGAGTCATGACTCATATCTGGGCAATACGCGGCTACGGCTCTCCACGACGTGGCCTGGATCCCACTACTTGCCAGGAACAGAGCCATGCCTATGTGGCCGCCGAGGCCACGGTCGTGCGCTCCATCCAGTGAGCCATGGGCGAAAGGGGCTTCGAGCCCGACCAGGTCTCCACCAAGGCGTATTGGCGAAAGGACCGGCCCAACGCCGAGCACGGAGAGCCGGTCCGGGAGGAGTGAGATCAGCGTGGGTCCCCGTCGCTGGGTATCGGCTGCGGCGTCGCCACCGCAGTGCCATGCTGGACTTGGTCGCCTTATCGCGCTCATCTGAACCTGCCCACCCGCCTAGGACAGGAGGTCCGCCATCATGGAATACGTACCCGCCGCTGATCGATACGGGTCGATGAACTACCGGCGATGTGGGCGCAGTGGAATCCTGCTCCCTCTGCTGTCGTTGGGCCTGTGGCACAACTTCGGCGGCGACCGTCCCCTCGAGACCCAGCGCGCCATCCTGCGTCGAGCCTTCGATCTCGGCATCACCCACTTCGACCTGGCCAACAACTACGGGCCTCCCTACGGGAGTGCCGAGTGCAACATGGGCGCGCTGCTCCGCACCGACTTTCACTCCTTGCGGGACGAATTGGTCATCTCAACCAAGGCGGGATGGGACATGTGGCCGGGACCGTACGGCGACCACGGGTCCCGCAAGTACCTCCTGTCCAGCTTGGACCGGAGCCTCGGCCGGCTGGGCCTCGACTACGTCGACATCTTCTACCACCATCGTTTTGATCCGGACACGCCGCTGGAGGAGACGATGGGAGCGCTCGACGCCGCGGTGCGACAGGGCAAGGCGCTCTATGTGGGCATCTCGTCGTACTCGGACCAGCGCACCCAAGAAGCCATCGCCATCCTCCGGTCCCTCGGCACGCCCCTCCTCATCCACCAACCTTCCTATTCCATGCTCAACCGTTGGATCGAGGACCGACTGCTCGACGCGCTGGGCGAGGCGGGCGTCGGATGCATCGCCTTTTCCCCCCTAGCCCAGGGGATGCTGACCGACCGCTATCTGGACGGCATCCCGGAGGGCTCCCGGGCTTCGGAGGGCACCACCCTGTTCAAGGAGATGCTCACCGATGAGAACCTCGACCGGGTCCGCGCCTTGCGCGCCATCGCCGGGGAGCGGGGCCAGAAGGTGTCCCAGCTGGCCCTGGCCTGGGCCCTGCGCGATCCGCGGGTCACCTCACTGGTCATCGGGGCCAGCAGTGTCGCCCAGCTGGAGGAGAACGTCGCCGCACTGGACAACGTGAGCTTCACCCCCGACGAGCTCAAGCGCATCGACAAGTACGCCGTCGAGGGCGGCATCGACCTATGGCGCGGGCCGGCCACCAGCTGACTTCGATGGCCTGAATTCGATGACGCCACGCCCATCGCGCACACCGGCTCGGGTGGCACTGGTCGGCTATGGCTATGGCGGGTCGCTGTTCCATGCTCCGTTCATCGCTGCCGAGCCCCGGCTGGAACTGGCGACGGTCGTCACCGCCGATTCGGAGCGCCGAGCCGAGGTCGTCCGCCGGCATCCGGGCACCGCGCTCCTCTCAGGGGTCGACGACCTCCTGGCCCGGGTAGGCGACTTCGACCTCGTCGTGGTATCGAGCCCCAACAGCTCCCATGTGGCGATCGCAGAGGCCGTCCTGGCCTCCGGGTGTCCAGTGGTGGTGGACAAGCCGGTGGCGCCCACAGCGGCCGAGGTGCGGCACCTGGGAACCCAGGCCCGCTACGCCGACACGATGGTGGTCCCGTTCCACAATCGACGATGGGACGGCGACTTCCGGACCGTCTCGGCCCTCGTCGACGCAGGCGATCTCGGGATCCTCCACACCTTCGAGTCCCGATTCGAGCGCTGGCAACCATCCGTGTCCAGCGGTCCGGAACGGTCGTGGAAGCGCGACCCGACTCCGGGGGCCGGTGCCGGCATCCTCTTCGACCTGGGCACCCACCTGATCGATCAGGCGGTCGCCCTGTTCGGGCGTCCCGAGTCCGTCTATGCCGAGCTGGCGATCCGCCGGGTCGGCGCTCTGGTCGATGACGACGACTTCATCTCCCTCTCCTACTCCGACGGACGGCGAGTGCACCTCTGGGCGAGCGCAGTAGCCGCCACTCGTGGGCCCCGCTTCCGCCTGTTGGGAAGTGACGCCGGCTATGTCAAGTACGGCATGGACAGACAGGAGGCGGCGTTGCTGGCCGGAGCCATACCCACCGACCCCGGCTGGGGAGAGGAGCCGCCGACATCATGGGGACACCTCGACACCGGCTCTGACCCCCGGGTGATAGCCACGCTTCCGGGTGCCTACCAAATGTTCTACGAGGCAATGGCCGCGTGTGTTCTCGATGGGGCGCCGGCTCCGGTCGATCTCGACGATGCGATCCTCACCGCCGAAATCGTGGAGGCCGGCTACCTCTCGTCTGCGACCCACGCCACCGTTCCCCTGCCGAACAAGGCGTAAGGCGGGAGGTCGGGAGGCGCAACCCCGAAAGGTTGCCTGTCTGGCAGAGAATGGCCCATGCCTCCTCGGGCAGCGAGCCCCTGGCCACTCCGCTTCGACACCGCAGAGTCGGCCATCCTGCTGGCCATGATTTCGGCCATAACGTCAGGCGGATTCGGTCCAATCGGAACCAACTCCGTGGACCACGATCGAGCATCAGCCCAGTTCAGACCCTGATATTGCAGCCCGGTAGTTGAACGCTCCATCGAGCCCTCGGAATCCCGAGCAGAAGGTCGGTAGTCATCCCGATGCCCGCATGGAGGTCGTTGCACGCCGTCGATCGGCGTGGACGAGTG
>Ga0209483_1002064_pt1 | contig 14513 bp, 8 predicted proteins | sample NGEPerA_FD_184508 | JGI IMG/M metagenome (GOLD analysis project Ga0209483, IMG submission 184508) | Arctic peat soil microbial communities from the Barrow Environmental Observatory site, Barrow, Alaska, USA - NGEE PermafrostL2-A... | ecosystem: Environmental > Terrestrial > Soil > Wetlands > Peat... | reverse complement strand
GGCGATGACGTCCCAGGTCGGCGGCGGCGCAGATATGGAAGCTGCGCAGCGGTCAATCGCAGGATGTCGCCGTCGACATGCGCCATGCCGTCGTCGAATGCCGCAGCGAGCGCTATCTGCGGGTCGAGGGCAAGCCGCCGCCGCCGACCTGGGACGTCATCGCCGGGGTCTACAAGACCGGCGACGGGCGCTTCGTTCGACTCCATACCAATTTTCCCCATCACCGTGCCGCGGTCTGCAAGGTGCTCGACTGCAAGCCGGAACGCGACGAGGTCCAGGCCGCGTTGATGCGATGGGAAGCGGAAAAATTCGAAACTGCGGTCTATGCCGCGGGCGGCGTGGTCGCGATGATGCGCTCGCATGACGAATGGTCCGCTTCGCCGCACGGCCGGGCGCTCGGCGCGTTGCCGACGCTCACCATCGAGAAAATCGGCGAGGCGGCGCCAAAACCGTGGCCCGCCGGCGACCGGCCGCTCGCAGGACTTCGCGTGCTCGATCTGTCGCGGGTGATCGCTGCGCCCGTCGCCGGCCGCACGCTTGCCGTGCACGGCGCCGACGTGATGTTGATTTCCGGTCCCGACCTGCCGGCGATCCCCTGGCTCGCCATCGATACCGGGCGCGGCAAGCTCTCGAGTTTTGTCGAACTCGGGAGCGAACAGAGGCGGGACGTACTGCGCAACCTGTTGGCAGATGCGGATATCTTCTCGCAAGGCTATCGCCCGCAGGCGATCGCAAAGCTTGGTTTCTCGCCGGTGGACGCTACGCGCATCAACCCCGGCATCGTCTACGTCTCGCTGTCGGCCTACGGCCATGCCGGGCCATGGGCGGGACGCCGCGGCTTCGACTCCCTGGTTCAGACCACGACCGGTTTCAACCATGCCGAAGGCGTGGCTGCCGGCGTCGACGGACCGAAGGAATTGCCGGCGCAAATGCTCGATCATGCCACCGGCTATTTGATGGCGTTCGGCGCGATGATGGCGAAGGCGCGGCAGTCGCGGGAAGGCGGCAGCTGGCATGTCCAGGTGTCGCTCGCGCAAACCGGACGCTGGCTGTGGAATCTCGGTCGTGTCGCCGACGGGTTCAAAACCGAGGACTTGCCGGGAGAGGCGGTCAAACCTTTTGTCGAGGAAATGCCGTCGGGTTTCGGACCGCTGCGGGCCGTCAGCCATTCCGCGACGCTGTCGAAAACTCCGGCGTTCTGGGCGCGACCGGCGATGCCGCTCGGCAGCCATCCGCCGCAATGGCCGGCCCGTCCGTGAGGTGCCTGTGATGGAGATAAATTAAGTACAAACAGTCGCGATATTCCTATCTTTTAGGTTGTTCGAAACGTCAATTGGGCACTATTAGCGCACCGATGAGGCAGTCATGCCGGAATCATCGCCGAAGTGACTGGATCCATGCTGCCTGAATTTATAAAGCAAATACAGGTGCTTAGTGGACGAGGACTGGCTACCGGCGCGGTCATAGTGGCGCTCGTCGGGGCAGGCCTCTATGGCGTCATGCATATCGGCGGGGGAGTTAAGGAATCGTCCGACATGTCGAGCCAATCCCGCAAGGGATTGCAGCGCTACACCCCGACCCCCGCCGAATGGGCCAGCCTGACGGTGGAGCCCGTGACCGAGCGCACCTTTCGCGCTGAGACCGTGACCGAGGGCAAGGTCGCAGTCGATGAGGACCGTTCGACCCCGGTGTTTTCGCCCTATGCGGGCCGCGTGATGAAACTCCTGGTGCGGCCCGGCGACAACGTCACCCAGGGCCAGCCGCTGTTCGTCATCGAAGCCGCCGACACCGTGCAGGCGCAGAATGATTTCGTCGCAGCTTTCACCGCCTTGAACAAGGCGAAGTCGGCGCTCGACCTTGCGCAGATTCAGGACACTCGCGCCAAGGATCTGTTCGAGGGCAAGGCCGTTCCGCTGAAGGATTACCAGCAGAGCCAGGCCACCCTGATCCAGGCGCAGAACGATATGCGTTCGTCGCAGACCGCGTTGGAGGCGACGCGCAACAAATTGCGCATCCTCGGCTTCAGCGACGAAGCGATATCGACGTTCCAGGAAAAGCGCAGCCTCAATCCGGATACCACGATCTTTTCCCCGATCGCGGGCACGGTCGTGCAGCGCAAGGTCGGTCCCGGCCAATATGTCAACTCCGGCGCCAGCGACCCCGTCTTCGTGATCGGCGATCTCTCGACCGTCTGGCTCACGGCCTTCGTCCGCGAATCCGATGCCTCGAAGGTCTCGGTCGGGCAGGAGATGGCCGTCAATGTGCTGGCGTTGCCCGGCCGGACGCTCACCGCGCACATCGACTATGTTTCCGCCGCGATCGATCCCACAACCCGCCGGCTTCTGGTCCGCGCCACCATCGACAACAAGGACGGCCTGTTGAAGCCGGAGATGTTCGCCAACGTCACGCTGTATTCCGGCGGCGATCACCCGGCCGTGGGCGTGCCCAAGCAGGCCTTGATTTACGAGGGCGACCAGGTCCGCGTCTGGGTCGCGCACGAGGACAAGTCGATCGAATTGCGGCAGATCAAGACCGGCCTGATCAATGGCAACCTCGTCGAAGTCGAGGGCAATCTGAAACCCGGCGAAGAGATCGTCACCAAGGGCAGCCTGTTCATCGATCGCGCCGCCTCCGGCAGCTAGCGTAAACCCCGTCCTTTGAAAGCTTCGGTCTGAATGGATCGCCTTGTCGCCATTGCCGTCAGCCGGCGCTATCTGATGGTGGGCCTGCTCGCCGTCGTGCTGGTTGGCGGCCTGATCGCGTTCAAGCAACTCAATATCGAGGCCTATCCCGACCCGACGCCGCCGATGGTCGACGTCGTCACGCAGAGCCCCGGACTGTCGTCGGAGGAGATCGAGCGCTACATCACGATTCCGATCGAGACCCAGGTTTCCGGCATCAAGAACCTGCGCACGATCCGCACCATTTCGCTGTACGGATTGTCCGACGTCAAACTGCAGTTTTCGTTCGACTACACCTATGACGAGGCGCTGCAGCAGGTGCTGAACCGCCTGTCGCAAATGGCGCCTTTGCCCGGCAATGTGCAGCCCGGGATTTCGCCGCTCAGCGCGATCGGCGAAATCTACCGCTATCGCCTGGTCGGCCCGCCGAACTACAGCGTGCTCGACCTCAAGACGCTGCAGGACTGGGTGCTGCAGCGCCGCTTTCGCGCGGTGCCCGGCGTGATCGATGTCACCGGCTGGGGCGGCAAGACCAAGACCTACGAACTGCAGGTCGACTTCAACAAGCTGGTCGCCAATGGCCTGACCTTGCCGCAGCTGCTTCTGGCCGTCAGCAATTCCAACATCAATGTCGGCGGCAATACCGTCGACATCGGCACGCAATCCGCCGTGGTGCGCGGCGTCGGCCTGATCCGCTCGATCGGCGACCTCGCCAATACCATGGTATCGCAGAGCGGCGGCAATCCGGTGCTGGTGAAGGACGTCGCCGCCGTCACCGTCGGCGAGAAGCCGCGGCTCGGCATCGCCGGTCTCGACAATGACGACGATATCGTCGAGGGCATCGTGTTGATGCGCCGCGGCGAGCAGAGCTCGCCGACCATCCTGCGCGTCGAGGAACTGGTGGCGCAGATCAACGGTTCCAGCATCCTGCCGCCGGGAGTGCGGATCGAGCGCATCTACGACCGCAAGGACCTGATCGATATCACCACCGCGACCGTGCTGCATAATATGGTGCTCGGCATTCTCCTGATCGTGCTGCTGCAATGGATCTTCCTGGGCGACCTGCGCAGCGCGCTGATCGTCGGCGCCACCATTCCATTCGCGCTGTTTTTCGCCGTCATCATCCTGGTGCTGCGCGGCGAATCCGCCAATCTGCTCTCGGTCGGCGCGATCGACTTCGGGCTGATCGTCGACGCCACCGTCATCATGGTGGAGGCGATCTTCCGCCGGCTGTCGCAGACCACAGCACTTTCGGAGGCCGAGCAAAGCCACATCTCGACCGACACCACGATGGGCATGAAGAGCCATGCGATCCTGTCGGCCGCCGCCGACGTCTCGCGTTCGATCTTCTTTGCCGCCGCCATCATCATCGCGGCGTTCCTGCCGCTGTTCACGCTGAGCGGCGTCGAAGGCAACATCTTCGGGCCGATGGCGCGGACTTATGCCTATGCGCTGGCCGGCGGCCTGCTCGCGACCTTTACCATCACTCCGGCGCTGAGCGCGATCATCCTGCCCTCGCACGTGCATGAAACCGAAACCTGGATCATGGCGCTGCTGCATCGGCTCTATGTTCCCGTGCTGAACTGGGCGGTCGGCAATCGAAGGCTGGTGATGATCGGCGCGATCGGGCTCGTGGTCATGACCATCGTGCTCGGCCGCGTGCTCGGACTGGAATTCCTGCCCAAGCTCGAGGAAGGCAATCTCTGGATTCGCGCAACCTTGCCGCCGACCATCTCGCTCAAGGAGGGCAACGCTTATGTCAACGAGATGCGCCGCCTGATCCGCAGCTTCCCGCAAGTTGAATCGGTGGTCTCGCAGCATGGCCGCCCCGACGACGGCACCGACGCAGCCGGCTTCTTCAACGCGGAATTCTTTGCGCCCTTGAAGCCGGCGAGCGAATGGCCTGATACCCACGACAAGGAGGAACTGACCGCGCGCATGCTGGCGAAGCTGCAAGACAAGTTTCCCGGCGTCGAGTTCAATTTCTCGCAATACCTCCAGGACAACGTCTCCGAGGCGGTCTCGGGCGTGAAGGGCGAGAACTCCATCAAGCTTTACGGCAATGACCTGCAGGCGTTGACCGACACCGCCAACAAGATCAAGTCGGTGCTTGCCACCGTGCAGGGCATCACCGATCTTGCGGTATTCACCTCGCTCGGCCAGCCGACGGTTCAGATCGATATCGATCGCGCCAAGGCCGCCCGCTACGGGCTCTCGCCCGGCGACATCAACGCCACCATCAAGGTGGCGATCGGCGGGGACACCGCCGGCGATCTCTATGAGCCCGGCAGCGACCGGCATTTCCCGATCATCGTTCGCCTCGCGACGGAATACCGCAAGAGCGCGGAAGCGATCCAGAATTTGCGGATCGGCGCGCCCGGTCCAAACGGCACCATCACGCAAATCCCCTTGAGCGAAGTGGCGTCGATCAATCTGGTCTCGGGCGCGGCCTACATCTATCGCGAGCAGCAGGAACGCTATCTGCCGATCAAGTTCTCGGTGCGCGAGCGCGACCTCGGCGGCGCGGTCCGGGAAGCACAGGAGAAGGTGGCCGCGCAAATCAAGCTGCCGCCGGGCTCGCATATCGAATGGGTCGGCGAATTCGGCAACTTGCAAGATGCCATCAAGCAGCTGTCGATCGTGGTGCCGATCAGCCTGACGCTGATCGCGGTACTGCTGTGGTTCAATTTCGGCTCGATGATCGAGACGATGCTGGCCATGAGCGTGATCCCGATGGCGATCTTCGGCGGCGTGCTCGGGCTCCTGGTAACCGGCATCCCCTTCAGCGTCTCGGCGGCGATCGGCTTCATCGCGCTGTTCGGCATCGCCGTGATGGACGGCATCATCATTCTCTCGCAATACAACCAGCTGATCGACGAAGGCCTCGACCGGATGCGGGCGGTGATCCGCACCGGCGAACTGCAATTGCGGCCGGTGCTGATGACGTGCGTGGTCGCCGGCGTCGGACTGTTGCCGGCGGCGCTGTCGACGGGGATCGGATCGCAGGTGCAGAAGCCGCTGGCGGTAGTGGTCGTCACCGGCATGATGCTGGCGCCGCTCGTTATCCTGGTCACGCTGCCGGTGCTGATTTCGCTGTTCTCGCGCCGGGCCCGGTGAATGGGCGTATGCCCATAAATCCTGCCCACTCGGTTTGTGGTTGACGCTTCCGGTCGATTGTCCCTTGATTGCCTGCAAAAGGGACAAACACCGCGGGAGATCACCATGCGGACCGGGGAACACCAGGGTCAAACCGTCGGCACTTCCGATCAAATTCTTGGCGAAATCAGGGACTTTTGCCGCGCCACGCAGACTGCGGAATCGACCTTCGGGCGTTTGGTCGTCAATGACGGCAAGCTGGTGTCGCGCTTGCGCGATGGCGGGAGGATCACGACCGGCACGCTCGACAAGGTGCGCGCCTACCTCTCCGAACATCGCAGCGCGCCCCCGGCGACACGGACCATGCCCGCGGCGAGCGCGAGGCCGCTCAACGGCACACCTGTTGCGACCGACGTCGTGCCCGCGGGTTTTCGCTTCTTCGACAACCGGCAGAAATATCTGCTGTTCGTCTCGACCTGCAGCGAGAAGACCGAAATCGCCAACCGGATTTCGCTCGAACTCGGCAATCTGCAGCCGGCGCCGCCGGCGCTCCGCATCTTCGACGCCGGCGTCGGTGACGGCACCGTGCTGTCGCGCGTGATGCGCGCGGTACACGCCCGCTTCCCCACCATGCCGCTCTATGTGGTTGCGAAGGAGATCAGCTACGAGGACGTGCGGCTGATGTTGGAGAAGATGGCCGATCGTCTGTTCGAGCATCCGGCGACGGTCTTGGTCGTCACCAATCTCTATTACGCCGAAGCACCCTGGCTGACGCCGCGCTCGGCAACCTCCGCGCAGGGTCTGATCTGGAAGGACGTCGCGCTGACCGGCAACACCGCGCACGGCTTTGCCGAGCAGATCGGACAGCTCGAAGGATTTCTGGCCGAGAACTGGCGGGCCGGGATCAGCCCGACCACCGGCAATCCCGTCTATACGCGCCCGATCATCCTGACGCTGCGGCGCGAGGATCATTCGTTCCTGCTCGATCCGATCATGCCGCGGCCGGGCAGGGTGATGGCCGACTACGATCTCGTGATTGCCTCGCAGCCTTATCGGGCGCGCGCCAGCGTCGAATTCAAGGCCTCGAAGGTGGTGACGCCGCTGGTGCGCTCGCTGCGGCCGGGCGGCCGGCTAATCGGCATCCATTCCCACGGCAACGACCCTGGCCTCGAGATCATCGACCGGGTCTGGCCGGGAGAGGCTCCCTTCAAGACCGATCGCTACGCCATCCTGCGCCAGGTCAAGCACGAGCTTGGCGCGGCGTCCCGGCACTTCAATTTCAACGCTTCCTCCGATGCGCGATCGATCTTCCGCTACCACATGCATACGCTTCCCGACGAGGTTTCGGGTCCGATCGGCACCTCGACGCTGTTCGCGGCCTGGAATGCCGCGATCTATGTGGCGCAAATCGAGGACGTCAGGTTGTCGGAGGTGGTCCGCGACGGCCGTTACCTCGAGGCCACCGACGCCGTGGTGAAGCAGCATGGCGGTCTCTGGTTCAACGACGAGACCTATGTGATTTCGCGCCGCCGCATCTAACCGGAGTGAGCCGTGTCCGCATCCGATCACGCTCCCCGCGATCTCGCCGCGCTGTTGTCTTCCGCTTCGGTCGAGGTGTCCTCGCGCGGCCATCAGTTGCGGGACTTGCAGGATCATTTCAGCACCGGCACCGAGGTGACCATCACCTTCCTGCCCGGCGACAATTATCGCCACAATGTCGAGACGGCATCCGCGCTGCGCCGCGCCGGCTTCGATCCGGTGCCGCACATTGCCGCGCGCGAAATGGTTTCGCGCGAGGTGCTGGACGACTTTCTGGCGCGGCTGCGCAGCGAGGCCGATGTCGGCCGCGTGCTGCTGATCGCCGGCGATGTCGCAGCGGCGAAGGGCCCGTACCGGTCGAGTCTCGATATTGCCGCCAGCGGATTGATCGAGGCGCACGGCATCGGCCGCCTGAGCGTCGCCGGTCATCCCGAAGGCCATCCCTTTTTGACCGCGGACGGCGCCTTCAAGGTGCTGGAGGCCTGGCGCGACTGGGGCCGCCAGACTTCGATCGGCGTCGACGTCATGACGCAATTCTGCTTCGAGAGCGCTCCCATTCTCGCATGGATCGGCGAACTGGCTTCGCGTGGCATCGAACTTCCCGTCATCGTCGGTCTTGCCGGCCCGGCGAGCCCGGCCACGTTGACGAAATTCGCGTTGCGTTGCGGCGTCGGTAATTCGATTCGTGCCCTGCGCGGTCAGATCGGCCGCTTCGGCCGGCTCCTGACCGACAACGGGCCCGATGACGTTATGCGCGGCCTGCAATCGGCGGCGGAGGCGGCGACCGCGCCGATTGCCGGATTCCATCTGTTTCCGTTCGGCGGCGTGCGCAAGGCGGCCGAATGGTCGCGCGGCTACCGGCAGGACGCGCTGCGGCAATTCGAACAGGCCGGCTCTCAGAACCCGTAAAGCCGCGCCGGATTGTCGACCAGGATCTTCCGGCGGATCGCCGCGTCCGGCGCCCAGCCCGGAAGCTGATTGAGGATGCGGCCGTCGTCGATCCGCAACAGCGGCGTCACGTCGGTCGGCTTCTTGCAGGGCGGCGTGTGATCCGGGTGCGGCCAGTCGGTGCCCCAGACGACACGGTCCGGATTCGCCGCGATCAGCGCGCGCGCCAGCGGCGCTGCGTCCGCATAGTCGGGTCCGAGCTTCGAGGCGCGATAGGCGCCGGAAATCTTGACATAGGCCTTACCCGACTTCACGAGTTCGAGCAGGTCGGAAAAGCCGGGCTGGTCCACGCCGCGTTCGGCCTGCGCGCCGCCGAAATGGTCGAATACTACTGGCACCGGCGAGGCCGCAACCTGATCCTTGATCGCGGAGATCATTGCCAACGTCGTAAACAACTGGACGTGCCAGTTGCGTTTCCTCATGCGTTCGACGGCGGCCTGAAGTCGCGCGCGCCCGGCTGCGGGATCATTGACGCCGACGGTCGCGAGATTGAGCCGGATGCCGCGAACGCCGGTCTCATTCATGGCGTCGAGATCGCGATCCGTCGTGCCGTCGTCGATCACGGCTACCCCGCGCGCGGTCGCGCCGCGCGCTTTGATGCCGAACAGGGTGGCGGAATTGTCGGTGCCGTAGACGCTCGGCGTGACGATCACCACGCGCTCGATGTGCAGCGCCCTGTGCAACTCGCTCATTTCCCCGGGCGAGGCAAACTCCGGCGTATAGACGCGGCCCGCAAAAAACGGAAATTCGTCCGGGTCCCCGTGAATGTGGGTGTGGCAATCACAGGCGCCGGCCGGGACGTCGAAATTGACGTCTGTTTCGGGTTGAGGGGCATTCGCCGGGGTGTTTCGGTCTTGCATGGTCACTCCGCGGCCCGGGAGACGCGTAGCATTGCGCGGTTGGCAAACATTTTTCGCTCCCTCGCCTCTGGTTCTTGCTGTCGTTGGCCAGAGCCTAGCATGTCCTGTTTGCTGGCACAGCTTCGCGATCTCGCCGCATGTCGTTGCGCGAGTTTTGACGTTTCGTTCCGCCCTCTGCAAAAAGAGGGCGCAGGGAATGCCGGGCGCTCGATGCACCCGCAGCCTCGCGTACGATAAAAACAAAATACACGAGCATAGTCACCACAGGTCACGCCGGGATCACCCGACATTCCCTACGCAATGGTGTTAACGGCTATTGCGTGCTCTCCCTGGTGCGTCGGGCTTTTTGGCCACCATCGCCGGCGGAATTGCTTCCGCTGACTTGACACCAGCGTCGGGGTGTCAGGACCACACGTCTTCTCCGTCCGTATCCGGGGCTGTCGTCCACAGCGCCATCCGCGTCCATCGCATCCCGCCCCACGTTTCGTGGGACGGGACGTCAGGCAGGGTTTTCGCCAGACGCAGCGCGTTACGCGTTTGCGACGAACAAATCCCAGCGGCCTGGAATGCCTTTCAACTCGTAGGAGCCGCGTTCGGAGAATTGCAGGCCGGCGCCGGCCACCAGATCGGTGACGACGCGGGACACCAGCACTTCGCTGGATTGGCATTGCGCCATGACGCGGGCCGCGACATGGACAGCGATGCCGCCGATGTCGTTGCCGCGCATTTCGATCTCGCCGGTGTGCAGGCCGGCCCGCAGCGGCAGCCCGATCTGCCTCGCCGCCGCACCCAGCGCCAGCGCGCATCGCACGGCGCGACCCGGTCCGTCAAAGGTCGCGAGAATGCCATCGCCGGTGGTCTTGACCAGGGACCCCCGATGTCTCCTGACTACCTGTCTTGCAAGCTCGTCATGATTGTCGAGCATGCGACGCCAGGCCTGGTCGCCAACTTCGGCCGCGCTGCGCGTGGAATCGATGATGTCGGTAAACAGCACCGTGGCCAGCACGCGCTCGAGATCGGTGGAAGCGCTGTCGCGATGTCCGGTGATGAATTCCTCGATGTCGCCGAGCAACGCCTCGGTTTCCCCGTACCAGAACAGATGATCGTCACCGGGATATTCGATCCATCTGGCGTTCGGGATTCGCGCCGCGAGTTCGCGCCCCAGCGCGATCGGAACCTGGACATCGCGCTCGCGATGCAGAACGAGGGTTGGAGCCTGGATCGTGGGAAGGATCGGCCTGACATCGATCTTTGCGTTCAACAGGGAAATCGCCTTGATCGCGCCGGGGCTGGCCGACAGCCGCTCGAACTTCGCGAACAGGGCCACGGCATCCGGGTTGGTCGCGAGACTCGGCCGGACCGTCCTGATCATCGCCCCGGTGCCCCAGAATTTCACCCGCTGCGCCAAGCCTTCCTCGGTCAACATCGTGGGCACCGCGAAGCCGCCAAACAGGATCAGCTGCGATACCCGTTCCGGATAGGTCGCTGCGAACAGCGCGCTCATGGCACATCCTTCGGAAAATCCAATGACGGCCGCGCGCTCCGAGCCGATCGCCTCCATGATCGCGCGAACGTCATCCATGCGTTGCTCCAGCGAAGGGGCGTCGGAAATGCGATCGGATAATCCCTGACCTCTCTTGTCGAAATTGACGACGCGGGCGAACGCGGAAAGGCGGCGCAGAAACGCGGTATATGCCTCCATCTCATGGGCGAATTCGATGTGCGACACGAGGCCGGGGACCATGATGATGTCCACGGGGCCCGTGCCCATGACCTGATAGGCGATGTTGACGTCGCCGCTGAGCGCGTAACGCGTCTCGGGCAATGCGAAATCAGTCATCGGTCAAGTTCCTGCAAGGCATTGATGAATTGTCGTCCTTGAGGTGAACAGCGTCAACCGCGGGGACTGCCGATGCCGAATTTGAACCTATTGCCCCGACGGCGTGCGCAGGCCTTCCCAGGCATCGCGCACCTGGTGGTAGTGCACTTCCGGCAGATAGTCCGGCGTGTTGAGCGCCAGCGTCTTGACGTCGAGCCGGCCGATGGCGGACAGCAGCGTATAGGAGGCGATCACGCGATCGCGCTGCGCGCCGATCAGGCGCGCCTTTGCCGAAATCAGGTCGGCTTGCGAGTTCAGGACGTCGACGGTGGTGCGCTGGCCGCCGGTGGCCTCCTTCCGCACGCCCTGCAGCGCCACCGTCGCCGCGCGAACCTCGGATTCGGAGGCCGCCACCGCGATCTTGGCGCCTTCATTGGCAACCCAGGCGCTGATCGCCGCGGTGCGGGCCTGGTTGCGGACTTGATCCAGCACCTGTCGGCTCTGCGCCACGAGTTCCTTGGCTTGCCGGGTCTGCGAGGCAGCCGTGCCGCCGTCATAGATCGGCGCGTTCATCTGGGCGATCACCGAGGCCTGGTCGGTCCGGAACGTACTGAGCGTGGAATCGGAATCGACGCTGCGGCTGGCATTGCCCTGCAGGGTGATGGTCGGCATCAGGCTGCTTTCGGCGACATGGATGGCGGTCGAGGCGACATCGACGTCGAAGCCTGCCGCGGTGACCGCGGGATTTTCCTTGCCCGCGAGTGCTACCGCGTCGTCGCGGCTGCGCGGCAGATAGCGGTCGACGGTCTCGGCCGGGCGAAGTTGCGCGGGCGGGTTGCCGATCACCTGGGTGTAAGTCGCCTGGCTGATGGCGAGATTGACTTCGGCGGCATTGAGGTCGGCCTGGCCGCGGGCGAGGCGAGCTTCGGCCTGCGAGGTGTCGGTCGGCGTGACGTCGCCGGCTTTCAGACGCCGCTGGGTGACCCCGAGCGTTTCGCGCAGGAACGAGACATTGGTGCGCTGCGCCTCGACCAGCGACTGGTTGGCCAGCACGTTGCTGTAGGCGGTGACGGCGTCGAGCAGCACGCCCTGGCCGACATTGCGCAGCGCCTCGCGGCCGGACTGCACCTGCAACTCCGCCACCCGCACGCTGTTGGCGGTCTTGAAGCCGTTGAACAGCATTTGCGTCACCGTCACCCCGATGGTCCAGGGCTTTAAGGTGGCCGATTGCACGGTGTTGTCAGGCAACAGATTGCGTACCGCCTGTAATCCCGTGCTCAGGCTGGCGATGATCTGCGGCCGGTAGCCGGCCAGCGCTTGCGGCACGTTCTCGTCGGTGGCGCGCTGGCGGGCCCGTTCCGCGTTGAGCTGCGGATTGCTCTGGTAGGCCTTGACGAGAGCCTGGGGCAGATCTTCGGCGCGCGCGTTACCGGGGGCGAGGCCAGCGCATGCGACCGCGCCAAGACAAATGCCCGATCGAAGCAGCCGTCTTGCCATCTGGCCAACTTTAGCGGCACGCCCAACCATATGATCCCGTAAGCCCGGGACGTCCGCCGACGTCCTGCGACACCTTTACCTGTTTAGGGGCCAGAGCCGCCACAGGCAAACCGGAGCCTGCGGAAACCCCCTGAATTCGGTGATTCGCTGTTGCCGGATCGTCACAGGAAATCGAATGCAATAAACGAGGTTGGCGGCAGCCGTGTTAAATTCCGAATGATGGCACCGCCCGGGTCTCGCTGCCAAAGGCGTGCCGCCTGCCATACGCCGTGAGTTTCACTGACGTGGAAGTGTTACGCTGCGGCATCGACCCCCGATTCTTGGACACCATCCGCCATTCGGTTCGCATCGCGCCAGACGGAAGATTGATGCCGAAACTGTTCTCCGACCCCGACGCCATCGCGGAGGATATCATCCGCGACGTCGGACCCAATCTGGTGGTCGGGCTACCGCTCGGGCTCGGCAAGGCCAACCATATCGTCAACGCGCTCTATGCGCGCGCGGTGGCCGACCGCTCAATCAACCTGACATTTTTTTCGGCGCTGACGCTGGAGAAACCGAGGCCGTCGAACCTGCTGGAGCGACGCTTCATCGCGCCCGTGATCGAGCGGCTGTTCGGCGGTTACCCTGATCTCGCCTATGCCGAGCCCTTGCATGCCGGGGTGCTGCCGCCCAACGTCAAGGTGATTGAATTTTTCTTCCTGGCGGGCAGGTGGCTGCACGTGCCCTTCGCCCAGCAGCATTATATTTCCGCCAACTACACCCATGCCTCGATGTACCTGTTGGCGCGCGGGCTCAACGTCGTCACCCAATTGGTGGCAAAACGCGTGGTCGACGGCGTGCCGCGCTACAGCCTGAGTTGCAACACCGACACCACGCTCGACGTGCTGCGCGCCCGCGCCGAAGGGCGGGCGTCGTTTAGGCTGATCGGGCAGGTCAATTCGGAGCTGCCGTTCATGCCGGGGCAAGGCGATTTGCCGGCGGACGAATTCAGCGCGCTACTCGACAGTCCCGCGACCGATTTTCCGCTGTTCGCGCCGCCCGCCGAGCCGATCAACGATGCCAAATATGCGATCGGGCTGCACGCGGCGGCCCTCGTGCGTGACGGCGGTACCTTGCAGATCGGTATCGGCCAGATCGGCGACGCGCTGGCGCAGGGGCTGATCGTCCGCCACCGTAACAATGCACAATTCTGCGCGATCATGAAGCGGCTTTCGCCTGGCGCTGAAGCGCCCGCGGCGCTGGAGACGAGCGCCTTCGAACGGGGACTCTACGGCGTCAGCGAGATGGTGACGGAAGCGTTCATCGGCCTGATCGATGCCGGCATCCTCACGCGCGAGGTCGACGGCGTCGTGCTGCACGGCGCGTTCTTCCTCGGGCCGAAATCGCTCTACCGCGCGCTGCGGGAGATGAGCGAAAGCCAGGTCGCGCGGATCCAGATGATGCCGGTCTCCTTCACCAATGAAGTCTATGGCGACGAGGTCGCCAAACGCCGCGCCCGCGTCGATGCCCGCTTCGTCAACGTTGCGATGATGGCAACATTGCTGGGGTCGGTGATTTCCGACGGGCTGGAAGGCGGGCAGGTCGTGAGCGGCGTCGGCGGCCAGTATAATTTCGTGGCGCAGGCCTTTGCGCTTGAAGGCGCGCGCTCGATCCTTTCGGTCGAGGCGACGCGGCAGGCCGGCGCCAAAAAGCAATCCAACATCCGCTGGACCTATGGCCACGAGACTATCCCTCGGCATCTGCGCGACGTCGTGATCACCGAATATGGCGTCGCCGATCTCCGGGGACAATCCGACGCCGACGTGATCGCGTCGATGCTCGCGGTCACCGACAGCCGCTTTCAGGATGAGTTGGCGCGCCAGGCCAGGGATGCCGGCAAGCTGCCGAATGAGTTTGTCATCCCCGCAGCATATCGCGAGAATAACCCTGACCGGATCGCGCGCGCGTTAAAGCCGGCGCGTGAGGCCGGGCTGCTGCCGACCTTTCCGTTCGGCAGTGATTTCACCGAGGTCGAGCAGCGGCTGATCCCGGCGCTGGAAGTGCTGCAGGAGGTGCAGCGAACGCCAATTC
>Ga0209483_1002063_pt1 | contig 14517 bp, 10 predicted proteins | sample NGEPerA_FD_184508 | JGI IMG/M metagenome (GOLD analysis project Ga0209483, IMG submission 184508) | Arctic peat soil microbial communities from the Barrow Environmental Observatory site, Barrow, Alaska, USA - NGEE PermafrostL2-A... | ecosystem: Environmental > Terrestrial > Soil > Wetlands >... | reverse complement strand
GCGATGCGCAGCCGCCAAGCGCAAGCGCGCAGATCAACAGCGCAGCCCTCACGGTTGGCTCCGCGGCCAACGTCCCGCCAGCATGTCGAGCATGTCAGCCATCTGCTGGCGCTCGCCCAGATTACCCAAATGGCCGCCGTGATCATAAACGGCAATGCGCGGGCCAAACGTTGAACGCAGCCAAGCAAGTTCGGCTTTGTCCAAGATCAGGTCATCGCTATTGGTCAGTACGTAGTAATCAGAATTGGTGCGCAAAGTGTCGCCGATCATGTCGAGACGATTGTCGGCCTGCAATGACGCGAGCGTTGAATGCGGCCGGTGTGCCAAATAGTAAGGCGCAAACACCTTGGCGAAATATTCGGAGAACGGTTTGCCGCGCAAAATTCGCGCCGTCTCTTCCAGAGAATCGCCGACGCGCGGTGGGTGGCTTGCATCAACCACAATACCGGTACCGGCATACAGGTCGCCGGCAAAGAACATGTTCGCCAAGTCAATGCGAAAAGTCAGCGATATGGCCGCAGAAAAATCCGTATCCGACTTCAATACCGCGCCGGCTGCGGAGAGCAGATCGCTTTCATCGATGTGCACCATCTCCGAGTTGCGGTACAAATTTGCAAGTCTTGCGTACAGCCTTCGATACAGATTTTCCACCCCAGCGTCGCCGGAGCCGATACTGAGCGCAAAAAGCTTATCGAGGCGCGTCACCGATGCGAACAGACTGACCGGCGGATTGATCATGATCGCGCGATGAATCTTAAGCTTACCTTCCGTCGCATCGATTGCTTTGACGACGGCGGCGTTGGCGCCACCTAAGCTGTACCCCACGATATCGACTTCGGTAATCGCGATCTTCGGCGGCAGATGCGCAATGATCTCCTGCATCGCCGCGTACAGATCGTGACTATCCTGGCGCAGGTCGCCTGCGACACCGGTACTGGACGCCGACACAATAAATCCCGGGAAAGTCGGCGATGGCATTGTCAGTACGTGGTAGCCCGCCCCGTAGAGCACTGCGCGCAGGATTGAAAGCTTCGTTGTATTACCGTCGCTGCCGATGCCGGAGATGATTATGGCGAGCGGCGCGGGTTTGTCCTGCGCGGAGAACCACACGCGCAATCTGCGGTCAAACCAGAAAACCTCTGGCACCGGCTGCTTCCACGGCAGGGAAATGTTGATCTCCGCCAACGGCACGGTCTCTGGCAGCGGCGCCATATCCTGCGGCGCGGTTCCGAATACCGTCGCGCGCAGAGCTGCGGAATCGGCAAGACCCGTGGCGGGTCCGTTTTTTCCCGGCGCTAGGTTGAGCGGTGCGCCAGCGAGCGCGGTTATCGCGAAAAACAGGCTACTGAACGCAAGAAAAATACGCGGCCACTTCATTCCGATTCCGAGGCGATTGGGGAGTGCGATTCGAGCCGCAGAACGCGACCGGCGTGCGCGCGACGCTCCGCGCCAAGCCTACAGCAAAGCTGGCGCGCTGATGCTGGATATTTGCGCAGCGCACGAGCATCGATTTGGCGCAAACTCCGGCACGGCAGCGCTTATGGTATGAATCCTCAGTTGCCGGAATTCTCACCGGATGTCTCGCTCGGCGGCTCAGCGGGTGGGACCGTGCACAGCGACGAGCGGATCAGAAAACGCAGATTAAGTGGTGCTTCCAGCGAGAAACTGGCACCGCGCCCCGGCACGACGTCGACGGTCCAGCGCGTGTGGGCCCAGCGCCTGAACTGTTCGCGATCCATCCAAAACTCGCATCCTGCGATCTCGCCTACTTTCTCATCGACACTGCCCAATTTGAATTCACCGACCTGAAAGCACATCGGCGCGCTGCCATCACAGCAACCGCCCGACTGGTGAAACATGAGCGGTCCGTGACTTCTCTTTAGCTGTTCGATCAGCTTGCGCGCCGCATCCGTAACGCCGACGCGGTTCGGGTCCATCGTGATCACGTTACTCAAGCGGCCTCTCCGATTATTCCGTGGCGGCGAGCGCGGACGGACCACCATGCGCCGCGGTCCGTCCGTCATTGCAGCTGGCTTCGCTGCTGCGATCTTTAGAAGAAGCCGAGCGCCTTCTCGCTGTAGCTCACCAGCACGTTCTTCGTCTGCTGGTAATGATCAAGCATCATCTTATGTGTCTCCCGACCGATGCCGGATTTCTTGTAGCCGCCAAACGCAGCATGCGCAGGATACGCATGGTAGCAATTGGTCCAGACGCGCCCTGCTTTGATGCCGCGACCGAATCGATAGGCCGTGTTCAAATCACGCGTCCAGACTCCCGCGCCCAGGCCATAGAGCGTGTCGTTGGCAATCTCCATCGCCTGTTCGGCGGTATCGAACACGGTGACTGACACGACCGGGCCGAAGATCTCCTCCTGAAACACGCGCATCTTATTGTTGCCCTCGAAAATCGTGGGCTTGATGTAATACCCGCCGGCTAGATCGCCGGGGAGCTTATTGGCAACCCCGCCGGCCAGCACTTTAGCCCCCTCCTTCTTGCCGATGTCGAAGTAGGAAAGAATCTTCTCGAATTGGTCGTTAGAGACTTGCGCGCCGATCTGCGTGCTCGTGTCGTACGGATCGCCCTGACGAATGCCCTCCACTCGTTTGACTGCCCGTTCCATGAAGCGCTCGTAGATGGATCGCTGTACGAGTGCGCGCGATGGGCAGGTGCAAACTTCACCCTGATTGAGCGCAAACATCGCGAATCCTTCGAGCGCCTTGTCCACGAAGGCATCCTCGTCACGCATCACGTCGGCAAAGAAAATGTTGGGTGATTTGCCACCCAGTTCGAGCGTGACTGGAATGATGTTTTCCGACGCGTACTGCATGATGAGCCGACCGGTTGTGGTCTCGCCGGTGAAGGCGATCTTGCCGATACGCGGATTGGATGCGAGTGGCTTACCGGCCTCGAGGCCGAAGCCATTGATGATGTTCAATACCCCCGCCGGCAGGAGGTCTTGAACAAGCTCCGCGAGCACCAAAAGCGACATGGGTGTTTGTTCGGCGGGCTTGATGACCACCGTATTGCCGGCGGCAAGTGCGGGTGCGAGTTTCCACGCAGCCATGAGGATCGGAAAGTTCCAGGGAATGATCTGTCCCACGACGCCGAGCGGCTCATGGTAGTGATACGCCACCGTGTCGTCGTCGAGCTCGCCGAGCGAGCCTTCCTGCGCGCGCACGCAACTTGCAAAGTAGCGGAAGTGATCGACCGCAAGCGGCAGGTCGGCAAGATTGGTCTCACGAATCGGCTTGCCGTTGTCGTAGGTTTCCACCGCCGCGAGAAACGGTAGGTACTGCTCGATCCTGTCTGCGACGGCGTTCAATATTCGCGCCCGTTCCGCAACCGCCGTGCGGCCCCATTTGTCGGCGGCGGCGTGTGCAGCATCTACTGCACGCTCCACATCTGCGGCCTGCGAGCGCGGAATCTGACAAATGACCTGTCCGGTCGTAGGGGAAATATTGTCGAAATAGCCACCCTGCGCGGGGGCCAGCCATTTGCCGCCGATAAAGTTCTCGTAGCGCGAACGCAGTGGGATCTTTCGCTCGATGGTCTTCATGTGCGCTGCGAACGAGCCGCTTTCGTGAATAGAACTGGTGGCTGCCGGGCCCGTAGGCTTTCGGACTTGGGCTGAACTTGTGGGAGTCATGATGCGCCTCATTTGGTTTGTGCTCCCCAACGCACCGTGCGAGCCCCTGCAGTACCGCAGCGCTGGGGAGGTCGAGTATAAAACGCTGAGAATGGAAAGCGAGCCCCGAGATTGTGAGCGGCCAGCGCATTGATATTTAAAGCGCTTTTATGCTTCCACACTTTGACCTGAAGCGGCACCGCCGCAGCAGAGCCTCCGGGACGGCGCCGCGCCCGTAAAGAAGTTCTTGCCAGATGCAAATTAAAGCTCGCTTTGTTGTCGCCACGCATTGCGTTGGGCCTACGAGCGTGCGCCTGTCGTAAATGGCGCCGTTTTACCGGAGATCGCAAACGCCGCAGAGTGAGTTTGCGGACTCTGCACTTAGAAGGCGCGGCGAAAAAGACCCCAACATGGGGCGTCGGGACCGCAAGCAACACACCAACGATGCGGCAGGTCTACATCGGCTGCGGTGCCGGTTCGGTATGCAGAGGTTCAACGGGTCGCGCGATCGGGTTCTGCAGAGGCAGCGACTCGGCGGGCGGGTTCTGCGTTGCGCCGCCATTTGGCGACGGCTGCGCGGCTGAATCGGCCGCTGCGGAGGATTCGGGATGCGTGGCAGCTTGCCGCACCACTGCGCGGTCCGCTGCATCGGCCGAAGGCGGGAGCTGCTGCGCGCCGAGCGTGATCCGGTCAATCACCGACGGATCGTCGCGCAATTTCATGTAGAGCTGGCCATTGACGGGATGGGGTACCGGCAGCGTATATCCGGGAAAGCCGTCAGGGACGTGCACGGCGTGACCGAATTGCGCCTCGCCAGACACCGACTCGATCAGATACAAATTGGAGCCGGTCAGCTTGCACGCAAGCTCGGGGGTCGCCGGACACTTTAGATCCTTAAGGCTTGGCAATCGGACGAGGGTCGCGAGCGGCTGCCACTCACCGCTTACCCCGTTGGCGACAACGCGAAAGCGTAACGGCCCGAATGCCGAGGAACCGAACGCCTTGGCCGGATCAAGCGTCGCCAAAGCGACATTTGCATTCTGCAATGTAATACCGCCGTTGCTAAGACTAAGAACCGTGGCGAACGACTCGTCGGCAGTTGCCACCTCGAACCTCTCATCGTGCGCAAATGTGCGCGGCAGCAGCGCGCGTACGGAAAATGTAAGCTTCGCGTCCTCCGGCAACTCATCCTCGTTTGCAAGCTGCACATTGCTGTCGCCGCTCGTAGGTGATTGTTGCATGCTCTTGCCAATCAGCACGACGCTGGGTCGCGGTGCGTCGACCGACGCGTTGAGCTCGACGACGCGTCCGTCTTGCAGCGTCACTTTCGCTCTTAGTGCCTGGGACTCCTTCAAAGAAGCAGCAATTTTTCCGTCTTGTGCAAGCAGCACGACCGAGTTGTTGCCTTGGACCGGCGCAATCGATGCGGGCACAAATACGACACCCGCGAGGGTGAGGCTCGCCACCTCGCCGAGCCGGCTGCCTGTCAAGACGCCCTGGGCATCGCCGGCGTGAATTGTGAAATGCTCTAAATGCGTCGCCTCGGAGAAAGCCTGCAATTCAACGGCCTGCGATTCGCTGGCACCGTACTGTGTGACGACAAGCTTAATCGGGCCCGGCTTGGCCGTTTGCAGCGGCAACTTTACGTCGAGTTCATTGGGCTTGACCGCGCTCCACTCCACTTTGAGCGCTTTGCCATCCGCATCCATCAGCATGATGTTATTGACGCAGCTGACGCTTGCAGCCTGAAGGTGAACGTTGTCCTCAGCGCCCACGATCAACGCTGCCGCATCCTTCGGGGCGAGCTCCCAGCTCTGCGCGCGCACATTAACCAAATCAAATGCAGGGCCGTCGTATTCCTCAAAGCCCCAGTGGCCATGCAGGGATCCACGAATACGATCGCCCAAGTTTGCAGTGCTTAAGGAGGAAGTGTCGATTAGAAAGCCGCCTGCCTCCGATGCCGCTTTGGCTGGCAACCGGATGAGCGTGCCGTCATTCGTTGTCACAGTTAGCGTCATGTCATGCGCATAGCCGGTGGAAAAAACCAGCGGCGCACCCTCCACCGGCAACGCCAAGAGCTTCTTTCTCGCGCAGTAAACATTCTTGGGGTTCACCGCATGCAGCGGCGGCAACTGCGGCTCTTCGACCGCCGGCAAAGCGGCGACGAGCACTGACTTCGGATTATGAAACGACGGTGGCGTATTCAATACCAGGGCGAGTTGCTCCGCGTGCGGCGCTGCGAGCGCTGGAATGTATTGGTACTGCGCTGTGTGAAACGAATCCATGATGCGCGCGATATCGAGCACCGAGGCGACGTATGGACTGTAATAGCCGTAGCTCAGCTGCGGCGTGAAGCTCGCCTCCATCGCAAGATCGCTTGCCGGCCCCGAGGTCAACGCCTCGACGATCGAAGTGCTATGGCCATCATCCAGAATCAGTGAATTCTGGCCCTGCATCAGGCACGGTGCCCAGAGCGCAGGGTCCTTCTCCAGACACTTCTCATCGACTTTAATGGCAAGACTGCGCGCCAGAAGCGGCGCAGTATCCTTAAGCTTTGCCGGATCTGCTCTATTGATGGCACGAATCGCGGCGAGATAGATCTCCAGCCGCGCGCGATCGAGCGTAGCTTGGTTCAGGTCCTGCGAGGCGCGTACGAATGCGCCCGGCCGCCCGCGCACGGCGCTCATCAAAGTTTTAAAATCACCGCCAGTCTCAGGCGCCAAAAACAGCAGTACCTGCTGCGCATTTTTCGGCACCGTGACATTCAGCCCGTCGCGCGCGCATTTGGCGCGCCACGTCTCGCACCGAAAAAACCAGTTTTCCGGCGGCGGATTGGTCGCGCCGCGCAAAAATGCGGCCACTAGTAGATAGTGAGCAGATTGTGTTTCGGGCAGATCGGCCCGAATCCAGAGGCGATCGCCGACGGCGAGATTTGGGACCTCGGAGATCGGCAGGCTCATCGCGCCGCGCGTGACCTTGACCTCGAGGATCGGGCCTGCGAGGTCAAATGGCGCAGGGTCTGCATGGGCGCAAACGGCCCCGAGAATGGCCATCGCGCCGGCCAACAGCAGCGAACGAGTACCTGAAACCATAATGACGTATTAGCACAGCCCAAGGCGATCATGCACGCCGGGCTAAGACATTCTCGCGGCCACAAAATTCGGCCGCCGACGGAGTTTCGCGAGGTTTTGCACGCCTTGACAAAGAGGTTTGCGGAGAGTTCGCACCCATCGCTTCATGCAAACAACGGGTTGCACTTGTGCATTGTATGCAACCCACCGTGGGTACGTGAGTCGGCGTCTTTTGATCGAGATAAACAGGTACGCAATATCGAAAACAAGCGCTCAGTTGATACCGCGCTTTTAACGAACCGCTGCAGCGCGGCAAGCTGCGACAGCAGTGCAGAGACCTTGGACGCACCCGCAGTGCAATGATGCGAATATCATCGCACGTGGACTCGGCCGCTATTTGATTCCGACCGAATTCAAAAAAGCATCCACACCGTCGGTATAGGCGCCCTGTGTGCCCAGGAGATCATTGACCTGCGGATGGGTAAGAGGCACCGGCAACACCTCCGCACGTCCGCCAAATCCTGTCACCTTAGCTGCGAGCGCCCTGCCTTGCGGACACGAGTCCGCGCGCTTCGATGAACACACAATCAGCATGGGAGTCACGGGTTTACCGGTCAGACGATATATGGGCGAGGCTTGGCGCCAATACGCGGGGTCGGATTTGAACGCCGCATCGTAAAAGCGAAAGTGCTGGCGGCGCATCACCGCGTCGACATCCATAGCGGCGCTGTCGAGCGACACCGTTGCGAGCCACGGCTTGGCCCCGGCTCGCTGCGTGATTGAAGGATCGGCGGCGAGCAGCGCCACTAAGTGTGCACCGGAGGAATGCCCCATCACGACGAGGCGCGCGGGATCACCGCCCCAGGAGCGCAGCTTGCTTTGCACAAAGGCGAGCGCCTTGGCAACGCTGTCGGCCTGCGTCAAAGGATCTGCCGCGGGCAGCATGGGATAATTCGTCGACACAAAAATATAGCCCTTACCCACCCAGTGGGCGACTTTGTTCTTGACCACGCGCCACAGCGATTTGCTGCCTTGACGCCAGGCACCGCCGTGCACCATGAAGATCACCGGCGCGCCCGCAGCCTTTGCCGGAATATAGACATCAAGGCGCTGCGCGGCCTCCGACCCGTAGGCCAGATCCCGCTCGACCCGCGCGCCGGCAGGCAGATCAAATGGACCGGTCGCGCGACCGTCATCGCCATCGTCCATGCCCTGCTGTGCCGCGGCACGCTGTACGATCATCATGTCGAGCAACCCCCCAGCCACAAGCCCGCGTGCGACTGGGAGCCCCAACGCCGCAAGGCCGGCAATTTTCTTCAAAAATATCCTTCTCATCAACTGTTCTCCATACTCCGCAGGACTCACTAACGCTCCGGAAGTAATGCAAGTTGCATGCTAATCCGGCTCAGCCATAAGCGCAGCTTAGTCAGCGGCGCGCTGCCGCCGGGGCGAAGAATACCTCGCATCCGCCGCGCGGATTGAATACAAAACTCTCGCCTTCCAATGGCATGACCTTCGGACCCCAGGGATTGGCGGTCCCTATAAAAAGTCCGTGCGGCGTGGATGCAAGCGTGCGCAAGCCCATGTTGTAGGGATTGCCCATGCCATTGGTGGTCACCGGCACCCAGTTCTCGCCGTCGTTGCTCCGGTACAGATCGAAGCCTGATTGATACTTGAGCACGTTCTTGGGCCCCACGCGGCCGAGCACTTTCCCAAAGGGGCCGCTAAACCTGCTCTGCTTGACGTACCCGAGCACCGAACTCCACTCGAAGGTGCCCATGTAGAGCCAGCCGTCATGTTCGACCATGCGCCAGAAGTAGCCGTTGAAGAGCTTATCGAACCCAGGTCCCCGACCGGACAACGGATCCTTGCGGCCAATCGGGGTATCGCGCCCCGCGCCAACCAGCAAGTCCCATGATTTGTCCGGATGAATGCGCATGAGTTCCGAGGCCGCAGGGCCGATGTTGTTCGGCTTATCTATACCGCCGCCCTGGATGCCGCTGCCGACGTAGAGCGCACCCTGGAACGGATACATGCTAAGGGCGATCTGGTTCAACGGTCCGCGGTAAGCGCCGCGCTCGATGACGAGTTCCCACTTATAGGGTCGCTCGCCCTCGCAAGTGCTGCGCCAAATCTGAAAACCGTTGTTATTCAGTGTGCCGACGTACAGGTGATCGCCGAAACCGCAGATCTCGTGCAGCGACTTGTTTTCCAGATCGCCAAAGCCGAAATCGCTTACCGGCTCCCATCCGCCGCGCGCCGGATCGCGGCTCTCATAGACGACGGCATGCCCGGAGACATTGGTATTGCCGCCGCGCGAGCCTGCCGGCGTCGTGAACATGCGGCCTTTGAACGGCATCAAAGAGCGGATCGTCGTAACCGGCAGACCGATAAGTCCCGGCTCGCAGGTCGGCTCGAAGTTCTTGCCATCTGTGCTCATCAGAATCAACGGTCCCGGACCACGCGCCGGTGACCAGGTGCCAACAAATAGTGCAGGCTGGGTCGCAGCATTCGGACTGAACACGGCGATACTGCGATAGCTGATGTCGCGCGCAATGGACTTGCCGTGGCTGCCGATGATCATGGGTGCCTTCAGCACCCGGTCCCAGACGTCCGTCGCCGGATCGTACGCCCAGATCTCCGCGCGCATGTCGAGCTCAAACGGGTCGGCAGGACATTCAACCGGCCACACGCTCAAGCCGATCGATAGTCGTGAACGCATCAGCGCAAAATTGTTGCGCATCGTCGTGACGTACAGGCGTCCCTGGAACCACGCCATGGAGTGTGTATAGGAGTTGTGGCCGTCGCCGAAGCCGCCGTAGGCTATGAGCTTAAAATCGGATTTGCTCAGGCCAGGGTTGATTCCCAGTCGATTAATGGCCACGCTCATCGCAGCGGGGCAATGACACTATTGAGCGCGGCGCGCGCCTGTTCGGACTCAGGAAAGGGGCCGACCCGATCGGTTTCCCGGGTCATGAAATACCAGCCGCCGGTGGTCATGAAGACGCGGTCGCTGCGAAAATAGCTGCGCCGAGCTTCACCGGGTCGATGCCGGCGCAGCGTATTGGCAAGGTCGCCACGCCAGAAGCGCATGCATCCCAAAACCACCTCCTGAGGGCGGGAGGCCGGGAAGAAATGTCCGGCGTCACGGATATTGCGAAACGCGGCATGCGGCCAGACCTTCAGCAATTCCGTGCCGGTGAGCCGCGCCGGCGAGCGCTCGCCGTACATCGCAACGATTGGAAACTTGAAAGCGCGCAAGGCGTCAATCGCCAAGCCATCGTCTCCCATGAGCTCGGCCTCCGCGGCCGTCGTATCCATGAGCTTCAACCACTGAGCCGCGGTGCGCCCGCTGGCGTTATTCATGACCGGATTGACGAGATCCATGAGCTCGCTCGGCACGGCAACGCCATTCAACTGCATATGCGCCACGCGCGTCAGCAGCTTGTAGCCGAAGAATGTGTCTCTCGTGTCGAGGGCAAAACCGTGACGGTCCAGAATCGACTGGATATTCCGACCGTAGGCCCACTCCTGCGGTGTTTGCACGTGCCGTACGGCGGCGATATGCGTATCCGCCAGCACCATGCTTTTAACCCGGTGCATGTGCTTGAGCGCGAAGCTCATGGTGACGACGCCGCCGAAACTGTGCGCGATGAAGTGCGCCTTATCGATCCTCAGATGATCGAGCAAACCGGCCATATCGCGCGCCAAATTTGCCGGCGCATAACCCGTGGGCGTCATCTCCGAGCGCCCGTGCCCACGCAGATCAAACAACGTTACCCGAAACTGCTTGGCAAATTCACAGGCGTATTTGAAATACCAGAACGCCATGTTCGTAGCCAGACCGTGCACCATCACCAGATCTTCCCGGCCCGTCGCATCGCCCTCGCACAGTTGCACGTAGTTGATGCGTGCGCCGTTGATGGTGACGGTCGGCACGTGGCTACTCCATGTACCCGAGCATCTGCAGCTGATCCATGATCTTCTGCTTCTCGTCAGCATCCATCGCATCATCGACCTGCACGCCCTGCTTACCGTTGGTCGGCGCACCGATGACGATCGGGTGGGCATTCTTGTGGCCCACGGTGAACATGGCAGGCGGCACGACGCCTTCAAAATCGGATGGCACCTGCAGGCCCAGGCTGTACAACAGCGTTGCTGAGACGTCCGTGATATGACGCCGTCCCAGAACCTTCCCGGATTCGATGCCAGGACCGTAGCCGATGAACACCCCGTCGGGGTGGTGCGTGCCAATGGGATAATCACGCTTCTGCACGACCGGTAGCTTGTTCTTGACCGACACGAATCCGAAGTCGCGCAGCACGAGCTGCAAATCCGGCGCGTCGGTCATCGCAGCACCTGGGAAGACGTCCTCGCGCTTGTGGATCTCGGCGATAATGCGCTCGCCCGTCTCCGGATCCTTGAACTCCTCGAGATCGCGGATCAGGCGCGCACGCACCGCCTGGTACTCGCTCGGCGCGATGCCGGATTCCCCCGGCTTGCGCGCCACTCGGATCGTAATGCCGTTGCAAGAGGGGGTACGGCAGTAGGCCGTCGTCTTGCTCCAATCCATGTAGGCAAAGTAACTGTTGTCGCGGCGCTGACCGGCCTCACCCGCGGGGAGCTCCTTCCAGTGCACATAGCCTTTTTCGGCAAGGAAGGAGTTGATCCGCACGATCTCGGTTGACGCGGTAAAGCCATGGTCAGATGCGAAGAACACCTGCACATCAGGACCTGCGGCCGTGACCAGCTTCTCGATGAAACCATCGAGCTGCCGGAAGTAGCTCAGCGACAGTTCGCGCATGCGCTTGTGGAAATCGCTGAGCTCGCCTTTCTGGAAGGCCGGGTCGACAAACGTCCACGCCTGGTGCTGCAGCTTATCCACGCCGTCAAACAGCACGGCCATCAACTCAGGCGCCTCCTCGCGCATCAAATGCTCGGCAACCTTGAACCATTGCTTCTCACGCGGCAGGTGATAGCTCACCCACGCCTCGCGATCGTGATCGCTGAGTTCGTCACCGGACTGCTTTTCCTGCTCGAAATCCCAGGCGAGCTCCTGAGCGTTGAAGTTCGGAATCTGCTTCAGCCTGTCGTACACATTTTCCGGGTGCGAGTTGCGGCGCAGATGACGCCACGGAATGAAGCCGGGAACGATAAAGCCGTTCAGATCCTTCTGCGGTGGCGCCGTGAACGGGAAATTGAGTGCCGCTACGCGCACGCCTTGGCGGCTCGCAATCGACCAAATGGTCTCGACGCGGCAATCGCGCGAGTCGTAAAGCGTGAAAAATACTTCATCGCCACGCTCTTCAGCACGAATGAAGTCGAACACGCCATGATGCCCGGGCCCGCGGCCTGTCATCAAAGACACCCATGCCGGCGGCGTCAGTGGATTGGGCGTCGAGCGCAGTTTGGCGCGCGAGCCGCTGGCAAAGATGCGCGCGAGGAAGGGCATGACCGGCTCGCCTTCAGCGGGATTGGTGAGGTCATTGAGGACGGTGAATGTTGCCCCGTCCATGCCGATGAAAAGTGTGCGCACGGTCATAACTTACTTCCTACATTGTTGAGCTTGGAATCGACGAAAGCGGACATATGACCGAGAGACAGATCGCCGACGTAACTGCCGTCCTTCATGAGGAGATCCTGGAAGCCGAAGCGGCGACCATGGCACTCCTCCAAAGCGACGCAGAGTTGAATAATATCCACCGATGCGAACTGCAGATCAGCTGCGAGCATCGTTTGCGCGCCAATCGGCTTTTCGTAATCAAGTCCCCAATCCTGGGTTAGATCCTGCACGATCGCGACCACGGTCTCGATTGTCGTGCCGCTTTTTAAGTTACTCACCGATCACCTCAATTTCTCTCAACTCTTCCGAGGCGAGGGCAATGATTGAATGCTCTCTCCTGACAATCTGTGTTTCGACACCGCCGAATTCGTGGTGGACGGTCACTCTGTCGCAGCCGCCATCGGCGGATACGACCCGGTAAGCTTGCGGGTCGCCTTGCAAGCCGATACCAAGCCACTTTGATGCCGCCTCTTTGGCACACCACAGGCGCACGACCCGCTCATGCAGCGCCGCGCCCTCCAACCCCTCGACCAGCGCCAGTTCCTCCGGCGCCAGGGTTTGGACCATGAGATCGGGTTGCCGCACGCGGCCGATATCCTCCAGATCAACGCCAACGGCCTGGTCAGGCGGGGCGACCGCGGCCAAACAGATGGTGGCCGTGTGCGACAGCGATACCTGCGGCGCGGCAATCACGCTCTCGCACCACCAACCGCTGACCGAAGGCGCGCCATGCTCGTTGCTGCTGACGACGATGTCCGTCGGGTACAGAAGCTGGCCGGTTTGCTCATGCACCCAGTGGCGCACGGCCTCTTTGATGGCCGCACGGCCAAAGAGCCATTCAATGCGCCGGCGCGGCTGCCCCTGCAGCGCTTGCCATTCAGCGCGCTCCTGTGGGCCGAGCATCACGTGCGCAAGCGTGCGCAGGCAGATCGCGCCGGACTGCAGCAGAAATTCGGCTGGCAGCAGCGGTACCTCCCAAAGGCTCGTGCCCGCATAGGTCGCAAGCGGCAACGCATTGCCGAGCCAGCCCAGCAGCGGCCGCCAGCGTACCTGATGGAATGCCGGCGGCAGGCGCCAGAAGACATTGATCAGGTCACGACCGCGCAGCAGCACCCGACCATCGCCGTCGACACACTCAAACTGCCAGGCCCGTGGCGCACCCGGATCGGTGGCGCTCGCATCGACGGGCCGCTGCCGAGTGCGCATGACGATGCCGTGCAGATCCGTCGGGCAGGGCTCGTAAAGCTCAATTCGGTCGATCGTGGAGGGGAAGTTGTTGAACTCGGTGCCAAAGAACTGCACGAGCCAGCACGCAACAACTTGTCCCAGCGCATCCAGCAACACCGGATTCAAGATCAACTGCGGGGTATGCCCGTCGCTGAAGAAATTCGCAAGACTGCCCTCGGACAGCTGCACATCGACGCCCGAGTCATCCCAGGCCTCGATATAGCGCAGGCTTTGAAACACCGGTCCATGGAACATGCCGGTCGTGTACAGATCGGGGGCGTTCCAACACGAGGCGCGCCGTTCCACGAGCGCGGACAACGCAGGCAGCTGCCAGTCAGCCTCGAAGCGAAACTCGGCGCTCAATGCCTTGCCGCGACTCGTCATGACGGAGGCGGCATAGTGTCCGCGGTCACGGTCGATCACTTCCGCTCGGACATCGACGGTCACTTCATCCTCATCGAGCGCAATCCAATCGAACGCGCGGATATTCTCCAGCACGCGAACGTCGGTGCGTCCGGCGAGCAGCGCACAGGCTTCCGCCATGAGTTCCATGCTCACCGCTAAAGGCACGCAGGAGAGGCCGAAGAGATCCGCGTCGGTGCCGGACACAGGCCCCGTCATGACGTGGTGCCGCACGAAATTGTCATTGCCAAGGCTGACGTTGCAGCGCGCCAGCACGTGTGATGCGTCGTGTTCGAGCACCGAATCGAGAAGTGGTGTCTGACTGCCGGTCGCGTGAGTCGACGGCGTTCGCGGCAATTCAATGCCCTCGCCCATCAGCTGCGGCTCGTGCACCCAATGCTTGAACAGGGACTGCTGCTGATCGAGAAAGCCGCGCATGACGTCGAAGTACTCGCCCATCACCCGCTCACGGCCGTCGTCGGCGCGTTCCCCAACACTCTTCGCAGCAGGGGGAGCATACGGGTCGAGCGCCGGCACCGGCTCGGCTAGCGGCGCATTCTGCACCGCGCCCGATGCGGTGATCTTCCGAATGGCATCGCAATCAGCGCTCGACAGACGCACCATCGGCA
>Ga0209483_1002061_pt1 | contig 14524 bp, 14 predicted proteins | sample NGEPerA_FD_184508 | JGI IMG/M metagenome (GOLD analysis project Ga0209483, IMG submission 184508) | Arctic peat soil microbial communities from the Barrow Environmental Observatory site, Barrow, Alaska, USA - NGEE PermafrostL2-A... | ecosystem: Environmental > Terrestrial > Soil > Wetlands >... | reverse complement strand
GACCTCCATGCCGAGCCCGCGCAGCCGCCACCGCAGGGCCCGGGCCACGGCACCCAGACCGACCAGGCCGACCGTCTTGCCGGCCAGCTCCCAGGCCCGGAATCGCTGGTAGGGGATGGTGCCGTCCTTGTAGATGTCCCCCTTGCGCACGTCGGCGTCGGCGTCGATCACCTGGCGGGTGGCTCCGAATAGCAGGGCGACCGTCAACTCGGCCACGGCGTCCGCGTTGCGTCCCGGTGCCCGCAGGACGGGCACTCCCGCCTCGGTTGCGGCGGCGACATCGACGTTGTTGGGATCGCCACGGCAGCTGCACACGGCCACGAGCGGCAGCTCGAAGAGTGGGCCGGCACAGCGGTCGCTCTCCACTACGGCGATGGTGGCGCCCTCGGCCTCCATGCGGGCCGCCAGTTGGTCGGCGTCGTAGATGCGCAGCTTCGGCTGGTCGAGCCAGGAGTCGAGCGTGAGATCGGCCAGCTGGCCGAGGAGGTCGAGCCCGGGGCCGCGTACCGCGGCGGTGACCAGCGCCTTGGGTCGTGCCTGCGGCATACGTTCGCCCTCTCCCATGGGTAGCGTGCTGACCGACCGGGACAGTACCACCGACCCGAGGAGGCCGACCCATCCCAGTACACCGAGACGAGCAGGCACGGGGGACGGCAGCGCTCGAAAAAGGGGACCACTGCACCATCGGGATCGACGTGGGCACCACGTCGGTCAAGGCGGTGGCGGTCGATGCCGAGGGGAGGGTGGTGGCCCGTGCACGGGTGCCGCACCGGGTGATCACCCCGACACCGGACGTGCTGGAGCACGACGCGCTTCGGGCCTGGCGGCACGGGCCCCGTCGGGCGCTGGCCCGGGTGGCCGCCGCCCTGGACGGGCCGGCCGCCGGAGTGGTGGCCACGTCGATGGTCCCCTCGATGACGGCGGTCGACAGGCGAGGGATCCCCCGGCTCCCGGGGCTCCTGTATGGGGACGTACGCGCCAGAGACGACGGCCCCGACGGTCCGGTGGCCCGACCTGAGGACCACGGGGGCGAGCGCGAGGAGGGCCGGCGGATGCTGGCCTGGGCTGTGGGCGAGCTGCCCGGGGCGGCCGGATATTGGCCGTGCCAAGCCGTCGCCACCCATGCGCTGTGCGGCGTGCCCGCGGTCGACTCCGCCACCGCCAGCTCCTTTGGGAGCCTGCTGCGCAAGGGGCGCTGGGACCGCGACGCCCTCGCCGAGCTGGGCCTGTCCGAGGGCCAGCTGTCGACGGTGGTCCCGCTCGGACAGCCGGTGGGCACGATCCCGGACTCGCCCACGGTCGTGGGAGGCGGGTCGATCGACGCCTTCTGCGAGCAGATCGTGTCGGGGGCGGTCCAGCCGGGCGACGTGCTGGTCATCTTCGGCGCCACCCTCGTCGTCTGGGTGGTCGCGGGGGAGTGGGTCGAGGTGGCGGGGCTCACCTCGTTCCCGAGCACGGTGCCGGACCGGTTCCTGATCGGTGGTCCGAGCAATGCAGGCGCCCTCTTCGTGGACTGGGTGCGCGCCCTCACCGGTGGTGTCACCGCCGCGGTCGGGCGCAGTGGAGGGACCGGGGCGGACTCCGACGTCCGCCCCGGGGACCCGGCGCGGGTCCCGATCTGGCTCCCCTACCTACGGGGGGAGCGCACGCCGTTCCACGACCCGCGACTCCAGGCCGGGCTGCACGGGCTGGACATCGCCCATGGGCCCGATGCCGCGGTGCGGGCTTCCCACGAGGCGTCCGGCTTCGTCATCCGGCGACTGGTGGAGCGGTCGGGGGTGCCGGCCCGCCGGGTCGTGGCCACGGGTGGGGGGTCACGCTCGATGGCGTGGATGCAGGCCGTGGCCGACGCCACCGGTCTCCCGGTCGACACGGTGGCGGTGCCCGAGGGGGCGGCGCTCGGGGCGGCGTTCCTGGCCCGGATGGTGTCCGGGCTCGAGTCAGACTTCCAGGCCTCGGGCACGTGGGCCCGGACCGGACGGCGCATCGAGCCGGATCCGGCGTGGGTGGCCGCCGCAGACCGTCGGTACCGCCGGTTCGAGGCACTCGGCCCGGGTACATCCACGCCGACCTAGGGCGGGGACGAGCGGCCCGGCGCCCTCAGGCGCCGTTCGGGGTGAATGCCGCCTTCAGCACACCGCTGCGCTCTGGTCGGGCCAGGGCACCCAGTGCCCCCCACCAGTCCTCGAGCGGGAACCGGTGGGTCACCATGTCGGTCAGGTCGATCCGTCCGTCGCCCACCAGGTCCAGGTAGTGATCGATGGCGTGCCGGCGGCGACCCTCGAACTCCTCCATGGCGAAGGCGTTCGATCCGATGACGGTGAGCTCTTTGAAGTACACCGGCGTCCACTCCCAGCGACCAGGGATCGCCACCCCGGTGTAGACGAGCGTGCCGCGCTCGGCCAGGACCCGCACGGCCACTTCGAAGGTCTCGGGTTTGGCCACCGAGTCGTAGACCACGTCGACGTGCCCGGGGTGGGACATCGGGAGCCCGTCGAACGCCTGGTGCAGGACGCCCCCCGACCACGCGGCCAGCGCCTCGAGTGCGGCCAGACGCGGCTCGTGCTGCACGACGATCGACGCGCCGTACCGGCGGGCCATCTCGAACTGGGCTGGGAAGCGGGCCACCACCGCCACCTCGACATCGGGGTAGAGGGCGGTGAGGATGGCGACGCTGGTCAGCCCGAGGGCGCCAGCGCCGAAGACGACCACCTTCCCACCGGGCGGTGGCGGGTGGCGCACGATTGCGTGGAACGAGACCGAGAAGGGGTCGGCCAGGACGGCGGCGGTGTCTGAGATGTCGTCGGGTACGGCGTGGAGCATCGAGTCGTGGGCGGCCATGAGCTCTGCCCAGGCGCCGGCGGCACCGGTGACCACGCCGATGTGGACGCCGGGACCGATGTCCCCCTTCGTGAAGGACCAGCACATGTTGACGTCCCCCACCCGGCACGGCGGGCAGGGTGGAGTGATGCCCCGCGGTGCGCAGCTGAGCCACGGGTTGAGCACCACCCGCTGGCCGATCTCCACCCCGCGGGCCTCCGGGCCGAGCGAGACGACCTCCGCCACCACCTCGTGCCCGGGCACGTGCGGCAGGGACGAGAACGCGGCCATCGGGTTGTCGATGTCCCCGTCGTCGAAGTCGCCGAGCACCAGCTTGGCGTCGGACCCGCAGATGCCCGACAGGATCGGTCGGGTCACCACCCAGTCGGGGTGGATCGGCTGGGCGTCGTCCATCCGATGGAGCCCGAAGGGCAGAGAGGCCAGGTGCTCCTCGACGTCGTCGGTGGGCACCGGTCGGGGCTCGGTCCTGTCGGGTCGGGCCCCGAAGACGAGGGCCTTCACTGGTCACTCCCGGGGGCTTGGTCGCCCATCGACCGCATGGCGGCCACGAATCCGTCGAAGTCCTTCGTCTTCATCTCGACCACCGCGCTCATGTCCGGAAGGTAGTGCTCGAACCGGGGGCTGTCGATGCAGTCGACGATGCCGGCCGCGACATCCTCGGCGGGCACGAGTGGTCCCGAGTAGTCCGCAGGATCGTTGCCGGGCTGGTCCCAGATCTCGGTGTCGATGGGTCCGGGCAGGACCAGGCGCACGTTCACGCCCGTTCCCACCAGGTCGGCCGCCAGCGACTCGCTCCAGCCGGCGAGGGCGAACTTGGAGGCGCAGTAGGCAGCCTCGTGGGCGATCCCGAGCCGTCCCCCGAGGCTGGACACGTTGACGATGGTGCCCGCCCCGCGCTCGAGGAGCCGGGGGAGCAGGGCCAGGGTGACGGCCACCGGTGAGAGGTAGTTGACGGTCATGGCCCGCTGGACCTCGGCCATGGTCAGTCGCTCCGCCGGCCGGCGCAGGGGGATGCCGGCATTGTTGACGATCACGTCGATCGGCCCGAGCTCGTCCCAGACGGCGAGGGCCAATCCGGCGGCCGCCGCCGGGTCAGACAGGTCGGCCGACCACCACCGGGAGTCGGGGGCGCCCTCCCGGCAGTCTGCGGCGACCTGCTCGAGCCGGTCGGCCCGGCGGGCTACCAGGGCGACGGTGGTGCCGGCGGATGCGAAGAGGCGGGCCGTCGCCGCGCCGATGCCGGAGGAGGCACCGGTGACCAGCGCCGTGGTCACCGCCGCGTCCCCGCTGTGCGATCAGCGGCCGGTGAGGTCATCGGCCGAGGATAGACCTTCCCATCCGGCGGGCGGGTGGTCGAGCCGCCAGTACTGCTCGGGGACGCTCGCCTGCAGGCGCTCCTCCAACAGATGGTCGCGCCGGAGCGGGGCCAACTGGCTCCGGTAACACTCGATGGCCCGTCGCTTGGCCACCATGTCGGGGACCACCGGGACGATCGCGGGCGTGGGCCACAGGCCAGCGCGGAAGAGCTTCGCCACCCGCCAGGCGAGGAGCCCGGGCAGGTGGGTGTAGCCACCGTCCTCGTAACAGAACCAGCTCGGTCCGGCGCCGTCGGCGCCGAGGGTGTCGCGGGCCAGGAGCCCCGCGTCGTGGGTGAGCACGTGGTCCGGGTTGGCCAGCCCCATCGGAAGGAACACCGCGGTGGCGCCGGCTTCGCCGATGGCCTCGCCCAGCGCCAGCGCGACGTCGCCCGGGGCCGGCCGCGCGTCGGGGGCGAGGTACTGGTGGTCGGCGAACTCGAGCCACACCGGTCGGGCGTCCAGGGACGCCATGGCCGCACGATCCTCCTCGCGGCGGACCGCCACCACGTCGTGGCCCGCCGTGAACCCGCCGGCGCCATCCCACTCGGACACCGGGTCGGGATAGGCCGGCGGTCGCCCGGCCAGGACGGTCACCACCGCGCTCCCGGGGTAAGACGACAACAGGTGGGCGGCCCCTAGGGCGGCGTCGTCGAAGTGCGGGGACACCACCACCACCCGGTCGAGCTCCCCGTCGTCCAGGCAGCCCCACATGCGCCGCGCGTCCATGCCGCGAGCGTACCGGCCGGTCGCGGGCCCAGCCGGGGGGCTCCTGCCCGCGGGCTCAGCTCAGGGCGCGCCGGTTGAAGCCGTACATGCCGACGACCATCAGCACCACCAGGTAGGTCACGGCCACCATGAAGCACGCCCAGGTGGCGATATGGGGCACGTGCGGGACCATGAGTCCGCGGAGCCCCTCGCTCACGTAGGTCATCGGGTTGAGGGCGGAGACGACCTGGAACCACCGGATGTGGTCGAGTGACGGCCAGGGGTACTGGCTCGACCCGGTGAAGATGAGCGGGGTCAGCACGAGGGCAAAGGTGACATTGATGCGGTTGGGAGGGACGTACGTGCCGAGGATGAGGCCCATGGCCGCGCCGAGCAATGACCCGAGCACCATCATCGCCACGACGGCCACCCCGGTGGACGCCCGCCAGGGGATGGACCCGAGGATCCAGACACCGATCGGAAACATGACCGTGGCGGCGACGAACCCGCGCATGGCGGCGAACACCACCTTCTCGACGGCGACGGCGCCCACGGGCAGGGGGGCGAGGAGGCGGTCCTCGATCTCGTTGCTGTACGAGAACTCGATCACCAGGGGGAGCGCCGTGCTCTGCAGCCCGGTGAGGACGGCGGCCAGGGCCACCAGGCCAGGGAAGAGGACCTCCTGGTACCCGGCCTGGGCATAGCCGAGCTCGGTGAGGACCTTGCCGAACACGAAGAGCAGGAAGAGGGGCTGCAAGATGACCTGGGCCAGGAAGATGGGGAACTCCCGACCGGTCACCATGAGGTCGCGCCGCAGAATGGCGAGTCCCGTGCGCCACGGTCCCCAACGGGCAACGGGCCCGGCGGTCGCCGCGCCACCGGGTCGCCCGACGCCCGCCACCGGTTCGGAGGGCGCGCTCATCGCAGTGCCCTCCCCGTCATGTGGATAAAGACGTCCTCGAGGTTGGGCTCGCCCAGGCGCACGTCGGTGAGTTTGGCTCCGGCCTCGGCCACCACCGTCGCCACCGGTGCCACGAATGGGGCGGGCTCGCCGTCAACATCGATGCGGTAGCGCCAGCCGATCCCGGCCGGATCGTCGAGCTGGTCGACGGCGCGGACCCCGGCCAGCCCGCCCAGCGCGATTGCGAGGGAGGCGGCGTCACCGGTGGGTCCCGGCTCCATCGTGCAGTCGAGGGTGCGCTCGCTGTGCATGCCCTGCACCAGTCGCTGTGGCGTGTCGAGGGCGAGGAGGGTGCCGTGGTCGATGATGGCCACCCGGTCGCTCAAGGTGGCGGCCTCGTCCATGTCGTGGGTGGTGATGACCACTGTCGTCCCCGCCGCCTTGAGCTCGGCGACCTTCTCCCACAGGAACAGGCGCGCGGCGGGGTCGAGCCCGGTCGAGGGCTCGTCGAGGAACAACACCGATGGGTTGTGCATCAGTGCCCGGGCGATCATCATCCGCTGGATCTGTCCCCCTGAGAAGTCGTCCGGCCGACCGTCGGGCCGGTCGGCCAGGCCGAACTGCTCGAGGAGGGCGTCGGCCAGCTTGTTGCGCGTCGCACGGGGCACGCCGTGGTAGCTGGCGTGGTAGATCAGGTTCTGGCGCACCGACAGCGAGCGGTCGAGGTTGTTTTGCTGCGGCACCACGCCGAGCACTCGACGGGCGCCGACCGGGTCGTCCGCCACGTCGACGCCAGCCACGATGGCCCGCCCACCGGTGGGCCGGATCCGGGTGGTCAGGATCCCGATGGTGGTGCTCTTGCCGGCGCCGTTGGGTCCGAGGAACCCGAAGACCTCGCCCTGCTCCACCTGGAAGCTGACCCCGGTGAGCGAGTCCACGGGTGCCTTGGCGTAGCGCTTGACCAGGTCGCGGACCTCGACGGCGAAGGTCGTCGCACCCGACGCCACGACGGGCGCGCTCACGATTGCGCCCCTGTCGCACCGGCACGCCAGTGGTCGGCCCGCCGGCCGTTCGGCTTTCCGCAGTGCACCCGTGCGTTCCTCCTCGTTGGTTCGTCCCCGAGTCCCCAGGGGTCAGGGCCGGGATGGCGTTCGCCGGGCCGTGGTGCCGGCCTGGGCGCCGGGACCCGACCAACCTAATCAACTCGCTGCTCCCAGTGCGGAGCCGCAGCACGGTGCCTGGACCACCGGCGATCTAGGGTTAGTGGCGAATGGGTCGGTCCCGGGGGCCTGGGGGACGGCCCCCGGACGAGGACTGGTGGCGAACGTGCTTCCCGAGGTCATGCCCGCCGCGGTCTACCGCAGGCCCGGAGTGGTGGAGGTCGAGGAGCGCCCGGTGCCCCGTCCCGGGCCCGGCCGGGTACTGGTCGAGGTCGGGCACTGCGGCATCTGCGGCTCCGACGTCCACTTGCTGCTCGAGGGCTGGGCCGGGACCGCCGGCCTGGTGGCCGGGCACGAGTTCACCGGGACGATCGCCGCAGTGGGCGAGGGCGTCACCGGATGGGAGGTGGGGGAGCCCGTGGTCGGCGGTGCCACACCCCGGTGCGGCCGGTGTCGGCGCTGCCTCGAGGGAAAGCCGTCGCAGTGCGAGAACCGGGAGGGCTCGATCGCCGACGCCGTGGACGGGGCCTTCGCCCGGTACGTGCTTGTCGACGCCGACTCTCTGCTGCGCGTGCCCGACGGGCTGACCTCCCGAGAGGCGGCACTGGCCGAGCCCTTGGCAGTGGCACTACACGGGATCACCCGGTCAGGCGTAGTGCCCGGGGACCGCGTCATGGTCGTCGGGGTGGGGCCGATCGGGGCACTCACCATCGCCGCACTCGTGGCCAGGGGCATCGGGCCGGTGGTCGCCGTCGAGCCCGGAGCACGACGGGCAGAGCTCGCCCGTGACCTCGGGGCCGCCGAGGTCCTGCACCCGTCGGAGCTCGAGGTCTTCCCGATGTGGGAGCCCGAACGGATCGCTGACGGTGCCGTCCACGTGGTGCTGGAGTGCTCCGGCAAGAAAGAGGCGATCGAGGCCGCGTTCAACCAGCTCCGACAAGGGGGGACGTTGGTCCTGGTCGGCGCCGGAGTGGAGGCGCCGACCTTCGACCCCAACCGGCTTCTGCTGAACGAACTGAACGTCGTGGGGTCCTTCGTTTACGACCGGGATGGCTTTGAGCACGCTCTGGAACTGCTCGCCTCCGACGGGTTCCCCACCGACCGGCTGATCGAGGCGGAGGACGTGCCGCTGGACCGGATCTCCGAAGCCCTCGCCGGTCTGGCCGAGGGCCGCTACGCCGGCAAGGTGATGGTCGTTCCTCGCACGTCCGGCCCCGGGCACGCCAGTGCCGGTCCGTACCGTGCAGACGCTGCCGGTGGGGTGGCCTGATGGGCCACCCCTACTACCCGTCCGGGACGCCCCGCCTGAACCACGTGGCGCTCAGCCTTCCGGCCGACCAGCTCGACCGGGTCCACCGCGACGACCTCTGCCGGTTCTGGGGCGAGGTGTTCGGGTTCGACGAACTGGAGGTGATGACCGAGGACCGCCGGCGCCTTGTCCTGGCCTGCGTCCACTGGGACCAGTTCCTCTTCATCGTCTCGGACGACCATCCCATGCGCTGTCCATCCATGGACCACTTCGGCTTCGCCGTGGGATCGATGGACGAACTGCTCGGGGTCCGAGATCGGGCGGAGACGTACCGCGGACACGACGACCGGGTCGAGATCATCGACGTATCGGCGGACGACCAGGGGGTCGTCACCATCCACTCGTTATACGTGCGCTTCCTACTCCCGATGCTGTGCGAGGTCCAGTGGTGGGAGTTCGCCGCGTGAGCCAGGTCCCGGGGGTTCGCCACGAACGCGGCGGGCTCAGGATCGGCGTAGTCGTGCCCGAGGGTTGGGGAACTGAGTTCACTAGTGCCGCGTCAAGCAGCGTTTGCCCCTCTTCGGACGTGCTGCTTGGCCAGCCATCGCCGCTCTTCCCTCACGGCGTCAAAGTCTTTGTGGGACAACCGGCGGTTAGGGAACGACCCAGCCAGTATCGGCTGCCCAGCTCTCCGCGGCGATCATCAGGATTTCGGTCGGACCGACCTTGATCTGGCCGTACTGGTAGATGTCTGTGGCGATCAGGGCTAGCTGGTGCTTGAAGGCGCCCCAGGCGTCACGAGCCGTATCATTGGCTCGCAGGAAGTCACGGAAGAGCAGGTTCCGTCGTGCCGTCTCGCTGGCGGCCTCGCGGAAATGCACGTTGCTCGCCCGCTCACCGGGCGGCGGCGCGAAGACCAGCTTCTGCCACTTCACGCCGAAAGCGATCTCGACACGGTTCCACGCTTCAGGACGCACCCGAAAGCCGATCTTCTCGAAGCGACTGATGATCGTGTCCTCGTCGAGCGTGTCGACTCGTACCTGGAGGTCGATGCAGTCCTTGGCTGCGAGTCCGGGAACAGACGTAGATCCGATGTGATCCACCTTCACGATTAGCGGTTCAAGGGCGCCCTGAACTCGGTTGGTGAGGGCCACGAAGGCGTCAGGCCACCTGGCGTCGTAGGGCACCACGGCAATGCCACGGCCCAATTCGTCTGGGAAGGGCATATTGCCGAGCTTACGATCCTGCTGAGAGTCCGCCGGCTTGGCTACATCATCCGACCGCTGGCCTCTCGCGGCCAGGGCCCGTCGACGGAAGCTGGCAAACGTTGCCTGACGCGGCACCAGCTGGGCGGGTCCCGATGGCTCGGAGGAATCGGTGATGCTGGCCCGCTTGGCCGAAATGCTCGGCGATGACCACCTGTGGGTCTACGACCACGTCGTGACCGCGCTCCGTCGCCGGCCCACCCACGTGTGCGAGGCCCTCTCCATGTTGACCGCCTTGTGGCAGCGCACGACGCAGGTGCGCTTGGGCCAGCTGGTCACCTACGCCTCGTACTGCAGCGCCGGATTGTTGGCCAAGGATGCGGCGAATGTCGACGTCTACTCGGGTAGCCGCCTCATCCTCGGCCTGGGTGCGGGCTGGTTCCACGAGGAGTACCACGCCTACGGCTACGAGTACCCGGCCAACCGCAGCCGGCTGGCCTGCTCGACGAGACGCTCCAAGTGGTCCCGCGGCTTTGGACCGAGGAGACCGTCACGTTCTCCGGCGACCACCTGCGCTTCGACTGGGCATTCTGCGACCCCAAGCCAGTCCAGTCGTTGCCACCGATCCTGGTCGGGGGTGGGGGCGAGCAGGTAACGCTGCGCATCGCCGCCGCCCGGGCCGACCTCACCAACTGCCAGTTCGGCCTGGACGCCTTCGTAGACGCCGGGTGCCGGGGACAGCTGCTGTGGCTGCGGGACGACCCGGGTGACGAGACCCTGCGTTGGTTCGCCGGCGAGGTCGTCCCCGGCCCGTCGTCCCGGCCTAGGACCCGCCCGGGCCGGGGGCGCCCGATGCCGCCTCGTCGCGCAGCCGGCGGCGGAGGACCTCCTTCTTGACCTTGCCCGAGGGCGTCCTTGGTAGCTCGTTGACGGCCCGGACCTGCTCGGGCCACTTCTGGCGGGCCAGGCCCGCCGCGTCGAGGCGGCGCTGCACGACGGCTACATCCACCGGGTCGGCTCCCAGCTCCATCCGGACGAAGGCGCACACCTGCTCGCCCAGCCGCGGGTGGGGCCCGGCCACCACCGCGGCTTCGGCCACGCCGTCGACGGTCAGCAGGAGCTCCTCCACCTCGACGGCGCTGATGTTCTCGCCGCCGCGGATGATGACGTCCTTCTTGCGGTCGGTGATGGTGAGAAACCCGGAGTCGTCGAGGACGCCGACGTCCTCGGTCCGGTACCAGCCGTCCGCGTCGAACAGCGCAGCGGTCAGCGCCGGGTCGGTGTAGCCCATGCAGCAGTCGGGTCCCCGGGACCAGATCTCGCCGGGCTGCCCGTCCGCCACCGGGCGGCCGAGGTCGTCCAGCAGGCGGATCTCCACTCCGGCAAGGGGCCGCCCGTCGGTCGCCAGCCGCTGGCCCTCGGGGTCGGTGTGGTAGCTGCCGGTGATGGAGGGGTGCTCGGTGGAGCCGTACATCCGCACCAGCGACAGCCCCTGGGCCGTGGCCCGCTCGGCGACCGACAAGGGGACCGTCGAGCCCCCGAGGCCGATGAAGTGCATCAACTCCAGGTGCTCGTCGGTGCGGTCCGGGTGGTCCAGCAGGCTGGTGAGGAAGTAGGTCGCCCCCGAGCCGCACGCCAGCCGGAACTCGATCATCAGGGCCAGCAGGTGTGGCGGGTCCCACACATCGGCGAGGTGGACGGGGTCGCCCTTCAGCACGGGGATCAGCAGCGCGCCGAGCATGCCCATCGCGTGGCCCACCGGCGCCCCGGTCAGGGTGTGCCGCCCGCCGGCGGCGTGCATGGAACCCAACTGGCGGACCTCGGCGCCGATCGTGCGGTGGGTGTGGACCACGCCCTTCGGGTCGGCGGTGGTCCCGGAGGTGTAGGCGATAACGGCGGCGTCGGTGGCCGGCACCTCGCGCCGGGCCGTGAGTGGCCGCCCCGACGCCTCGAGCTCGTCAAAGGCGAGCAGCCCCTCCGGCAGCGGGCCATCGGCCCCGACGACGGCCACGGTGTCGATCCCGTCGAGAGCGTCACCCATCCGCGCCAGCCCGTCGAGGTAGTCGGTGTGCCCGAAGGCGGCCGCGGTCACGAAGGCCCGCACGCCGGTGCGGCGCAGGATGTAGCCGACCTCCTTCGGTCCGTAGAAGTGGACGATAGGGACCACCGTCGCCCCCAGGAGCGCGGTGGCGTAGAAGGTAACAGCGGCCTCCGCCCAGTTGGGCAGCTGGAACGCGACCGGGTCGCCGGGCTTCACTCCCCGGTCGGCCAGCGCGCCGGCCAGGCGCAGGGCGCGGTCCCGCAGTTCCCCGAACGTCCCCGCCCACGGCCGGGTCAGCGAGTGGATGCGGAATACCTGGTCGGCCCGGCCGGCCAGCGCCTCGTCGAGCAGGTGTCCGAGGGTACGGTCGTCCCACAGCCCTTCGGCCAACCAGCGCCGCTCGAGCTCGGGCGGCACGGTCCGCAGCGACCACCGCCCCGGGCTGCCCGGGCCCGTCGCCGCAGCGGTCAGGCCCACGGTGGACGGACCGCCCGGGCCTCGAGGACCTCGATGGCGACCGTGCGAGAGGGCACCGGCGGCCGCTCCGGTGCGGGCGAGGCCGACAGCGCGGAGATGTGGGCCTCGAGGTCGGCCATGTGCTCCCACCGCTCGACGAGCCGCACCCGGCCGGGGTCATCGGCGTCGGCGCCGAACGCGTAGTCGAGGCAACCGGCCTCGGCCCGGGTGGCGGTGACCTGTGGTGCCTTCTCGGCTAGGTACCGCTCGCGGTCCGCGGCCTCCACCTCGATGATCCCGAGCACGACGATCATGACGACTCCCTCTCTCGGTCGGCAGGACCCGTCCCACCGGGTCGGTCCCGCACCGAAGACTACGATGATCGACGCCCACGGGACCCGTGGACGAGAGGAGCCGCCATGGAGGCCTCGGGATTCGCGGCCCGGCCCGACTACCGGGTCGACATCCTGGCGCGCCGCAACCGGGTGACGGCGTCGGTCGGTGGCGAGTTGCTGGCCGACAGCGCCCGAACGCTGCTGGTCGACGAACAGGACCACGGCCTCGTCTTCTATTTCCCCCCGGAGGATGTCCGACTCGAGCGGTTCGTCGCCGACGACCGCACGAGCTGGTGCCCCTTCAAGGGGACCGCTACCTACCGACGCCTCGAGCGCCACGGTCCCGAGGTCCTGGCGTGGAGTTACGAAGACCCGTACCCCGAGGTCGCCCGGCTGGCCGGCTACGTCGCCTTCTATCAGGACGTGGTCGACGTGCGGGTGGGTGCGGCCACCCCGGCGGTGTCCGGCCGGTGAGGGACGGAGACCGACCGGAGGAGGGCTTGAGCGTCGAAGGGATGCTCGAGGTGTTCGACGTCCGCCCCGATGGTGGGCACCGCTACGACGGGACCAGCGACGGGGGCACCCGTCGGGTGGTCGACGGCAGCCAACTCCTGGCCCAGGCCATCGTGGCCGCGGCGAAGGAGTTCCCCGACCACCGTGTGCGCTCCGCCCACGCCGTCTTCACACGCGCCGTGGCCGACGAGCTGTCCCTGTGGCTCGACGTCGACGTCACCCACCGGGGGCGGACCTTCGCCGCAGCGGTGGTCACCATCGGTCAGGGTGACCGGCGCTGTGCTTCGGTCACCGTGCTCCTCGACACACCCGCCACCGACGTCATCCGTCACGCCACCTCGCCACCGCCCGTCGGATCCCCAGCCGATGCCACCCCCTACGACATGCCCATGGACGGGCGCGAGCTGCGGCTCGTGGGAACACGCGACCCGAACGATCCCGACGAGGTCGGGCCCCCCGTACTCGACGCCTGGCTCCGGTACCGGCCCGTGCCCACCCGGGACGACCTCGCCCGGGCGCTGATCGCCCACTTCACCGGGCACCTGTCCATCTCCACCACGATGCGGCCGCACCGTGGTGTCGGTACGGCCCTCGCCCACGACGGGCTCTCTACCGCGGTCATGAGTATCACGGTGACCTTCCACGAACCGGTCGCCTGGGATGGCTGGCTCCTGTACCACCACGAGAGCACCCAGGTCGGTGCGGGAATGTCCTTTGTGCGGGGCCAGGTGTTCACCGAGGAGGGAGTGCTGCTCGCCTCCTTCTCCCAGGAGGGGATGATCCGGGGCTTCGGGAGCGATCCGGACGCCCGCGCCGTGCCGGCCGACGCCCGACTTTGACGCTCGACTGTGACGCCCGACTGTGAGGAGGGGGTGACGTCCCCGGTGGTCCCGGTGACGACGGCGTGGCCCTGCCTAGACTCCGGGCACCCATCCGACCCCCGTCGACAGGAGCCACTTTGTCCGTGGCGCATGCCGGCTCCCGTAGCGGGAGCGCACCCACCGATTCCAGGTTCGTTATGGTCCAGGCTGCCATTCCGTTCGGGGCTGCGGCGGCTGCCGGGGTGACCGTCCCGTGAAGTTCGCTCTGTCGCTCGGTGTCCTGAATCCGTCGGCCTGGGTGGCGGTCACCGAGGAGGCGGACCGACTGGGCTTCGACTCGGTGTGGATCCCGGAGCACCTCGTGCTCCCGGTCGACATGGGAGGAAGCCCACACGACGGTCAGGACCACCCGCCCATCCCGTCCGACGTCCCGGTCTACGACCCGTTGGTCTACCTCGCATTCCTGGCGGCGCGCACGGAGCGGATCCGCTTCGGGACGCAGGTCTACAACATCGGGCTGCGCCACCCCTTCTCGACGGCACGGGCGGCCGCCACGCTCGACGTCGTGTCGGGGGGTCGTCTGGACTTCGGGATCGGGGCCAGCTGGCTCCGGGCCGAGTGGGAGGCGGTCGGGCTCGACTTCGACTCCCGCGGTGCCCGCGTCGACGAGGCCATCGACGTCTGCCGACGACTGTGGTCCGAGGACGTCGTCGAGCACCACGGCCGGTTCTTCGATTTCGACCCGGTGATGTTCGAGCCCAAGCCGATCCAGCGACCCGGGCCCCCGTTGCTCATCGGTGGTGACGGGCCGGCCGCCCTCCGCCGGGCAGCCACGGTCGGGGACGGCTGGATCCCGATGAACCACACCGTGGACGAGGTACCGGCCAAGGTGGCGCTCCTGGCCGAGCTGCGCGAGCGGGCGGGGCGGTCCGGCCGCAT
>Ga0209483_1002060_pt1 | contig 14530 bp, 3 predicted proteins | sample NGEPerA_FD_184508 | JGI IMG/M metagenome (GOLD analysis project Ga0209483, IMG submission 184508) | Arctic peat soil microbial communities from the Barrow Environmental Observatory site, Barrow, Alaska, USA - NGEE PermafrostL2-A... | ecosystem: Environmental > Terrestrial > Soil > Wetlands > Peat... | reverse complement strand
CCCCCTCGCGGAGTGGTGGGGGATTTCTGGGCGGATCGAATTTTGGGTCAGTTTGATTTTTCCGAAATAAAACCCAATGAAGCTACTGCGAGTAGTCTTTTTAACGCCACAAGTTGTTTCGTGGATCCGGTTTACAACCGTTTATACATTTGTGATTCGGGTAATAACCGAATCTTGGGAATCACCAATATCAGTCAATTGACCGGCGCAACCAGTGCCGACGTCGTAATAGGGCAGGAAAGTGTTTCAGCTACGGGAAGTAACTGGGATTCCAATTGGCAGACATTTAACGTCAATAATCCCAATGCAAGTCTACCAGTGCTGCCAAACGCGTCGAATCTTACCGGAGAACCCTATTGGAGCACGTCGCCATTTGAAAATTTAGCCTCGGACAACATGGCGTCTGATAGTTTGGGAAATCTTTATGTTCCTGATTTATACAACAACCGGGTTTTGCGATATAACGCCACTGATATAAATACCAAGCCTATTGGCGCGGCGGCGGCGACCGTATGGGGTCAGCCGAATTTTACAAGCAACGCCTATAACTACAACGGAACCAATAACGGATACGAACCTACTAATTCGAGCTTTTTATTTTGCGTTTTATTTCTCACGCAGTGGCAAAGAGCTGCCGGCGTCGCGGTTGATACTTGGGGCAATTTGTGGGTCGCGGATGTTCAAAATAATCGGGTGCTAAGATTCCCCAACTCCACACCGGGTGTGGCGGGTGGATACCCGGCCCAGCAGGCGGATGTTGTTTTAGGCCAAGATTCATTTACGACCAGGGATGGCTACCCAACCAGTATTTCGGATTTAACCCATATGTATTATCCCATCGCGGTCAGGTTGGATACGGCGGGAAATGTTTATGTTTTGGAAGATAATCCTAACTACACGCGTCTCTCCATTTATAAACCTTCAACGCCTCCGTCGGGAGGGGCGGCGCCCGGCTATACCAACAGCAGTCCCGCGGTTTCTTATATCAATCAATTCACCGAGCCAAATGGCACCGCTTCCGCTCTAAGCCAGCCTTTGGGTATGGAGATGGACCCAAATGTTTCTTATCCCTCAGTTGGGCTTTGGCTATCTGATTATGGGGTTAACGGCAGTCTTAATCAGGCTTATGAAATTCTTTTGAATTGGTCCCCCACTTTTTCTTTCAGTGTACCTAAATTAATCGCCGCTGGAATTGATTCCAGAGGAATGGCGGGAGTTGCCTCAAACGGCGATGTGTATGTGGCTTCAGAAAATAACACGGCGTCGGTTTATCGTATTGCCAATCCGCCCGTTGGAACGACTACTTCCTGGACCAGCGAACCTATTCCCGATCCCAATGTGGGATCCTGGCCAGGCACACGAAACCAGATAGGCAAGGTTGGTTTTAGTGGCGGCGATGGAGTGGTTATCGCTGAATCCGCCGGACAGACCCAATTGGTGGTCGCGGATAACGATCATCTGCACTTTTGGAATATTTTGGGCGGGGCTTCCGGTTTAATCAATGGTCAACCCGAATCGGGTTGGGTTGGAACAACCAATGAACTCGTCGAAGACGGGGACAATTTTGATCAAATAGCCATTGATAATAATGGACATTTAATGAGTATCCATCACTATGTTTCCCAACTCTATACCGTGGAAGAATATAACCTTCCCTTAACTCCGGGTAACATGCCGATCGCGACACTACAAAATCCCATACCGGTTTTAGGTATGCCCGGCACAACCATCAATTGGAATGTGATTTGGGGTTTGACGGTGGATAGCAACGGAAGTATTTGGGTTTCAGATCAAACCAATTGCCGCGTCATGAGAATCAGAAACCCTTTTTCAAATCCCCAAGTGGATGTCATTTTGGGGCAAACTTCGCCCACCGGCACAGGTTGTAACACCACGGGGATCTATCCACCTTATAGTAACAGTTGCAGCGCTCCTCCCAGCGCGACTTCGTTGAATAATCCCGGTCATTTAAAAATGGACCATCATGGGGATCTTTTTGTTTGTGATTTTGCTTTGGAAAATTTTGGTAATAATCGATTGTTGCGGTACAGCGCGTCGACTTTACCATCTAATACCACCACTGGCTGCGCTTTTTTATTGCCCGCAGACGCGGTTTGGAATACGGATGGAACTTTTGGCACGCCATCGACCACGCCCATGGGACCGCCATGGGACGTCGCCTTTTCTTCCGATGACAGCTATATGGCGGTTGCTACGGATGGACTGGGGCCTATCATGGTTTGGAATCCTCGTCAAATTATTGCCAGTCCCAGCCCCACCAATAACTGGGACAATAATTTAGGCACCCGTTTAAATGATTTTGGCCCGAAATCCGACACGCTAACATTCGATGATCAAAATAATCTTTACGTTGGTGAATTTAACCGCAATCGAATTTTGGTTTATTTTCAACCCTCGGGTTTGTTGCCAACAGCCACCAGTACCGCAACCGCGACGAATACGCCGACGAATACGGCTACGAATAGTCCAACCCTTACGCCGACGGTGACGGCGACGAATACGCCGACACAAACCGCGACCAGTACTCCGATATGCTGCCTTATTACGCAGTTAGGGACGGGAGTGAACAATTACGCGTTTGGGTTGGAAGCGGATAATAATTATGCTGGCGGCGGGGCGAACGGCGTGATCTTCGCGGCGGAACCCAATGACCATGAGATCGCGGTTTATGACTCAAAGACATATGCTGCTTTGACACCTTTAACCTTACCGACAACGGTTTCTCCGTCGGGTGTGGCCTATGAATCGATTAGTTCTACGAAAGATTATGTGTTTGTTTCGGATGGGGCCACCGGGAATATTTATGAGTCGACCTGTTCGGGAGGAAGTTGGGGCCCGGTTATCACGGTGGTTACGGGAACGACAGGCGGGACGAGAGGTATTTGGTATGACCATAACGGCGGAGCGGGCGGGACAGAAGATGCCTTGTATGTGACGAATGGCGGGCAGGTATTGAGGTTTGACGGGACCGGCTTGAGTTATTCATCGACAGCGATCGTGGTGCCTGTCAGCGGATTGAATGTACCAACCGGGTTGATGGTGGACAGGGCGGGCCCCGGCAGCGGGGTGACGCTATACGTGGCAAACACGAGCGCGGCGGATGTGATAGCGGTTCCGATCACCTCGGGGCCGACCTATGGTTCAACCACGGTGGTGGCCAATATCGGTGGCGCTGAATACGCCGTGGCGCGGAACGGGAATGATTTCTACACGAACGGATCAAACGGGACGGCAATGTATAACCTGAATTGGAGTTTGGTGAGCAACTGCGCCAGCGGGAATCCTTTTGGGATTACGTTCGACAGTAACGGGAATGAAGATGTATCTGAACAAATTGGGGACACGATCAACATATACGGCGCTTGCGGGATGGTGATTAACACGCCAACGGCCACGGCGACGAATTCGCCCACCTCAACGCCAACCCTTACGCCCACAACGACGATTACTACAACGCCCACCTCAACGCCGACCCTTACGCCCACAGCGACGATTACGACAACGTTTACCTCAACGCCGACCCTGACATCCACGGCAACGGTGACGGGAGATCCGACGGTGGAAGGAGGCTGCTGCCTTGTTACGCAGTTAGGGACAGGAGTGAACAATTACGCGTTTGGGTTGGAAGCGGATAATAATTATGCTGGCGGCGGGGCGAACGGCGTGATCTTCGCGGCGGAACCCAATGACCATGAGATCGCGGTTTATGACTCGAAGACTTACGCCGCTTTGACACCTTTAATCTTACCGTCGACGGTTTCTCCATCGGATGTGGCCTATGAATCGATGAGCCCCACGCAGGATTACGTGTTCGTCGCGGATGGGGCTAGCGGTAATATTTATGAAGCGACCTACATGAATGGAAATTGGGGTTCGCTTATCACAGTAGTTACGGGAACGACAGGCGGGGCGAGAGGGATTTGGTATGACCATAACGGGGGAGCGGGTGGGACAGAAGACGCCTTGTATGTGACGAATGGAGGGCAGGTATTGAGGTTTGACGGGACCGGCTTGAGCTATTCATCGACAGCGATCGTGGTGCCTGTCAGCGGATTGAATGTACCAACCGGGTTGATGGTGGACAGGGCGGGCCCTGGCAGCGGGGTGACGCTATACGTGGCGAACACGAGCGCGGCAGAGGTGGTAGCGGTGCCGATTACCGCAGGGCCGACTTATGGTTCGATCACGGTGGTGGCCAGTACCGCTAATGGCGCGTACGCGGTGGCGCGGAACGGGAATGATTTCTACACGGCCGGATCAGTCGGGCCGACAGTGTATAACTTAAATTGGGGTTTGGTGAACAGCTGCGCCAGCGGGAATCCTTTTGGGATCGCGTTCGACAATAACGGGAATGAAGATATATCGGAACAATCTGGGGACACGATCAACATATACGGCGCCTGCGTAATGGCGACTAACACCGCGACGGCTTCCGCTACGAATACCGCGACCAACACGGCCACCTACACGCCGACGGCTACCACGACGAATACCCCGACCAACACGGCCACCTACACGCCAACGGCCACCGCTACGAATACGGCAACGAACACCATTACCAACTCAGCGACTCCTACCGGCGGGACGACTACGATGATCTCCACGCCTACCAACACGCCAACGGCCACCCCTACAAGTACGGCGACGAACACCATTACCAACTCAGCCACTCCCACCGGCGGGACGAGCACGTTGACCTCCACGCTTACTGATACTTCCACCAATACACCAACACAAACCACGACTAATACGGGAGGTACCAACACAACAACGAATACCGCCACGAATTCAGCAACCAATACGGCGACGAATACCTCGACCCCTACAACTACTAATACATCGACCCAAACCGTGACAAACACACCCACGGCAACTTCTACCAATACGCCAACACAAACCGCGACCAATACGGGAGGCACCAACACAACAACGAATACCGCCACGAATTCAGCGACCAATACGGCGACGAATACCTTGACCCCTACTGTCACTAATACGCCGACCCAAACCGTGACAAACACACCCTCCGCCACTTCCACTAATACAGCCATTAATACCGCTACCGCCACACCGACCAATACTTCCACGAATACCTCAACAGCCACTGCCGCAAACACGGCTACGAATACAGCCACCAAGACGCCGACGGCGACAGCCACGAATACCGCGACCGCCACAGCCACTTCTACCCCTACCGCTTCGCCTACCAGCGGGGTAGCCTGCGGAACCAGTTCTGTGAACCTGGAATTGGAAGAATTTACGAGTTGTACGGCGAACCAGGCCAACCAGACTTTTGAAATCATCAATAAAGGGACGGTCGCGGTCAACCTGTCCCAGTTGACGATCAAGTTCTGGCAGGATGACACCAACTATGTCTCGAATCCGGCGGATACGATAGTCGGGGCTATTAATTACGGCGGATGTTTCGGGTCCAATTGCACCGCCGTATCGGGAGTCGCCATATCCTCGGTTAAGTTTTCGCCGGCTTGTGGCCCCGCTACCAATATGCAGGCCAATTGGGAAACGACCATATCCAACAGTGATTCGGCCAGCTTAAGCGCGGGGACGACATGGACCAATATCGAGACAGCGATTCACGTTAATAATTTCCCTAATTTTTCGCCGGGCACAACCGATTGGTACAGCCCTTGTGTCGGCTCGACTTATACGAACAACTTGAATTACGCGCTTTATTACCAGGGGAATCTGGTCACGGCGTCGGGTGGTGTGCCTCCGTCCTGCAGACCTTTAGCGACTTGTACAGTCTCGTCAGACTTTACGGCGACCAAGACCGCGACGAACACAGCCACGCTTACAAAAACGAATACGGCTACTTTGACTCCAACTATGACACCCACTTTTACCTCTACTCATACAAGGACTAATACGCCTACCAACACATCCACTATTACGAAAACAAGTACACCGATCAATACGCCTACCCACACGGAAACCTTGACGCCGACAAAATCTCCTACCAGTACAGCTGCTTTGACCGCCACAAAGACGAGTACTTTCACGCCTACCCGTACGCCAACGAATTCACCCACCCATACTCCGACCATTGGGGGCGGTATAGCTGTACCTAATGTTTTTGTATCTGAACCTTCAGATATCACTATCACCAATACACCAACACCCAACGGTACCGTCACGGCAACCGTTACCAATACACCCAGTGCGGTCAATACGCAGACTCCCACTCCCACATCTTCTGGCTTGTTGTTGTCGGCGGTGGCAGGGCCGAACATCTCGAGAAACGATGAACCCATTAAATTTATAGTTAATTTGGGCGGCAACGCTTCGGTTCAACTAAATTTATTTACCTTGATGGGCGAGCAAGTATTTTCCGAAACCATTAACGGCAACGCCGGTATGAATACCATTACCTGGCTTCTGAGAAACAAAACTCAGGTACCTGTGGCCACCGGGCTTTATATCTTTACGATTCAAGTGAACAACGGGTATGAGACAGTGACCAAGACGGGTAAGGTTTTGGTGTTCCACTAGGGTTTATAAACGAAAAACATAACCAATCGAGATGGAATCATGAAGCGGTTACGGCCTCTTTAGTTTTTTAGACGCATTCCCTAAAATCAGTACTTTTGAAGGGCTGATTGTCAAAATTAACCAGCCGACACAAAATCATCCCCAGCTAACAACTGAATAAAGGCGCTTTTTTTTCACTGATTTTGTTGAGAAAGCCCCTGCTTCGGGTTTAAACTACATAAAGCCAAATAGCACTGATAACGTTTTTAGGGCTGACCATTTGTGGAGGATTTTGATGAAATTTCGTCATGTGGGAATTTTATCTTTGGGTTTTTCGATAATTCTGTTTTCTATTCTCACAGCTTCATTGGCCACTTTTAATACGGGTTGCGGCAATAAGGCTCCGACTTCCGCGCCTACGGCAACCCCGGTACCAATTTTCGCCGTTTTTGTTATTAATAATTTAAATTCGAATGAGGATGGTTACGTAACGCTAACCCGCGTTTCAACTGGGGTTAAATACACAGGCGATGTCATTATTCCTCAAGGCACCACGGCTGGTGTGACGGTCAATATTCCGGCAAGCGAACCCTATAATGTTTTAATCAGTCAAAATGGCACAACATCAGGTTCTTATGGTGTCTGGAACTCAGTTTCTTTAACTTTAGGGGATTTTTATCCGGTGAGTATCAGTTCCGGCAATACGGGCACCTTAAGCGGGGCTACTTGTAACCCATGTGATTTTAGGTAAACGGCTACTTTTTTGCCGCGCTTTCGAGCGATAAATAATTCTTCTAAAAAAGGCTGACCCCAAAAGGGCCAGCCTTTTTTATTGACCGCGAAGCCGGGCGACCTGACGGAAACAAAACCTGCCTTCCGGCATCCATCCAGTCCCTGGTTATAATTCTCGCTGGCCTTGGTTTTATGGATGGCTGGGGCCCATTATTTAATTTACGCGGATTTGATGCGTCCTTAAAACGGGGCGCTCATAATGCCTTGTGACTTCGCAAACGGGAGCTTGTTGAACCGTTCAAATCCATCAGATCCAAAGGTGTCCATGGACAATACACTAGCGCAGAACCCCAATGATCTTTTTTCTATCCAATCCCGGCCCTCCCGGGTTTGGGATCAAGTCCGCCATTTCAATCGAAAACTAGAGCCTACCCTTCGGGCTAAAAAATTTTCCCTGATGGCGCAATCACCCTCCGCCTTTTTCCGCGGAACCAATCATCTGTACTGGGCCGATTGGGGGAAAAGCGACTTGCTGAAGGTTTTCGGGGGCGGGAAGGACACCCGTCTTTGGATCAACGCGGACCTTTATAACGGTCATTTCGGAAGTTTTACCGACGCCACGGGCCGTCTGGTGTATGACTTGAACGACTTTCACGAGTCGGTCGTGGCCGATTACCAGCACGACCTTTGGCGTTTGGGCGTCAGTCTGGTGATGACAGGCCGTGAAAATCTTCATCCACCCGCGGTCACCCGCAAAATGGTGATAGCCTGCGCCCTGGGTTATTGGCGGGAATTGAAAAGGTGCCGCTGGTATCCCAATGTCCGGCACGCCCCCTGGGATGAGGAACAGGCTTCCGGCAGTCTGCGTCATTTTCTTACCCATGCGCGCAAGCATTTGGGCATTCGGGCCATGCTGGAAAGCTGGACGAAACCCGGCAAGGATGGGTTCCGCCTTAAAATCCAGGGAAACCCCGATTTACAAGTTCTTTCCCGGGAAACCGCCAAGAAACTGGAAAAATCCCTGGACCACTACGCGGCCGATCTGCGGCCCTGGCCCGGGGTGAAACCGAGGCTTTTTAAAATCATGGACATGGCCCGCCTCCTGAACAATGGCGCCGGATTGGAAGGGCTGAAACGCTATTACGCGTTAGTTAGGGTCCACGAAACGGCTGAGGATGCCTGCCGTATTCTGGAACTGCAACAACAGGGGGAGCCGAGCGCCTGGAAATACCTTCCCCTGAAAGCCCGCAAGAAAACCACTGATCTTTGCGGGGGGAGCCAGTCCTTAAGGGTGGATCTGGCCTGCCGGGCGCTGGGCCGTTATCCCGATCCCTGGCTGGGCCGGCTGGAATTCCAGGGTGATGAATTTCTGGTTCAGGAAAGGTCGCCCTACGCGGGTGTTTTGCCCAGCGCGATGATGGATGAGGGAGCGGCTTATCAACTGGGGGCTATTCTGGCCCGCGCCCATTGCCGCGCCAAGAAATCTTTCGCCCGAAAAGCCTTTAATATCATCCGGGAAGATCGAAAAGCTTTCCGCAAACAAGTGTCGGCCCTTTCCCACGCCTACGCCGATCAGGTGGAATTGGATTACAAAGGCTTTTTGAAAATGGAAAAAAAGAAATAAGAAACCTTTGGATTCGTCCGGTTATAGCTGCGAAGTCTGGTATTTCTGGTTCGGGCGTCCAGGTTCTGCTGGACCCCTATAGATTGAGGGGTCTGTTTTAGCGCCGGGAAGCGTGATTTATGGTTATTTAAATATTTTTCACTCTTTTCGGCAAACCTTTCCCGCGTTTTTTAACCACCATCCCTTAAAATACTTTCCTTTGGAGTTGATAAACGATTAACGGGATATTTTTCTGAAAAATGACACAGCCATGAACCTTTCGCCCCCCCCCAACACCTATTTCCCTTTCGAGGGCGGGTTCCTTAAACCATTTTTTTTAACCGCGCTGGTTTTCTTTTTCGCGGCGAATGGCCGGCCCCAAACCTGGTCCCCGGGGACGAATGATTGGAACACGGCCGGCAATTGGTCTTCACCCTCGGCGGTCCCCAACGCGCAAAGCGCTGTCGCCACTTTTGGAACCTCAGGCACCACTTCCGTCACACTCAGTTCGGGCGTCAGCGTGAGCGCCATTCAATTCAACAGCGGAGCGTCGGCCTTTGTCATTAATACAGAATCAAGTGAATTGGCTTTTTTCGGATCGGGCATCGTCAACAATTCCTCAGCGCTCCAAAACCTTGTCATCGCTACCGGCGGCGAGTCGGACTTTTACAACACTTCAACCTCGGGTAACGCCAATTTAACCAACAACAACATTCTTAATTTCAATAACAACGCCATCGGGGGAAACGGCGTGATTTCGAATGAAGGCGGCGCGACGGCTAACTTTTTAAACAACGCCACAGCCGGAAGCGCGGCGATTTTTAATAATTTCAGCAGCGGCACGATTAACTTTGGCAATAACTCAACCGCCGGAAGTTCCACCATCACTAACGTGGGTTTGGTTGTTTTTAACCAAAACGCCACCGCGGGAAACGCCGCGGTCACCAACAGTTTGGATTTCTTTTTTGAAGGAAGCTCGACGGCGGGGAATTCGAATATCGTCAACAACGGTTCTTTAAATTTCAACAATAATTCATCCGCCGAAGCCGCCACCATTTCCAATAGCGCCACTGGAAATTTTAGCTTTTTTAACGACTCAACGGCAGGTAATTCCAATATCACCAACAACGGCACTTTATCATTCAGCGGCCAGGGCGACGGGGTAAACTTTTCCACCGCTGGCGGCGCGACGATCACCAACAATAACACGATGCTTTTTAATGATTATTCCACGGCGGGAAACTCGACACTTACCAACGCGATCGGCGGCGGCATCACTTTTAATAATGAATCCACGGCCGGTAATTCGAATGTCACCAACAATGGCAATATGGATTTCTCGGGCCAGGGGAATGGGGTGAGTTTTTCCACCGCCGGCAGCGCCACGATCACGAATAACAATTCATTGTCCTTCAGCGATTATTCCACCGCCGGGAACGCCCAAATGACGAATACCAACCTGAGTTTCATCAATTTCTTAAGCAATTCCACCGCCGGCAGCGCCGCGATCCTAAATAATGTTGGGGGAAATATTAGATTTTTTGAAAACTCATCGGCGGAAAACGCGGCCATTACCAACGCCAACGGCGGGGCTTTGGATTTTGAAGATGACGCGACGGCCGGAAATTCAAATATCACGAACAACGGTAATTTGGGTTTTACGGGAGCCACCAGCGGAGTTAGTTTTTCCACCGCCGGCAGCGCCGCCATTACGAACAATAATGTGCTGATCTTCAACTACTATGCGACTGCGGGAAACTCGACCATTACGAATGCCGCCGCCGGTGTTTTTGATTTCAACGGCAATTCCGCGGCGGGAAGTTCAAAGATCACCAACAACGGCAGTTTGTCTTTCAATGGCCTGGGCGACGGGGTTAACTTTTCCACGGCGGCGAATAGCGCGGTCACCAACAACGGCACGATTAATTTTAACGACTATTGCACGGCCGCGAATTCTACTGTCGCCAATGGAAGCGCCGGGACACTGAATTTTTACAATAACTCGACCGCCGGCAATGCCGTTGTCGTTAACAATAACGTCATCAATTTACAGGGAAGCTCAACAGCCGGAAACGCGACCCTTACCACAAATCGTGGTTATGTCCTTTTTCAAAATACCGCTTCAGGCGGCTCGGCCCGTTTTATTTTTAATGGCACCGGATTTTTGGATATCAGTTCTGAAACAGCTGGAACGCCTGTGACGATTGGCTCCATTGAGGGCGCTGGTTCCGTCAGTCTGGGCGGCAACAATCTGGCGACAGGCTCAAATAATCTCAGCACTTTTTATTCGGGGATTGTTGCGGACGGTGGTGTTGTTAGTGGCGCAGGCGGTTCCCTCACCAAAATTGGCACGGGAACTTTCACCTTGTCCGGTACCAACAGCTACACCGGCGGCACCGACATTGATGGCGGTACTTTGGTGGCGGCCAACAGCAACGCTTTGGGCACAGGCTCGGTCCTGGTGAACGGCGGCACATTAAGTTTAAGCGGTCCCCGGACATTGAACATCGGCGGCAATTACACCCAAACTTCCGCTGGAACTTTGCAGCTGGGTTTGGGAGGCGCGGTGGCATGGGACAGATTGGCCGTCACGGGGTCGACAGTTTTAGGAGGAACCTTAAAACTATTTTCGTACGGTGGTTTTTACTTTCACGGCGACGAATCTTTTACCCTCATTACGTCTGACAGTGTGACTGGGACTTTTAGCACCGTATTTAATTCGACAGCCGCGGACTCCGTTTCGCTGGTTTACAACTCCAACGATGTCATTTTGGACACGAGCGCGCCCAGCTTTGAATCTTTGGGTTTGACGGTGAATCAAAAGGCGGTAGGCCTGGCACTGGATCATCTTGCGTTCAATTCATTGGATCCGACTTTAATCCTGGAACTCAGCGCCCTCACGAATTCGGCCCTGCCATCAATCTATGACGAACTTTCGCCGTCCAACCTGACTCCCATTTACAAAATGCGCTTCATGGACTCGCAGGCCCAGGGCCAGTTGGTCTGGCAGAGACTTTCCGCCATCTGGGGAAATCAAAATTCCCATTCGGCCAATATGGCCTGGGATGGCCAGAACCCAATGTTTGCCGGCAATATGCCCGCCGATCAGGAAGTGCAGATAGCCAAAAATCTTCAACCCGATCACTGGGGCGGTTTTTTAAGCGGGATGAATAATTTCGGTGCCGTCACTCCGGACGGCAACGGGGCGGGATACCAATTTTCCAGTGTGGGTGCCACCGCAGGGGCGGATTACCGTCTGGCCAAAGACCTGGCCGGAGGATTGTTGATCGGCTATGACCAGTCCGGCTCCAGTCAATCCACCGGTACGGTGAATGCGACTGGAACCCAGGTGGGTTTATACGCGGGCTGGAAGAGCGACGACTTTCAAATAGACGCTTTCGTCGACGGGGGCATCGACAGCTACAGCACCCAGCGGACGGCTTTTGGCGGAACGGCCGCGGGAAGCCCTTCAGGTCTGGAATTTTCAGGCCAATTGAATCTGGGCTACGACCTTTGGGTCAGCGATTACGATTTAAATCTTTTCCTGTCGGGCCAGTTGACGCAGGTCAATGTGAACGGCTTTACCGAAACCGGTTCTCTGGCACCTTTAACCTTTTCAAATCAGAGCGAGGCTTATCTGGACAGTGATCTGGGTTTCCAGCTGAACCACGGCTGGCAAATGGGAACATTGAAACTCTCGCCCAGCCTGACCGCGGTCTGGGAACATGTTTATCAGGGCAACTTGGACAGCCTGACCGCCAATTTTGGAACGGGCGATAATTTTACGGTTTTGGGTTCCGATACCGGCACGGACGCGGCGGTGTTGGGCGGGGGGGTCAACGCCGAGTTTGCCGGAGGCTTCAGTGTTTACCTGGATTACCAGGGCAAACTGGGCATGACGAATTTTTCCGAGCAGAGTCTCTCCGGCGGAATTAACGTGGCTTTTGGCGGTTCGTCCTCAAAAGAAATCCACGCGACGGTGAAACCGGCCGCCACGCCCGCGGCCACACCCCTGGTCACCGTGTCACCAGTACCGACTCCCAAAATCACTCCCATTCCCACGCCGGTTGTGACACCGGTGGTCAGTCCGGTCGAAACACCCTTTTCGTTGGGTCCCCTTGTGCCGACCCAGGGAGTAATTATTATTCTCACTCCCACCGCCACGCCAGTGCCGCCCGGATCCATGATCAGCCCTCTTAAATCACAGGGGATGTAAAGTTTCATTCGTTTCTAAAATGATTGCGTGTCAGCGGCGTGACCCCGACTTTGACCGCCACGGCTCTCGATACATTCTTGTCACCCAAAATATTTTCAAAATGATAGGGTTGTGTCTGAATCGTTTTTAGGAATTTTTTAATTGTCGAAAATGTTATCAGTAGCAAATCATTTTTCTGGAAGCGATACTTTAAAATAATAATTGTGGGGTGAATCGATTTTCAAGTCCCATGTGAAATTAAACTCATTTGGAGTTCGAAATGAATTTAAAACCTACGAGTCAGTTTGAAGAGATGGAAGTCAAAACTTCCTGGCCGAAACAAAATCAATCTTTCGACAGCTATCCCGACGCGGGTGAAAAGCCTCATCCGTTTTGCAATGCGCCACTTGGTCCGAAGTCTAACGAGTTGGAAACCACATCTTCAGAGTTCATCACTTGGCTTGAATAATTTTTTTAGGCCGAACCCCTTTCGAAACACACGTAATCATTTTCTTAGTTAATCATCTAAGAGTGTTTCAAAGACCGTTGGGCATATTGAAATCGCTTTACCGCGAAAAGAACCCCCGTTTCAGCAATTGAAATGTAAATAATGAAAATGGGGACCTCCCCGTGCCCTTTATATTTGCTTTTGAAGGCATGGGGGATAATCCGCTGTTCGGATTTTTTCAACAACCTGTTAAGGTGGGTTCATGTATACCTGCCCCGAGTGCAACCAAGGCTTGATCCAGAAAAAAACCGAATACGGCGTCTTCTGGGTCTGTGAGGCCTGCGGCCGGTGTCTTATCAGCATTCCCTTTCTGCGCCGCACACTGGAGCCGGTTTTCTTTACCCGTTTTTGGCAGGAGGTGCACCGCAGCGGCGAGGGGCAGGGGACGGCCTGCCCTTCCTGTTCCAAGCCCCTGAACCCAATATCACTGGGGACCCCGGACCCCTTGGCGTTTGTCTGCAAGGTTTGCAATTTCGCCTGGCTCACCACCGAACAAAGATCATCCCTGCCCATCCAGATCCAACTCCAGGGGCCCGCCCCTTCCGCCAACAAGGCCCTGTCCCCGGAAGCGGCCCAGGTAGCGGCCATGATGCGGGTTCAGATGCTCTCCGAAAGGGCCCGCAACGAGAGCAAGTTCGACGGCAGCCGCTTTCCCCTGTGGCAGAAGGTCTTGTGCGCCGTCGGGATGCCGCTGGAAGGCGACACGCTTGAGACGCAGCAACCACCGCTGTGCACCCTCCTGCTGTCGCTGGCCACCCTTGCGGTCAGCGCCGGGTTTCTCATGACGGACCCGAAGGCGGCGGGCCTGGGTTTTATCCCGGCCGAACCCGGCCGCTACGCCGGGCTGACCTTCTTCTCCAATTTCCTGTTCCACTCCGGCTGGTTCCAATTGTTCAGCGACATTTATTTTCTTTTTCTGTTCGGCCGGGGGGTGGAGGGAAAAATCCGGTGGCTGGGCCTTTTGGCCCTCGTCCTTTTTTCC
>Ga0209483_1002059_pt1 | contig 14530 bp, 14 predicted proteins | sample NGEPerA_FD_184508 | JGI IMG/M metagenome (GOLD analysis project Ga0209483, IMG submission 184508) | Arctic peat soil microbial communities from the Barrow Environmental Observatory site, Barrow, Alaska, USA - NGEE PermafrostL2-A... | ecosystem: Environmental > Terrestrial > Soil > Wetlands >... | reverse complement strand
TGCTCTGGCGCACGAGCTGTCATTTGCCGGAACGCGGGCGAATCGGCATTTTCAATCGTTCCTATTACGAGGACGTGCTGGTCGTTCGCGTCCATCCGGAAATTCTTCAAAGCCAGGGAATGCCGGACAAGTTGATCGAAAAGAAAACAATTTGGGAGGACCGGTATCAGTCCATCGTGGATTTGGAGAAACATCTCCACCGTAGCGGCACCCGGATCGTTAAGTTTTTTCTTCACTTGTCGAAGCATGAACAACGAAAGCGATTCCTGGAGCGCATCGATGAGCCGGACAAGAACTGGAAATTCAGCCTCGCTGACATTCACGAGAGGAAATACTGGTCGCATTATGTCAAGGCCTACGAGGCTTGCCTGACGGCGACCAGCACTCATCACGTCCCTTGGTACGTCGTTCCCGCCGATGATAAGGACAATGCCCGGTTAATCGTTTCCCGAATTGTCCTTGATGCGCTCAATGATCTTAAGATGTGCTATCCCAAAACCACGACGAAACGCCGGCGGGAATTGGAATCCATCCGCAAACAGCTCTAAACATTCTGAATGCTTGTTTCCTGCGACTTTTCATGATTACAAACGTAGCCTCATGCCAGTATGTAGCGGCCTGATTTCCTGGTGCCGACCCGTTGAACCAATCCGGCCTCAAGCAACGGCTGCATCAGCTTGATCGCGCCCTGTTTGGTCACTCCGAGTGCCTCCCAAATTTCCCGTGGCTCCATGCTTTTATGGTCCCGCAACAGTTGCAATAACTGCTCCTGCTTTGGGCGCAACACCAGTTTTACCCGTGTGGAACCGGCGGCGAATTTTTGCGCTCGCGCCCACACTTGCTCCAGTGTCCGTTGCAACCCCTCGGCGGCATATTCCAGCCACCCACTCAAATCTTCGCCTTCGCGCCGCACGGCATCCAACGCCGCGTAATAGCGCGGGCGGTCCTCCCAATAAAATTCATCCACGGAAAAAATGTGGTGCGTGTCAAAGCCGCGCCGATACAACTCCCACAACGCCAGTGTCCGGCCCAAGCGTCCGTTGCCGTCGGCGAAGGGGTGGATAGCCTCAAAACGGTAATGCACAATGGCCGAACTCAAAACCGGTGACAAGGTGGCCGCTTCCTTGTTCCACCACGCCAGGAATTCAAACATTAGCCCGGAAACGTCGTCCGGGGGTGGCGGCAAAAAACGCCCCACTCGCACGGCGATAGTGCGGTAACGCCCCGCCGCGCCTTGATCCATCACGTCAGCCGCAATGATTTTATGCAATCGGAAAACCTCCTCGTGGGTGATTGGGCTTTTGGCGGCATTGTTCTCGACGAAACGAAGCCCAGCGAAATAATTCACCACTTCCCGTTTGGCGCGAGCGGCGACGGCGGGGATCTCCCGGCCTTCCTCCACGGCCCGCACTTGCTCCAAGGTGAGCGGATTGCCCTCGATGGCTGTCGAGGAATGGGTATTGCGCGTCCGCGTGTCCTTCTGCAACGCGGGAATCCACGGCACTTCCACCGTGGCGGCGAGAATGCGTTCGCGCAACACCGCAGTCTGCTCCACCCGCGACAGGAGGGCGGGTGTGATGTTAAATTGCGGTTGATAGCTCACGCCATAACATTCTCCGATGAGACCACCATAAGTCAACCAATGAGACAACCACGGCTTTTCGCTCCTAACCAACCGAAGGCTTCATGGTGCTATTCTCGTTCTCAATGACCCTTTGATGCTCCGATGGCGCGATTTGAGCGTCGGGCCCCTTTTGGCCAAAGTCCGGGCGGGATAATCGGGCCAAGCAACCAGCCATAACCAATGGCGGAACTATGGACTTTTTGACAAACCTTGTTTCCAACGGTTGGACCTCAAATGTTTTTTTCCCGCTGAACCCTTGCGAATCACCCAAAATTGAATTATTGATCCAATAGAAAGAACTAAATATGAGCGCCATCAAGAATGCAATTACCGCCAAAAACCTGACTAAACAAGCCCCCACCAGCCCGCGTCAACGCACCGGTGGCTACGCCATCCTCTCGCGGATGACCGACAAAGCCCGCGCCGACATCGCTGGCACGATCGGCGAGTACCACACCGATTGCCCTCTCGATCATGTGCTCCTTGACTGGAAGGGCGTCGAATACGCAGGCGTGCGCAAGGCGCTTGAAGCCGGTGCCACCGACGAGGAAATTGCCAGGCACTTGGATGGGCATGGCACGAAAAAGACGGCGGAGGAAATCAAAGCCTGGTCGGACAGCGTGGAAAAGTCCACCATGCACGGCAATCCCCAGAAAGGCGAATACTTTGACGGCGAATGCCGGAAATTAGGAATCGACCCCGCCAAAACTTCGACCTTCGACTGGCTTGAGGCAGATGACCGGGCGGCCTTCGCCAAGTAACCAGGTTAACGTCATGGATGAGTCACTCGTCCCCGACAACGAGAGCTTCCTACTACTGTGTAGTAACTGTGTACTAACGGTGTAGTAAAAATGGCCTCATGCCAGTATGTAGCGGCCCGCCCGACACAGAACTCGCGGCCCGCCTTGGCCGGCATATTTCAACCGTCTGTATATCAGTTGCTTCTGCGCTCTCAGAGTCCGCGCGGCCCCAATGCGATTGCCTGGCGCGCCACGCCCGCCCGCGCAACAGACCTCCAAGATTCGCACCCGCTACCGCCTAAGCCCGCAACACACCTCTAAAAGCAGAAATCAGACACGCGAAACCGGGGAATGTGTATAGTCGTCAAAGGGGTCAAACCGTACATTTGCTTGATTCTTTGCTTGCGGCCCCGGGTTTTTGCGGTAGGATGGTCTTTAATGCCACGGCAAATTCGCATTGAGTATCCCGGCGCGATCTATCATGTGCTCAGCCGGGGGGATCGCCGGGGAGCCATCTTCCGGGATGATGGGGATTGTCATGATTTCATCAAGACTTTGGCCGAGGCTTGCCAAAAAACCGGATTCCAGATTCACGCCTTTTGTCTGATGAAAAATCATTTTCATTTGGTGGTCGAAACGCCACAGGCCAACCTGGTCGCTGGGATGCGCTGGCTTTTGAGCACCTACTCCAACCGGTTCAATCACCGGCACAATCTGTGCGGCCACGTTTTTAGCGGGCGATACAAGGCGTGGGTGGTCGAAGGGAGCGGGGACGGGTATTTGCGCACCGTGTGCGATTACACCCATCTCAATCCGGTCCGGGCCAAGCTGTTGCATGCGACCAGCCGATTATTGGAGTACCGTTGGAGCAGTTTTGGGCTTTATTTGACTGATTTAAAGCACCGGCCCAAATGGCTGCGGGTGGAGCGGTTGCTGGGAGAGCATGGGATTGCCAAGGACACACCCGCAGGACGGCGGGAATTTGAGCGAAGAATGGAAAGCCGCCGCAGGAGCGAGGGCGACGCCAAGCAATGGAAGGGGATGCGGCGAGGATGGTGCGTTGGATCGCCTGAATTTAAACAAGCCTTGCTGGAACGGCTGCATGGGTCATTGGGACCCAACCACTCAGGACTAATGCAGCGGGAAGTCAGCGGGGTTCGTGGAGAAGCGATCATCGCTGAAGAACTCCGGCGCTTGCGTTGGAAAGAGGGCGCGTTGGGCAAACGGGCCAAAAGCGATCCGGCCAAACTCAGGCTGGCGGGCCGATTGCGCCGTGAGACGACGATGACCATCGGGCAGATCGCTAAAAGGTTACAGATGGGAACCCGGAACACTTTAAGAACCAGACTTCAAGAGGCGAAACGCGCATATGAGGGATAGTGCAAATGTACGGTTTGACCCATTTAATGACCCCTTTGACGTCGTTCCGTAGTATCCTTGTGCCAGCTTGCCGGCTATACAAATGAATATCGAGGACGCAATATTCAATATCCGAAACTATTGATGAAAGAATATGCCAGACATCTTAGAGAGTACTTTGATCACTGGCACCGTTGTTATTCCAGGTTGATCCCGAAGTCAGATTGGGGGAATGCGGATGCTGCCGAGCGGTATCTTGAAAAATACTGGTTGCCCAACGCAGAATACGCAATCAAGTGCAGGCCGACCCAAAATCAAATCTTCATGGTTGACAAGTGGCTGCCTGACTTGATCTTTTTTCCAGAATACAAAATACTTCCCCGTCGCGGTGGTTGTCTATTCCTGGCCGAGGACTTTATCAAATTGCAGAAATGCTTCCTCGATATTGGCGACAAATTCATCTTCGTTGTGGAAAACACCTTTGGTGGAAGGTTGGAGGAGCCACCGTTCAGAATGAAATATCCTGCGAGCATTAGCTGGGATGAAATAACGAGCGGAAATTACGTATCGGCTATGATTTTGGACTCTAGCCACAAAGAGTTTTACGTCTTCGGTGAGACACCCACTTGGGGTCGATATGCCGCAAGCGACGCGGAATTGCCGCTCGACTTAACTGGTTTTTGGCCTGAACGTGCTGGAGTTTTCCAACAAAACTTAGGGATATCGGAAAAGGAAAATCAGGAAATTAGTTCGTGGTTGCCGTCTGTTTATCAAGGTTTTCGACGATTCGCATTATGAAGCTGGTGCTCAAGCGTGTTCTTTTAGGTGTAGCGGGTTTGGTATGCCTGGCTGCTATCACTTTCGCCGCATTGATCGCTTACGCGATGACCCCGCCACTCCGTAGCTTCTCCCGAATGCACGAAACGCTACCGAGGGTCTCAGTGGAGGCCGGCGATACGATTTATTGCCGGATGCGATATTGTGATTTTCGATTCCCGTTGCCAGAGCAAGCGCGTATCATACAAACTGATTCTGTGACTGGAGGTTTTGATGCGGTCAACGGAGCTATCTATTTAGTTGGGCAGGATGGAGGCCCTGTCCCGATGCGAGCCTATGCGGAGCTGCTTCAGAAAAAGCATTTCGACGTGGGGGTTGCTGATGGCACTGGATGCGAATTCAGCACACACGTCCCAGATGTGCCCTTTGTGAGTGGAGCCAAGGTGATTCATTACCCTGTTTTGACGGATTTTACGGCCGCGTCAAGCAAACAAGACGGCGGACTCATACAGGTCGGAGTCACAAACCACATGACCCAAATCCGGTTTTCCTATTTTGGTGATTACTGATAAAGTGGAACATGTTGCGGCATGCATCCGTCGCGGACCACGTATGATTGGGGGGCGATCATAATGATTTTATGGTGTGGTGTTTTTTGAGATTCTCGTTCAAAACTGGGGACGCAAGGCGATGCCGTGTTTTTAGGGCAGGCATATCTTGATTTTCTCCACTCGGATATTAGAGTCGAATCGCCAAGACGAATGCCCTAAACGGAAGCCGGACAGACGTGGGAGAACTTATCAGCGATACTCCGCCCTGGCGCGCTGGTATTGCTCGGAGGGGAGAAATTGCGCCGGGGTGCTCGTATGCGCTTAGAAAGCGACAAATCCAAAATTGAATCGTTCATGGCTGCCATGGGAAGGCAGGTGCGAGGGAAGGGGCGCATTTATCTTACCGGCGGCGCGACGGCCGTCCTTCATGGGTGGCGAACCATGACCATCGACATTGATATCAAGCCTGATCCAGAACCGGACGGTGTCTTTGAAGCTATTGCCTTCTTGAAGGAGGAATTGGACATCAATGTGGAACTGGCCTGCCTGGATCAATTTATTCCGGCGCTTCCGGACTGGCGCGAGCGCAGTTTGTTCATTGCTCTTCACGGGTTGGTTGAGTTCTATCACTACGATCCTTATGGACAGACTTTGGCCAAACTGCAACGAGGGCACGAACGCGATTGGCAGGACATTCATTCTCTTTTGCGGCAGAGTTTGATTCAAGTTGATCGGCTGCGCGAACTGTTTGACTTGATCGAACCGCAATTGATTCGCTACCCGGCGATTGACCCGGCCGCATTTCGCGCCGCTGTTACTCAATTCTCACATGACAACCGATGAGATGATGAGCGGGCTGCCGGGGGAAAAACTGGTGCGCCAAGGGTTGGCTGATTTCCAAGCCGGCCTCTGCACGATTCCGGCGTGCCTGGTTCGCATCGCGCGTCCCCGCTTAAGCCGCGCCGGCCTGATGCCGCCGGGCGGGCCTGGCCAGTTTTCGGAAGCCGAATTGCAACTTTATGGCTTGCTCAAACTGGAAGGCGGCGACGCCTATTCCCGCTACAATGCCTTGCTGCGCGAACTGATCAGTTTTGAAAATGCGCTGGACTGGCGAACTCGAAAAACCAAGAATTGAAATTGGCAAAGCAAAACTTTTGCGTTCGCGGTCCGGCCAATCGATCAGCGCGAAGCCCGATTTTCGCTCCGACGAGCCTTGCATCGCGAAATGTATTTGGTAACTTATCGGAATGCAGACAAAAATCGAAAAAGTCGGCGACGGATTCTGTCTTCTTTTACCCAAGGAGTTGTTGGATGCATGTGGCTTCGGCGTGGATGTGACGGTAACGCTTCAGGATAGAACTTTGATTATTAGCCCAGAACCGCAGAAGGCTCGTCAAGGGTGGGCTGAAGCGATCCAGGCAGTTTCGCCGGCGGAATTAGATCGGGACTTCTACGAGTTAGAAAGCTTCAGAGACGCCCCGGACGAGTGGAAAACGACGGGATTCACCGACCGGAATGGCGGCAGAAATGAAACGATTTGAAGTTTGGCTGACCCGCTTGGACCCGGCCGAGGGTTCAGAGATGCGGAAAACGCGTCCCGCGGTCATCCTCTCGCCCGATGAAATGAACGCTCGCTTGCACACAGTGGTCGTGGCGCCTTTGACAAGCGGAGGATTTGCCGCTCCGTTCCGTGTGTCATGCCGGGTTGATGGGGTTAATGGTCAAATCGCGTTAGACCATCTTCGCAGCCTGGCCAAGAGCAGATGCCTGCGGCATTTAGCCAGCTTGGAGTCCAATACATGCGCGGAATTGTTGAAGCAATTGCAGGAGATGTTCAAAACCTGACGTGGCCAGACACTCTAGTGTAGTGTCTCGCAATTAACTAGACATATTATCAGAGGACGGCTTCGTTGGTTCGGGCCATTTCCCTCGTAATCCACGATTTTTATATGTCTAGTCATTTCCGGGACACTACACTAGCATTTGGGATAGAAGATTGCATCGCGCAGCGCATGGCGCGTGATCGCGGTTGGCGCCTTTTCAGTTCCCACCATCGGATTGACTGCGGGGAGGAAAACTTACAAGCTTGGGCATTGTGAGTTCTCGCCATCAACAAATCGGATTGGGCTTGATGAAACTTATCCTTCTGTTGTCAATCATCGTATTGGCCCGGCCGGCGGTGGCGGACCCGCCGGGCGCGGAAAAGCCGCCGCTTTGGAAGGACCCGGCGCAACCGATTGAGGCGCGGGCGCGAGATTTGGTGGGCCGGATGACGCTGGAGGAGAAGGCGCAGCAGGTTTGCAATGTTGCGCCGGCCATTCCACGGCTCGGTTTGCCGGCTTATAATTATTGGAATGAATGTTTGCACGGGGTCGGGCGCGCCGGGATTGCCACGGTTTTTCCCCAGGCCATTGGCATGGCGGCCAGTTTTGATCCCGCTTTGTTGCACACGGTGGCGGATGCCATTGCCACGGAAGCGCGGGCGAAGAACCGCGAATACACCGAGGCCCATAATGGCGATAGCGAAAATTACACGGGCCTCTCCTTCTGGTCGCCGAACATCAACATATTTCGCGATCCTCGTTGGGGCCGGGGACAGGAAACTTACGGGGAGGATCCTTTTCTGACGGCGAGGATGGCGGTGGCTTACATCCAGGGGTTGCAGGGGGATGATCCCAAGTATGTCAAAGCAATGGCGTGCGCCAAACATTTTGCGGTGCATAGCGGTCCGGAAAACATGCGGCACAGTTTCGATGCGGAGCCGTCGGAACGCGATTTTTATGAGGTGTATCTGCCGCAGTTCGAGGCGGCGGTGAAGGAAGGCCGCGTGGGCGCGGTGATGGGCGCCTATAATGACCTATACGGCACGCCTTGCTGCGCCAGTCCGCTGCTGCTGGACACTTTGCTGCGCGGGCAGTGGGGTTTCAAGGGGCATGTGGTGTCGGATTGCGGGTCGATTTCGGATTTTTTCTATGGGCACCGCTTTTCGCCGACGATTGAGAGCGCGTCCGCCACAGCGGTCAAGGCGGGATGCGACCTTTGTTGCGGGACGGAATACCAGCAGTTGGCCGACGCGGTGGGAGACAAGCTGCTGAAGGAAAGTGAACTAAATACGGCGGTCGAGCGGCTGCTCGGAGCGCGTTTTCGGCTGGGGATGTTTGATCCGCCCGCCTTGGTGCCTTACGCGCGCATCGCCGCGACGGAGTATGATACGCCGGCGAACGACGCCCTTGCGCTTCGCATGGCCCGCGAATCGGTGGTGCTCCTCAAGAATGACGGCGTGCTGCCGCTGGATCGGACCAAGATTCGAAAGATTGCGGTGATGGGTTTTAACGCCTTTTACACCAACACGCTGCTGGGGAATTATGAGGGCGTGCCTTCCCATCCGGTGACTTTTTTGGCCGGCATCGAGAGCCTGCTGGGCACGAATGTCGAGGTTATCCCTATTATTGCGTGTCCGCTGGCGGTGCGAATTGACGACCCCAACTTGCCTGCGTATGAAGCCGCGCGGACGAAAGCGGTGGAAACGGCGCGAACGGTGGACGCCGTCATTTACGTGGGCGGCATTTGCGCGGAATTGGAACGGGAGTTCATGAACGTGCCGTTCGAGGGGTTCGATCATGGCGACCGAACGCGCATTGAATTGCCGCCGGTGCAAACGGACCTGCTCAAAGCATTGCGGGCGACGGGCAAGCCGCTGGTGTTTGTCAACTGCAGCGGAAGCGCGATGGCGATGCCATGGGAAGCGGCGAATATTTCCGCCATTGTGCAGGCGTGGTATCCGGGCCAGGAAGGGGGAAAGGCGGTGGCGGAGGTTTTGTTCGGCGATGTCAATCCGGCGGGAAGGCTGCCGGTGACTTTTTATCACGCGACGGCGGACCTGCCGTCGTTCCTCGATTATTCCATGGCTGATCGCACCTACCGATACTTTCAGGGCAAGCCATTGTTCGCTTTTGGGCACGGTTTGAGCTTCACGCAATTCAAGTATGAGGCGGCGCATCTGGACAAGGCGCAAGTCAATACGAATGATACCGTGCATGTCAAAGTGGACGTGGCCAATACCGGAGCCAGGGATGGCGACGAAGTGGTGCAGGTATATTTCCGGCACGTCAAGTCCGCCGTCCCGCAGCCCATCGAAGCGCTGTGCGGATTCCAGCGAGTCTCGGTCGCAGTCAAACAAACGGCCCATCTGGACATCGCTGTGCCGATGAAGGAATTTCGTTATTGGGACACGGCCAAGAAAGGGTACGTCGTTGAGTCGGGGGATTATGAGATTTTGGTGGGAGCGTCGTCGGATGACATTCGGGCGAAGCTGCCGTTGCGGGTGGGGGCTAAATAATGGGGTTAATACCCTCCGGCACCGTGGATCGGTTTCTTTGATTCGAGGCTGCTTTGCGGTTCCTTTGCTGCCGCGCGTTTTTGATATTCATCCAGCATTGCGGCTGTGGCGGTCGCGCCGACGCGGGACGCGCCGAGATCGCGGACTTGAATTAGGCCATCGAGATCGCGCACTCCTCCTGCGGCTTTCACTTGCACTTTTGGCGAACACGCTTCGCGCATCAATTTTAGATCTTCGGTTGTCGCGCCTTGATAATTGTAGCTGCCGTCGGGGCCTTTGACGAAGCCGTAACCGGTGGAGGTCTTTACCCAATCGGCCCCGGACCGTTCGCTGATGTGGCAAAGTTTGCGCTTGAACTCGGCGCTGCTGAGGCCCGCGCCGCCCTTGGTTAGAAAATCGTTTTCGAAGATGACTTTTACTTTTGCGCCGCGCGCGTGGGCTTCGTCGCAGACGGCTTTGATGTCGCGTTCAACATATTCCCAGTCGCCGCTCAAAGCTTTGCCGTGGTTGATGACCATGTCGATCTCGACCGCGCCATCCTGGCAGGCCAATTCGGTTTCGTATCGTTTGGCTTCAGTGGCGCTGCTGCCGTGCGGAAAGCCGATGACGCATCCTACCAGCACGTCCGTGCCCTTCAGAAGTTCGCAGGCGCGTTTGACGAAGTAGGGTTTGATGCAGACGGAGGCGACGCGGTATTGGGCGGCCAATTTGCAACCGTCTTCCAGATCCTGATCGGTCATCGTCGGATGGAGGAGCGAGTGGTCCAACATTTTGGCCAGTTCTTCGTAAGTGTATTTCATATCGGGAAAAAGGGATTGAGGACGTTGCGGGCTACTTGCAGCGCGCGCTGGCGGCCGGCGAGGGTTTTGCCGAAGGTGTCGTCCTCGACTTCAATGCAGACCGGCCCGTCATAGCCGGCCGCCGTGAGTTCAGCCATGAAGCGGGCCCAATCAATATCCCCATAGCCGGGGATGCGCGCTTGATGCCATGGCGCGGGACAAGCGAAGAGACCGGAGTCGTTCAAGCGATCGAGATGGATTTCGACGTCTTTGGCATGGAGATGAAAGAGCTTGTCGCGAAACTCGCGCAGTGGCGCGATGGGGTCCATAAACTGGAAGGCGAAGTGTGAAGGGTCGTAGTTCAATCCAAGGTTGGGCGAGGCCAGATCATTGAACAGCCGGCGCCAAATGGCCGGCGAGACCGCGATGTTTTTGCCACCCGGCCATTCATCGCGGCTAAAGAGCATTGGACAATTCTCGATGCCGAGGCGGACATCGTGGTCTTCGGCGAACTGGATGAGGGGACGCCAAACCTTGAGCAGGCGCGGCCAATTTTCATCGACGCTTTTGGTCCAATCGCGGCCAATAAAAGTATTGACTATAGTGAGGCCCAGCATGGCGGCGGCGGCGATGACCTTCTTCAAGTGAGCGGCGCTGGGCCTGGCCACTGCTTCATTCGGGTCCAGCACATTTGGGTAATATCCGAGCGCGCTAATGGCCACGCCATGTTTCCGGGCGAGAGTGAGGACATCCTCGGCGCGCGCTTTGGTGAAGTTCACCGCCTCGACATGCGTGACGCCCGCGTATTTCCGCTCCGCCTTGCCGACGGGCCACGCCATGAGTTCAACGACGGAAAATCCCTGCGCGGCGGCCACGGCCAGTACTTCCTCCAGCGAGAGGTCCGGAAAGATGGCCGAAACAAAGCCTAGTTTCATGGAAACTATTATGGCGAAAAGTCTTCAGGAGGGAAGCCGGGGATTTAAGTCTTTTGGCGAAGCGTCGATAATGAGTGGATGGAATAAACTTATGGTTTCGAGCGGTTCAACCAAACATTACCTTAATTCGGTGGCGAAACTGCCGCTGGCGCCGACGCTGGTGACCGAGCTCTTGGCTCTTTTTCGCGACCCGGATAAGGATGTCAGCCGCGTGGTCGAACTCATCAGCTACGAGCCTTCGCTGACGGTCGAGATTCTGCGCAACTGCAACAGCGCGTATTTTGCCGGAGGGGAGCCGCCCAGTGATATTTTTGAAGCGGTCGCCCGAATGGGTTTCTACGAAGTTTATTGCCTGGTGGTCGCCATGTTTGGCGCCACCGCGAGATCCATGCAGGGGGCGGATAAAGGGGTGGACATTCACGGACTGTGGCGTCATTCGGTTGCCGTCGCCGTGTCGGCCTCGGTGATTGCGGAGAGAGCGGGGGAGTCCAAGGTGGTGGCGTTCACGGCCGGCTTGTTGCACGATATGGGCAAACTCGTGCTGGCTTCGGTCGAGCGCGAGCGCTACGCGGAATTGTTCGAGACGGCGAAAATGCAGGGGATTGTTTTTAATCGCGCTGAGCAGTCGGCCTTGGAAACCAACCATGCCGAATTAGGCGGCGAATTGATGCATCGCTGGAACTTGCCGCTCGAAATCGTCGCGGCGGTCCGTTATCATCACGATTTGGAATCTGCCCCATCTTACGGGCGCTTGACCGCTGTGGTGCAATTGGCGGACCTCGTCGCGCATCAAGTCTGCGGTGAAGACCTGGTCAACACGGACCTGATGACTTTCTCCAACGGCGCCATGGATAGGCTGCAATTTCGCCCGGACGACGTCGCCTTGCTGGTGAACAAGTCCCAGGAAGAAATGCAGCGGGTCAAAAGCATGTTGCAAATATAGGCGGCCATCAGAAGGCGCGCGGCTTCTCAGACGTTTCACCCTGGCAAATCTTCTCAGAAGCTCCATCGATTCCGATTCAGGGAATATCCGTCCCGGCGAGGGCGTCGGCCTGCGCGTGTTAATCCGCTGTGGTCGTGGCAAAAGGACGGCGGTTACGCCCTCAGACAACCAGCTCCGTTTCAACGGCCCGCTTCCTCGGCATTCCCCTCTGGACGACTCACGGGGCTTTGTCCAAAAACGGTCGTCGGGGAGACGGTTAGTTCGCAGTCAGGAAATTTCTTTCGCAAAGAAGCGGCCCACGTCTGCACAAAGTCCTTGTCTGGATGGGCGGCCCCGCCGGCCAGGCGTAAGACGCCATTGGGCAAAAAGCCCTCGATTTCCGCGTAGAGGGATGTTTTCCTGGCCGCTGGCCAAGTGCGCAAATGCGGTTTGACCAGAAGATGATGCGCGTGCGGTTTGAGGCCGCCTTCATTGCACAGCGACTCAAACTCATCAAAGGTCAGGGCGACGTCTTCGACGGGTGCGATGGAATTCTCCTGCACTCCATAGATGGCGGCATTCAACGGGGACACCGTGGCCCGCATCATCGGAAAGAAAATAACGTCATCAATATTTTCCTGGCCGGTGAAGATCATGGCCATCCGTTCGATGCCCGGGCCGATGCCGGTCGTTGGCGGCATGCCGTATTCGAGCGCCTCGATGAAATCAAAATCCAAAGTGTGAAATTTTCCGGCGTCGCGTTCTTCCGGGCGATAGGATTTTCGCCAGGTTTCCAGCAAATGCACCGGGTCGTTCTGTTCGGACCAATTGTCGCCGCATTCCATGCCGGCGATGAAAATCTCAAACCGCTCGACGAAGCGAGGGTCTTCCGCCATCGGCTTGGCCAGCGGAGAAATTTCAATCGGATGGCCAAAGACCAGGGTGGGCTGGATCAACTCTTTTTCGACGGTGACTTCAAAGGCCTTGACCAAGGCTTCGCCGATGCTCGGTTGCGGCTCCTGCACGCCCAAGGCAGTCAAGTGCGCATTGGCTTCTTCAACTGTCGCGCACGAGCGAAAATCAACGCCGGTCTTTTCCTTGACCGCGCCGGCCATGCTGATTCTCCGCCATGGATTGGCGAAATCAATGACATGCCCGCGCACGGTGAACTCGGTTCGACCAAAAGCAGTTGTCGCGACGAAGTGGAACATGTCCTCGATCAGGTTCATGTTGTATTCGTAATTCTCGTAAGCGGCCATCGTTTCGACCATCGAGAACTCGGGATGGTGGCTGCGGTCGATGCCTTCGTTGCGGAAGTAGCGGCCAATGGTATAGACCTTGTCGAAACCCGCCACGATCAGCCGTTTCAAATAAAGTTCGTGCGAGATGGCGAGATACATTTCGCAGCCGAGGGCATTGACGTGGGTCTTGAAAGGCTTGGCCGTGCCGCCGCCGTATTGCGGGGTGATGATCGGCGTCTGGAATTCCATGAAGCCGCGCTCGTTGAGAAAAGTGCGAATCGCCGCGACCATTTTGCTGACCGCGCCAAAACGCGCGAAGGACTCCGGTTCCAGAATGGCGTCCAGATACCGTTTGCGGAGGACTTGTTCCCGGTCTTTCAGGCCCGACCATTGATCGGGCAGGGGACGAATAGCCTTGGCCAGGAGACGCAAGTTTTCCACCAGCACCGAAATTTCTCCGCGCTCGGTGCGAATGACTTTGCCCGTCGCTTCAATGATGTCGCCGATGTCCAGAAAATTGGTTTCGGCGTACCCCAGCGTGGCGGTGGCGGCGTCGGTGGGATGGACAATGTTGCGACGGAGAAACAACTGCAACTTGCCGGTCTGGTCCTGCACATGGGCGAAGGCCAGCGCACCCTGTTTGCGCCAGGAGAGCAGCCGCCCGGCCACGGTCACGACCATGCCTTGGAGGCTCTCAAAGTCAGTTAGGATGGCCTTGGTATAGTGGGTTCGCTGGCTGCGCGAAGGGTAAGGGTTGAGGCCCAGGGCGCGTAGAGAGCCGACTTTGCCGGCGCGTCCGTTTCGGATTTCGATCAATGGATTTGTTGCCACAATTTTGTTTTTCGCCCGCGGGGCTTGAAAAAGTCGGGAATTTTATCCAAGACCGCGCTCTAAAATAAAGACAATTTTTTGGTTGCGTATCTCGGGGGATTTTTTTAAGGTTCCCTCATTCAGCCTATTCCCGAAGCTGAACGTTCGGTAAAAAAACCCTACTTGGGACCGTGCGCTATACATAATGGGTAAACAGTAAAGTAGTAATATGTCAGCAAAATTATTCGTCGGTAATCTTACCTTCACGGCGACGGAAAATGACTTGCAAGATTATTTCGCGCAAGCCGGAGTTGTTGTGTCGGTGAACATCATGCAGGATCGGATGACCGGTCGTTCTCGCGGGTTTGCCTTCATCGAGATGGCCTCCAAAGAGGACGCCGAGAAGGCCATTCAAATGTTCCATTCCAAAGACTTCCAAGGCCGGCCTTTGAC
>Ga0209483_1002058_pt1 | contig 14535 bp, 15 predicted proteins | sample NGEPerA_FD_184508 | JGI IMG/M metagenome (GOLD analysis project Ga0209483, IMG submission 184508) | Arctic peat soil microbial communities from the Barrow Environmental Observatory site, Barrow, Alaska, USA - NGEE PermafrostL2-A... | ecosystem: Environmental > Terrestrial > Soil > Wetlands >... | reverse complement strand
GTGCCGGTCGACGATCCGGTTGACCGCCATCGCGAAGGTGCGCGCCCCGACCATCGCGATCGTGACGAGCGCGAGCTGCCGCCAGTGCACGCGCCCGTTCACCCCTGCCATCGCGGTGAGCGCAGCGATGTAGGCGAACGGCAACGCGAAGACCGAATGCTCGAACCTGACCAGATCGAGGAACGCGCGAACGCGACCTCGATCCGACCGCCGATGTCGGCGCCGCGGGCCGGGCGATTGCGGGCGCGGGCCCACGGATTCTGGGCTTGGCCCGAAGTCCCCCCTTGGCCGCCGAATAGGTTGGCGAAGAGATCGCCCATGTCGAAGTCGCCACCGACCTCAACCCCGCCGCTGGTCGCGCGCGCGCGTCCGCCGAAGGTGCGCGCGAAGGCCTCGGCGTCGAACCCCTCGGGCATACCGTCCGGACGCACCGGCGCGTGTTTGAGGCGGTCGTACTCCTTGCGCTTCTGTTCGTCGCCGATCACCGCATAGGCTTCATTGATCTCCTTGAAGCGTTCGGTCTTCTTCTTGTCGTCGCCGGTGACGTCGGGATGCAGATCTTTGGCCAGCTTGCGGTAGGCCTTCTTGACCGTCGCCTCATCCGCTCCTTCGGCAACCCCCAAGGTCTTGTAGAGATCTTTCATCGTCGGGTGGTCATCCCATCATGACATGACCGCGACGCGCTGCTGCGGTTTGCGGCGGAAGGTGAGGGTTTCGGAGCCGGCCGGACGCTCAGCCAGGATCGTGTCGCCCGGATGGAGCTCGCCGGCCAAGACCTGCCTGGCCAGCGGATCCTGGAGGTAGCGGACCAGCGCCCGCTTGAGGGGGCGCGCCCCGTATTGCGGGTCGTACCCCTGGTCGGCCAGGAAGGTGCGGGCCTCGGGCGACAGCTCGAGGTCGAGATCGCGTTCGCGCAGCAGCTTGCGGAGCCGTCCCAGCTGGAGGTCGACGATGCTGTCGATCTCGTTCCGCCCCAGCGCGTGAAAGATGACGATGTCGTCGATCCGGTTGAGGAACTCCGGCCTGAAGGCGCGGCGCAGCTCGTCCATTACTTTGTCGCGCGCACCGAGGTCGGTCCAGTCCGCCAGGTGCTGGCTGCCCAGGTTGGAGGTCATGATCACCACCGTGTTTCGGAAGTCGATGGTGCGACCTTGACCGTCCGTGAGCCGCCCGTCGTCGAGCAGCTGAAGCAGGGTGTTGAAGACGTCCGGGTGGGCCTTCTCGATCTCGTCGAAGAGGATCACGGAGTAGGGGCGGCGGCGCACCGCCTCGGTGAGCTGACCGCCCTGGTCGTAGCCCACGTAGCCCGGAGGGGCGCCGATGAGGCGCGAGACCGCGTGCTTTTCCATGTACTCGGACATGTCGATGCGGACCAGGTGGGTCTCGTCGTCGAACAGGAACTCGGCCAGCGCGCGCGCCAGCTCGGTCTTGCCGACGCCGGTGGGCCCCAGAAAGATGAAGGAGCCGATCGGGCGGTTGGGATCCTGCAGCCCGGCGCGTGAGCGGCGGACCGCGTTGGCGACCGCCGCCACCGCTTCGTCTTGGCCGATGACGCGCGCGTGGAGGCGCTCTTCCAGATGCAGCAGGCGGGCCTGCTCGCCTTCCAGCATCTTGTCGACCGGGATGCCGGTCCACTTCGAGACCACGGCCGCCACGTCTTCTTCCGTGACCTCCTCGCGCAAGAACGACCCGTGCGTCTGGGCTTCCTTGAGCTCGAGCGATTTGGCGAACGTGGCCTTCTCCAGCTCGGGCGCGCGGCCGAAGCGCAGCTCGGCGGCGCGGTTGAGATCGCCGCGCCGCTGGGCCAGCTCGGCCTCGGTCTTGGTGGCCTCGGCGTCTTCTTTGAGCTTGCGCAGCGACTCGATCAGGCTCTTCTCGTGCTGCCAGACGCTCTTCATCTGATCGGCGCGCTCGCGCAACTCGGCGATCTCGGCCGCTACTGCGCCCAGGCGCTTGTGTGAGGCCTCATCCTTTTCCTTGCCCAGCGCCTGCTCTTCGATGGCCAGCGAGGTCAGCCGCCGCTCGATCTGATCGATGGGATCGGGCCGCGAGTCGATCTGCATCTTGAGGCGGCTGGCCGCTTCGTCGACCAGATCGATGGCCTTGTCCGGGAGCTGTCGGCCCGAGATGTAACGGTCCGAAAGCCGTGCCGCCGCGACCAGCGCGGCGTCGCGGATCCGGATACCGTGGTGAACCTCATAGCGCTCCTTGAGCCCGCGCAAGATCCCTACCGTGTCCTCGAGCGACGGCTCGCCCACGTAGACCGGCTGGAAGCGCCGCTCGAGCGCCTTGTCCTTCTCGATGTACTTCCGGTACTCGTCGAGCGTGGTGGCGCCGATGCAGCGCAGATCGCCGCGGGCCAGCGCCGGCTTGAGCATGTTGGCCGCGTCGACGGCCCCTTCTGCGCCGCCCGCGCCGACCAACGTGTGCAGCTCGTCGATGAATAGGATCACGCCCCCGGCGGCGGCCTCGATCTCTTTGAGGACGGCCTTGAGGCGATCCTCGAACTCACCGCGGTATTTGGTCCCGGCGATGAGCGCGCCCAGGTCGAGCGCCAAGATCCTCTTGTCCTTGAGCGACTCCGGCACGTCGCCGGTGGCGATGCGCAGGCCGATCCCCTCGACGATGGCGGTCTTGCCGACCCCCGGATCGCCGATCAGCACCGGGTTGTTCTTGGTGCGCCGCGAGAGCACCTGCATGGCGCGGCGGATCTCTTCATCGCGGCCGATCACCGGGTCGAGCTTGCCGCTGCGCGCCAGCTCGGTCAGATCGCGGGTGTACTTGGCCAGCGACTGATATTTTCCTTCCGCCTCCGGGTCGGTCACGCGCTGCGTGCCGCGCACCTCGGCCAGCGCCTTCAGGAAGTCGTTCTTGCGGACGCCGGCGTCCTTGAGGGCGCGGCTGGCGGCCCCGTGGTCCTTGCTGAGCAGGGCCAGCAGCATGTGCTCGCTGGAGACATACTCGTCCTTGAGCTCCTTGGATTGGCGGGTGGCGTCCTCCAGGAGATCCTGGAGGCGGCGGCCGACGTAGATGTCTGCGGACGAGCCGCGGACCTGCGGCTGGCCTTCCAGCGACTCGGCCGTGGATTGGTGAACCAGTGCCGGATCGACGCCCAACTTGCGCAGCAAGGCGCCGGTGACGCCTTCGGATTGGTCGAGCAACGCCGAGAGCAGGTGCTCCGGGGTCAGCTCTTGGTGGCCGCGGCTGGCGGCCAGCTCCTGGGCGGCCTGGACGGCCTCCCGAGCCTTGATGGTCAGTTTGTCGAGCCGCATGACCGACTACAGATAAGCACCCGTAGTTGGCCGACAAGCCCGTCGTTCAGCTGGGTCGCAACCGGTATCGCAGCCCGTCTCGCGGGTGGTGTCGGACGATCGACAAACGCCGCAAAAACGCCGCCCGGTCGGCTTTTTATTGTGTCAGATTCTCGCAGTGTCGTATCTGGTCCTGGCCCGGAAGTATCGCCCCCAGCGCTTCTCCGAGCTGGTCGGCCAGGAGCACGTGGCCCGCACGCTCACCAACGCCATCGCGCAGGGGCGGGTGCATCACGCCTTCCTTTTTACCGGGGCGCGCGGGGTCGGCAAGACCAGCGCGGCCCGCATCCTGGCCAAGGCGCTTTCTTGCGAGAAGGGGCCCACGGCCGAGCCCTGCGGCGTCTGCGACTTCTGCCAGGAGATCGTCGCTGGGCGCTCGGTCGACGTCATCGAGATCGACGCCGCCTCCAACACCAAGGTGGAGGAGACCAAGGCGGTGCTGGAAGGGGTGCGCTACCTGCCGGCCCGCGCGCGACGCAAGGTCTACATCATCGACGAGGTTCACATGCTGTCGGCGCATTCTTGGAATGCGCTGCTCAAGACGCTGGAGGAGCCGCCGCCGCACGTGGTCTTCGTCTTCGCGACCACCGAGGTGCATAAGATCCCGGCCACCATCTTGTCGCGCTGCCAGCGCTTCGACTTCAAGCTGATCCCGACCGCCCGGCTGGCCACCCATCTCGAAGGGGTGCTCGAGGCCGAGAAGATCGACGCCACGCCGGAGGCGGTGCGCTTGGTCGCGCGCCAAGCCGCCGGCTCGGTTCGCGACGGGCTGTCGCTGCTCGATCAGGCCATCGCCTACGTCGGCTCCGAGCAGCTCACCGCCGAGGTGACGGCCGATGTGCTGGGGGTCGCCGATCGGCGGCTCCTGGTGGACTTGGCTGGGGCCGCCATCGATCGCGATTCGGCGGCCGCGCTGCGGCTCATCGCCCGCGCGATCGACCGGGGCGTCGATTTGGGCGAGCTCGGGCGGGCCTTCTTGGGGTTCTTGCGGGATCTCGAAGTGATGGCGGCGGTGACCCGCGCCGGTGGGCGCGATCCGGGCGATCTGATCGACGGAACGCCGGAGGAGATCGACGAGGTGCGCGCGCTGGCGGCCCGCGCGACGCCGGGGCTCGTCACGGTGCTCTTCGATCGTTGGGCCCGGGCGGTGGACGAGGCTTCGCGCCTGCCGACCCCGCGCCTGCTTTTTGAGATGGCGGCCATCGATCTATGCGGTGCCGAGCCGATGGTGCCGCTCGGCGACCTGCTGCAGCGGCTCGACGAGCTGGAGGGCAAGCTGCGGGGCTCACCGCGGCCGGCCGGCGCTGCGGGACCGCCGTCCAGCACAGGGGCGCCGCCGAGCATGAAACCGCCTGCGCCTGCGGCCACTGCGCTGACCAAGGGTTGGGAGACGCCCGCCGGGTCGGCACCGACCGCCGGGAAGAAGGGCCCGGCGATGCCCAAGGTGGAAGCCAGCTCGGGCATCGCGGAGCCGGCGGAAGCGATCTCGATCGCGCCCGCGCCGGTCCCGGTTTCGCCGCCGTCTCCCGCGCCCGCGGTGGTCGCGGCGCCGGCTGTTTCAGTTCCGGCGCCGGCCACGGCGTCATCCGATGATCTCTGGCGCCTGGCGCTCGGGACGTTCGAGAAGAAGAGCATGTCGTTGGGTTCGCTGATGGCCCACGCCGACGTCCTGTCCGCAGGCGCGGGGGCCATCACGCTGGCCTTCGGGCAGAAGGTGGACGTCGGTCGCGCGGAGAAGGCGCACGCCGAGATAGAGGCGGTTGTCTCCGCCACGTTCGGCCGGCCGATGCGGGTGACCGTGCAGGCCGGTGGCCCCGGTGGAAACGGCCTAGCCATGCGCTCCGAGGTCGGTAAGGAGAACGATGCCGCGGCGGCCGACCGGAAGAGCCGCGAGCAGGAGGCCCGTCAGCACCCGGTGATCCGCAGCGCCCAGGACGTGTTCGGGGCCTCGCTCAAGGAGATCAAGACGTAGATGTCGATGCCCGACCTCAAAGGACTGCTGGAGACGGCGCAACGGATTCAGAACGAGGTGGCGCGCGTACGCGAAGAGCTGGGGCGCACCACCGTCGAGGCCGAGACCGGCGGCGGGCTCTGCCGCTGTACCGCGAACGGCCGAGGCGAGGTGCTCTCGCTGGTCATCGACGCCGCCATCCTGGGCGACAAGAAGATGGTGGAGGATCTGGTGGTGGGCGCGGTCAACCTCGCGCTCGGCCGGGCGCGCGAGTCCGCCGAAGCCGCCATGGCGCAGGTGACCGGCGGGCTGCCGCTGCCGCCCGGCCTGGGCGGGATCTGACGGCGAATGTACCCCTCGCCGATCGCGCGGCTGGTCCAGCAGCTCGGCAAGCTGCCGGGGATCGGGGAGAAGACCGCCGCGCGGTTGGCGTTCCACATCCTGCGCGCCTCGGCCGAGGACGCGGCCGCGCTGGCCGCCGCCATCGGGGAGGTGCGACAAAAGATCCGGTTCTGCTCGATCTGCTGCGACCTGACCGAGGGCGACCCCTGCGCCATCTGCCGGGACCAGCGGCGGGATAGCTCGATGGTCTGCGTGGTGGCCCAGCCCCAGGACGTGGTGGCGATTGATCGGGCCGGCGGCTACCGCGGCCGGTACCACGTGCTGCACGGGGTGCTCTCGCCGCTGGACGGCGTAGGGCCGGACGATCTGCGGGTGACCGAGCTGCTCCGGCGGTGCGCCGACGGGACGGTCACCGAGGCGATTCTGGCCACCAGCCCCAGCGTCGAGGGGGAGGCCACCGCGGTCTATCTGGCCAAGCTGCTCCGCCCCCTGGGCGTACGCGCCAGCCGGATCGCCACCGGCGTCCCCATGGGCGGCGAGCTGGAGTACGCCGACCAGGTGACCCTGGCCCGCGCTATTGACGGACGACGCGAAATGTAAAGGTCACCCGCCGTCGCCCAAGTCGGGTACAATGCTTGAAACCCCGATTCGCGAGTGATATTCGTGGGAACCCTAGGGAGCACGATGTCGACCTGCCGAGGATTACGATGAGTGGCCCCGATGTGATGTACCCCGAGGAGCAGCAGCAGATGTCACTCGTCTGCGCGCGGCTCACTCGGGATGCCAACGCCAAAGCCGTTTTATTGATTGGCCGCGACGGTCAGCCGATCGCCGACGCCGGCGATGTCGACGAGCTGGACGTCACGTCGCTGTCGTCGCTGACGGCTGGCAACGTGGCCGCCACCGGCGGCATTTCGAAGATCCTTCGCGAGAAGGACTTCTTCAGCCAGTTCCACGAGGGCGAGAAGACCCACATCCACATCACCCTGGTGGGGGGGCGCGCCATCCTGGTGGTCCTGTTCGACGAGCGGTCGTCCTTGGGGCTGGTGCGGCTGCGGGTCAAGAAGTCGTCCGACGAGATGGTCCGGCTGTTCGATTCGGTGGCGAAGAAGGCCGCCGCCAAGAGCGAGCCGTCGATCCTGACCGAGATCACCGACAGCGACATCGACAACCTGTTCAATGATTGACTTGGGACCCTGGGAGGGTTCCAAACCTCCCGCGATGAGCTCCGGCGGCGAAGCCGCCTTCGCTCACGCGTGGACTGACGCCCGTCTGCGGGTGTCGCCATGAGCTTCATCAACTACTCGTCCCGCGAGATCAACTGCAAGCTGGTCTATTACGGCCCCGGCCTGTGCGGGAAGACCACCAACCTGCACTACATCTATGCGAAGACCAGCCCCGATGCGAAAGGGAAGATGATTTCGCTCGCGACGGAGACCGAGCGGACGCTGTTCTTCGACTTCCTGCCGCTGTCGCTGGGCGAGATCCGCGGCTTCAAGACCCGCTTCCATCTTTACACGGTGCCGGGGCAGGTCTTCTACGATGCCAGCCGGAAGCTGATCTTGAAGGGGGTCGACGGCGTGGTGTTCGTGGCCGATTCGCAGATCGAGCGGATGGAAGCCAACATCGAATCGCTCGATAACCTGAGGCTGAACCTCACCGACCAGGGCTACGACCTCAACAAGCTCCCCTACGTCGTGCAGTACAACAAGCGCGACCTGCCCAACGCGGCGCCAATGGACCAGCTGCGCGAGGTGTTGAACCCGACCAAGGCGCCCGAGTTCGAGGCCTGCGCCACGAGCGGGGCGGGCGTCTTCGACACGCTCAAGGCCGTCGCCAAGTCGGTCCTGACCGAGCTGCGCCGCGGGCAATAGGCCGCCGGCTGGACCGCGGGCCGTTCCGGCCCCAGGGTTTGTCGCGCGCGCTCACGCGCGGCGCAGGCAGGCCGCGGCGACCAGGCCCGCGAGGGCGGCCTGACCGGCCAGCCAAACCGGCTCGAGCGCGTCGGGGACGAAGCGCAGATCGACGGTGTGCGCGATGGCGGCGAAGAGCAGGGCGCCCGCCACGCCAAAGCCGAAGCCCGCCAAAGCCGGGCGCAGCCGACGGAAGCCGTAGAGCAGCGACACCAAGCCGACGGGGAGCAGCGCGCTGTAGAGCAAGGTGGCGCTGAGTGGCCCACCCGACAGATCGGTGATGCCGACCGAGAGCATTCCGGCCGCCGCTTGGGCGTGCGTCCAGCTGGCTGGCGTCAGACCGGGTAAGAAAAACAGACCGGACGAGCCGGCCACCAAAGCGGCCGCGAATCCCAGGCCGAGCGGCGCCACGGCGAGGCCCCGGCGGCGCAGCAGCGCCAGTCCAAAAAGCGAGGCCGCGAAGCCGAGGCCCAGCTCGCCGGCGCCACGGCCGTCGCGCGCCTTGTGCAACGCCGCCGCCGCGTCGACGATCCCGGCGCCGTAGTGGTCGTCGATGCGTCCACCGGCTGCCGCGGAGCGACCCTGCGGCTTGCGGGCGGTTGCCAGCAGAATCTCTTCGACGGCCTCGGGCCGCCGAACGCCCGCGCCCACCAGCAAGGCCGCCACGCCCGCCACGTGCGGCGTCGCCATCGAGGTCCCCATGAACCACAGGTAGTCGCTGCGGCCGATGTCGCCGGGGACGATGGTGTGCTGTAGGACGCCGTCCGGCTGGCCGTCGCCGTTCTGATCGACGCGGACGTTGCCGCCGGGCGCGGCGATGTCGATGGCGGGGCCCCAGTTCGAATAGAAGGTGGTGCTCTCGTCGAACTGCGTAGCCGCCACCGCGATGACGCCGGGGTAGCGGGCGGGATAGCCGACGCGCCCGTTGCCGTCGTTGCCGGCCGCCGCCACGATCACCACCCCTTTGCCATGCGCGTACTTGACGGCGCTGGCGATGGCGCCGACCGCGAACGGCCCGCCCAGGCTCATGTTGATGACATTGGCGCCGTGGTCGGCCGCCCAGCGGATGGCCTGCGCGATGCCGGCGCTCGACCCCGAGCCGCGGGCCGACAGCACCTTGAGCGGCATGATGGCGGCGCCATAGGCCACGCCCGCCACGCCGAGGCGGTTGTTGGTCGATTCGGCGATGGTCCCCGCGACGTGGGTTCCGTGGCCGTGGTCGTCGTCGGCGTTGGTGTTGTTGGCGATGAAGTTATAGCCGGGGACGAACTTGGTGCCGGCCAGATCGCCCACCTTGGTGACGCCGGTGTCGATCACCGCCACCACCGCGCCGGCGCCGGTGCCGCGCTTCCAGGCTTCGGGCATCCCGATCTGACGCAGGTGCCACTGGTACTTGAAGCAGGCGTCGTTGGGGAAGTCGGCCGCGGTGCCTTTGCCGGCACCGCACTCGGCCTCCATCGAGCCCGCGGCGGCCGCGGCGAATTCTTCGCTCTGCTCATCGGGTGGCAGGCCGACCATCGAATCGTAATCGACGCTCTCGACGCCGGGATCACGCGCCAGCTTGCCCATCGCAGCGGCGGCCTGGTCGGGGTTGGCGAAGTCGATCCGGTAGAGGTGATCCTTCGCCGAGTAGTCGCCGACCGCGGTCCGCGGATAGCCCCGCGCCGCCATGGCCTCCTCGGAAAGATCGTCGCGGTAGTCGACGATCAGCGCGCTCGGGCGGAGGCCGGCTGCCTCGACCCCCTGAATCTCGTCGGCCGAGGTCGGCGCCGGCCTGTCGGCCAGCCGCGGGGGGTGGGCCCCGTGCCAGTAGAGCGCCGCGCCCGCCAGGGTCGCCGCGAACCCGCCCCAAGGAATCCAGGCAGACATCGACATCGACTTGCGCATCGCCCGATTATACGGCTCCTCCCCGCGGCGCGCCGGTTCCCCGAGGCGATTTAGATCGGGGCGTGATACATTGGGCGCACTTTTCCGCATACCCCGCGCCGCCGCTCTTGCGAAAACCTGCCGTCACGATGCGTCCGCTCGCCTTTCTCCTCGGTCTCGCGCTCCTGGCTGTCACCGGCCCGGCCCGCGCCGAAGCCGACGATTCGGCCGCCACCGACAAGATCGTGAAGCTGAACAAACGGGCAGTCGACGAGTACGAGAACCTGAACTTCGACGAGGCGCGCAAGATCCTCAACAATGCCCTCGGCGCCTGCGCGCAGAGCGGGCTCGACAACCAGCCGGTCGCCGCCCGGACCCACGTCCACCTGGGGGTGGTCCTCTTCGCCGGCTTCAAACAGAAGGACCAGGCGGTCAAAGAGTTCCGCAAGGCGCTCGATATCCAGGCCGACATCAAGCTCGACAAGGCGTTGGCCAACCCCGAGATTCAGGCGGTCTTCGACGAGGCAGCCGGAGGCCAGAAGGGCGACGCAAACGCCGCCGTCGCCCCACCGGCGGCCGCCGCCGACGCGGTGACGCACGAGCCGGTGACCCGCGCCGAGCAGGGGAAGGCGATTCCCATCAACGTGACCATCGATTCGTCCGTGAGCGCCAAGAAGGTCGTGCTGTCATTCAGTGCCGACGGGTCGGAGGATTTCGGCGAGCGCGAGATGAAAGAGGAATCCCCCGGCAACTGGAGCGGCGAGATTCCCGCCTCGGCCACCGAGGGGGCCAAGGTTCGCTACTACATCGAGGTGAGCGGCGCCGACGATCAGACCTTGGCCACCAAGGGTACGGCGGACGCGCCGCTGGTGGTGGCGCTGCGGGCCCCGGCCGGCGCGGTGGCGCCCATGCGGCGGAACACGGTCGAGGCGCCGAAGAAGGCCGAAGAGACAGAAGCGGGCCCGCCGAGCTGGTACTTCGGCCTGGGGCTCGGCTCCGGTTTCGGTTGGACGACCGGGACCGGCGAGATCAACAGCCTCGACCATGTTTCACCGCCCGGGTTCGCCGCGGCCAAGCTCGGCCAGCTGGTACCCGAGGTCGGCTACTTCGTGATGCCCCAGCTCCTGGTGTCGTTTCAGTTTCGCTATCAGCTGGTCCAGGGCGCCACGGCCTTCTACGCCACCGACGGTAGCTGCGGACCCAGCACCGTCTGCTCGCCCGCCAGCTACGCGCTGGCCGGCTTCGGTCGCGCGAGCTGGCTCTTCGACCTAGGCAGCCTGCACCCCTTCGCTGGGGGCACGGTGGGCGTCGGAACCATTCGCCATCTGGCGACTTTCCCGTCCGAGCCCCACTGCGGAAGCAACCACACCAGCACCTGCATCGACACCGTCGCCTCGGGGCCGATCTTCTTGGGGGGCACCGGCGGCCTGCTCTACAACCTATCCCCCTTCTTCGCACTGATGGCCGAGACCAACGTGGTGGCCGGCTTCACGAAGTTCACCTTCAACTTCGATTTCAACGTCGGCGTCGCCGTGGAATATTGATGGGAACCCTGGGAGGGTTCCAGACCCTCTCGCGATGGCCTCCGACGAGCAAAGCTCGTCTACGCCCGCGCGATCACGGCCACCCGAGGCGATAGTCGCGCTTAGGTTTTTTCGGGGGTCCAGAGCGGCTCGGGCTCGCCGTAGAGGCGCGCCGTGTGGCGACCCATCACGAAGAGCGCGTCGGAGAGGCGGTTGATGTAGGGAACGACCGCGGCCCCGATCGGCTCGGCGTCGCCCAGGCGGACGATGAGGCGCTCGGCCCGACGGCAGACCGTGCGCGCCAGGTGTAGGTACGCCGCAACCGTCCCGCCGCCCGGCAACACGAAGCTGCGCAGCTCCGGGAGCGATTCGTTCCAGGCGTCGATCTCTCTCTCGAGCGCGGCAGTGTGGCGGGCTTCGATGACCGGCTGGGTGGGGCGGTGATCGGCGGCCAGGGTCGCCAGATCGCTGCCCAGGTTGAAGAGCTCGTTCTGGACGCGCAACAAGATCGCCGCCAGCTCGGCGGCGCCGGGCGGCGCGTCTTCGGCACCGAGCGCGGTGCGGGCCAAGCCTAGGCACGCCGACAGCTCGTCGATGGTGCCGTAGGCCTCGATGCGCAGCGAGTCCTTGCGCACCTTTTGCCCGCCCACGAGACGGGTGTCGCCGCCGTCGCCGGCCTTGGTGTAGATCCGATTCAGCCTGACCATGACCGCCTCATACCAGCAAGCCGGCGACTTCTTCAAACCGGTCCCGCGCGCGATCCTGTTCGACGCCGGGTTCACGTTGACCTTTCACGACGGCGCGCGTATCGCCGCCTACGCGGCGCTGGCCGGCCTGCGGGCCGAAGGCGGCGCCTTGGAGCGGGCCGAGGGGGCACTGCGGGCGGAGCTGCGCGAGACCGATGGCGTTACGCTGCAGACCCACGCCGACGGGGGCCACCGCTGGCACCAGCACATGTACCGTCGCCTGCTGGCGCTGGCCGAAACCCCGGGCGACCCTGCGCTGCTCGATCAGGCCGCGGCCGTCATCCTGCGTGAGCACCGCGCCAGCAACGCCTGGCGCCGGATCGGCTCGGGTGTCCGCGCATCCCTGGTCCGCCTGCGCGACGCCGGCTTCGAGCTGGCCGTCGTCTCCAACAGCGAAGGCACCATCGAACAGATGCTGATCGAGGTCGGGTTGCGCGAGTTCCTCGACGCGGTGGTCGACTCGGCGGTGGTCGGCATCACCAAGCCCGACCCGCGCATCTTCCAGATCGCTCTCGACCGCCTCGGCGTATCACCCGCCGACGCGATCATGGTGGGCGACTCGCCCTCCGCCGACATCGCCGGCGCCCACGCGGCCGGCCTCCGCGCCGCGCTCCTCGATCCCCACAATCTCTACGCTTGGTGCCGCGCCCCGCATTTCGTCGACGTCCCCGAATTCACGGAGGCGCTGCTCGCCGCACGCGGGGGGGACTCAGCCCCCGCAGGCGGCGAACGAGGCCCGGCCTAGGCCAGGGCGTCTTTGGCGGCCTTCACCGGGCGGGCCTTCAAGACCTTACGGGCCGGCTTGGCCTTGATCGTGATCGGCTCCTTGGTGAAGGGGTTGATCCCCTTGCGCTCCTTGGTGGCCGGCTTCTTGATGACGACGAACTTGGCGAAGCCTGGGAGGACGAAGATTCCATTCTTCTTGAGCTCTTTGTGACCGACGGTGGCCAGGGACTCGAGCAGGCCCGCGACGTCTTTGCGCGCCAGCTTCTCCTTGTGGGCTTCCGTGATGGTCTGGATGATCTGGGACTTCGTCAGCACCTTCGCCATGTCGGTCTCCTTTTCGCGTGTGCGGGATAGCCGCAACCACCCGCAAATTCGGTCCCAGACTCTAAAGACAAAGATCCGTGGACGGAACAAAAAACAGCAAAAAACCCGCAAAAAATCAGGGGAAGAGTGTTTTTCTTGCGCCGCGCGGGCGATTCACGCTACGGAAGAACGCGGCGAGACCTTTGGATCTCGCACCTATGCGCATGGGCACCTACCGTGGGGTGTCCCTCGTCTCGCGGGCCTACCCGATTTCGGTGCGCGCCATCGTCGGCACCCTCGACGAATATCCGGCACCGAGATAGTTTCGTCGCCCGAATTACGGGGAAGGGTTTCCCGATGGTATCCGATGAAAACCACATCTAGCTTTCGACTACTTTCTAGAGGTCGTCTTTACGCCTGGCGCATCAAGTCGGCGGAGTCGTAAGACGTGACGAAGCGCGAGGATGTCCGAACGTGGCTCCGGAGCCATGGGCACAAAAATATTGTCACGATGATCGATGCGGTCGAACGGAAGTGGGCGAGACAAGGCAAGCGGACGCGCCGGAACTGGTGGAGTGTTCTCGAAGGCAAGAAAGACGGCAGCCCGCGACAAGTCGCCGGGATTTTTTTCCCGGTCCTTGGCGCGCAGCTGCGCCAGAGTGACGAGGTTTCGGCAGGTAGGCTTCAGCGCAGAAAGATCGCGGCCGATACGCCGGTTCGGAAGACCAGTGGAAAAGATCGAATGGTGGCGGACAAGCTGGCCAAGGGCGTAAGAATGCTTTCGGACACTTCGCGCCCAAAACCATTTGTCAAGTGGGCGGGTGGAAAACGTCAACTACTAACAGAAATTCGCCACCTCATTCCCCTCAATTACAGGACGTACCACGAGCCGTTCCTTGGTGGAGGGGCCGTGTTTTTTGAGCTCTCTCCGGTAAGCGCCTTTCTCTCGGACTCGAACGAGCGACTCGTGCGCTGTTACATTGGCATTCAGAAATACGTCGAAGAAGTTATCTCGCTCCTCAAGGAGTATTCAAAGAAGAGGAGCCGACAGTTTTTCTTGAAAATGCGCAAATGGGACATCGATCACGCCTCGGATGCAGAAGTTGCAGCGTGGTTCATTTTTCTGAACAAGACCGGCTTCAACGGCTTGTATAGAGTGAATAGCAAGAATCTCTTCAACGTTCCCTACGGGGACAACAAGAATGCTCAGATCTGCGATGAGGAGAATCTCAAGGCGTGTTCCGCGGCCCTCGAGCAGGCAAGAATCGGGTGCGAGGACTATTCGGCCGTACTGAATCGCGCCGAGCCTGGGGACCTGGTGTACTTCGATCCACCATACATGCCGCTGTCGGCGACCTCCTACTTTACTTCGTACACCGCAAAGGGATTCACCAGGGAAGATCAGATAAAACTTCGAGACGTTGCGCTCGATCTCAAGCGGAGAGGAGTTCATGTTCTCTTATCCAATTCCTCGTCTGCGGCGGAGTTCTACCCAACACGGGAATTCTCGCGGACGCGGGTCATGGCTGCGCGCCCGGTAAACAGCAATGCTGCGGGACGCGGGAAAATCGAGGAGTTACTGATTACGCCGAGGTGAGATCGATCGCAGATGCCCGGTAGAGCGACAGCAGTTAAAAATGGCGATGAGTTCGTGCAGGCGGTGACAAAGCTGGCTGGTTCGCTGGGGCTTCAGGTCCGCACACAGGTGCAGGTCACCGCATCGGCGCGGCTGAGAGTCACGTCCACCATCGAGACGCAACCCTACTACTATACGGATGAGCAGGTCAATCTTTCGGTACGGCTGAGCCGTGTTTTCTGATTGCGGGGAGAGCCAACGGCAGCGTCATGAGGACC
>Ga0209483_1002056_pt1 | contig 14543 bp, 8 predicted proteins | sample NGEPerA_FD_184508 | JGI IMG/M metagenome (GOLD analysis project Ga0209483, IMG submission 184508) | Arctic peat soil microbial communities from the Barrow Environmental Observatory site, Barrow, Alaska, USA - NGEE PermafrostL2-A... | ecosystem: Environmental > Terrestrial > Soil > Wetlands > Peat... | reverse complement strand
ACACCAACAACTCGACCCATGGCTGCATGACTACAACTTCCACAGACCTCATGCTAGCCTCAACCTCAACACGCCAGCTTCCAGAGCCGGTATGAATCGGAACAACCTATTGAGCCTCCACACCTAGATCGCTTAATGGGACTGGTCTATGGCCAGCTTCACCTGCTCGCTCAGCAATACATGCGCCAGGAACGTCCCGACCATACTCTGCGTGCGACCGCCCTCGTGCATGAGGCGTATTTGCGTCTTGTCTCGGTAGATGTCGGGTGGAAGGACAGGGCGCATTTTCTCGCGGTAGCTGCTATAACGATGCGGAGAATTCTTATCGACCACGCCCGGAGTGTGCAGCGGGTCAAGCGGGGAAGTGGGGAGCAAAAGCTTTCCTACAATGCGATTGAAAATGAAGCCGGAATACTCCTCCGAGCGGACCCCGTGCAAGTGCTTTACCTGGATGCTGCGCTCAATCGCCTTCTACAGCAGGATTCGCGCAAAGCTAAGCTCATGGAGATGATTTACTTCGGCGGATTGAACTGCGATGAGGCAGCCGTTGTTCTGGAAGTGTCTGTTGCCACCGTCAACCGTGATCTTAAGCTCGCGAAAGCATGGCTTAAGCACGAGTTGAGAAGCGCCGATCAAATTCCAGTCGAAGATCGGTCATAGGTCATTTCGCCATGAAGACCATTCTTTCCACGTCGGACTGGGAGCATTTGCAGGAGATATTCGACGTTACCGCGGAACTCGCGCCGGCGGAGCGCGAAGCCTATCTGGATAGTTTGAGTGCGTTGACTTCGGAGTTGCGCGCGCGCGTGGAAGCGCTGTTGAGCACGTTGGATTCAGAGACCAGAATTGAAGGCATGGTAGGCGCTGCGGCAGCAGGCGCGCTGGAATCTTCGCTGCCCGTCATTGGAGGCCATCTCGGGCCTTACCAAATCACGGGTATCATGGGTCGTGGTGGCATGGGCATTGTCTACAAGGCCCTTCGTGCCGACGACGCCTACAACAAAGAAGTCGCCATCAAGATGGCCTTGTCCGGCACGTTGACTTCGGATTTACGTCAGCGTTTCCTGCACGAACGCCAAATCCTCGCCAATCTCGACCACCCCAACATCGCCCGCCTTATGGATGGCGGAACAACGCCAGAGGGAATCCCTTATGTCGTTATGGAGTTTGTTGCCGGTAAGCCTATCGATGTCTGGTGCGATGAGGCGGCCCTGGGCAAACGCGAGCGGGTCAAACTCATCGTGGAGGTCTCGCGCGCAGTCGAGTATGCACATCGGCATCTGGTGGTCCACCGCGATTTGAAGCCGGACAACATTTACATCACTTCAGAAGGCATTCCGAAACTGCTCGACTTCGGCATCGCGAAGGCGCTCGATCCCGCGGCCGCCGGGCTCAATCCTGCTTTGACCATCGACACTGATCGCCTGATGACACCGGGTTACGCCAGTCCCGAACAGATTCGCGGAGAAGCGATCACCACCGGGACTGATGTGTATCAACTCGGTGTTCTGCTCTATGTACTCCTGACGGGGAAAAAGCCATTCGAGATTACCACCCAGAGCATGACGCAGATGGAGAAGATGATCTGCGAGACGCTACCGCCCAAGCCAAACCTGGACGATGATCTCGACCGCATCATTCTCCAGGCGCTAGAAAAGGAGCCGTCGCGCCGCTATGCTTCCGCGGGCGATCTGGCGGACGATCTGGAGCGCTATCTTCAGGGATTTCCGGTCGCTGCTCGCGCCTCATCGTTCGGCTATCACGCTCGCAAGTTCGTTCTGCGCCACAAACTGGCAGCAAGTTCGACGGTGCTGGTCTTCCTTTTGCTGCTGGGTTTCAGTATCGCGATGGTAGTGCAGGCGCGGCGGCTCGAACGCGAGCGCAACTCGGCGCAAAAAGTCTCGGAGTTCCTGGGGACGATTTTTATCGCTGAAGATAAAACCGCCAATCTGACCGGCGGCAAGACGCTTACCGCACGCGAACTGCTGGATCGCGGTGCTGTGAACATCGATCGCGAACGGAACCTGGACCCGGTAGTGAAGGACAGACTGCTACAGACTCTGGGCCATGCCTATCTCAGTCAGGGTATTTACGGCCGCGCGCGCGATCTCTATACGCAATCGCTCCATATCCGCCGCAGCCTTTATGGAGAGCGCTCGCATGAGGTGGCCGAGACGATGGCGACGATGGTCGATCTGGACTTTTTCGTCGAGGACTACGCGCAGGCAAAGGCAGACAGCAACGAGTGGCTTGCAGTCTTGAATTCTCTTCCCAATCGTAAACCTGCGGAAGCGTTGCAGGCGGTGCGCACGCTGGCACAAGTGCAGGGTGTGAACAATGATCTGAAGGGCTCGCTGGCGACGGCATGGCGGGCCGTCGATGTTGCGGAGAAGCTCTACGGCAAAGAAAGTTACGAGGCTTACGACCAATACAATCCGCTGGGCAATGCTCTCGGTTCCGTTGGAGATTATGCCGAGGAAGAAAAAATCTATCGCAAGGAGCTGGTGTACCTGGATCATGGTCGGTGGCAGGAAAATCCCAACGTGGTGCTCATGATGGAGTGCATGAGCAAGCTCGGATGGGTATTGGCGCGTGAGGGGCGCTATGCGGAGGCCGAGAAAATGCAGCGTGATGTGGTGATGATGCGCATCAAGATTCTTGGCCATCCTCACGATTCCACTGCGGCGGTGGAGAGCACATACGGATTCATTTTGGGCAAACTTGGCAAGATGCAGGAGGCTGAGACGGTCGGTAAGCAGGCCATGGTAGATCGTGCCGCGCATGTTGGCACAAAGGCTTTTCACTATGGCACCGATGAAGGCTTGTTGGCACAGACCTACGCGGAAGAAGGGAAGTACAGTCTGGCTGAGCCGTTGATCGAAGACCAGATAGCCCTCTGCAAAATGCACTATGGGTTCGAAAGCCTCGCTCTGGCGCGCTCGCTCAACGATCTCGGTAGGATGCAGACCGCAGCCGGGCAGTTAGACGCGGCTTCCGCAACGTTGCAGACCGCGCTCGCGATGGAGCAGAAGCTCAACGGCGATGCTTCGCCCTACGCGGCTGTGGACCACACCGCTATCGGCAATCTGCTGATGGCGGAGAACAAGTTGCCCGAGGCGGAAGTCAGCTTGCGGCGTGTGGTGGCGATTGCCGAGACGCCTATAGGACAGGCGGCGCGGCCGGTCGAGGCAGAGTCGCTGGAATCGTTGGGCGCTGCGCTGCTGCGGGAAGGGCGCAAACACGAAGCCGAACCGCTGCTTGCGAAGGGAGCCGGCCTGTGGCGGGAGATGCTCCCGGCGGGTACCCCGCAGGTTCGGCAGGCAGAGTCGCTGCTCGCTCAGTCGCAGCGCTGATATCTGTTCTTCCAGCCATCCGCAGAATATTTTTCCAGATCAAAATCCAGCCCTGCGATATCTACAAATTATTTTTCGAGATCGTGATAGAGCACGGCAACTTCCGGCGCTTAACACATACAAGAGCCCAATTCGCTCTCTTGAGGACAATGCCATGTCTGCCCAGATTAGCCAAAGCAGTATCGCTCTACGTTTTCTCTCAGCCTTTGTTTCGAGGATCTCCCGCTGTCCGCGCACCTGGATAGTGTGCCTTCCGGTTGTCGCGGTTCTTCTGGCCTGCCTTGCTCCCGCCCAAGCGGCTACCGACGCCGTGACCAACCTGAGCGACGACTATACGGCGACTGGCTCGCTGACTCACGAAGTTTCCTATGCTGCCGCTGGACACACCATCCAGTTCCAGCCCGGGCTGAGTGCGATGACCACGCTTTCCGCCGCTGGTCAGCCACAGTATTTTCTTTAGCAATCGCTCCACAAAATCAGAAAAAAAGGAGGGCCGATCCGTGCCCATATATAACGTAGTACCTACGAAGGACCAGTGGAAGAAAGACCTGGGCCTTTCCATCGTCTTTGGGAATCTCAAAAGCCCCTTCCCCGCGATGGAACGGCTCGGCAAGCTGATTGCGGACTACCACGAGGTCCCCGGCCGGACCTACACGAAAAAGCTCGGACAGTTGCATCTGGTCTACCTGATGTACCGCGATTGTCAATTTATCGTGAAGAACAACCAAAAAGGCTCTGATTATGCCAACAAGAAGATGGGTGGGCAATTGAACACGTCACAGTTCAACGCCGTCTTCGCTCTCGAAACATACCTGGAGCGCAATCTCACGGCCTTTTTGGGTTGCGAAAGGTGGGAATTCAACTCTCAGTTGATGACAACTTTTGGACGCGGCGTCACAGACGGCAGCCAGAAGGATGACAAGAAACTATTGGACGTGGAAATGATCGACTGGTATCAGTCGGATGTCGCGCGCCAGATGTACAAATTGTCCTTTCGGGCCGGCCTTGCACTTAAGTGGGATTACCAAGGCGAGGGCAAAGGGAGGCTGCGTGTCTACGATACGGCGGCCCGTGGAGACGCGTGGGAATACGGAGGCTCGCTATACGTCATGGATCAGCGTGGAAGAATTTACGTCAATGGCATTGAGGTAACAAACTTAAAGCACTCTTCGTTCATGGCGGGCCAGGCGGTCCAGTGTGCTGGCACCATCCGTTTCGAACGCGGCCAGCTCGCCTGGCTTAGCGGCAAGAGCGGACACTACCAGCCCACTGTGACCCAAATCGTGAACATGCTGGAAAAGCTTCGCAGCTACCAGGTAAACCTGAACAGGGTGATCGTCTACCGCGAGAACAAACGCCAGGATTTCCCCAACTCTCCAAACCTGGATTTTGAACCCTGCGGTGCACTTGCCCTGCTGGCTCGGCGAGCCTGGCCGACAGGAGTCGAACCGCAGAGCATGCACGTCTTATAACAGCCAAAAGATACAGTCCGTGTGCTGGCGCCTGCCAGCCACGGATCACATCCTCTATTCCCTGCCTTCCAACCGGTCCAGCCTCTCCTTCACACTTAAGGAAAAGCAAACTTTAAGTTCAATGAATGAGCGAAAGCAATTCAAAACCTTCACAAGGAGCTCTTCGTATGCGTCTGTCTCTTCTCGCAACCGCCGCCGCCCTATTGTCCGCCAGCCTTATCGCTCATGCTGAAACTGTTACCGTTGACTACAGCGGTTTGACTGGCGATCAAGGCGGTAGCATCAGTGGAAATTTCCAATATGACAACTCCAGTACGCCTTTAGCGGGGCTTTACGCTATTACCTCTCTCAACCTGACCGAGATTAACGGAATCAGCCTTGGTGGTCCATATCCCTATCCTCAGGTGCCACTCACCATCTATATTACGCCGGGGTTTGTCAGCAGTGTTCCGGAGACAAACGGCTCCATCTTGATTGGTACGCTCGACATGGCATATAACAGCGATTTCGGCCCCATAGTCTTCGATCTCACCTTCAATCAAGATGGCAGTGCGAGTGGCGCATTGGCCCTTCCCTCCTATGGTCTATCGGAGTCGTTTTCCGCGTCACAGGTCACATATTCGACAGTGCCGTCAACTACCGTCACCCCAGAGCCCTCCAGCTTTCTTCTGTTGGGCACAGCACTGCTCGGCCTGACGAGTAAGGTACGCCAGCGGCGCGCCTAGCTTCCCCTGAACCAGAAAAAGCCCCGGCTTTGGCCGAGGCTTTTGTTTGTCCCACCAACCCGAGACGCGACGATGCTCAGCGGAGTCAGACCGAAATGCATGGTATCTCTTGTCCGTGACAAGCGAAATATCGCGGTGAAGTTCGAGCTTTGTCGGACTGAACCTGGCCACGGTCTTCTGAATATTCAATACCATCTTTAGTGGAAACAACCCGGGGCGTCAGGCATAACACAACCGATTTCATCTTTGCATTTCCCTCGCCGAGGCCGATCACTCCCCGGCATCATCTACAACTGCTTAAAGTCCTCCGAAGGCAGGGGCGACTGAATAGATAGCCTTGGAATGAGTGTGCGCCTAGACTCACGAGGAACTTCTGCTGGTCGATGGTTTCCACGCCTTCCGCAATCACGGAGAGGCCCATGCGTGGCCCAGAGAGATGATAGTTTGAGCAATGGCAGCGCTGGCGACCATCGACAGCGATGAGCAAAATCGACCTTCAAATTGGAGGTAATCCGGCTCCGCTGGTTTGGGCGAGCAGCGCCGTGCAGAATCCGCTATATGGCGAGAACGCCATAATCGTGAGTAACTCGTCACCCGGAGGCGAGGTGGATCTCTGCTATTGAGTCTGTTTCTTAAATAGTTGCGGCTTGCTGGCAGGTCTTCAAGAGTCGAGTTATAGTCAGTAATCCGCTAGTGTAGTCGAATTTGTAGCTGTCAAAACCTCACCGATGTAGGCGGATCCTCACAAAACCACAAGTTCTATTGATTCCAAAGGCGTTGTTAAATCCATGCTTTCAATGATTTAGCCAAAATACTGCGATCTGTTTCGGGAGCAGGGGGTCGGAGGTTCGAATCCTCTCGCCCCGACCATTTCAAATCAATAAGAATCAAGCAGATGCGGCGATTTCGCCTAGACCATCTGCTTTTTTTGCGCTCTGGCTGTAGTCGATTTTGTGGCGGTCAAAGCGGAAGATGTCAGCGGCTGGATCGGCGGCTCCCCAGAGCGGCGTGAGCGGATGGCAATCGCCGCCGCCTTAAGCGAGCGGGCGAAGCCCGTTGCGGCAGATCATCGCAGGAGGGAGTTGCGAAGCGCGACGCCCAGTTTTGGCCCTTATGGCTATGGGGATTCGCCGCGGCGGCGAGCGTTGTGGTGTTTGTCGCTGTTTCCCTGCTTCACCACAGGCAACCTGCGACCCCGGTTGTCGCCAAACTCCAGCAGGTGCCTCCGATCAAGCCGCGCCCAGCGGGCGAGGATACTATCCTGCTGGAAGCGCGCCGTCTTCGCGGCGGCGGCGCAGACAACACAACTTCCATGACCTGCACACTGCATCCGGGCATGGAAACGCCGATACAGATCGTCGTGCCGGAAGCGTCAGCGTCAGCGTCAGAGGTCTACTCGATCAATCTGCAACAGGCCTCACCAGGACACACGTCAGCGCCCCTCCATGTGAACCGGTTGGGCGTCAAGCGAACAAACTCGCTGCCGTACACATCCTTTTCGCTTCCGGCCGGATCCCTGCCGGCCGGTCCGTATACCGGCGACGTTCATTCGACAGAGGCGTCCTACCGCTTACATTTTTGGCCGCCTATGCGGATAATTGACGTGTCGCCCTTTTTTCATCCATTCATCCGTGGAGTTTTCTGGGTCAGGGTTATGCGTACGAGTTGAGCAGCATTCGACTGGATCAATTCCCTGCTCACGCGTCTGTTGTGAGTACAGCGGATTGAGCGCTCCTGTGATTTGGGAAAACGGGTTACCGGCACAGTAAAGGTCGTCGGAGCGGCATTGAAACCGGCAAATGGCGGAAAAACGAAGATCACAGCGTCATCGCTCGCGTCATCGTATCCCGCTCATCAACCACGACCGCACCGGCCACCCCTCTCGATCGGGCTTCGCCCGGTCTGTTTTCATCGCCACTGTGCCAGTAGACGTGTGATGCCCGTGACCTGTATCGATCATGCCAGAGTGCTCGTCTGGACATCCTCGTAAGCCCATCGAATCTTGAGTTGCTTTCACGACTACTCTAGCGTACGCATGCAAACAGCATGCGGCCATAGCTGTTCTGAAACGGAGGTACCCTGTCCTCGTCGGTGCCGAGCCGGATCACGTCTGCGAAGCTGGTGTTGGAACGCAGCCATTGTTCGATTCGATCGGCATCCCAGCCTTCATAAACCTTACCCTCGAAAAACTTATCGCCGCTTTCTCCCATATCGAAGAACAGGACTTGTCCGGTGATCGCATCCAACAGTTGCAGCATCTCCTCCGCCGTCACATTGCATCGATTCATGATGTAGTGATGCAGCAAGCTGAAGCAGGACACTACGTCGAACTTGGTTCCACTCCCTCGCAGCTCCCTAAGAAAAGTCAGACAGTCGCGGCAGGCCACCTGGCCTTCCGTGTTCCCGTAGACACACTGGCCAACCTGGACTGCAGCTGGATCGCGATCAACACCTGTGGCACGGAATCCTGCCTTTGCCATCTCAGCGACGAACCATCCATAACTACAGCCGACGTCAAGGTAGCTGGACGCCAAAGACGATGGCCCCCTGGCTCCGAGAAAAGCAATCATCTTCGCGAGCCTGTCCGTGCAGTGCCGCACGACTGGCCATGAGCGCACCTCTGGCAGATCCACAGGTTGATACAACTGACGTTTACCCATCTGCCAAAAAACATCTAGAAGCAAGTCCTGGACGGGCGTCGTCTGGGGGGGGCCAAAAACCTCGCAGGTGACGTGCGACTGACCATTCATGAAGGCAATTGCTAGCCGATGATGACCGTCGATGACCTGGTACAAGTTGGAGTAAGCGACGGGGCGAACAGAGATTGCATGGACCGGCTCGCTCCGACCGTGCCGAGTTCGCGGCGGGGATGAAAGGCCTTTGCATTGCGCAACGTACCCCCGCGCGCTCGCCAGGAGATCCTCTTCTGTCACCGCACCGTGGTAATGCGCGAACGACTCGATGTTCAGGAGTCCATTTTGGCAATAGCTCGTCTGACGAAAGACATCGGGCTCCCACAGCCTGTCCCCGATTCTGTCGTATTCCAGTAGCAGAGCCGTATGCGGCCAGCTGTCGATCCGGTGAGATGCGCGCAGAAGATCACCGGTCATACGTGCCATCGCGCGCGCTGAAGCATAGTTGTCTCCGCCCAGCAGGATCGAGTCCAATGAAATTGACTTTGTTCTGCGCTTTCGTGCGAGACTGCGATAAGTAGCCCGTGGAACGCGCTTAATCGGCTCTGGGAGCCTGTTCCATACGCCGGAGCGAAATAGCTTGGCCCAGTAGCTTCCTTCTTGGATGTTCAAAGCGTAACGACCCCCCTTAATTAGCGACAATTTGCTAAGTATAGCAGATTAGCGCCTATTTAAGGCATTACCCATACCTAGTGTAGTGCGTCATGCAGATGGGCAGTTATGGAACTCCGCCTTTGCACGCAACCCCGCGCAAAACGGTCCAACTCGCTCTTCTGCTCGTCCGTCCACACAATCTCGGCAGCACTCGCATCGTCTGTGTGTCATCCATCCTAAAGGACACAGCACAATGTTATATGTTGCTACTTGTGACGCACTACACTAGCTGCGCTGGGGTCATGGGACGGAGATTCCTTTGCCGGCGTCGGGCTGGCCGCTGTAATTCTTGGCGCGGTCGAAGAATGCTTCCATGTTGGCGACAGACCGCGGAGCGGGTAGGCCGGCGGAAATTTTCGTGTCGGGCGCGTTGACGATCTGGTCGACGGAGAAAGAGCCGAGGTGGCGATAGCTTTCGAACTGGCTCTCCGTGAAGAACTGGTTCGATGTGGCCTCGTGCGGGAATGTGGGATGGGTGACGGCGTACTGGCGAATGTCGGCGGGCTCCTGCCCGTTCATACCGGCCTTGATGTAGATCAGCTCGCCGGACGCAGTAGACGGTCCGTCGACGCACTCGTAGTGGATGTCCGCGATGCCGCAGCGAAGGTTGGTGGCCTGCGTTCCCTTCTCCATTTCGAGCTTGTTGCCGCGGAAGGTAATGGGTATACCGAGATCGATCTCGATCTTGCGGATGGCGTTGCCTAGGTCTTCGAACTCGCAGTCGGGGTCGGCGCCGGCGTCGATAATGATGATGCGATTCGAGCGGCGGAGGACCATTTCGTAGACGCCGAGGTCTTCGAAGTGGCCGCCGTCGGTGAGTTCGATGTAGGGCGTGGTGTCGTTGGTGCCGCCGAACATTTCGTCGATCAACGGCCGCAGGGCAAGGCGCGGAGACTTCTGCGCCATGAGATCGCGCATCGGCGAGCAGAACTTTTTCGCCCACTTCATCTTCCAATCCTTGCGGTTGTATTTGGGGTTGGGAAGCCACCAGCCAAGGCGCGCATTGAAGAGCGTCATGATGAGCGTCACCAGTGGCGACGAGTGGTAACCCATGTTGGGATTGATGGCGGCGCCGCTGATCGCCATCGCAGTGGCGAGGGAGAGTCCGCGCGGGCCACCGTAGCATCGGGTGGGAACGTATCCAAGGCGCCAGCCGCCGCAGTGCAGCGGGCTGATGGTGAAGCCTTCGGCTTTGCGCTGTGCCCAGGCGAGATCGCGGGTGCCGACGAGGTTGACCGTGGTCTGGATGAGGTGCAACGGTACGCCCGGCTCGCACGGAACCTCATCTTCCCAGACCATGTCGCGGTCGTCGAAACCGGTGAACTTGTCGGGATCGCGGCGCGTGTTCGACGAGCCGAGGAAGGCGCGCATCAACCGCATGCGGTACATGCCGTGCAGCGAGAAGATGTTGATGTTGATGGCGGCGTTCGCGAGCAGGGCGACGATGCCGGTCCCGATGAAGACGCAGATGTGCGCCTTCAGGCTGCGGTCTCCGGCAGTGAGGCCGGCGAGGCGCCAGGCCTGAAGCTGCGCGTGGACGACTATGGCGAGATAGACTTCGAACTTCGCGAGCAGCAGGGCAAGTGCCAGCAGCGCCAGGCAACAGACGGCCGGGAGTACGAGCCCAAAGCGGTTGAGGAAGGAGCTGATGAAGCTGGTGTCGGCCTTCTTGGTGGTCGAGCCGCTCTGGCCGCTGGATGTGCTGAAGCCGCCCAGCGCGCCGAGCGCCCCGGTGAGGAACCCGGCGCCGGAGAACTTGCCTATCGCCAGCTTCGTCACCAGGAATTGTGGCGCGTAGATGACGATGCCCATTGCTACGACCCAGAAGATGAGCGTGTACATCATCATGCCGCCGGCGCGCGCCCACCACTCGCGGTCGATGTCGCTTTCGTAGTCGCTGAGGAAGGCGGAGAAGAGCGACGAGGCGCCCATCAGCAAACTCCAGATGATGGGAAAGCCGAAGAGTATGAAGTAGTCGGCGTCGACGCCGGGGAGGAGGTTGAGGACCTCGGGGCGTGGGTCGTTGACGACTGCCGCAGGGGTTGCGGTGGTGGATGCTACGGGGCTGGGCGCGTGTGGCGCAGAGTGTCGACCCGAAGCTGTTCGCGTGGGTGTAATCGGGAACCAGCTGGGCGCCTTGAGGCCGATGCCGTAGAGCGCGACGGAAAGCAGCGCTCCGGTCGCGGCGGCGGCGAGGATGCCCGTTACATAGCGACGCTGCCGCGAATACTGCACATTCGGCTTCGCCGTGAACTTCGTGCGAACGATAGGGATGGTGGCAAAGCTGATCCAGCCAGCGACGGCAAGCCATGCCATGAGGAACGCGGGATGGTTCCACAGCCACGGCTTTTGCAGCCATAGCGCCAGCAGTAGGACGCTGCTGGCTGCGAGAGGCATAACGAAGAGGCCGAAGACCGCCTTCGGCTCCAGCTTCGACGCGAAGAGTTTCTCGGCCTGACGGGATGGCATGCGCAGCCCGGCCATCGTTCCCGCAAACATGAAGAGAAGGGTCGCGAGGCCGAACGCGATGTGAAATCCGTCGAATCGAACGGCGATCGCGCCGAGTTGAAAAATGCCGAAATGCAGGACCTGCACGAAGGCGATGAGGCAGAGCAGCAGCGGCAGGATCATGATCCAGTTGATGAAGAGGTTGCGGAAGATGATGGCTACCAGCGTCCATGTGTCGAGGGTGAGGCCGAGCTTCGGCGCGAGAAAGCTGGTGTAGTCGCGGAGATGGCGGATGGCGCGGGGCGCGGGGTCTCCGGTGGTGTGCGGGGCGCTTCCGGCGAGCGAGTGGAGCACTTCGCGAAAGGCGTCGGCGCCAGCCCTTTTCTGCGCTTGCGATGCGACTCCCTGTTCTCCGGCGTCCGCTCCCGGCGCCTGGTCGGTGAGGCGCTTGGTCCATGCCATGAGCCAACTGCCAATGTAGCCGCCGCCCGAGACCGTGGACAGGTAATCGAGTTCGCAGAGCATGTGGTGCGGCGCGGCGGTGCCCTTGCCTTCGCCCTTGAAGCCGAATCGCGACATGCTCTGCAGCGCGCCGAGACAGAAGCTGGCGCTGCGGATACCGCCTCCGGAAAAACACAGCGCGGAGGTCTGCATCGCGTGTAGCAGTTTGAGCAGGTTGGCATCGGACTCCTCGCAACGTGCCTCGTCGGCATTGCTGTACACCACCGTATTGTCGGCGTTCATGCCCTTGCTCTGGGTAAGGAGCTTGTAGGCACAGGTCGACCTGGCGAGTTCCGCGCTAAGCCACTCCTGCTCTTCGCCGAGAGAAATTCTGAAGGTGGAACGAATCTGCGCCGCGAGATCGTCGGCCCGGCGCGCCTGAATTTCCTCGAAGAAAACCTGGAATGGAAGGGCGTGAGGGAAGGCGGTGCGGTTCCTGTCGACATCGGCATCGGTGCATTTTCGGGGCAGCGGCGCGCGCTGCTTTGGAGTGGTACGCGTTGCTTTGGGAGTCATACTCTTGCCTCGTTTTGGACAGCCTAGAATGTTTTCATAAATTCAATAAGCGCGTGCTTGTCGGCGTCCGGAAGGTCCGCACCGAAGGTGTGGCCGCGGTCTTCGACGAAGTCCGGGCACTTGCTGATGGCGAGCAGGTCGGCGTCAATTTGCTTGATACGCGCGGCCGTTTGAGCGGCGTCTTGATTGTGTAAAAGAATCGACTGCATGCGGAGAAGCAGCGCCAATTTCTTGGGCGCCAGGCGATCGAACTTGATCTCGAAATCGGCACTGGCGATGAGATCGATGGGCGTGCCCGCGGGGATGGGACCAATACGCAACGTGCCGTCTTTGGCAAGCCAGCGGAGTTCCCAGGGCAGCGTAGCGGATAAAATTTCAAGGTAGCTTTCGGCTGTAGTGCGACGGATTATGCCATGCGGAGTGCGGGTTTCAAGCCACAGGAGTTTGTGCATTGCGTCGTCGTAAGCGCGCAGGCGGCCGGCGGTGGAGGGATCGGCGGTGAAGTCTCCGAGGGCGTTGTTGTGCAGGAGCGGCGCGCGCGCCCAGAGACCGAGGAGCGACGGCACGCGGTAGTAGCCGGGGCCGCCTGAAGGAAGCGTGATGTTGCGGAATGAGCCGTCGAAGGGATTCTGGACTTCTATGTTTCCGGCGGATGGAAGGGACTTATAGGTGTCTGAAGAAAAGTCGGACCAGACGTGGCTGCGGATCGCATTGGTAGCGAGGGCGCGGGCCGCGTTCGTCTGAACTACGTTAACGGGGATGCGGTTTTCGGTGGAGAGGAAATTGTCTTGCAGGAAATCGGGGCGCGAGACGAGTGCGAGCATTTGCGCTTTGAATTCCGGCGAGCCGCGCTTCGCATCAGGCTGTTTGCTGGAGTGGCACTGCGCGCAATGCGCGGCGAAAACATCGCTACCGCGCAGCAACTCGTCCCTGCTGGCTGTGAGTTGCGCTGCGCCATCGGCGGCGTTGGCAAGCGCGGGCGGTTTCATCAGCGTGAGGAAGCGGGCGACGTTGTCGAGCTTCGTCGCGGTGGCCTGCCAGTAGATCGAGCCCTGCTGTGCGCGGGCGACGCTGAACGGTCGCTGCGAGCGGGCACCAACGAGGGCATCGTGGTCGCGCAGCCACTCTTCGGAGTACTCGCCGATGCTGACGTAGACGCGGCTGAGCGCGCCGATGAGGCCGACGGAGTCTGCGCCGTCTTTCAAGATATGAGGGACTGCCATGCGTTGCTGTTCGCCGGGGAAATGCATGTTGCCGTTGCCCATGCCTTCTTCGTGCGCGACGGAAAGCCGCGCGGGGAGCGAGAAAATAGCGTTGATGTTGCTGGGATTGTTGAGGTGATCGGTGGCGAGAAAAGATGTGTCGATGGTGCCGGGTGCCCAGGATTGCAGCACCTGCATCGCGAAGTTATCTGGCCCAACACCCGCGCCGAAGACACGGCTGGCGCGGAGATATTGGTTGCCGATCGTCGAGGCAAGTTCGCTCCACTGCGGGTTTTCGACGTCCTTCGGCGTGCGCTCCGGGTTGAACGCTACGTGGCAGAAGCCGCAAGTCATGCCGACGACGTAGGGGCGTGTGAGGTTGCGGTCTTTGTAGTAGGCCGGGTCGCGATAATACTTTTCTGCGCTCCAGCGGGCGGCGGCGGTCGCGTCGAACTTAGGATTCCGGTAGAGGCGCAGACCGATGATGCCTGTCGGGCGACCGTAGACGCGCGGGTCGACGCCGGCTTCCTGCGGCCCTTCGTCGATCCAGAGACCATACTCATCGGGCTTCGATGCGGACGTAAAGCCTGGTTGGTTGATCATTCCGCCGTCGTGGAAACGCGTGGCGCGTTGGCGTGAATCGATAGCGCGAAGCAGGTCGCCAATGCCCGCGCCGTCGCGGGCCATCGTGTCCCAGAACGTTTGGTCGCCGGCGGTCCAGAGGATCCAGGTATTGCGTCCCTTGCGCTCGGCGTCGGAGAGCGGCATGGCTCCGTCCATTTCGTCGAAGACGTGCGATGCGGTCTCGGGAAAGTCGCTGACGGAACGGCCTGCGAGCCTGGCCGCATCGGGAACGATGGCGTTCTCGCGGTGTCGATGCACAGCCCAGCCGGTCGCGAGGACCATGATGATCGCGAGGTATAGGACGATCTTTTTCACCGGCCCATCCTTCCTGGTGAGTTAGAACGTCTTGATGAAT
>Ga0209483_1002053_pt1 | contig 14551 bp, 14 predicted proteins | sample NGEPerA_FD_184508 | JGI IMG/M metagenome (GOLD analysis project Ga0209483, IMG submission 184508) | Arctic peat soil microbial communities from the Barrow Environmental Observatory site, Barrow, Alaska, USA - NGEE PermafrostL2-A... | ecosystem: Environmental > Terrestrial > Soil > Wetlands >... | reverse complement strand
GGCCATGGCCAAGGTTGACGAAGACGGCAGGGAACGCCGCCGGGGCTTTGCCAGAAATGAGCCATTTCGGCGCAGAATTTTATGAATATTGCGCAACCCTGGGCTGGCGGCCTTAGCGCTTCCTGAACTGCCGGTCTCACGAAGCTGTTTTAAGCAAGCTTCTTGCGATGCCATGCAACGCGCTTTAGGGTACGTCGATCCCAACAGGACGAGTCGTGGATTGCGAATTCACGACGTTTGCAAGGAGATGATGATGCCGTTTCTGTCCGCTGCGCTCGACCGTGTGAAGCCGTCCGCGACCATGGCGGTCACGGATAAAGCACGCGAGCTCAAAGCGGCCGGCCGCAACGTCATCGGCCTTGGCGCCGGAGAGCCGGATTTCGACACGCCGGCCAACATCAAGCTGGCGGCGATCCACGCCATCGAGGCCGGCAAGACCAAGTACACCGCGGTGGAAGGCATTCCCGAACTGAAGCAGGCGATAGCAGCCAAGTTTCAGCGCGAGAACGGCCTCACCTACAAGCCGAACCAGATCATCGTCGGGACCGGCGGCAAGCAGGTGCTCTACAACGCCCTGATGGCCACCATCAATCCGGGCGACGAGGTCATCATTCCCGCGCCCTATTGGGTGAGCTATCCGGAGATGGTGGCGCTGGCCGGCGGCGAGCCGGTGCCGGTGGTGTGCACGGCGGCGCAAGGCTTCAAGCTGCAGCCGGACGCGCTGGAAAAGGCGATCACGCCGAAGACAAAATGGATCATCCTGTGCTCGCCGTCGAACCCGACCGGCGCGGCCTACACGCGCGCCGAGTTGAAGGCGCTCACCGACGTGCTGGTGAAACATCCCGACGTCTGGGTGATGACCGACGACATGTACGAGCATCTGGTCTACGACGACTTCGTGTTCACGACGCCGGCGCAGGTCGAGCCGAAACTGTACGGCCGCACGCTGACGGTGAACGGCGTCTCCAAGGCCTATTGCATGACCGGCTGGCGCATCGGCTATGCCGGCGGCCCCGCCGAGCTGATCAAGGCGATGGCGACGATCCAGTCGCAGTCGACCTCGAACCCGTCGTCGATCTCGCAATGGGCGTCGGTCGAGGCGCTCAACGGGCCGCAGGATTTCATTCCGGTGAACAACAAGATGTTCAAGGAGCGCCGCGATCTCGTGGTGTCGATGCTGAACCAGGCCAGCGGCATCGATTGTCCGCGGCCGCAGGGCGCGTTCTATGTCTATCCGTCCTGCGCCGGCACCATCGGCAAGACCTCGCCGTCGGGCAAGGCGATCGGCAATGACGAGGATTTCGTCACCGAGCTATTGGAAACCGAAGGCGTCGCGGTGGTGCAGGGTTCGGCGTTCGGGCTCGGCCCGGCGTTCCGGATTTCCTATGCGGCCAAGACCTCCGATCTCGAGGAAGCCTGCAAGCGCATCCAGCGATTTTGTGGCAATTTGAGATAGTCAAATCACTTCGCCGGTAAAACCTTTGATGTTTTGACGGCGGTTTTTTGGAAGCGCCTTGTTTTGGACACGGCGCTTCCTTCCTGTGCCTCCGCAAGTTCAATTCGTCACGCGGAGATCAGATACATGCGACTCTCGACACTCAGTATTGCCACCGTTGCGCTGCTGGCATCGTTCGCCAGCGCCAACGCGATGCCGCCGGTTCGCGCCGGTATCCTGCAATGCCAGGGCGGCCAGAATGTCGGCTTCGTCGTCGGCTCGGTCACCAGTCTCAACTGTGTGTTCGAGGGCGAAGGCCGCCGTCCCGAAGCCTATGTCGCCACCGTGCACCGGTTCGGCGTCGATCTCGGTTTCACCGAGCAGACCCAGTTCGAATGGGCGGTGAATGCGCCGACCGGCAGGCTTTCGCGCGGCGAACTCGCCGGCAATTACGGCGGCGTCGGCGCCAATGCGTCGGTCGGGGTCGGTTTCGGCGGCAATTTTCTGGTCGGCGGTCCGCAAAATGCCTACGCGCTGCAACCGATCAGCGTGCAAGGCCAGACCGGGTTGAACGTCGCGGCCGGAATCGCCGGCATCGATCTGGTGCCGGTCCGGTTCGCCCATGGCGGTCCGCATCATCATTGGCGTCATCATCACCACCACCGCGGCTGAAGCGCCGCCGGGATGGACGGAAAGGCCCGCGCGAGCGGGCCTTTTTTTTGTGGCCGGATTGGAGCCGGAGCACGGCAAATCTGGCACCGCCGCCGATGTTGTGGCATAGAGAGAAAGGCGCCATGGGGTATGGCGCACACCCGATCCCTGCTCGCATCATATTCATCAGCCGGAGATTTTTCATGCGCCGCTCCCTCATCCTTGCCAGTGTCGCCCTTAATATGCTGGTTGCGTTCGTCGCCGGCGCCAGCGCGCAGCCGGCGCAGCGCGTGCGGGTCGGCATCCTCGAATGCCGCGGCGGCGCCAGCATCGGCTTCATCGTCGGATCGGTCACCAATCTCGGTTGTGTGTTGCACGTCGACGGCATGGCCGAGGACCGCTACATCGCGACCATTCGCAAAGTCGGCGTCGATCTCGGCATCACCCAGGAATCGGCGCTGGCCTGGGGCGTGTACGCGCCGGTGGCACGGCTCGGGCCGGGGGATCTTTCGGGCGATTACGCCGGCGCCCAGGGCAGCGCGTCGGTCGGCGTCGGCGTCGGCGGCAACGTGCTGGTCGGCGGCTCCAACAATTCGATCGCGCTGCAGCCGCTCAGCGTGCAGGGCCAGGTCGGCATCAACGTCGCGGCCGGGCTGGAAAGCCTGGAACTTCGTCCGGGAAGGTAATGGCAGCCCTGAATTTGTAGAAATCGAGCTTGACGAACGGATCGCGCTTCCCATAAAAAGAATGATCGTTCTTTTTATGGAGTGACGATGTGCGCAGCCGTGAAGCCAGCCGCACCGCCGAATTCATGGCGGTGTTTCGTGCCTCGGAACACGCCAAAGCATCAACCTCGCGCGCATTTGCCGATCCCCCGGCAGCCTTGCTGCCGGGGGATCTTCGGCTGGCCGCAAAACTTTTCGGTTCGCGGCCGACGGCGGCGCTGTTGAATTCCTATATCGACCGCCGCTGGCCCGGCGCTCGCAGCTCGGGCATCGCGCGCACCAAATTGATCGACGACTGGATCGGCGACGCCGCCGGCGCGATCGATCAGGTGGTGTTGCTCGGCGCCGGGTTCGACACCCGCGCCTGGCGTTTGCAGACGTTGGCCTCGGCGCACGTGTTTGAGGTGGACCATCCCGACACCGCCGCGGTGAAGCAGCAGCGGCTGCGATCCGCCGATGCCGATCTGGCCAAGGTGACATTCGTCAACGTCGATTTCGAAATCGACGATTACGACGAATTGCTGCGCGCCGCCGGTTTCGATGCCAACCGCCCCGCGATCGTGGTGTGGGAGGGCGTCAGCCAGTATCTCACCGGGGAGGCGGTGTGCGGCGTGATGCGCTGGGCCGGCCGTCTGGCGCCGGGAAGCCGGTTCATCTTCACCTATGTCCATGAAGGCGTGCTGAACGGCACCGTCGCCTTTGTCGGCGCCGAGAAAGCCATCGCCAAGGTGAATGGATCGGGCGAGCCCTGGCGATTTGGCCTTTTGCCGGAGGAACTGCCGGCGTTCCTGCGCGAGCGCGGCCTCAATCTGCTGAGCGATCTCGGCGCCGACGATTATCGCGCGCAAGTGATGGGCGCGGAAAGCCTTCAGATGCAGGGCTACAGCTTCTATCACACCGTGCTTGCGGAAGTGCCTTGTGCCTAGGATCACCGCGGCACGGGCCCGCGCCCAGCGAGAACGCATTCTGGATGCCGCGCTGACCTGCTTTGCGCGGGAAGGATTTCACGCCGCCACGATGCAGGACATTGTCGCGGCATCCGGTCTCAGTCCCGGCGCCATCTACGGATATTTCAAAGGCAAGACCGAGGTGGTGACGGCGATCGCCTCGGAGCGGCACGCCATGGAACGGCGCCGCATCGAACACGCGCTCGCTGCTGACGACCTCGATACCAGCCTGGCTCGCCTGGTCGAAGGCTTCGTGCTCGGCTTGCGGGATTTGCAGGAAAGGAAATGGCGCCGGCTCGCCGTGCAACTTTGGGCGGAGAGCCTGTCCAATCCTCGGCTGAAGCGGGAAGCCCTGGGCGGCGTGACGCAGGCGATCGAACTGCTTTCGCCTGTCATCGACAAGGCCCAGCGCGAAGGGCGGTGGCCCGCGCATCTCGATCCCTCATCCGCGGCCCGTGTCCTGATTGCCATTCTTCAGGGCGTCTCGCTGCAACTGGCGTGGGACGATAATATCGATATCGCGCGTTTTGCGTCCACTCTTCGGATCATGATCGACCCGCCGGCGGCTTGATCGCGGCGGCCTTATCCTTCCCGAAGGGAACCTTGAGGGAGGGGCAAGAAAACCGCGCCGCATCGCGACATTTTTCCGGCTTGCCAAATCGTCGGCGTGGGGGGAGCATCCACCCTGCCGACCCAATCAAGGGCCGAGCTCCAGATGAGGAGGCGGCGATGGGACAAGACGTCAGAAGTCCCCGCGGTCCACGGTGCATCGCACTGGTGGGCCCTTTCCAAAGCGGTAAAACCACACTTCTCGAAGCGATATTGGCGCGCACCAGCGCAATCCCCCGCGCCGGCAGCGTCGATGCCGGAACGTCCGTCGGCGACGCCAGCCCCGAGGCCCGCCGTCACAAGATGGGCACCGGCCTCACCGCCGCCACCACGACTTTCATGGGCGACAGCTATACCTTCATCGATTGCCCCGGCTCGGTCGAATTCGCGCACGACATGCGCGCCGCGCTGCCGGCGGTCGACGCCGCGGTGGTGGTCTGCGAGGCCGACGAGAAGAAGCTGCCGCAGCTTCAGATCATCCTGCGCGAGATCGAGGATCTCGGCATTCCGCGCTTTCTGTTTCTCAACAAGATCGACCGCGCCAGCAAGCGCGTCCGCGAGACACTCGCGACCTTGCAGCCGGCATCCCGGATTCCGCTGGTGCTGCGCCAGATCCCGATCTGGAACGGCGACCTGATCGCCGGTTTCGTCGATCTGGCGCTGGAACGCGCCTTCGTCTATCGCGAACACAAGGCCTCCGAAGTCATCGCGCTGGAAGGCGGCGATCTCGACCGCGAGAAGGAAGCCCGCTTCTCGATGCTGGAGAAGCTCGCCGATCACGACGACGCGCTGATGGAGCAATTGCTCGAAGACATTGCGCCGCCGCGGGACGCGGTCTTCGACGACCTCGCGCGCGAATTGCGCGAAGGGTTGATCTGCCCGGTGCTGCTCGGTTCGGCCTTGCGCGAAAACGGCGTGCTGCGCCTGATGAAGGCGCTGCGGCATGAATCGCCTGGTGTGGCCGAGACCGCCAAACGTCTCGGCGCGTCCTCGCCCAAGGATGCGCTGGCCTATGTATTCAAGACCGTGCATTTGCAGCACGGCGGCAAGCTGTCGCTGACGCGCGTGCTGGCGGGCCGCCTCGACGACGGCGCGACCCTGCAATCCTCCACCGGCGAGAGCGGCCGGTTGTCCGGCATCACCAATGCCAATTGCGCGCATGACGCCAAACGGGCGTCCGCCGAGGCCGGCGACACGGTGGCGCTCGGCAAGCTCGACGCGGTCAAGACCGGCGACACCTTGTCGAGCGGCAAGACCGCGCCGAAAGCCCTTGTCGGCATCGCGCCGTCGCCTCCGGTGCTGGCGATGGCGCTTGCGGCCAACGACCGCAAGGACGACGTCAAGCTCGGGCAGGCCTTGCTGCGGCTGAACGAGGAAGATCCGTCGCTGACCATGGTGCAGAATGCGCTGACCCACGACATCGTGCTGTGGGGGCAGGGCGAGATGCATCTGCGGGTCGCGCTGGAGCGGCTCAGCGATCGCTTCGGCGTCAACGTCAAATCGCATCCGCCGGCGATCGGCTATCAGGAGACGATCCGCAAATCGGCCACCCAGCGCGGCCGGCACAAGAAGCAATCCGGCGGCCACGGCCAGTTCGGCGACGTGGTGCTGGAGGTCAAGCCGCTGCCGCGCGGCTCGGGCTTCGAGTTTCACGAAAAAGTCGTTGGCGGCGCGGTGCCGCGAAATTACATCGGCGCGGTCGAAGAGGGCGTGGTCGACGGGCTGGCGCACGGACCGCTCGGTTTTCCCGTCATCGACGTTGAGGTGACGCTGACCGACGGCTCCTATCACACCGTCGACTCCTCGGATCTTGCCTTCCGCACCGCGGCGCGGATCGGCGTCTCCGAAGCGCTGCCGCAGTGCCAGCCGGTGCTGCTGGAGCCGATCCATGTGGTGGAGATCGTGTGCCCGAACGACGCCACCGCCAAGATCAACGCCATCCTGTCGGGACGGCGCGGCCAGATCCTCGGCTTCGACACCCGCGAGGGCTGGCCGGGCTGGGACCGCGTCCGCGCCATGATGCCAGAGGCCGAAATCGGCGAATTGATCGTGGAGCTGCGCTCGGCCACCGCCGGCGCCGGCAGTTTCACGCGGCAGTTCGACCGCATGGCCGAAGTAACCGGCCGAGCCGCCGACCAGATCATCGCCGCGCACCGCGTCGCGGCGTGATCGTCTCCGTCATTCCGGGCTTGCGTCAGGTGGCGCATCCCGGAATGACGAGGCCGGACAGCTGCCGCCTGTCTTCCCGATCCAACCGCTTTCATCGACAATAAGAAAGTGTACGCGAGATGGCGGCCGCGAGAGGGTCATGGACGTCAGCGATCTATCCCTCAAAATGAAGCGGCTTGCTGTTTGGCTGGATGCAAACAGCCGGCCGGGCAGTCTCGTTCGCAGGCAATTTCAGGGCCCGCCGTTCGGCGGCTGCTATGTCACCATCGATCCCGAGCGACAGGGACCCGTCGCATCGGTCAATATGAACCGCGTCTACCTCTGCGGAACCGAAGCGGGAATGCAGCCCGACAGCGTGGCGCGGCTGATCGATCTGTTTGCGGCCGATGGGGGTGAAGCGATTCTTCGTCTGGCTCAGCCCCGGCCCCGACATGGATGTCGTGCGTGGCTGGCTCGAGCGAGACGGGCTCTCCCGCATCCGGCGCACTGGTTACCCGACCTTGTGCCGCATCGGACGCACGCCGCTCCAGTTCAAGACCGATCTTGAAATCCGGCAGGTGAGCGCGGGCGACATCGAAGCGGCCCGCGGCCGGCTCGGCGAGACGCTGTGGCCGGAATATGCCAACTCGGCCGGCAAGGACGGCTTCTTCCATTGCATGGCGTATGACGGCACGCGCCCGGTGGCGATCGCGGCGCCGTGCGTCTTCGAGGATCTCGGCTACCTGATGGCGGCGGCCACCGCCGAAAGCGATCGCAATCGCGGCGCGCAGCAGGCGCTGATCGCCAGACGAGTCGAGCAGGCCGAGCAGCTCGGCTGTGCAATGCCGGTGTCCGAAGCCTTGTATTTCCTGGAGCACTCGCTTCGCAACCTGCAGTGGGCGGACTTTCGGGAAGCCTATGAAAAGGAAGTCTACGAATGGAATGCCGATGCTTAGTTCGCGCCGCAATCTGACGCTCGCCTGCGCACTTTCCGCGCTCGCGGGCTACGTCGATGGGGTCGGCTTTTTGCATCTCGGCGGCCTGTTCGTTTCCTTCATGAGCGGCAATTCGACGAGGCTCGGGGTCAGCCTCGCGGAAGGACAATGGCCGAAGGCGCTGGAAGCGCTCGGCCTGATCGCACTGTTTGTGATCGGCGCCGCCGCGGGCACCCTGATCGTGTATCGCCGCGGGCTGAGCCGGCAGCCCTGGGTGCTCCTGGTGGAAGCGCTGCTATTGGCCATATCCGCGCTGTGCTACGGCTTCGACCTGCCGAACGCCGCCATCGCGGCGATGGTGCTGGCGATGGGGCTGGAGAACGCGGTGTTTCTGGCCGACGGCGACGCCGGGATCGGTCTTACCTACATCACCGGCGCGCTGGTCAAGGTCGGGCAACTCGCCGCGGCCGCCATCGTTGGCGGTCCACGCTGGGCATGGCTGCCGAACCTGTTGTTGTGGGCCGCGCTGGTGGTTGGGTCGGTCGGCGGCGCGCTGGTCTCCGCTGGCTCAATCTTTCCGCGATCTGGTTTGCAGCCGGTGTCGCGCTGGCGCTCGCCGGCTTCTGCGCCAGGACGGCGGCGCGTCAGGATTGACAGCGCCCGCCGCTTGCCCGATGTCAGGGCATGACGAGCAGGGCTCCCGCCGCATGTTTGATCGGATGGCCGGCGGCGCATTCGCGCTCGCCGCTGATCCATCGTTACTGGCTGCGCATGCTTGGCATCGAGGGTGGCTACGACATCGAGGCGGTGCCGCCCGAAGGCTTTGCCGAATTCGTGCAGCATCTCTCGGGCCACGGCTTTGTCGGCGCCAACGTCACCCGTCCGCACAAGGAGCGCGCGCTGGCGCTGAGCCGGCCGGATGCGCGCGCGCGCGCCGTCGGCGCCGCAAATACCCTGTGGTATCAGGCCGGCGAACTGCGCTCGACCAACACCGACATGGAAGGTTTCATCAACAACCTCGACGCCTGCGCGCCGGGATGGGACGGCACGAGCGACGCGCTGGTGCTGGGAGCAGGGGGGGCATCGCGCGCGGTGGTGTTCGGACTGCTGGAACGCGGCATCCCGTGCGTGCATCTGGTCAATCGGAGCCTCGAACGCGCGCGCGCATTGGCCGGGCAGTTCGGCACCCGTGTGCATCCAATTGGCTGGGACGCCGTCGGCGATGTTTTGCCGCGCGCGGGATTGCTGGTGAACACCACCTCGCTCGGCATGCACGGCCAGCCCGCGCTCGAACTCGAAATCGGCCTGCTGCGGTCGCAGGCGGTGGTCGCCGACCTCGTCTATGTGCCGCTGCATACGCCGTTGCTCACGGCGGCGCGGGCGCGGGGATTAAAGACCGCCGACGGGCTCGGCATGCTGCTGCATCAGGCGGTGCGCGGGTTCGAATTGTGGTTCGGGCAGCGTCCGCAGGTCACCCCTGAGCTTCGCGCGCTGGTCGAGGCCGATCTCACAAAGGTCTGAGAGCGGGGAATAGCGGAGGAATTCCGGGGTCCTGCTAAGGTCATATCAGCCGGAGACCCCCTTCATGTCCGTTCGCCGTTCAACGCTGTTTCGTCCGCTGCTTGCGATCGCGGTCATGGCCGCCACGACCTATTGCGCGACCGCGCAGAAGCCGCCCACGCCGACGCGGGTGCGCGGCACCATCGAGGCCGTCGACGGCGACATGCTCGCGGTCAAATCGCGCAGCGGCGAGGATTTCAAGGTGCATATGGCGAGCGACATGAAGCTCGTCGGAATCGTCAAGATCGCGCTGTCGGACATCAAGGTCGGCTCCTTCGTCGGCGCCACCACCGTACCGGGACCGGACGGCAGCAACAATGCGATCGAGGTGCATGTGTTTCCGGAAGACATGCGCGGCACCGGAGAGGGATCGCGGCCGTTCGACTTGCGCCCGAACTCGACCATGACCAACGCCACCGTGGCCGAGAGCGTCGCCGGCAATGACGGCCATACGCTGCTGGTCAAATACAAGGGCGGCGAGAAGAAGGTCGTGGTCTCGCCGGATACCCCGGTTGTGACCTATGTCCCGACCGACAAGTCGGAATTGAAGCCCGGCGCCAAGATCATCGCTTTCTTCAAGGCGCAACCCGACGGCTCCTACGAGGCGAGCCGCATCAGTGTCGGCCTCAACGGCCTGACCCCGCCGATGTGACGCCATGCGTTCGGGGCGGGATTCTCTTCGGAACATGCGGCAATGACGAAATGACGGAATAGCCCGGCAGTTGCGGGGTTGTGTGTTCGACCGGAAACCGTCCTGGAGGGAAGATAAATGTTGAATGTTTCTACGTTATTGCCGCGTGCGCTGGCTTCGCTGGCGCTTCTGTCCATCCTGGGGTCGGTAGCTTCCGCCCAGCAGCCGCAGACCGTGCGGATTCGTGGCGCCATCGAGACCGTCGACGGCCCGATGCTCTCGATCAAGACCCGCGAAGGCAACGATGTGAAGGTCAAGATGACCGACAACGTCGCCGTGTTCGCCGTGGTCAAGACCTCGCTGTCGGAGATCAAGGCAGGGTCCTATATCGGCGTGTCGGCAATGCCCGAGCCCGACGGCACCCAGAAGGCGTTCGCGGTTCACATTTTCCCGGAGAATCAACGCGGCGCTGCCGAAGGTTTTCGGCCCTGGGATGCCCGCGCCGGCTCGACCATGACCAATGCCACCGTCGCCGAGACGGTGAAGGGCACCGACGGCCAGAACATCATGGTCAAATACAAGGACGGCGAGAAGAAAGTCGTGGTGCCGCCGGAGACGCCGGTCGTCACCTTCGTCGCCAGCGACAAGTCCGAGGTGAAGCCAGGCGCAAAAATCATCATATTCGGCGCGGCCAAGAAGGACGATGGCACGCTCGAGGCCAACCGCGTCAACGTCGGCCGCGACGGCATTACCCCGCCGATGTGACGCGAAGCGTCATTCCGGGGCGCGCGAAGCGCGAACCCGGAATCTCGAGATTCCGGGTTCGATGCTACGCATCGCCCCGGAATGACGGGGGAATCTATACCGCCAGCACGTGGTCGTCGATCTCGGCGATCCTGTTGACGCCGCATAGCCCCATGGTGACCCTGAGTTCGTTGGCGATCAGCTCGATCGCCTTGGAGACGCCGGGGCCGCCGAAGGCGCCGAGGCCATGGATATAGGCGCGGCCGGTCATGCAGGATTTCGCGCCGAGCGCGAGCGCCCGCATTACATCCTGACCGGAGCGGATGCCGCCGTCGAACATCACTTCGATCCGAGAGCCGACGGCGTCGGCGATTTCCGGCAACACCTCGATCGATGACGGCGCGCCGTCCAGTTGTCGCCCGCCATGGTTGGAGACGACCAGCGCCTGCGCGCCGCTCTTGGCCGCCTCCTCGGCGTCCTCGACGTCGAGAATGCCCTTCAGCACCAGCTTGCCCGGCCAGATGCTGCGGATCCATTCGACATCCTTCCAGTTCAGCGTGGTGTCGAATTGCGACGCCGTCCATGCCGACAGCGCGGTGATGTCGTCGGTGCCCTTGAGATGACCGACCAGATTGCCGAATGTGCGGCGCTTGCCGCGCAGCACGCCGGCGACCCAGGCCGGCTTGGAGGCGAAGTCGAAAAATTTCGATAGCGTCCATTCCGGCGGCACCGTCATGCCGTTCTTGATGTCGGCGTGGCGTTGTCCGATTACCTGCAGGTCGACGGTCAGGACCAGCGCGCTGCATTTGGCCGCGATCGCCCGCTCGACCAGGGCCTTGATGAAGCCGCGGTCCTTCATGACATAGAGCTGGAACCAGAACGGCTTGTCGACATTGGCGGCGACGTCTTCGATCGAACAGATCGACATCGTGCTCAGCGTGTAGGGAATCCCTGCCGCCTGCGCGGCGCGGCACGCATGAATTTCCCCGTCGCTGAACTGCATCCCCGTCAGGCCCACCGGCGCCAGGATCAGCGGCAGCGCCGCCGGCTCGCCGAGGATCGTGGTCGAGAGGTCGCGTTTCGAGACGTCGACGAGAATGCGCTGGCGGAACTTGATCTGCTGCAGGTCTTCGCGATTGGCGCGCAATGTCTCCTCGGAATAGGAGCCGCGATCGGCATAGTCGAAAAATGCCTTCGGCACTTTTCGCATATGAATCTGGCGCAGATCCTCGATGCAGGTGATGTGCTTCATGAACGTTCCGAACCCTTCTCGTATTTTGCCTTCTTGTATTCGCGGCTGTCACTGTTCATCTAGCATGCTTGGGTCCCCCGCAAAATCGCTTCAGGCGGAGCGGCCAAAGACCAGGAGGCATCGATGATCGGCGCACGCTCCCATCCCAAAAAGACCGATGACGGCGAGAAACGCCTGCTCGATGAGGCTCTGGAGGAAGGCCTGGAGGAGACTTTTCCGGGATCCGATCCGGTCAATGTCACCCAGCCGCCGCCCTCGAAAGCGGACGCTCACCTCAAGCGCAAGCATTAGCCGGCTTGCCTCGGAGGCATAATGCTTGTGTTAACAATGTGTTAAGGGGCTGGAACCGTGCCGCTTGCCGGTAATCATTCATCATATTTTTTGAAGCCATTTTAGCCGCGGAGGCATTATAACCCCGCTACACGCCGTGATTGGCGGACGTTCGAGGCTTCCAGCCGGGTCGGTTGAAGCGCCGCGATGGCTGCTGGGGGATGTATGAGCCGCAAATATTTCGGGACCGACGGGATTCGGGGCCGCGCCAACGGGCTGATCACGCCGGAACTGGCGCTCAAGGTCGGGCAGGCCGCCGGCCTCGTGTTCCAGCGCGGCGAGCATCGCCACCGCGTCGTCATCGGCAAGGACACCCGCCTTTCCGGTTACATGATCGAATACGCCATGGTCGCCGGCTTCACCTCGGTCGGCATGGATGTGTTGTTGCTCGGCCCGATGCCGACGCCGGCGGTCGCGATGCTGACCAAGTCGATGCGCGCCGATCTCGGCGTCATGATTTCCGCTTCCCACAATTTGTTCGAGGACAACGGCATCAAGTTGTTCGGCCCGCAGGGTTTCAAGCTCTCCGACGACGTCGAGAAGCAGATCGAGCAACTGCTCGACGAATCGCTCGACAAGAAGCTGGCACAGAGCGCGAGCCTCGGCCGCGCCCGCCGCATCGACGGCGTCCACGACCGCTACATCGAGTTCGCCAAGCGCACGCTGCCGCGCGATCTCAGCCTCGACGGCCTGCGCGTGGTGATCGATTGCGCCAACGGCGCGGCCTACAAGGTGGTGCCGGAGGCGCTGTGGGAACTCGGCGCCGACGTGGTTTCGATCGGCGTCGATCCCGATGGCTTCAACATCAACAAGGAATGCGGATCGACCTCGCCGGAGGCGCTGTCGCGCAAGGTGCGCGAGATGCGCGCCGACATCGGCATCGCGCTCGATGGCGATGCCGACCGCGTCATCCTGGTCGACGAGCGGGGTCACGTCGTCGATGGCGATCAGTTGCTGGCCGTGATCGCGCAGAGCTGGAAGGACGATGGCCGTCTCGCCAAGCCCGGCATCGTCGCCACCGTGATGTCCAATCTCGGACTGGAGCGTTTCCTCGAAGGGCAGGGCATCGAGCTCGTGCGCACGCCGGTCGGCGACCGCTACGTGCTCGAGCAGATGCTGAGCCGCGGCTACAACCTCGGCGGCGAACCTTCCGGTCACATCATTCTGTCCGACTACACGACCACCGGCGACGGCTTCGTTGCGGCATTGCAGGTGCTCGCGGTGGTGCAAAAACTTGGCCGTCCGGTGTCGGAGGTCTGCCACCGCTTCGATCCGCTGCCGCAGATCCTGAAGAATGTGCGCTACCGCGGCGGCAAGCCGCTCGACGACGCCGACGTCCAGTCCGCGATCGTCGCCGGTGAAAAGCGGCTCAACGGCCATGGCCGGCTGCTCGTCCGCTCCTCCGGCACCGAGCCTGTGATCCGCGTGATGGGCGAGGGCGATGACCGCATCCTGGTCGAGGAAGTCGTCGATCACATCGTCACCGCGCTCGGCGAGGCGGCGGCCTGATTGCATCGCAGCCATTATCTAATGGCGCTGGTCCGGCCTGCGGGCCTGTCGTAGGAAACGGCTGGCCGCGCGCCGCGAATCCCCCGGGAATCACGCCTTGAACAAATCCGTCATCGTGTCCGAAGAAGCGCTGGGCGCGCCGGTGATCGTGCCTGACGTGACGCCGCTTTCCGCCGCGCGCGCGGCGGCCGCGGCCGGGCCGGCCTACATCGTGCTCGCCGGCATCAGCTTTTCGCATTTCCTCAACGACACCATGCAGTCGCTGATCGCCTCGGTGTACCCGATCCTCAAGGAAAGCTATGCGCTGGATTTCACGCAGATCGGCCTGATCACGCTAGCGTTCCAGTTCACCGCCTCGCTGCTGCAGCCGGTGGTCGGACATTTCACCGACAAGAAGGCGCAGCCATTCTCGCTTGCGATCGGCATGGGATTCACCTTCTTCGGGTTGTTGTTGCTCAGCGCGGCTACCCATTACAGCGTTATTCTGGTGGCGGCCTCGCTGGTCGGCCTCGGGTCGGCGGTGTTTCATCCCGAATCTGCGCGGATCGCGCGACTTGCCTCCGGTGGCCGCTTCGGCATGGCGCAATCGGTGTTCCAGCTCGGCGGCAGTTTCGGCACCTCGATGGGACCGGTGCTGGCGGCGCTGATCGTGGTGCCGTTCGGGCAGCCGAGCATCGCCTGGTTTTCGCTGATCGCATTCCTGGCGATCGTGATCCTTTGGCGGATCGGGATCTGGTACCGGCCGCAGATCGCGGCGAAGAAATTTGCGGCGCCCGCGCGGCATCCGGACGCGCCGAGTTCGCGCCGCGTCGCGCTCGCGCTGGCCGTGCTGGTGGCGCTGCTGTTCTCCAAGCAGCTCTATGTCTCGAGCCTGTCGAGCTATTACATCTTCTTCCTGATCGAGAAGTTCGGCGTCTCCACCCGGACCGCCCAGCTCTATCTCTTCATCTTCCTCGCCTCGAACGCGGTGGGCGCCTTCATCGGCGGGCCACTCGGCGATCGCTTCGGCCGTAAATACGTGATCTGGTGGTCAGTCCTGGGTACGCTGCCGTTCACGCTTGCGCTGCCTTATGCC
>Ga0209483_1002049_pt1 | contig 14576 bp, 14 predicted proteins | sample NGEPerA_FD_184508 | JGI IMG/M metagenome (GOLD analysis project Ga0209483, IMG submission 184508) | Arctic peat soil microbial communities from the Barrow Environmental Observatory site, Barrow, Alaska, USA - NGEE PermafrostL2-A... | ecosystem: Environmental > Terrestrial > Soil > Wetlands >... | reverse complement strand
ACCTAAGGGTGTGTTCATAAATAAGTTGGCAGGTTGGGTGGTCGTGGGGTCGAATCTTGGGGTGTGGTTGATGAGGTAGCGATCGGCGCGAAGTTCCGTTCTTTGGCGGGTGAGTTGAACGAGCGCCAGCGGCGGTTGTGGGCGGCGTCGGAGGCGAGGGCGGCGGGGCGTGGTGGGATCGCGGGAACGGCACGCGCGACGGGGATGGCGGTGGACACGATCCGTAAGGGGATCGGCGAGCTCGAGCGTGGCGAGTCGATCGGGGTGGGGCGGGTCCGCAAGCCGGGCGGTGGACGCAGGCCGTTGAGCGAGGCCGATCCGAAGTTGCTCATCGATCTTGAGCTGCTCGTGGACGAGGATCGTCGTGGTGATCCGGAGTCGTTGTTGTTGTGGACGTCGAAGAGTGTGCGCCATCTCGCCGGTGGGTTGCGTGAGCTTGGTCATCAGATCCAGTACGTAACGGTCGCGAAGCTGTTGCGGTCGGTCGGGTACAGCCTGCAAGCGAACGTGAAGAGGAGGGAGGGGCGCCAGCATCCCGATCGTGATCTGCAGTTCCGGCGGATCAACACGATCTGCCGCCACGCGCTGGACGCGCACCAGCCGATCATCTCGATCGACTGTAAGAAGAAGGAGCTGGTCGGCGATTTCAAGAACGCCGGCCGCGAATGGCGCCCAAAGGGCGAGCCCGAGCTCGTCCGGGTGCACGACTTCAAGGACAAGCAGCTTGGGAAGGCGAGCCCCTACGGGGTCTATGACATCGCCGCCGATCAGGGGTGGGTGAACGTCGGGGTCGATCACGACACCGCACAGTTCGCGGTCAACTCGATCCGCGGCTGGTGGGAGCACCTCGGCCAGAGCCGCTACCCGAACGCGACTCGCTTGCAGATCACCGCTGACTGCGGCGGCTCCAACGGCAACCGCGTCCGACTGTGGAAGGTCGAGCTCCAGACGCTCGCGCAGGAGACCGGGCTTGAGATCGCCGTCTGCCATCTGCCGCCCGGAACATCGAAGTGGAACCGGATCGAGCACCGCCTGTTCTCCTACATCACGATGAACTGGCGCGGGAAGCCGCTCGTCTCGCTGGAGACGATCATCAACCTCATCGGCGCGACCAAAACCAGCACCGGACTCGAGGTCTACGCTCGCCTCGACGACCGCCAATATCCAGCCAAACTCCGCGTCACCGACGCCGAGCTGGCCGCCGTGAACCTCCACCGCGAGACGTTCCATCCCGAATGGAACTACAACATCAAACCACGAAGTTAATTATGAACAAGCCCTAAGCCGGGTTAAAACGTGAATACGTAATGAGCAATCGAGGGTAGGGAGAAACGATGGATCACCGTCAACTCGGTCGTACCGGAGTCGAGGTCACTCCTCTATGCCTCGGCGCGATGATGTTCGGCGCTTGGGGGAACCCCGACCACGAGGACTCCATCCGGATCATTCACGCGGCGCTCGACGCCGGCATCAACTTCATCGACACCGCCGATGTCTACTCATCGGGAGAGTCGGAGGAGATCGTCGGCAAGGCGCTGGCGGGACGGCGCGATCAGGTCGTGCTCGCGACCAAGTTTCACGGCTCGATGGGCGACGACCCAAACCAGCGCGGCAACTCGCGACGCTGGATCTTCCAGGAGGTGGAGCGCTCGCTCAGCCGTCTGAAAACCGACTGGATCGACCTCTACCAGGTGCATCGTCCCGAGTCCGGCACCGACGTGGAGGAGACCCTCGGAGCCCTGTCGGATCTCGTCCATCAGGGCAAGGTCCGTTACGTGGGCTCCTCGACCTTTCCGCCCTCACGGGTCGTCGAGGCGCAGGCGGCGGCCCGCGAGCGCAAGCTCGAGCGCTTCGTGTGCGAGCAGCCGCCCTACTCGATGCTGGTGCGGGGCGTCGAGGGCGACCTGCTGCCGACGACTCGCCGCCATGGGATGGGCGTCATTCCCTGGAGCCCGCTCGCCGGCGGCTGGCTATCGGGCGCCTGGCGCAAGGGCCGGGAGGCGCCGTCGTCGACTCGCGCACAGCGCATACCCGCCCGCTATGACCTCTCGCTCCCCGAAAATCAGCGCAAGCTCGACGCTGTCGAGGCCTTGGCGCAGCTCGCCGGGCAGGCCGGCATCTCGCTGATCCACCTCGCTCTCGCCTTCGTGATCCGACACCCGGCGGTTACCGCGGCGATCATCGGGCCGCGCACGATGGAGCAACTGGAGTCCCAACTCGGGGCGGTCGAGGTCGAGCTCTCAAAGGACGTGCTCGACCGCATCGACGAGATCGTCCCCCCGGGCACGAACGTGAGCCCGGCCGACGCGGGCTGGCAGAACCCAGACCTCGAGCCCGGCGCGCGACGTCGCTGAGAGCTCGCGCGCAGTAATCCGCCGGCGGGGCATCAGCGACCCAGCGCCACTCGGCGAGCTGTCAACTGCCGACGGCGAAGGAGGGCTCCACCGATGCCTCACGCGCGCGCCACTCCGTGAGGGCGCCCAGCGATCCGTCGATGATCCGGTTGAGGAACTCCGTGCGATCGTTGATATGGGGGAACGGCTCCTCGGGGACGGGAAGCTCCAGGAACTCGCAGAGCGGGCCCCACCCTTCCTTCACGCTCCAGACGAGCAGCCGCTCGGGCGGGACCGTGCTCTTTACCTTTTCGACGTGGCGATTCATGGTGTCGATCAGCTGCCGGGGCTCCGCGTGCCCGGCGGCGAAAGTCCCCTTGCCCTGCCACAACAGCCCGTCGATCATGTCCAGAAACCCTTGCCACTGCGGGTTGATGTGACCCTGGGCGCTCGACAGCAGCCGAATCAAGGACTCGCCGTTGCGGACCGCCCACACGGTCTCGCGCATGCTCTGCTCCCACGCCTCGTCCTCGCGGACGCTCAACAGGACCTTGGCATCCGGGTAGAAATCCATCAACTCACGGTAGAAGTAGCCTCCCGGCCAGTCGACCGTCGAGTGAAAGCCGTCGAAGATCTCCGCCCAGGGCGCATCTCTGTCGAGTGCGCGCTCCCAGAGTCCCGCCTGATCGAGGTCGGCCAGGACGTCGACCATGTGGTAGGTCGGGCCGAGCCCGAGCATTTCCAGCGCCATCTTCTGTGTGAGGGTGCCGGTCCGCGGCATGCCTGCTCCGATTAGTTTCATCGGCGCACCCTAACTCATGTCTGCGAGCTCATGATGAATAAGGCCGTAAGACCCCGCCGCGGTCTGCCCGTCAGCGGTAGTCGGGGTTGGACCCGGACGTGCTGCGCCGCGTCAGAGAATTATGGGCGATCACGCATCATGGATATCGTCGTAGGCATCGTCGCGGTGCGCTCCGTGCATCGCGTCGAGCACGGTGAGCAGACGGTACGACTGGACGTGGTGACGCGCATCCTCGCGGCGCTGGGGCTACGTCTGGACGTGCGGGGGCACGGTGAGGCATGAGCCTTGGCGTGTATTGGGACAGCGAAGAGGTCGGTGGCACGATCGACGTATAAGACCTATTTCTCCTGAAGCACCGACAGCACGTTGCCGGCCGGATCCTTGAACCAGGCGATGTAGGGGCCGCCGCCGCGGAAGATGCCTTTGTCGTCCTGCTCGAAGTCCTCGTAGCGCTCCATCTCCACGCCACGCGTGGAGAGCTCCTCGACCGCGCTGTCGATGTCGTCCACGGGGAAGTTCAGGACGGTGTAGTTCGCCGGGGTGTGACCCGGCTTGGGGTAGACGAGCGTCGGCCGGTCATCGGCGATATGCAGCGTCATCAGGCCGTGCTCCTCGGAGGTCCTGATGCCGAGCGTCTCCCCGTAGAACTCCTGGGCCTTCGGCAAATCGTCAACGGCGAAACCGCTGAATGCCTTGGTATCCGCAAACATGACCAGCTCCTCTCTTTTGGAAGTAGAACTCATCGCTGCGCCGGATTGGCCCGCCCCTCACCAGAGCACCGGCACATCGTAGGCCGCGATCCGCTCGTCGTTGGTCACCAGGGTGAGATTCTCGCTCTGGGCTTGAGCGACGATCATCCGGTCAAACGGGTCGCCATGGTGTGGGGGCAGCGCGCCGGCGATGATCGCGTGCTCGAAGGTGATCTTCAGTTCGATGAACCTCGCCGCTGCGACCTTGTCCAGAAGGTTCTCGGGAGCATTGAGCTTGCCGGAGGCTTGCTTGATCGCGATCTCCCAGATGCTCGCCGCGCTGACATAAGCAGGCACGACTCCGGCGCTCAACACCTCATGCACGGCAGGCGACAGAAGGTGGTCATCGCCGACGCTCCACAGCAACGCATGAGAATCAATCAGTAGCGGGGTCAATCCATGTGCCAAACAGTCGTTCGATTTCCTCATCCGGCTCGTCGAAGTCGTCCCTAATCCAGATCTTCCCCTTGAGATCGCCCAGCTGACGACGGACGGGAGGATCGTCGTAGCGGATCAGCTTCGCCACGGGACGTTGTCCCCGACGAATCACGATCTCCTCGCCATCCGTGGCGCGCGCGATCAGACTCGAGAGCTGTGTTTTTGCCTCCGTAACCGTGACGGTCTCCGACATACCCGGCATCGTATCAGACCTGGTTGACCTGGTCTGATAGCTACCCTGCGCGCTCGCGGTGGTGCTTGGCACGCCGCTTGGCCTTGCGCGCGGCGGATTGCTCCGAGGTCTTCTCACGCGCCTCGCCGTAGGACTGCTTGACGAGCGTCTTGCCGTCCGACCAACCGAAGGCTCGCACGATCAGCGCGATCGCGAACAGGATGCTCCAGGCAGTGGTCACGAGCTGCTGCGCGACGGAGTAGGCGGTCGCGTTGGCCGTACTGGTGATGCCCTTGAGCGAGAGGACGTTGAATCCCTGCACCACGCCGGCGCCGCCGGGGGTCACCGAGGTCATGTTGGCGAGCGAGTTCCCCCCCACGACGCGCATGAGTGTGTGGAAGCTGACGGGAATGTTGTAGGCGGCCAGGAATACCGCGATGATGCCCAGCATCGCCACGTAGCTGATCGCCTCAGGCAGCAGCACGCCCGCGAGGTAGTGCCTGGGGTGCAGGAGTATCTGGCCCCCCTCTCTCGCCTGCTCCCACCACTCCACGATCCGCGGCTTGAGTACCCGCCCGACCAGGAAGATCAGCGCACCGCCCGCCACGAACAAGATCGCCGTGGCCCACGGATGGGCCGACACGAATCCGAGCTGCAGGTCGAACGAGCCTCCTACCGTCAGGAACAGGTAGACGTAGCCGGCGGTGCCGATGACCGTGTAGAAGAGTTTCTGGACGACGTAGCCGGCCAGCACGCCCGCGAAGTTCGCCGCGAGGATGATCGTCGTGAACATCAACAGCATCGCCAGCGTGCCGAGGTTCGCGGGCAGGACGAAGTTGAGCGCCACCGCGGCGGCGTAGCAGGCGAGCACCTGCACCCAGCTGACCCCCGAGTCGGGATAGCCGTAGCGCAGGATCGAGTACCAGGCGTATGCCGTCGTGGTCGTCTGCACTGTTATCAGCACGATCCCCGCGAGCAGGTAGCCGAGAGAGATGGCAGTGACCGCGTGCCAGAGGTGTTTGAACCAGCCGCTGATATCCCAGCCGAACAGAGTTGCGGCAGCGCCGATCAGGACGATGACCAGCGCGCCGATCAGGATCCGTTTCGGATGAATATGCGCTCGCACGCCGCGCGCGGGAGCAACTACCTGTTGACTTGCCACGTGCCGGATCTTAGGGGTCATATTGCAAGCCAGTCCGGCTGATGCCTGTGCTCGCCGTGTAAAATCATCGGGTCCGCTCTTGGGATAGGGTCGAGCTTGACCCCTGCCACTGCCCCCACCGGAAGGACCGGACCGCATGAGCTCAGCCGCCCCCGCTCATCTGCCAACCACGGCTGGCGGACACGATCCCGGCGGGGCCCAGACCGCCGACGTGCTGGTCGTCTTTGGAATCACCGGCGACCTCGCGAAGGTGATGACCTTCCACTCGCTCTACCGGCTGGAGAAGCGCGGCCTGCTGACCTGCCCGATCGTCGGGGTCGCGGGCGACGATTGGACGCTCGATCACCTGCGCGAGCACGCGAAGCAGTGCATCGTGGGGACCGGTGAGTCCCTCGACCCCGAGGTCTTCGAGCGCTTCGCCGCACGACTCACCTACGTGAGCGGCGATTTCACCAACGCGGCCACCTACGAGCGCCTGAAGGCGGCGGTCGGCGACGCAAGCAGCCCGGTCTTCTACTTGGAGATTCCCCCCTTCCTGTTCGGGGCGGTGATCAAGCAGCTCAAGGATGCGGGCTTGACGAAGACGGCGCGCGTGGTCGTCGAGAAGCCGTTCGGCCACGACCTTGAGTCCGCGCGCGCGCTCGCGGCAGAAATCCACGAGTACATCGATGAGTCACAGCTCTACCGGATCGACCACTTCCTCGGCAAGATGGGCACCGACGAGCTCTTATATCTGCGGTTCGCCAACACGATGATCGAGCCGATCTGGAACCGCAACCACATCGCGTGCGTCGAGATCACGATGGCCGAGGACTTCGGCGTGGAGGATCGCGGGCACTTCTACGACCCCGTCGGCGCGCTGCGCGACGTCGTCGTCAACCACATCATGCAGGTGGTCGCGCTCGCCGCGATGGAGGCGCCGGCCGGCGCTGACGCCGAAACGCTGAAGGACGCCAAGTTCTCGCTGTTCCGCTCGATGGGGCCCGCCGATCCGAAGCACTACGTGCGCGGTCAATACGACGGCTACCTCGAGATCGACGGCGTCGCCCCGGAATCGACCACCGAGACCTACGCGGCGATGCGGCTGGACATCGACAACTGGCGCTGGGCGGGCGTGCCCTGGTTCATACGCACCGGCAAGAAGCTCCCGGCCACACAGACCGAGTTGCGCGCGGTGTTCCGCGAGCCGCCGCGGCTGGGCTTCATGGAGCACGGGGACCACCGTCGACCCGAGCCGAACCAGTTCGTCGTCAAGCTCGATCCCACGACCGGCACGCGCGTGGTCCTCGACGCCCACCGCGCCGACGCCCCCGGGCCCGAGGCGGTCACGCTCGACGTCGAGTTCGCCGATCAGGGCGGCGAGGCGCCGACGCCGTACGAGGTCCTGCTGCTCGACGCGATGCACGGCGACAGCACCCGCTTCACCCGTCAGGACGCCGTCGAAGAGACCTGGCGGATCTTCCAACCGCTGCTCGAGCAGCCGCCGCCGGTCCACCCCTATGCCCCGGGCTCATGGGGTCCCCCGGAGGGCGACGGTCTGGTGCGGGGATTCGGCAAGTGGCGCGGTCCGTGGGTGCAGTCATGAGCCCCGCAAAGGCAAACGAGGACAACCCAAACGAGACAAAAGCAGGCAAAGCCGGGGCGGGCGACGCCGGAGCGGGCGACGCCGGAGCGGGCGACGCCGGGACGGGCGGCGCCGGAGCGGGCGACGTGCGTGATGAAGCGATGTTGCAGAGCGCGGCGATGCCCTCGCCGTTCCCGCCGATCGCCGACTACGCATTCCTGTCCGACTGTCACACGGGCCTGTTGATGGCCCCGGACGGGAGCGTCAACTGGCTCTGCGTCCCGCGCTTCGACGCTCCGAGTGTGTTCGGCACGCTGCTCGACCGCCAGGCGGGCGACTTCCGCTTCGGGCCGTTCGGGATCAACGTCCCGACGGCGCGTATCTACGAGCCCGGGACGAACATCCTGTTGACGACGTGGAAGACCTCGAGCGGGTGGGTGATCGTGCGCGACGCGCTGATCCTCGGCCCCCGCCGCGGCGAGGACAAGGTCACGCCGCACACCCGGCCGCCGACCGACGAAGACGCCGAGCACCTGCTCGTGCGCGTGGCGATGTGCCTGGAGGGAGAGGTCGAGATGGAGCTGACCTGCGAGCCGGCCTTCGACTACGGACGCGTCCCGGCGGAGTGGACGGTGAGCGACGCCGGACACACCGCCGACGCGAGCGGCGCGGATGTGACGATCAGGCTGCAGACGGACATGGCGGTCGGCACCGAGGGCGATCGGGTAAGGGCCAGGCATCAGCTCAAACAGGGAGAGCAGATCTTCTGCTCGCTCTCCTGGGCCGAGGAGCTCGCCTCGCCCCAGAGTCTCGACGAGGCCAACGAGCGCCTGGCGACCACCGCCCACTTCTGGCGCAGCTGGCTGAGCAGCGCACGGATACCCGATCACCGCTGGCGCGATCCGATCCAACGCTCGGCGCTCGCGATCAAGGGCCTCACCTACATGCCGACCGGCGCCACGGTCGCGGCGCTGACGACCTCGCTGCCCGAGACCCCCGGCGGGGAGCGCAACTGGGACTACCGCTACACCTGGCTGCGGGATTCGACATTCACGCTGCAGGCGCTGCACTACCTCAACCTCGACTGGGAGGCCGAGGAGTTCATGCAGTTCGTCGCCGACCTGCAGACCAACGAGGACGGTGCCCTGCAGATCATGTACGGGATCGACGGGCGCCGCGATCTGACCGAGTCCACGCGCGATGACCTCTCCGGCTACGCCGGCGCGAGCCCGGTACGCGTCGGCAACGGCGCCTTCGACCAGCGCCAGAACGATGTGTTCGGCGCGGCGCTGGCCTCGATCCTGCTGCATACCCAGCGCAGTGAACGGCTGCCCCGGCGGCTGTGGCCGCTCGTACAGGCGCAGGCCGAGTGCGCGACCGCCGTCTGGCGCGAGCCCGACCAGGGCATCTGGGAGGCCCGCGGCGCACCGCAGCACTACGTCTCCTCGAAGCTGATGTGCTGGGTGGCGATGGACCGCGCGAGCAAGCTCGCGGAGATCCGCGGCGACGCCAAGCTGCAGGCCACGTGGCACGCGACCGCCGAGGAGATCAAGGCGGATATCCTCGCCCATGGGCTCACCGACGCGGGAGTCCTCCGCCAGCACTACGAGACCGACGCGCTGGACGCCTCCAACCTGCTGGCGGCGCTGTTCGGCTTCCTGCCCGCCACCGACGAGCGCCTGCGCGCGAGTGTCCTCGCGATCGCCGACGATCTGACCGAGGACGGCTTTGTCCTGCGCTACCGCACGGGAGAGACCGACGACGGCCTCTCCGGCAAGGAGGGCAGCTTCCTGATCTGCTCCTTCTGGCTGGTCTCCGGCCTGGCCGTGGTCGGCGAGGAGCAGCGCGCCCGCGACCTGATGGAAAAGCTCCTCAGCGTCGCCTCGCCGCTCGGCCTGTACGCCGAGGAGTTCGACACGAGCACCGGCCGGCATCTGGGGAACTTCCCCCAGGCCTTCTCCCACCTCGCGCTGATCGAGGCCGCGGGGCGGATCATCCTCGCCGAGCGGATCCAGGAGCTCTCCTGATGATGCCGAGAGCCGATTGGAGACCTTTCATGACCTCCTACGGGCAGAACGCGGAGAGTCACCAATGAGCTCCAGCGAGCAGAACGCGGAGAGCGCCCGATGAGCGACTACGACGTGATCATCATCGGCAGCGGCGCGGGCGGCGGCACGCTCGCGCGGCACCTCGCGCCCTCGGGCAAGAAGATCCTCGTGCTGGAGCGCGGCGGGTGGCTGCCGCGCGAGCCGCAGAACTGGTCAGCCGGCGATGTGTTCGTCGAGGACCGCTACGTCTCGCCCGACACCTGGTATGACGCCGACGGCAAGCCCTTCCAGCCACAGGTGCACTACTACGTCGGCGGCGCGACGAAGCTGTACGGCGCGGCGCTCTACCGGATGCGCAAAGAGGACTTCGGCGAGCTCCAGCACCAGGGCGGAATCTCCCCCGCGTGGCCGATCTCCTACGAGGAGATGGAGCCCTACTACTGCAAGGCCGAGGAGCTTTACCAGGTGCACGGCGCGCGCGGCGAGGATCCGACCGAACCGCCGGCGAGCGCGCCCTACCCCTTCCCCGTGGTCTCGCACGAGCCGCGGATTCAGCAGCTCTCCGACGACTTCGCCTCCGCGGGACTGCACCCGTTCCATGCGCCCTGTGGCGTGATGCTGAACGAGGCGAACATGCCCTACAGCAACTGCGTGCGCTGCTCGACCTGCGACGGCTTCCCCTGCCTCGTGCACGCCAAGTCCGACGCCGAGGTGCTGGGTGTGCGGCCGGCGCTCGAGCACGAGAACGTCACGCTGCTGACAAACGCCACGGCGGTAGCGCTTGCCACCAACTCCGCCGGGACCGCGGTCGCCGAGGTCGTGGTCGAGCGCGATGGCGCGCGGGAGACGTACTCCGCCGAGATCGTCGTCGTGTCCGCCGGCGCGGCGAACACCGCCAAGCTGCTGCTCGCCTCGGCCAACGACAAGCACCCCAACGGTCTCGCCAACGGCTCCGACCAGGTCGGGCGCAACTACATGTTCCACGACAGCCAGGCGGTGCTCGCGCTCTCCAAGGAGCCCAACCGTACGGTCTTCCAGAAGACCCTCGGCGTCAACGACTACTACTTCCGCCGGCGAGCTCGCTGCTCGGTCAACTGGGTATGCACGAGCACCACCTGATCCCGCGCTGGGCCTACCTCGAGAACAAGATCCCGGTCGCGGGCGTGGCGCACCAGGCGGGCACCTGCCGCTTCGGCTCTGACCCCGCGTCCTCGGCGCTCGACACCGACTGCCGGGCGCATGAGGTGGACAACCTGTACGTGGTCGACACGAGCTTCTTCCCGAGCATCGCGGCGGTCAATCCCGCGCTCACGGCGATGGCCAACGCGGTGCGCGTCGGCGACCATCTGCTGGAGCGCCTGGGCACCAATGCAGGCTGAGACGCCGGCCGGACGCCGGCGCAAAGTGGTGATCGTCGGCGGCGGCTTCGGCGGCCTGACGGCCGCGCGCGAGCTGAAGGGCGCCGATGTGGAGGTGACGTTGGTGGACCTGAGGAGCCACCATCTGTTCCAGCCGCTGCTCTACCAGCTGGCATGTGGCGGCCTCTCCACCGGCGAGTGCGCCTCCCCGATCCGGGCGGCGGTGAAGCACAGCTCGAACACGACCGTCCTGATGGCGAAGGCCACGGGCCTGGACGCCGAGCGCCGTCAGGTCGTGCTGGACCGCGGTGAGCGGCTCGACTACGACAGCCTGATCGTGGCCTGCGGCGCGGAGACCTCCTACTTCGGTAACGACGAGTGGCGCGATGTCTCCTGCAGCCTGAAGACGCTGAATGACGCGGTCGAGCTGCGCAATCGGCTCTACGGAGCCTACGAGGAGGCCGAGCGGGCCGAGGACCCCACCGAGCGCGAGCAGTGGCTGACGTTCGTCGTGATCGGCGGCGGTCCCACCGGGGTCGAGCTCGCCGGGGAGCTCGCGGTCATCGCCAGGCACACGATGAAGGGCTACTTCGCCCGCGTCCAACCGGCCAATGCGCGGGTGATCCTGCTCGACGCCGGCGAGCGTGTGACCGCGGCCTTCAGCGAGAAGCTCTCCAGGAAGGTCGCCGGGTACCTGGCCGCGCTCGGGGTAACGGTTCGCGAGGGCGCCCGCGTGATCTCGATCGACGCCCAGGGGGTGACGTTTCAGGTTGCGGGTGCGCAGGCGGGAGCGGCGGCACCGGAGGGAGGGGCCGATACGTCGGAGGAGCGGATCGACGCGCGGACCGTCGTCTGGGCCGCGGGTGTCCAGGCCGTCGGCTTTGCCGCGACGCTCGCCGAGGCGACAGGGGCGAAGACCGACCGGGCGGGGCGCGTGCAGATCGAAGCAGACCTGACGGTGCCCGGCCATCCCGAGATCTCGGCGATCGGCGACGCTACCCAGGTTCCGGGTCCCGGCGATCGGCCGCTGCCGGGGCTGGCGACCGTCTCGATCCAGCAGGCGCGCCACGTGGCCAAGGCGATCCGGGCCGGCTCGGCGGGGGCGACGGCGCCGTTCAAGTACTTGGACAAGGGTGCGCTGGCCGTCGTCGGCCGGGGCAAAGCGGTGTGCGAAATCAGAGGCCTCGAGCTCTCGGGGCGACTGGCGTTCTTCACCTACCTGACGGTGCACATGTACTACCTCAGCGGTGGCGGGCCCGGGCACCGCGTGAAGGTTCTGATCGACTGGATCAGCGCACGCCTCGGCGACCCCCAGAACCAGGTGATCGACGGCGAGCTCGCAGACTCCTGACCCCTTCTGAAAGATGAAGAGGGGAGATGTGTTGACATAAAAAGGGAGGTGTGTGTAACTATGGATATACACACCCTAAAAAGAGTGTCCCACATTCCCGCCCCTTTATCTGCCCGTCACGAGCCGGTCACAACTTGGTCATGATTCGGTCGTGAGAGCACTCGATCAGAGACTGCTTGGGTATGCGCGTGCGACCCGCACGTTCCTCCTCGCCTCGGTCGCGCTTGGTGTTCTCAGCGCACTGCTGATCGTCACGCAGGCATGGCTGCTGGCGGACGTCGTCGCGCGCGCGTTCCTCGGCGGCAAGAGCCTCGAGCAACTGCGGACTTTTCCACTGACCGTGCTGCTGCTGGTCGTCTTGGCTCGTGCGACGGTGGCGTGGGTAGCCGAGCTCGCGGCGAGCCGCTCCTCCGCCCGCGCGAAGTCGCAGCTGCGGGCGGCGTTGCTGGAGCGCACCGCGGTACTCGGCCTGGAGCACTCCCGCGAGCAGCGCACCGGCGAGCTCACGGTCCTCGCCACTCGCGGGATCGACGCGCTGGACGGCTACTTCTCGCTGTACCTGCCGCAGCTTCTCCTCGCCGTGATCGTGCCGGTCGTCGTGATCGTGGTGGTCCTCTGGAACGATTGGATCTCGGCGGCGATCATCGCGTTCACGATTCCATTGATCCCGCTGTTCATGGCGTTGGTGGGCGCGGCGACGAGGGAACGGATGGACAGTCAGTTCCGCACGCTGGAGCGACTCGCCGGTCACTTCCTCGACGTCGTCGCCGGCCTGCCCACCCTGAAGGTCTTCGGGCGGGCCAAGGCCCAGGCGGCGGCAATTCGCGAGATCACCGAACGCTACCGCCGGGCGGCGATCGGGACGCTGCGAATCACCTTCCTCTCCTCGCTGATCCTCGAGCTCGTGGCGACGATCTCGGTGGCGCTCGTGGCGGTTGCGATCGGCCTGCGGCTGATGAACGGAGCGCTCGATCTGCGCACCGCCCTGTTCGCCTTGGTGCTCGCCCCCGAGGCCTACCTGCCGCTGCGCCGGCTGGGCGCCAACTATCACGCGAGCGCCGAGGGAATGGCCGCCGCGGAGCAGGTGTTCGAAGTGTTGGAGGCGCCGGAGGCGCCCCACGGAACGCGCACCGACTTTCCCGACCCGGCGCTCGCGGGCCTCACAGTCGAGGGGCTGCGGGTCAGCTACCCCGGCCGCTCCGAGCCGGCGCTCGAAGACGTTTCCCTGACGGTCGGAGAGGGAGAGGTGCTGGCGCTCGTCGGCCCCAGCGGGTGCGGCAAGTCGACGCTGCTGAGCGTTCTACTGGGACTCGTCACACCCGAGTATGGGTCGGTCCGCGTCGGAGATGTCGAGCTGGCGGAGCTCGATCCCGATGCTTGGCGGGCCCGGCTCGCGTGGGTACCTCAGCGGCCGCATCTGTTCAAAGCGTCGATCGCGCAGAACGTGCGCCTCGGGCGCCCGGGCGCCTCGACCGAGGAGGTCTGGGAGGCAATCTCGGCCGCGGGCCTGACAGACGCGGTGCTGGACCTGCCGGAAGGTCTGGAGACGGTGCTCGGCGAGCGCGGCGCAGGACTGTCCGCCGGAGAGCGACAGCGGGTCGCGCTTGCCCGCGCGTTTCTGCGCGACGCGCCGCTGCTGCTGCTCGACGAGCCGACCGCCAACCTCGACGGTGAGACCGAGCGAGACGTCGTGCGGGCCATCAGGCGCCTCGCCGAGGGACGCACCGTGGTGCTCGTCGCACATCGCCCCGCCCTGATCGCCGTGGCCGACCGGGTGCTTTCGCTCAGCCCGATCGAGGTCGCCGCGTGAACCCGCTCGCGGACGACCACGGACCGCAGGCCCCGCTGCTGCGAACACTTGCGATCGCCCGTCCCGCCGCCGGGCGGTTGGCGCTCGCCACGTTGCTCGGCGCCGGCGCCGTCGGCGCCGCGATCGGCCTGATCGCCACCTCGGCCTGGCTGATCTCGCGCTCGGCCCAGCGCCCGCAGGAGTCGGCTGTGGCGATCGCGATCGTCGGCGTCCAGTTCTTTGCCCTGTCGCGCGGACTGTGCCGCTACGGAGAGCGCGTGGTCGGTCACGACGCCGCCTTCCGCGTCCTGGCCGACCTGCGGGTCCGCGTCTACGAACGCCTCGAGCGACTCGCCCCCCTGGGCCTACCGGCGTTCGGAAGCGGCGATCTGCTGGCGCGACTGATCCACGACGTGGACTCTCTGCAGGATCTGCTGGTTCGGGTGGTGCCCCCGTTTGCGATCGCGCTCGTCGTCGGCGCGGCGACCGTCGCCCTCGAGTGGTGGATGCTGCCCGCCGCGGGAGCGATCCTGCTGGTCGCTCTGCTGCTCGCCGCGACGCTCTTGCCCTGGTTGACCGGGACGCTCGCCGCGCGCGCGGAGGCGCGGCAGGCGGCGGCGCGAGGGGAGTTGACCTCATCGGTGGTCGATCTGATCGAGGGCGCACCCGAGCTCGTCGTCAACGGCGCCACAGCGGGGCAGCTCGGGCGTGCCCTCGCGGCGGACGCGGAGTTGACACAGCTCGCCGGCGCGAGCGCCCGCACCGCGGGCATCGGTCAGGGGTTAGGCACTCTGTGTGCGGGGCTGGCGA
>Ga0209483_1002048_pt1 | contig 14576 bp, 10 predicted proteins | sample NGEPerA_FD_184508 | JGI IMG/M metagenome (GOLD analysis project Ga0209483, IMG submission 184508) | Arctic peat soil microbial communities from the Barrow Environmental Observatory site, Barrow, Alaska, USA - NGEE PermafrostL2-A... | ecosystem: Environmental > Terrestrial > Soil > Wetlands >... | reverse complement strand
TGCGCGCTGATCCCACGGACATTGGGCGTGCAGCGTCCGCCAACATCAGTTCGCAGACAGCGCACGCCCAACGCGCGGTGCCCGACCCGACCAACTCTGCAGAAACACCGCGACAAACCCCGCAGCCCACCCCGGCGTGGGATAGGGCTGCCTACACGGCCCCAACATCGCCGTCGGCCTCATCGTCGTCGCAGGGATCGGGGGCTATGGGCGCGCGCGGCCGGTGGTGCATGTAACTCACGTCGAAGAGCCTCTCGCCCGCCGTCTCGCCGGTGGAACTGCGCCGGCTGACCACGATGTATGCCAGCGCGATGGCCAGCACGATCACGCCGACGTCGTACCGGCCCTCGGGGAGGATCTGGTACTTGAAGTGCAGCACCGCCCGGGTGATGCGGTCGAATCCCGCGACGACGGTGGCGACAATCCCCGCATCGACCGCGCCTGCCAGCCAATAGCGGTCGCGGGTCGCGAGGCCGTGGAAGGGGCCGGAGGCCGGCTCGCGTCGCGGGTCGGGAGCGCGCCGCGCCGCCCGGTATGCGATCAGGCCCAGGGCCACGAGCAACCCGCCGCTGAGGGCGAAGTTGAAGAGCTGGGCCTCGACGGCGGTGAGGAAATGCTCCGCAGGCACGCCGGCGACGAACCCGATCCCGGTCATCACGGCGACCCAGCCGAGGATCGCCGGCACGTTGGCCTCCCAGAAGGTCCGCACCGGCACCTGCGCCGCGCCGGCGCACAGGGTGGCGTACACCCGGATCCCCGGGATCACACGGCTCAGCGCGATGTGGCGAGCGTCCGCGTTGGCCAGCCGGCGTGTCGCCCTGTCGTAGGGCTTGGTGGCGCGCAGCATGGTCGCCACCCGGCGCAACTGGCGGGGGCCCACCCGCTTCGCCCAGCTGTACCCGGTGAACGAACCGCCGTAGAGGGCAACGCACGCGATGGGATAGAAGATGAACGGGTTCAGGCTTCCCGCCGCGATGAGCAGGCCGGCGACGATGAGCAGGACCTCGTTGGGAATGAACGGCAGAGGCACGCCCGCCTCGTCGACGAAGAGGAGGACGCAGATCAGCACCGTCGCGACGGCGCCGTGCAGGCCGGTGAGAAAGTCCACGGGGAGCGCAGATTACAGGGGAAGCGATCGATGTCTGCGCCGCGCGGCCGCCCCGGTCATCGACCCTCCCGCCTGAGTGATACCGTACGTCCGTTCGTCAGCGCGCGAGGAGAGCATGGCCAGCACACCGACGACCGGTGCAGATGACGCGGGGACCGAGCCCTTCGTACACCTGCACACGCACACCGAGTACTCGCTGCTCGACGGCGCGTCGCGCATCGCCGACCTCGTTGGCACAGCCAAGCGCCTTGGCCAGCCGGCCCTGGCGATCACGGACCACGGCGCGCTCTACGGTGCCGTCAAGTTCTACACGTCGGCAAAGGCTGCGGGCATCAAACCGATCATCGGTTGCGAGATGTACATGGCGCCACGGTCGCGCCACGACAAGGAGGGAAGGACCGACCGTGATCCCAACCACCTCATCCTCCTGGCGCGCAACGAGACGGGCTACCGCAACCTCATCCAGCTGGTCAGCAAGTCGCACCTCGAGGGCTACTACTACAAGCCGCGCATCGACAAGGAGTTGATGGCGGAGCACGCCGACGGGCTCATCTGCCTCTCCGCGTGCATCGGCGGCGAGCTGCCCCAGGCAATCCTCACCGGTGACATGGACGCCGCCGAGGGAGTCGCCCGCCAGCACATGGAGATCTTCGGCCCCGACGGGTATTTCCTCGAGATCATGGACCACGGCATCGCCGAGGAGGAGGCGATCCGCAGCGGCCTGCTGGAGATCGCCCGGCGCACCGGCCTGCCATTGGTGGCCACCAACGACGCCCACTACATCGGCGTCGACGACGCCGAGGCGCATGACATCCTCCTCTGCATCCAGACGCAGGCGCGGCGCGACGATGAACGCCGCTTCCGTTTCGCCGGGCCGCACTTCTCCGTGACCAGTGGTGCTGAGATGCGCGATCGCTTCGCTCAGTACGGCGACGCGGTGCGCAACACCCTTGCCGTCGCCGACCTGTGCGACCTCGAGCTCAAGCTGGGTGGCAACCTCCTGCCGACCTACTCGCCGATCCCGCCCGGGAAGACGCCGGCGAGCTACCTGCGTGAGCTGTGCGAGGTGGGCCTGCGCGAGCGCTACGGTGACGGCATCACGACGGAGGCGAGGGAGCGCCTCGCGATGGAGCTCGATGTCATCGAGACGACCGGCTTCGCACCCTACTTCCTGATTGTCTGGGACCTGATCCGGGCGGCTCGCGCGGACGGCGTCGTGGTGGGCCCTGGGAGGGGCAGCTCGGCCGGCTCGCTGGTGGCGTACGTGTTGCGCATCACCAATATCTGCCCGCTTCGCTACGGGCTCATCTTCGAGCGCTTCCTCAACCGCGAACGCGTCGAGATGCCCGACATCGACATCGATTTCGACGACCGCCGTCGCGACCGTGTCCTGCAGTACGTGCAGAAGAAGTACGGCGAGGACCACGTCGCGCAGATCATCACCTTCGGGACGATGGCCGCCCGCGCCGCCATCCGCGATGTCGGCCGCGTCCTCAACGTGCCACTTCCCGACGTCGATCGTCTCGCCAAGCTGGTGCCGCTGAGCGTGAAGATCACGCTGGACAAGGCGCTCGCGGACAGCAGGGAGCTGCGCGGCCTCTACGAGAGTGAGGGCTGGGCGCGCCAGGTCATCGACAACGCACGCCGGCTCGAGGGGATCTGCCGCAACGCGTCGACGCACGCGGCGGGAGTGGTCATCGGCGCCGAGCCGCTCACCAACATCGTGCCGTTGCAGCGCTCCACGACGGGTGACCGCAGCACCGCCGTGACCATGTTCGACATGGAGGGCATCTCCAGGGTTGGCCTGTTGAAGATCGATTTCCTCGGCCTCGCCAACCTGACCGTCATCGAGGAGGCGCTGCGAATGATCGAGGCGTCGACCGGGCGGCTCATCGACATCGACGACATCCCCCTCGACGACGCGGCAACGTACGCGCTGCTCTGCAAGGCGGACACGCACGGTGTGTTCCAGCTGGAGGCCACCTTCGCCAAGCGAATCCTCATCGACATGCAGCCGCGGACGCTCGAGGACCTCGGCGTGGCCGTCGCCCTCAACCGCCCGGGCCCGATCGAGGGTGGGGTGGTCGACCTCTACATGAAGCGCAAGCGCGGAGAGCTGGCCGTCGAGTACCCGGAGGGCCTCGAGGGGTTGCTTGAGCCTGTTCTCGCCGAGACCCACGGCACCATGGTCTACCAGGACCAGGTCATGAAGATCGCCCAGGCCGTGGCCGGTTTCACGCTCGGTGAGGCCGACCTGCTGCGCGGCGCCATGGGCAAGAAGGACAAGCAGAAGATGGCCAAACAGCGCGCCAAGTTCCTCGAGGGCGCGGCGCAGCGAAGCGTCGAGCCCGACCGCGCCGCCGAGCTCTTCGACCTCATGGCCCACTTCGCCGGCTACGGGTTCAACAAGGCTCACTCGGTGGCGTACGGCCTGATCTCGTACCAGACCGCATACCTCAAGGCGAACCACCCGCTCGAGTACATGGCGGCACTGCTCAACAGCCGCGGCGGGGACTTCGACAAGCTGAAACAGACCATCCTCGACGCCCACGCCCACGGACTTGTCGTCCACAAGCCCGACATCAACCGCAGTGGAGCCGGGTTCGGGGTCGGCAACGCCGCCGAAGCAGAGATCCTGTTCGGGCTCCAGCACATCAAGAACGTCGGCGTCGGCGTCATCGATTCGGTCATCGCCGCCCGCGACAGGGAGGGCCCCTTCACCAGCCTCCTCGACCTGTGCATGCGGGTCGAGAGCCGCGACCTCAACCGGCGCGTTCTGGAATCACTGATCCAGTGCGGAGCACTCGACCCGCTCGGCGACCGCCACCGGCTGCTCCGTCAGCTCGACTCGGTCATGGACCACGCCGCGGCGGTGCGCCGCGAGCGGGACCTCGGCCAGACGGCCCTCTTCGGTGACTCCGTCGACATCATGGGCACGCTCATCCCGCACACACTCGCAGCCGCCGACGCGGGGTCCAACGGAGGCGACGAGTCCTGGCTGGCATGGGAGCGGGACCTGCTCGGCATGTACCTCAGCGACCACCCCCTGCGACGCATCGCCGCGACCCTCCAGGAGCGCGTCGACACCTCCATCAACGAGATGGGGGCGCACCTCGACGGTCTTGTCGTCCAGGTTGGCGGGTGCATCCGCGACGTGCGCGCCTTCGTCCCCCGCAAGAGCGCCACGGGGCAGCGCATGGCCTTCCTGCAGGTCGAGGACCTGACCGGGTCGTGTGAGGTCGTGGTGTTCAACCGCGTCTTCGAGGAGGTGGCGGAGCTGCTTCGCCCCGACGCGGTGGTGATCATTCGCGGAAAGGTTGAGATCGGCCGCCCTGCACCGAGCGGCGCGGACGACGAGGAGCGCGACAACGAGCCCGCCAAGATCCGCGCCGACGCCATCTTCGCGATCGACGATCCCCGTCTTGTCGCATGGCGGCGCAACAGCGTGGTGCATGTCCGCCTCGGCCCCGACCAGCACGACCTCGTGGGGCCGTTGCACAGGGCGATCGCCGAGCACACCGGTGAGGCGCCTGTGGTCATCCACGTGGAGAGCGCCGAGTCGATCGACGACATCGCCCTCGACGATGACTTCACCGTCGAGCCGGGGCCGGCGATGGAGCGTGCCGTGGAGTTGCTTCTCGGTGCCGGAGCCTACCGGCTCGAGACCCTCCGCGTGCGGGCGCCAGAACGAGAGGCGTGGGGAGCGGGACGGCGCGGTTAGCGCGCCGACCGACGCTCAGAACGTCCCGACGGCATCGAAGAGCGCGCGTCCGACAAAGAACAGCACAAGGAACACCAGGAAGGCGATCGCGGCGCCGCCGTCCATGGCAGCGCCGCGCGGGACCAGGCCCGCGAAGGGGCGCACCAGCGGGTCGGTGAAGCGTCGCACCATCACCACGATGGGGTGCCAGGGATCGGCGTGGAACAGCGAGAAGAGCAGCCGCACGAACAGGACGATGCAGAAGAACACGATGATCCCGAGCACGACTTGGCGCACCACCTCGAGCACGGCAAGCCCAGGTGACACCGCGCCGACGGTCAGCAGCGAATGGGCCACCTGCTGGAGCACGTAGAGCACCGCCAGGGCGAGCAACGGAGAGAAATCGACGCCGCTGAAGGCCGGGAGCACGCGCCGGAAGGGGCGCAGGATGGGGTCGACGATGCGCACCAGCCATCGCGCGATCGGGTTCCAGGGGCTGATCGGCAGCCACGACAGCATCACTCGGGCGAACACGAGAAGCTCGAGGATGGTGAAGAGCAGGTCGACGACGGACGCCAGGGTGTCGTTGCCGATCACGCCGGGGCCGCCACGGTGTCGAGGTGGCGTCGCCAGGCGAAGAACACCAGCGGCGCCACCACGAGAAGGATCACCAGCGCCGTCCACTGCGCCTGGTGCAGACCGAGGCCGAGAACGGGCTCGCTGGCGCGGAACTGGAAGAGGATGAGCTGGCTGACCGCATAGAGGGGAATGTAGGCCACAGCGAGCGCGCCGTTGCGCACTCCGCGGCGGCGCAGTGCGAAGAGGATCACCCCGATGAGGATGGTGCCGATGGCCTCGTACACCGCCGCGGGCTGGTACGCGGTGCAGCTGGACGTCGTGCAGAGCTGAAACCCGGTCTGCAGGACCGCATGGGGGTTGACGTACGCGGTGGCCCAGGGCAGGGTGCTCGCCGCCCCGAGGATGTCGCCGTTGATGATGTTGCCGATACGGCCGATCGGCTGACCGACGACCGCAAAGATCACCGCCGCGTCCCACATCAGCCATGTGGACAAACGGTTGCGCCACGCGAACACCGTGACCGTGGCGAGCCCCGCCATGATGGCGCCGAAGAAGGCCATGCCCCCTTCCCAGACGGCGATGATGCGAACCGGGTCGTGGAGATAGTCACCGAGGTTCGGTTGCTGGACCACGTAGTACAGACGCGCTCCCAGCAGCCCGAAGATGATCGTCCAGACCAAGCCGCGTTCCGCCGTGCCGCGGTCCACACCGCGCGGAACCAGGTGGGGCAGCACCCCGTAGCGGAAGGCCACGAGGAAGGCCAGGGCGTACATGACGCCGTACCAGTGCACCGACAGGCTGCCGATGTGGATCACCGGGTCGATGTCGATGCGGATGATCCCGAGGGCGGCATCGGACGCAGGGATGACCATTCAGCGATCATCCCCCACCACCGGGCGGGGGTGCACGGACAGGATCCGGTAGCCGTCGTGAGAGGCGACCCGTTCCACCCCGAAGCCCTGCGCGGCCAGCCACCGCGCCAGCGAATCCGACCCGAGGTGGCGATGTACGACCAGGTGCGCGACCGCGCCCGGATGGAGCCGGTCGAGCCAGGCCGTGAGCAGCGGATGAAGCAGGGCAAGGCCGATGTGCACCGGCGGGTTGGAGTAGATGGCGGCGAAGCGCACGCTGCCCGGCACCTCATCGGGCGTCGCCGCGACCACGTTGTCCACCCCGGCTCGCGCCGCATTGCGGGCCGTCAGCTCGAGGGCGCGATGGTTGATGTCGACGGCCCACACCCGTGCCTGTGGGGACCGTAGCCCGAGCGTGACCGCGATCGGGCCGTACCCCGTTCCCAGGTCGAGGATGTCGCCGTCGAGGGGAGGCGAGGGCGCGCGCCGCAAGAGGAACATCGTTCCGCTGTCCACGGCGCCGCGTGCGAAGACCCCCGCGTCACTGTGCAGTCGCACCGTGGCCTCGGGCAGCCTCAGCACCACCTCGCGCGGATGCGAGGGCGCCAGCGGGTCGGTGTCGAAGTAGTGAGGCACCGGGCTGATTGTCTCCCCGCAGGTGTGGCCCCGGACCACCGGCCTGCCTCGAAACCCGCGTTCGACCGCGGTGGCGGAACGGAAACAGCCGGCATTCACTGTGGAACACCGTCGTCATACTCGGCCTGTGACCCAGGCACTCGCGGTACTGCAATGGGCGGTGTCAGCCGGGCTCGCGATCCTCGGTCTGCTCACCCTTGTCTCATGGTTGCGGCACCGCGGACGCAGCCGCCTGTACCTGGCGCTCGCGGTCGGACTCTTCGGGCTCCTCGCGGTTCTCGGGCAGATCACGCAGGCCGCGGGCACCGCGCGGATGCCGGTCACGGTGATCAGCCTCGCCCTGCTCATGGGGTCGGCGTACGCGTTTCTCCTCTTCCGCCACAGCCTGGTCCCGGTCGGGCGCCGCGCTCTCCTACTGTGGACAGGCGCCGTCCTCCTGGTCACGGCCGCCGCCATCGTCGCCAACCTCGGCGAAGCGACGTCGCGCCCGGTGCACCTCGCCCTGGCCGCCGACCTCAGCCTCGTCCTGGCGTGGTGCGCCGTGGTGGGCGAGTCGATTGTGAAGCTGTGGCGGGTGTCGGGCGCGTTGCCCTCCGTGCAGCGCGCCCGGCTTCGCGCGCTGAACGCGGGGTTCACCGGGATCATCCTCGCCCTCCTCGGTGCCGGCGTGGCCGCCGTGGCGGCGTCCGGCACAACGGCCGACCTCGCCATCGACAGCGTCGTCCTGGTGAGCATGCCCCTGCTGGGGATTGCCCTTTCGCCACCGGTCTGGCTGCGGCGCATCTGGCGCGAGCGCGAGGAGGTGCAGCTGCGTCTGGCCATCAGCCAACTGCTCCTCTACTCCCCTGATGAAACGACTCTCGCCGAGCGCGCGTCGGAGTGGGCGGCACGCCTGCTCGGCGGCGCGGGTGCGTTGATCGCGCTCGACGGTCGGGTTCTCGCGGCTTCGGGCATCGCAGCCGCTGCCGTCGGTCAACTCCACGTCGACATTGACGGCATCACCGAGTCGCCGCGCCTTGCGTTCAACAGTTCGCTGGGCCCGAGCGCCGTGGCGCCGATCCATTCCGAGGCCGGCGCCGGGTACTTGGCTGTGCTCGGTGGTCCGTTCACCCCGCTGTTCGGGGATGAGGAGCTGGCCCGGCTCAGCCAGTACGCGGTGTCCATCACCGTTGCCCTGGACCGCGTCCATCTGGTCGGCGGGGTGCGCCGCAACGCCGAGCTGTTCGACCTCGCCCACGACGCCATCTTCAGCTGGGACTTCGCCTCCCGCCAAAACCAGTACTGGAACAAGGCCGCGTCCGAGCTCTACGGGTTCAGCGCGACCGAAGCCCTCGGGTCCGACGCGCATGACCTGCTCCACACGCAATATCCCGTCCCGGTCGATTCGATCCTGACCGACCTCCTGGAGAAGGACCACTGGGAGGGCCACCTGGTCCAGCGGACCAAGGACGGGCGCACGCTCCCCATCAGCGCCCGCTGGGCCCTGCGCCGTGATGCCAACGGGGCGCCGGTCACGGTGCTGGAGATCAACCGCGACATCAGCGACGAGAACCGCGTGGCCGACGAGCTTCGCCGGGCTCGAGACGCCGCGGAGCTGGCCAGCAACGCCAAGAGCCAGTACCTGTCTCGGATGAGCCACGAGCTGCGCACCCCCCTGGCGGCGATGCTCGGCTTCAGCGACCTGCTCGAGATGCGTGAGCCGCGTGAGGACCAGATGGTGGCCATCGACGCCATCCAGCGCGCCGGCGCACACCTCCTGGGAATGGTCAACGACGTGCTGGACATCGCCCGCATCGAGGCCGGCCGGGAGTCGCTCTCTCTGCAGCCGGTCGACGTCAGCTCCGTCCTCGAGGAGTCCGGCGGCCTGGTCGGGCAGTCGGCCGCCGCCCGCCGCGTCACCATCACCAGCCGCCTCGACGGCGCCGGCGACATCTACGTCCTCGCCGACCGCCAGCGCCTCGTCCAGGTGCTCCTGAACCTGCTCAGCAACGCCATCAAGTACGGCGCAGAGGGCGGCCACATCATCGTCGGCGCCGCTGCCCGGGACGGCTTCGTCGACATCGACGTCATCGACGACGGCCCCGGCCTCGAGGAGGGTTACGCCGCGCGCCTCTTCCAGCCGTTCGAGCGGCTCGGGGCGGAGCGCGGCCACGTCCCGGGAACAGGCCTCGGGCTGGCACTGTCGCGGCAGCTCGCCGTGGGCATGGGCGGCAGCCTCGAGGCGCGCAGCGTGCGCGGCGAGGGGGCCGTGTTCACGGTGCGCCTCCAGCAGGCGACAGGCACCGACAGGCCCCTGGTCGTCTCGGCCAGGGCGCCCTCCGTTCTTGCGGACGCCGTCGCCGAGCACACCGTCCTGGTCGTCGAGGACAACCTCGCCACCATCGCGCTCGTGGAGTCGGTGTTCGCCCTGCGCCCGACCATCCGCCTGCTCACCGCCATGCAGGGCAGCATTGCCGTGGAGCTGGCGCGCGAGCATCTCCCCGGGCTCATCGTTCTCGACCTCCACCTCCCCGACCTCGACGGCGCCGAGGTGATCGGTCGCCTGCGCGGCGATCCGCACACGGCCGCCATACCGGTGGTCATCTACAGCGCCGACGCCACCGAACGCGAGGTCCGGCGCCTCCTCGCCGCGGGCGCGGTCGCCTACCTCACCAAGCCCGCCAAGGTCACCGAGTTCCTGGCCATGGTCGACGGCATCCTCGGCAAGGCCGCCACCACCCCGACGAGGAGCTGAACGGGCCCCGACCCTAGCGGTGAGGCTCAGCCTCGTCGACGAGACGAAGCGCGGCGGTCGGGCACGCGGCCACGGCACGCCGCGCCAGTGCGACCAGCTCGGGGCTGAGCGGCCGTCCGTCCACGATGGGGTAGCCCCAGTCATCGAGGGTGAGCCGTTCCGGGAGCAGCTCGGCGCACATGCCGAAACCGTCGCAACGGATGGGGTTGACCCGCAGGCGGATCATCCGCGCCTCCCCGTCCAATCCGGCGCGGGCAGCAGCGGCGAGGGATCGCGGTCGCAGCGGCCCCGACGAAGGTGGGTCGACACGTCGCCGGCAAAGACGCGCAGCCCGCTGGCGAGGAGCGCGAGGGCGCCGTCGGGGTGGTGGCAGGCGCCGCGCCCGGCGATCTGTTCGATCCAGCGGTTGAGACGCTCGGCGTCGCGCGGCTTCGCCCTCCCGGCGGCCAGCTCGGCGGTGGTCCCCGCGAGGGCGGCCAGTCCGTGCTCGCACGGTCCGCACTGGCGGGCGCTCTCCCGGGCCAGGAAGCCCATCAGTGCAGCCGTCTGGGTGACACCGCAGCGGCCGTGTGGAAACACCGCGATGACCCCGGCTCCGAGGGGCACGTCGATGCCCAGGCGCAGGTCCCATGCGTCCTCAGCGGCGACCCAGCGACCGAAGTAGCCGCCGACCAGCACCGCGGCGACCGAGGCGGTGGCCCCGCCGGCGGCGCTGATCGCCTCGGCCACGGTGGAGCCCCCGGGCAGCTCGTGGACGCCGGCGCTGTGGACGGCCGACGCCATCGTGACCAGCACCGTGCCGGTGGCTCCATCGGCTCCCAGGCGCTGGTACACCTCGGGACCGTGGCGGGCGATGAGTGCCGCGTGGGCGAGTGTCTCGACGTTGTTGACGACGGTCGGCCTCCCGTCCACCCCTCGTTCGAACGGACGCGGCGGCACCATGGTCGGCCGGGCCGCGCCCCCGTTGAGGTGGGCGATCGCCGCCGACTCCTCACCGGCGACGTAGCGGTGCGGGGCTCGTGCCAGCGTGACCGGCACCGGGAGGTCCCTGGCCGCGCGGCGCTCGTCGATGGCCGCGGTCACGGCCGCCGCCGCGTCGTCGTGCGCCCTGGAGATGTAGACGACGGCGCGCTTGGCGGCCACGGCCTCGGCGGCGAGGAGCAGGCCGTCGAGGACCAGGTGTGGGCGGGTGGTCATGAGCGCCCGGTCCTTGGCACTCATCGGCTCGGTCTCCGCTCCGTTGGCGACCACGATGGCGTTGCCACGCGACCGGTCGCGCGTCGCCGCCCACTTGGTCGCGGTGGGGAAGCCGGCGCCGCCCCGCCCCCGCAGTCCGGCCCTGTCGACGACGTCGATGAACGCGCCGCCGCTGTGGGACGGTCGCGGGCCAAGGCGGGCGAGGTGCGACTGCAGGGACTCGGGGCCGTCCGCCGGCCGCGGGCCGTCGAGGAGGCGCAGCGTCTCCGCCGGGGCGATCACTGAGCGGCGACGCCGGTCACGAGCTGCCCCGTGATCGAGCCGTCAGGCTGCTGCCCCAGGCTGATGTCGACAGAGGTGCGCCCGCACGTGGCCACGACGTCCTGCACGACCGACGCCGTCGTGTCGCAGACGGTTGCGCCGCCCTCGGTGATGACCAGGCGGCCGCTGGTCGCCTCGCCGCGGACGGCGACGGCCATCTTCAGGGTGGCGTTGCTGGTGTCGCTGAGGTCGACCTGGACGGTGCGACCGTTCTGCACGACGGTGCCCGTCAAGGGATCGCGGAGGTTGGTCGCCAGGGCGGGCACCGGGGCGGGTGTCGGCGTTGCCGCCGGGGAGGCGGAGCCGTTGGCGGCCAGCAGCCGGTCGGGCGTGCCCGCCGACTTGGCCCAGCCAGTGTGGAGCGGCCCGGCGGCGGCGAAGCCGGCAAGCGCGATCGTGGTCACGGCGGTGGCCACGAGGGCCAGCCCGCGGACCGGAGGCCGCATGCTGGCGCGGTCGCTGGTGAGCCGCCACACGAGAGCGAACACAACCGCGGCGACGCAACCGAGGGTGAGGACGAAGGCCCAGGCCGAACGGACATCGCTGCCCGTGCCGAGCGTGTGCACCAGGGCCAGAGGCCAGGCCGCGTACGCGGCCCAGTGGATGACCCGCCACAGCCGGAAACCGATGCGGTGACGCAGGAGGCTGGTGACCGTCAAGGCCACCATCAGTTCCATCGAGAGCACGCCAAGCCCCAGCCAGACGGGTCGGTACGAGCCGGTGAACGGAACCACCGTGTTGAGCGCCGCGATCCCCGCGAAGGGGTCGATGATCGAGGTGAGGATGTGGATGGCCAGGAAGACGAGCACCAGCAGGGACAGGTTGCGGTGCACCGCCTGGCTCAGGAAGCGCGGCCACTCCCGGCTGTCCACGCGCATGGCGGTGATGATCCCCAGGACCAGGATGGCGGTCAGCAGCAACAGGCTCACGTACCCGGTGCTGCGCGCCGTGTACCAGAGTGCGGTGGGCCCGGAGGCCGCGATCACGCCGCCAGCTCCGCCGCGACCGGCCACCGGTTGAGGTGTACGACCACGCCGTCGTGGGTCACCAGCCGCGAGGGCAGGCCGGTTGACTCCAACCAGTCGACGCCGCTCCGGCCGCGCACGATCGCCGCGGTGCTCGCCGTGTTGGCGTCGACACACGTGGCGGCGGCGACGCTGATGGTGCGGTAGGGCGAGTCTGCGGGCGCGCCTGTGCGGGGATCGAGGATGTGGTGCACGGGCAGGCCACCGCGCTGCCAGCGACGCACCGTGGTTGTGGACGTCGCCAGGCCCCCGCCGTGCACTGTGATGGACTGCCCCGGCGCGTCGAGATGGGCGGCGTGGTCATCGGTGATCCGGACGGGCCACCCGCCCTCAGGTGGCCGCCCCGCCATCGCGATGTCGCCCCCCAGGCTGACGAGCACGCCGGTGGCGGTGGCGGCATGGGCGGCGCGGGCGGCGCGGTCGGCCCCGAGGGCCTTGGCGGTGGCGCCGAGGTCGAGGACGGTCCCCGGAGGCAGGGTGACCAGGGCGGGCAGGTCGGTGATCACGACGTTGGTCCACCCCGGGGCTGCCCGGTGCTTCAGGGCGAAGTCCGCGCGGTCCGGCTCGATGGCCGAGAAGTCGACGTCGTAGCCGATCGCCTCCAGGGCGCCGCCGACCGTGGGATCGACGTCGCCGTCGGTGAGACGGGCGGCGCGCAGTGCCACGCGGATCGCCTCTGCGAGGAGCGGGCTCACGACCACGGGGAGCCCGCCGGCTTCGTTGAGGCGGGTCAGGTCGGAGTCGTCGCGGAAGCGGCTGCAGGCCCGGTCGAGGGCGTCGACCTCGAGGGCAACCGCGTCACGTGCCGCCTCCAGGGCGTCGGCGTCGGCCACCGCGACCACGACCGAGGTTCCCAGGGCGCGCCACCCTGTGCTGAACACGGGTTACGACCCTCCGGAGACGACAGGAGGGCCGGCCGAGACATTGCCGCCGCCACCCACCACCCCTGACCCGTCACCAGGTGCCTGCAGCGGTGGGAGAAGACCGGTGTTGGGGTCCAGCGTTGGCGACGTTTGGATCGATTGATTGACGCCGACGGTGCGCCCCGCGAACGTCCCGGCGGTCACGGCGGCACCGACAAGAGTCAGCGCCCCGGCGGCCACGGCGGACCTCACCGTTATCGAACGGACACGCCGTTGGGCGCGATCACGGTCGGCCGACGATGACTGCCGCATGGGTGAGAGCGTAGCCGTGGTCGCCTTACGGACTCCTGACGCCAAGCTGTGAGTCTGCTTGGAAACCCGGGACCGGCCGCGACGGACGCGTGCGCTCGATCAGGCCGCGGCGGCGCCCTCGATGATCTCAGCCAGGCAGTCCAGCGCCGTCGCCAGGGTGACCTCATCGATGACCAACGGGGGCAGGAGCCTGATCACGGTGCGACCTGCGCCGAGCACCAGGACGCCGCGCCTCTGCGCTTCCGCGATGAGCGGGCCGGCCGGCGTGCGCAGGTCGATGCCGATCATCAGACCCCTCCCACGCACCTCGCGGACGATCGCCCCGGGAAGCACGGCGAGGCGTTCCATTGCCATGGCCCCGCTGGCGCGGACGCGGGCGCTCAGGGCCGGGTCGGCGAGCAGGCCCACCGTGGCGGCCCCGGCGGCACAGACCAGCGGACTGCCGGCGAAGGTGCTGCCGTGCCCGCCCCGCGGCATGCTCGCCCCGACCGCCTCGGTGCAGACGGTGACCGCCATCGGCAGTCCGTTGGCGATTCCCTTGCCCAGGCAGAGGATGTCGGGCACCACGCCGTCGTGGTCGGCGGCCAGCACCGACCCGGTGCGGAAGCCCGTCTGCACCTCGTCGGTGACGAGGAGCGCGCCGGCCGCACTGCAGAGCTCGCGCACGCCACGCAGGTACCCGTGGTGGGGGACCCGCACCCCGGCCTCGCCCTGGATGGGCTCCACCACGACGGCGGCGACGCGCCCCTCGAGGGCCTCTTCCAGCGCAGCGAGGTCGTCGTACGGGACGTGGACGACGCCGGGGAGAAGCGGGGCGAACGGGTCACGGTACGCGGCCGCCGATGTGAGGCTCAGCGCGCCCAGGGTGCGGCCGTGATAGCCGCGGTGCATGGCGATGATCCGCGTGCGCCCGGTGGCCACACGGGCCAGCTTGATCGCCACCTCCAGAGCCTCGCTGCCCGAGTTGACGAAGCACACCTGGGTCAGCTCTCGCGGCAGCGTGGCGCCGAGCGCCGCGACGAACGCGTCGCGGACCGGGCTCCCGAACGACTGATGCGCGCTCGGCAGCAGTGCCGCCTGTTCGGTGATTGCCGCCGTGACCGCGGGGTGGGCGTGGCCGAGCACGTTGACGCCGTAGTTGCTGACCAGGTCGATGTACTCGCGCCCGGTCGCGTCGACCAGGGTCGAGCCGTGGCCGCTCACCAGGCTGATGCTGCGGCCGGCAAGCAGCGACATCGGACGCAGCGCAC
>Ga0209483_1002047_pt1 | contig 14577 bp, 13 predicted proteins | sample NGEPerA_FD_184508 | JGI IMG/M metagenome (GOLD analysis project Ga0209483, IMG submission 184508) | Arctic peat soil microbial communities from the Barrow Environmental Observatory site, Barrow, Alaska, USA - NGEE PermafrostL2-A... | ecosystem: Environmental > Terrestrial > Soil > Wetlands >... | reverse complement strand
AGAAAATCATGGCCAAAGTGGAGCGGGCGCGACAAAAGCTGGAGGAAATAAAGCCGGGCTGGTCGCTGCGCAAAAAGCGGAAAAAGCGCAGGCGATATGTCTAGCTAATTATGATACACTACACTAGAATAATTACTGAGCACAGGAGGCAGGAATAGGCGGTCTTCATTGTGGATTCTTTCCAGCGGAACCACGAACCCGGCCAAAAGAAGGGGCGCGTACTCAACGCACCCCTCCCTATAGGCACCGCGAAGCGCCCGTCCAGAGGAATACGCCAAGCCGCGCCCGATGGGCGCGCACTGGCGGCTTGGCCTCTGGACATAAAATTCGCGGTTTTATAGGGAGGCCGTAGCCGAAGCTACGCTAAATATTTGAGATTTTTTGTTTTACATTTTTTAACCGCTTCTCTTTTGAAGCTGCTTATTTGATACTCCAATGGGGGGAATGGTCTAGCATTTTGTTTTTACAACTTACCATGGCATTTCGGTCTTTTAGATGCTAGTGTAGTGTCCCGGAAATGACTAGACATATAAAAATCGTGGATTACGAGGGAAATGGCCCGAACCAACGAAGCCGTCCTCTGATAATATGTCTAGTTAATTGCGAGACACTACACTAGGATTTAGAGGTCTTTTCAAATGCCTTCAAGTCTTGGCAGGGCGTGCTCGAACACCGTCATCGACCGTCTTTTTCGTGGGAGGCGATGTAGTGTAAAGCCGCGAATAAAGAATAAAGCCAATCTAGCAGTGCGGTTCGAGACGTTCCAATTATTGCATCGGCGGATCGAGTTCACGACCAGATCAAAAATTTCCTTCCGCGCAAGTTCAGGCAACTTTGCCCACGCCCGCTTTCCTGTTGGCTTTCATCGTTTCGTGGGTCCAAAATGCCTGCCGCATTATGAAATCAGCCGCGCCCGGAACCGTCCGCAAGCCGTGCTACGTCGATCAAGCGCAACCGACGCGCCGCCGTAGGAATCCCACCGTTTTAGTCGTCGATGACGTTCAGGGCATGCGCGAGATGCTTAGGGGTGTTCTGACAATAATAGCACGCTGTCGCGTCATCATGGCAGAGACGAGCAACGGGGGGCTGGCATTGGCGAAAAAGGATCAAGTCGATGTGGTCATTTCCGATTTAAACCGCCCTGGCGTGACGGGCTTTCAGTTTCTCAGGCTTTTCAAGCAGGCACACCCAAATATCCCGGTCATAATTTTCTCCGGGTCAGTTTTTGGCGCTCGGAAACGCCGCGCCCATCGGCTTGGCGCCTTCCGCTGCCTGGCAAAGCCGGGATCGGCAGATGCGATTATCAAAGCCGTGGGCGAAGCTCTGGGCGCCGGATGGTTGGGGAAAGTTCGCCGCGCTGCAAACCGCAGATGACTTCAGAATAAGTGTCTGAGCCGCTTGCGCCAGCCACTGGTCCAATAAAGCACGACCAGGGAGGCAATAAGATTTTAGAACAGGCCCATGTTCTTGTAATGCGACTCATCGCGCGGAAACGGCATAACCGCCGTCCACCCTTCTTGCTTTAGATCAGCAATGATGTGCAGCCGGGCCGCTTCAGCAGCTTGATCACCCCAAAGTTTGCGCACCTCCTCAACCCCGGCACGATGATGGCGGAGCTTGCGGTGCCGCATTCCATGCGGCGGCTTGCCTGCAAACTCATCCAGCCAGAGGTGGACTTGTTCAAACGGCTCGCCCAGAGCCACTACCGTTTCGGCGCAGTGTTCTTGGAATGAGGGCATAAGGAAACTTTTCGCCTACTAGCATTTTGCAAACCCGAAATGACGTGGCTCAGCCGCTATCAGGTTGACTGGAGCATGACAGTAAATTTCCGCGAGGGAGTAATCAGGCTGCTCGGGCAAATTCTGGATATTCTTCGCCTGCACCAGACGCAAGGCTTGTTCACGGCCCAAACGTGGAAATTGGCGCGCGCCGACCAAACGACCTGGACGCGCGATGGCCGGGTCAAGCCGCTCGATGGGCATGTTGGTCGTTGCGATCACATGGAGTTTGAGGTGGTCGCCGAGAAAGCCATCGGCCAGATTGAGCAAATTGCTAACCTTGTCGCTGCTGCCGGAACCGCGCGGCAGCAGCCATTCCTCGGCATCTTCCAATAGAACGATCTTTGACTTTTTAGGATTGCGTTTGGTTTGCTTCATCCAAAAAGTCAGGAAGCGGGGGTTGAAAAGCATCTGCGCTTCGGACACAGGCACAAAGTAGAAGACGGCCTTGTCCAGCAATCGTGCCATGAGCGCGCGGAGATAGCTTGTTTTCCCGCATCCAGGTGGCCCATGAAAAATCGTCAGTCCGCTTTGGGTGCGGCGCATCCGTTCAGTCCACTGCTCTTCCCAGGCCGGGAAATCTTCGCCGTAGTGCAGAGCCAAATCCTCGGTGGTGACAGGGGCCACGCGTTCGATGTCCACCGCCTCGGTGTTTGGCCCATTATCCTCAATACTGATGATGAAAAAGCGCGGCTTGCTGGCAGCTTGCGGCTTCACATAACGACGAAACTTAACGAGGGCGGACTGCGCCGCTTCCGGTGCTGGCGCGTAAATTTTAAGCGTTTTGCCCTGCAAATAGACCCAGACTTCGTCGGTAAGACGAAGCAAGAGTAGAGATATTACTGTATTCCCACCACGGTCGATGGTCGTCTCAGAACGAAAAGTTTGCTCGCGGTAATCTTTTGCTAGCTTTGTGACGTTTACAGGCTCCTCCAAGTTTATCTCGTGATACGAACGGCGAAGGAATTGGTCGAACACGGGCAATTTAAAAAACATCAGATCGCTCTGCTCGAAATCGGTCCAAAACGAAGAAAAGTCAGCCGGTTCATCTTGGGCTTCAGCGGGCAAGCATGGCGCATCCAATGCGGGATTAGTGGTAGGCGATAACGGTTCCTCTGTGTCAGCGATATTGTCCATAGCTTTCTCTCTTTACTGTTCGTTGTTAAACGGCTTTGTCCCGGAACAGCCACGCAAAACATGGCATTCCGTCGAACCGCCGATGCGAACCACAGCACGGGATCAACCGTGCAATTGGACAAAAGCGCATCGTCTGCTTCGCCTGGGTAGGCGGTGCGCATAAGGGAAGGCTACTGCTAACATGTGGGTAATATGAGTGTTGGCGCTGCGTCTGTCAAGTCCGACACGTCAACGATGGCGTCTTTCGGGCAGCCGGGGCCAGAGAGTTCTATTTGAGTTGAGGGACGATTTCCGAGACCTGGCCCAAACGATTCTCAGCAGTCAAACGGAAGAAACCGTCGTTCCAAAATAGGTCTTTGCCGGATTGCACCTGATTGTCCAACCAAGTGCGCTGAAGAGCCGTCAAATCAGTCAGATTAACAGGCAGACCATCTGCATACCGCTCCGCATAAACTTTATTGCCATAGTCAACCACACGCACCCATCCGCGATTCCACATTTCATCGTACGCGTCTTCAGCATCGCCAGACCAAGATGGCCCCAACTCTGTTTTGGCAATGCCGAAATGGCTGTTCTCCTCCGGGCGCGGCAGACGCTCTTGGCCGGAAGTGGACAGATAAATTCGTTTCACTCGGATAAAATAGCACAATGCCGGGCGATATGAGAATATCTCCGCCAAAGCATTCAGTTTCGCCGGGCGACAGATGTGTAATCACTTGACCAATTTGCGTCCACTGCCGGTTTCTCCTATTAGACCAGGCACACCGGCGATTCGATTGCTTGAATGTTTTCTTGCCGGTCCTATCGCGGGCTAAACCGAGTCGTGCCCCGCTGCAAGAGGTTTAAAATTTGATGTTTACTACAGCGACAATCGTGCGCTATTTTTCTGCCTGACATAACAATTTAGCGACAGGCTGGTTTCGGCTGAATCGAAAACCGCGAATTTTCACTACAGAGCCGAGGTCAGGCTGCGCCCCAACGGGCGCGGCCTGCCGTATCTCTGTATAAGGGGCTTCGCGGTCCCTCGATTCGGGTGCGTCAGGTTCGCGCCTTTTTCCCGCCGTTATCTTCCATTCGCTTGTAAAATCGTAAACTATGTGTGACGCGCATGAGCAGCAGAAAATGGACGATGAAGAGACAATCGACTACCAACCGATAATAGAAGACGGGTCTATAGAAGGCGTGTTTGAAATTGTGGCAGCCGCAAATACCAAGCTTTTCCTGCATCAGGTTACTGCCGGATGCGTGCTTTTTTGCCCCGGCTGCCATTGTGACTGGAACCTCCTGGCCAGATTCAGCGACGTTGTTCGCACATTTATTTTCTGCGCAGATGGCGGGAATGACCAGGCTGAAAAAGCCCTTTCCCTGGATAACTGCCCAAGCAGATTGCGCGAACTTTTCTTACGCCGTGGAGAGGGCTATCTCAGTGCGAGCGACCAGTTTCCTGCCATGCCCGATGGAATCGGTGGCGCTTACGCTCATTTCACCCGCAATATCGAAGTGCCGAGAAACCGCCCAACCTGGCAAAACCACCCAATTGTGTCTCGTCATTTGATGGCCGTTTCCATTAGCGGTGACCCGGCCACTGTTTACAATACACTTTTTACCAGGCCCAAGGTGGCCCCTGCTTACGTCTCGCTTCGCCATTGCGGCTGGCAGAATCCAATGAGGGAGACGCTGGTGCAAGCAGGACCTGCCCAGCCACAATACCTGATTGCCAACTGGCCAGGTGTTTATGCGCCGTGGACCCGGAGATGGCGCGAAATACGGACGTGGGAGGGAGCCTCGGTTTTTGTTCGGCGCACCGATCCACCGAACAATTGCGGCAATCATGTTATTGAGCTACCACAGCGTGAAAATCTGGAGGTGATCAATACGGCATTAACACCCGCCACAATCAACGGGGCGGGCGGCGTGCTCATTTCACTGGAGGATTACTTGAAATACTCCTGGCACCAACCTGATCTCAGGATTTTCATCGACTCCACCAATTTACTGGCTGTGGCCGAAATCGAAGCGTACGATGATCGAGTTGAAAGACTTGCATTACATGGGTGCTCGGTGTGTGAAGCGTTGCCCCGGCTGGCGGAGGCGTGCTGGGGTGTGTCAATCACACGATTCACAGCAGTGCGCTAGGGCTGGAGGACGAGGCCGAAGGGCTGCTGAAAGCGTGGCCAGTCAGGTATGGTGGCTTGAATCTTGTTGTCCATGTGGAACCTGCGGACTGGGCTTCGCTGGCTTGGAACGCCCTGCCGGACTTGCCCGGAGCACTGGACTAAGATACAAGACTGGCGGTTTACATAAAGACGGCCAGGAGGGATCGCGCCGTAAATTTGTGCTTCGACCCAAGCGTTTGCGTAGCATACCGCGCGGAGACTACGACTGCCGCAAAAAATCAGCCGCAAATTGGTTTCGCCGAATCAATGGGCTTACCCCATAATGTTTTTCGTGAAAACGGTCACGATCCAAATCAACGACCTGTTCGAGTTTGACGGCCAGCCAGTACCCGCGCAACGGCCTGACAGCGGCGCCGTCGAGGCTATGGCGCGCCGCCAGTTCGAGTTTCTCCGTCAACCGCTTCAGATTGAGGTTGGCGAAAGCGTCGTAACTGTCTCATTCACCGAGCAGTCCTCCGCCGCCCAGGACGAAGCGGCACGCCTGGCGGACCGGGCGGCTAAACGCGCCGGGGAAGGCAACTATGACAAGGCCATTTCCCTTTGGAAACGTGTTTTGGAATTGAACCCGTCGCTCCAGAAAACTCGGCGGGACTTGGCTATGGCGTGCATGGAATCAGGCGACATTGAGAGTGCCAAGAACCATTTGATCGAGGTCCTCCGGTTGAATCCGGCGGATGCGTGGGGCTGGGTTGTTCTCGGCAATTTGTACGCCCAGAACGAAAAGGACTGGATGACCGCAGAAAAGTTCCTGCGCCGCGCGTTGGAAATCGCGCCCAATGATCCGTGGGCGCTGAATGGCGTCGCGAGCGTCATGGCACAACGGGGCCAAACGGACCAGGCCGTAAAGTTCTTCGAGCAGGCGATTTCCGCCAATCCAGAATTGCCCAATCCGTATTATGGTCTTGGCGTGACGTTCTCCCGCAACAATGATCCCGTCCTCGCCTCCCGCGCACTCGACCGGCTGTTTGTCAGCGCACATGCGCAGGAAGTGCGAGCCAAGCAAGTTTTTGACCAGGCTCGGGCGCTTTACAACACGGTCCGGGACAGCCTGGTAAAGAAGCAGCAGGATGACGCATTCAAAGTGGTCGAAAACTTACGAGCAGCAGTGGAACAACTGTCCGGTTATCCAGTGCGCGTCACCGAGGGCGAATTTAAGGACAAGACCAGCGCCACGATCCAAATGGCGTGGAAATACGGTCGTGACCACCACTTGGTTGCCATGCGCACAGGTCTGGCTGAAAACTTGCGAGCGCATCAAATGGCCCACGAACTGAGCCACCTTCAATTAGAGGCGGAGGCTCGAAAGGCGGGACGCAACCGGTTTTTCATCACCACGAACGCGACCGAGCGCAGTGTGCTCCAACGTTTGGCCGATGACATTCGCAAATTGCAGCGTAAGGGGTATTCAGCAGATGATTCACAAGGTTTGGTGATAGCCCTAACAGAGTGAGGTGAACAACCTAATTCTCTTTTTTGCCTTCACCCTCTGGATTCACTTTGTTTTCCGGTTGAAGGGGAGAAAGAGCCGCAACTGTGCGAGGGGCGATTTTCTGCGATAACTTAAAGTGGCATCCTTGCCAATCGTTGATGGAGAGAGGTGGGGTGGCCAACGGGACTCGAACCCGCAACAACAAGCTCCACAAGCTTGGACTCTACCATTGAGCTATGACCACCAACCAGCCTTCAAAGTAAATTTTAACCGCCCAAAGGTCAAGCCTGTCGCGCTCGGCCCGCCTTCTTGCCCTGCAACAATTCCTCGACAGCGCTTTTCAATTGGGCGGGCAGATAGGGTTTGCCGATGAACCGATGCACTTTGGCCTCGTGGAGCACAACAACCGAACCATCCACCGTGCCGCTGAGCAAAACGGTCTTGAGCAACGGGCAAATTTTCTCGGCGGCCAGAATTAAGTCCAGCCCGTTCATGCCCTTCATATCGTAATCGGTCACCAACGCGGCTGGCTTGGGGGCCGCGTTCTTCATCGCCCGCAAGGCGATTTTCGGTTCGGTGAACAGCTTGACCTTGTGCCCTTCCGACTCGAGGACCGTCCCGGCGAATTCTCCCAGCAGCGGGTCATCGTCAACCACAAAGATCAATCTGGGTAAAGCGGGACCTGGGCGGGTGGTTTTACGTTGGCTCATAGCGTGCGCTGAACACCAGAGTTTCGGCCATCTCAAATCGAAATCAACCAAAAAATTGGGCCCGCCGAGGGAGTAACTACGGATGCGCCCAGCGGACGGCGTTGGCCACGATCTTGAGCGGGAACTCCTCTTTGAAGATCGGATAGGTTTCGTGACCGGGTCGAAAGTAGAAAACCCTGCCCTTCTCCACTTGCCAGGCGCAGCCGCTGGTAAAGGTGCGACCGTCATCCCAGCGCTCCAGGAAGATCATCGCGTCGGGCTTGGGCACAAAGAAGGGACCGGCATAAATTTCGGTCTGGGGAATTTCGAAGCTGGCCGGAATTCCTTCCGCAATGGGATGTTTGGGCAGCATGGTCACAATGTGGCTGGGCAGGCCTTTGTTCTCGACCACCGGAAAGACACAACGGGGCAAATGGACCTCGAGCGTGTCCGTTCCATCTGTCGTTTTGAAACGCCGGAACCACGGCGTGATGGGCTCTTTGGGGCCGGGCAATCCGCCTTTGTCGGGAACTTGCACCACCTTGATTCCCGCGCGTTCGGCCTCTGGAACACTTTGCAGAGCATCATCGACAGCGCGGGTATTCATGGCGGCGATAAAAGGCTTGGACCAATGGGCGGAATGCAGAGCAATGAGAGAAAGCCGTCCCTCCTTCAAGCGCTGAAGGACGGCGCTGACATGCGCATCGGTGACTTGACCGTGCTTTTCGTGTCCCCACCAGATGAGGACATCGCAGTTATTCAGCACATCGTCCGAGAGACCTTGCTCCGGGTCATCCAGCCCCACGGATTTGACAACGAAATCCGGTTGTTTGGCCAGATAAGCGGCGACGGTATTGCCGAGGAAATCACCGTAGGCCGATTTTTGGGCGGCTTCTCGCTCATCCCAAACAACCACGCGGATTGGTCCTGCCGAGGCGGCCATTGCCGCTAGGGCAATGACCAGGACAAGCAAAGGGAAAAGCCGGAAAACCAGGCGAACGGAAGAGAGGCAAAATTTCATTGTGATTGACAGAATTACGATTCTAATGATGCTCTGTGGCGTCCGGCGTGTCCCCCAGCAGGCGTTGTATTTCGCTGACAATCATGCTGAGCGAAGCAGTCTTGTCGAGATAGCTGGCGACTTTCTTTTGGATCGTATCGCGGACAACCTGCCGGTCGAACACAGCGCCGGTCAAAAGGAGGATGGGGGTGGCGGGCGCCAGCGTTTTGAACGCTTCAATCAAAACGAAGCCGTCTCCTTCTTCAATTTGAAAATCCATGATAATCAAATCGGGCGGGTCTTCCTTAACGATTTTCTTGGCCTGCTCCGGTTCGGCGGCGGTGGAAACGCGATAGCCCTTCATGGTCAGAACCTCCTGCAACAATTCGCGTATATCCACTTCATCATCGACCGAAAGAATATGCTTTTTCATAGGCTGCTTATTGGACTACCCCGCTTTGGGCGATTCGTTTCGCAGCCGCACGATGACTACCGCCCCCACCACCTTATCCTGATCGCGCAAGGGCACCATGCTGTATTCGACCGAAGTGGTCGTTCCGCCCTTGGAGAGCAGGACTGCTTGGCGGTTTTGCAGTTCTCGGCCTTCCCGCATGGCGACGGCAATGGGGTTTTGAGGAGGGGTTCCGGCCGAGGCTTCGGGGTTCAATTGGAGGACACGGTCCAGAGATTGGGCAACGAGGTCCTGGGGCTCCCACTGGGTCTGGTGACCGACGGCAGGGTTAATACGGCTGATGTTTAAGGCCCGGCTAATGACAAAAACCAAGTCGGTAATCGAATTGATAATTAATTGACTATAACGCAATTGATGGTCCAGCGCCTGGTTGGACCAGCGGCGCTCGAGGTTTTCCTGTTTGAGGGACAAATTCGCTTTAACCAGTTCGGCGGTTCGTTCCTGCACCTTGGCTTCCAGGTGTGCGTTGGCTTCCTCCAAGGCGAACGCAGCCTGACGGCGGGCATCCAGGTCATCGCGCAGCAACCAGACGACAAAGACCAGCAGGATGAAATTGACGACGACGCCGGTATAGACCGTGGTGCGGGTGGCCTGCGCTTGCAGATGGGATTCCTTGTCCCGCTCGCGGAGCAGGCCATTTTCGCCATCAATGATAAATGCGGAGAGCCGTTGGATTTTGCCCATGGACTCCACATCGGGGTGCGCGGCGAAGACCTGCCGCGCGCCGTCGATGCCGCTTTGATCGCGGGCTTTAACGACAGAACGGGTGAAATCGACCCGGTTGCTAATCAGGTCTTGCAGTTCGAGGATTTGCTTGTTTTGCGTGTTTTTTTCGAGGCCGGAACGAGTGAGGGCTTTGGCAATTTCCAAGTGCTCGATCATTTCGGCATAAGCGGAACGATATGCGCCTTGGTCCCGCCTGTCTCCCGTCAACAAATAAGTGCGCAAGGCGGCGTCGCCCGCGTGCAGGGAGGAGACGACGTCGTTGACTTGGATAATGACGTCGTGGGTATGGTTGACCCAATCACTGCTTTCTATAAATTTCTCGATGGTGCGGACAGCGGCGAAAGCGACGAAGACAAGGATGCCCAGCATCAGCACAAAAAGGCTGACGACACGCTGCTCAATTTTTTCTTTCATAGCGCGCTGCCTGACGACCAAGGACGATTAAAAATTAATCACAATAGGAGCACTGGGCGGATTTTGTCCCGCCACTGGATCTGAAGAGGCCGGTTCGGTTTCCACGACTGTGGCCAATATTTGTCCCATGCCGTTAGAATAGGTAAATTCCGAGGCAGTCGTCCAGTCAAGACTGAGCGAATTGGCCAGGGTGGTGGCAATTTGTCGAATGGTGGAGCTGGACCCCACAAGCTGCAAGGCATAATTCGTCGCACTGTAATGAATGAAACTGGTCGCCTCATTGACATAACAAACATCGTCCAGCGTGCCAGGCATGTTGACCAGGATCAGCCGGGGGGTGTAACCCTTGGGAGGAAGCACCGTGCTGGCCAGGATGGCATAATCATAAGGCATGACCACGCGGTAGTATTGGACCGCCGCATTGGTCTGCGGAAGGAGAAAGGTTTGGGCAGCGGGCACGAAGGCCAAGTCAAGGGCGTCGGGCGGCTGGCCGGATTGCGAATTGGTATTGACCACCGCCAGATTCGTCACCATGACGTTGGTGATAGTCGTCCAGGAATAAAGAGCCGAGGGATCGGTCGTGCCCTGTATCAATACATTGGCGCCGACAGTGCCGGTAATATTTAAGCTCGGCTGGCCATTGGCAAAGGACAAAGTGACGGTGGGCGGCACCCCCAGGATTTGCGCTTGGGCGAAGTTGGTCGGGGTCGGGAGATTCGTCGGCCCCGGGGGACTCGGGACAAAAATCGGCAGGCTATTGGAGGTTCCCGGTATGGGAGGACCGGTCAAAAGGTTAGTATTGGAATTCCCATTGGTCGTGGAGTTATTGGAGAGATTATTGGTATAAATGGCCTCGTTGGAAAACGGGCTTACCTGCCCATTGCTCGACACCGCCGCAACGGCAAAATAATAGACCGCAGTGAAGGGTAAATTGCTGACAGTCGCGCTAAATTGAGTGTTGGGATAGGAATTGGTGGAAAAATAATTTCCGCTGTTGGTGCCCCAGCAAAGATTGTAGCCCGCCACTTGAGGGTCAGGCGAAGGATTCCACGTTAAAGTGGCCTGAGCCTCACAATCACCCGTAAAAGGACTCGCGGCCAGGCTTCCCAAAAAGATTAAGATAAGAAATAGCTTGCGCATGACTTTGTTTCACCACGTCCACCATTGCGACAAAGGTGTCTAAGAGCCGGTGTCGCAAATCCCGTGCCATTGCAATAATGCGTAAAACAGGCCCGTTCATCATGGAGAAAGTGTCAAATAAAACAAGAACTATTCGACGTCCTAGAAACGGCTATTTGGCGGTGGCATCGAGGCTGACGCCTTCTTTGGTGCTTCGCGCGTAAATACGTCCGTTGCTGATACTTGCGTAATTCCAGCATTTGCCCGACAAAACATGGCTTCGCCCGATCTCGGTGTAAGCCGCCGGCGTGGCTTTGACCAACACCAGGTCCCCGGCGTCGCTCAACACCATCACATTGCCATCGACCAAGGTGCAGCCTCCCGGCCCAAAGCCGGCATGGGACCAAGCCACCCGGCCAGTGGCGATTTCGACGCATTCCAGCGGAGCGCGGCCAAATTTCGCCTGGCCAAACAGCCCATAGAGATACCCATTCGAGCAAACCGGGGTGCTCCAATGGTTGGCGAACACATTCATCGGCTGATGCCAGATTTCGGAAGCGGCAAAGCCGTCCGCCGTTTTGCTGATCCGATAGGCTGTCGAACCCACGTTATATGCCGCCGAGATGTAAACAATGTCCCCGGAAACCACGGGCGAAACCGCCCCGGAAGTGGAAAAGCCGAACGGCGCGCGCCACAGCACGGCGCCCGTTGTGGGAGTTACCGAAACCAATCCGCTTTGGGTGTAAAAAATAATTTGCCGCTGGCCAAGGATGGTGGCGGCGACCGGGGTGGATTGGGTCATCTTATCGTTCTGTCCCTTCCACACGACTTTGCCGGTATTCTTGTCAAAGGCCAGCAGTGCTTCGCCAACTCCGCCCCCGGCGACGAAGACTAAATCGCCATCGATCAGTGGCGAAGCGGCGCTTTCCCAATGGATATTGCGGCCTTTATGTTCGCTCAGTAAATCGCAAGCCCAAACTTCTTTGCCGGTGTCCGCATCCAGGCATTTCAGCACCAATCGGGACGAGTAAGTGTAAACTTTCCCGTTGTCATAGGAGGGAGTCGAGCGCGGGCCGTCCCCTCCATTATTGTCGGGCGTGCCTTTGTCTCCTCCGCCGTCGAATTTGGCCACGCCCAATGGCACCGTCCACAATTCCTTGCCGGTGTCCGCATCTAACGCCAGGCAAACCTCCTGGTTCGCGCCGTCCACCTCGCGCGTCACTAAGGTGAAGGCTTTTCCTCCTCCGACAGTCAGGGCGCTGAAGCCATCCTGCAGCGGCGTCTTCCAGATTTGGCGCAGACCCTCTGCCGGCCAATGGGTCAGAATTTTCTCCGGGGTTGATCCGTCGTGATCCGGCCCCCGAAATTGCGGCCAATCGACCGCCCGAACTTGGAAACAAATTGAAATGGCGCAAAAGGCGACCGTGGCACGGGTTTTAAACTGGATGGTCATAACAGCCAAACAATCTTCCAAAATATCCGCCGGGTCAATCTCCATCGCGCCGGGGTGTTTTGGCGGTTAAAATGCCGCGTGGCGGCGTCTGATAATCGCCAAATTTATCGGGAAGGCAGGGCGGATCTTCCTCGAAGGATTTCGGGTTGCGCACGAAGAAAGTTTCAGTGGAACGTTGAATGTCATCCCAAGTGACAGTGCGCCCGGTATAAGCGGCAGTGCGGCCCATAATGGCCATCAGGGTTGAATCGGCCCCGCTCGCGACCGTGTTGAGCGGGTTGCGTTGCCGGATGGAAGCGCACCATTCATTCATTTCCGCCTGGTAAGCATCGACGTTTGGACCTTGATAGCTCCAGATCGTCTCACCTTGCCGACCCACAATCCTATTCGGCGCAACGGCCACTCCTTTGTCTCCTTCCATACTCGCCAGCCGTTCGGGAATGGCGCCGGCCAAGGCGCAAATCTCGGCCAGACACTGGGTTCCGTCGCCAAAGGAAAACTGCACGGACATAAAATCAGAAGTGTCCCCGTAATCGCTGCGGGTATGCTCCCGGCGGGCGGCGCTGCCGGAGGCGCTCTGCGGCGGACGGCCGCAAGCCCAGAGGCAAGAGTCAATCTGATGCACCAGCATCTCGGCTATCTTGTCTCCCGATAGCCAGGCAAACGACACCCAATTGCGAATCTGAAATTCCATTTCGGTGGCGTTGCGCCGGAGTTGCCGATCCAAGTCGCCTCGCTGGACGGGTTGAGCCGCGCTGGACATCCGAATAATAGCCTTCAACTTGTCAATCCGTCCGATGGCGCCATGCGAAATCTCGGCGATAAACTGCTGGTAAGACTTATTAAAACGTTCCGGAATGCCGACAATCGACGACAACCCTTTTTGCGCTCCCCTTTCCGCCGCGACGCGAATCTGGCGGACGCCCGGGGCGTCCACCGCGACCGGTTTTTCAAGAAAGCAATGCACCCCCGCGCTGACGGCCGCTGCAAAGTGCAGCGGACGAAACCCGGGGGGCGTCGCCAGGATGACGGCATCCACGCCGGACGCCAGGAGGTTTTGGAAGGAATTAAACCCAACAAACTTGCGCTCGGGATTCACCTGGATCTGGTCCGCGACGCGCGCTTTTCGCAATGCGTCCAAGGCCGACTTGATCCTCCAATCCGCAACGTCGGCCATGGCCACAAGTTTGACATCTTTACCACTGGCCAGCGCATTGCGAACGGCCCCCGAGCCTCTTCCTCCGCAGCCCACCAGGCCCAGGCGAATCACATCACTGCCCGCCGCATGTGCAAAGCGCGAAATATCCAGCGTCGCCAGCGAAACAGCCGCAGTTTTAGCCACGGAGCGAATGAACGCGCGGCGGCTTGTGCCGTGCCGCGCCGGCGGTCCTCCAGCCTGACGGTTGGCGAGGGGTGACAGTGCTTCACAAATTAAATTCATAGGATTCACTTTCTTTCAGTATCTTCAACTTTTTGGCGCCGCCTTCCAGTTCCAGGTTTTGCCCTCTCTCGAAACAGCATTGCCGCTCATCGCCGCCCCGGAAATGGTTCCCGAAAAAATGGTGTAGCCGTTATTGATATCAATACTAATGTTGCCTCCATCTTGCTGCCATCGGCCATTGGGCTGGACACCCCGGCGACCCTCGTAAATTAAAAATCCATTCGCTGCGAACTGAAAACTGTAGTGCTCTCCGTCCGAATCCGTCACGGTCCAAGTCGTGCCTGGCAGTTCTCCGGAAAACGGGACCGAGGCTTTGTCCGCGAGCGCCGAGCCCCCTTCCTTAGCCGAGGGCTGCGCCGTAGATTGCGATTTCGCAGTGGTTTGAAGATTTTTTGGGGTGCGATGCGCCGCCCAATACAATCCCGCAACGGTCAACACTAATATTGCGGCGGCCGCGACCGGCCACAGCCGGTTGCGCCGGGAGTTGGAAGGCGCCGGCGCCGCTGGCTCCGACTCGGGCGCGGATGCCGGGTCTTCAGCGGGTTGCGCCTCGGCGGAAACGTCGTTGCTCAAGGCCTGGAAGGAAGGCTGGGGGGTGACGGCCGCGCCAATCCATTCTGTCACGGCCAGCGCGCTCTGCGGCCGCTGGGTTGGCTCTTTGGCCAGACAGGCCATGACCAGCGCCGCCGCATCCCCCGCAATTTCATTCTGGGTGCCAAGCGCCGCCATGCGTTCGTCCATC
>Ga0209483_1002044_pt1 | contig 14581 bp, 14 predicted proteins | sample NGEPerA_FD_184508 | JGI IMG/M metagenome (GOLD analysis project Ga0209483, IMG submission 184508) | Arctic peat soil microbial communities from the Barrow Environmental Observatory site, Barrow, Alaska, USA - NGEE PermafrostL2-A... | ecosystem: Environmental > Terrestrial > Soil > Wetlands >... | reverse complement strand
TCTGCGTCCATCCCGGCCACCAGGGACACGGGGTCGGAAAAGCACTAATCGAGCAGGTCAAGAGCTGGGCGCGTTCGGCGGGACGACCGGCAATAACCCTGGCGACCTTCTATGAGGTGCCATGGAACGGTCCGCTCTACGAGCACCTCGGCTTCCGAGTGCTGGATGAGTCGGAACTGGGACCCGAGATGCTGGCCAGAGGGGAGCACGACGTGCCGGAGGACTATCGCCTAAGGGGCAGGTGGCCATGCGGCTCGACCTCGACATCTGACCCAGGTCGGTCGGGCTGCGAGTCTGTACGAACTCTCGACATAGCCGACCGTCCGCAACTGCCGGTTACCGAGCGGGGACGCCCCTTCGCCGCCTAGCCCGGAAGTGCCGGAGCGTGGCAGTTCGCGGACCGCAAGCACCCGACCCTCGACGATGCGCCCGCACCCGGCGTTGTGGGGCAGGCGTTTCAGCGGGCAAGGAATCCGAGAAGTATCTCATTGACCTCTTTGCTGTGCGTCACTGCGAGACCATGGGGCGCCGCTGGAACGACAGCGAGGTTTGAACCCTGCACCATTTCGTGAGTTCGCTTGCTGGTGACATCAAAAGGGGCGTTGCTGTCGGCATCGCCGTGCACCACCAAGGTTGGAAGGTCGAACTTGGCGAGGTCCCCACGGAAGTCGGTCGTTCCGAAGGCATGCAAACATCGGATGGTTGCATGTGGGGAGGCAAATGCGGCGATGTCCCGATAGTAGAGCCGGGTTGCTTCGCTCACCAGCAGTCCTTGATCGGGCGTGCTGAAAAACATCGTTGTCAGCCCATCGAGGAAGCCGAGGCGGTCAGCTCGGAGGTCGGCCTCCCGATCAGCGATCATTGCAGCAGTCATTCCACCTTCGGGATTGTCCTCGGCATGAAGAAGGAAAGGTGTCGCTGCTGCCAGCAAGACTGCTTGCCGGATCCGACGCTTCCCGTACGTGCCGAAGTAGCGGGCTACTTCACCACCGCCCATGGAGAAGCCGACCAAGGTTGCATCGTCCAGGTCGAGTTCGTTGAAGAGGCAGTCAAGATCGCTCGCAAAGGTGTCGTAGTCATAGCCCTCCCACGGGTGAGAGGAACCTCCGAAGCCACGTCGGTCATAGGTGACAACCCTGTACCCGGCCTCGGCGAGCACGAGAACCTGTTGCTCCCACATCCGTCCTGACAACGGCCAGCCGTGCACAAGGACCACCGGGCGCCCAGATCCATGATCGTCGTAGTGAAGCTCGATCGGCACCCCCCGCTCGCTTCCTACCGTCAATCGGGGCATCAAATCTCCGTTCATCGAGAGGGGTCGTTGGATGCCGACTCCAGTTCTGGATAGCAGTATAGCTATTTGCTATTATTGCTTCATGGCCGACCCCCGTGTGGCGCTGTACGTCCGAATCCCACCTGACCAGGCCAGACGGTTGGACGAGAGAGCCCGTACCCTCAATCGGGCGAAGCAAGACGTCGTGACCGATCTGATCACGGGGTGTCTCGATCAGGTGGAGGAAGCAGCACCACGGGCGGCCGATACGGACCGTTCATCCACTGCTGCCGATGTCATGACTGCTGAAGAGCTAGCGGGCTTCCTGCGTGGCCCTGAATCCAGCATCATTGAACGAGCCACACTCGGCGAGCTTCCCGGAAGGAAGATCGGAGGCGAATGGCGTTTCGCCAGACATGCCGTACTTGAGTGGTTGGAAGGTACGGACGGCGCTAAACCCGGCCCTGGATTCGGCAAGCGCCCGTAGATCCCGACGTCAGACTGGACATTGTCGAGGGTGCCCCACTTGTGCCGTTCGGGGCGCAGCAACAGAAGCAAGCGCGGGAGGCCGCCAGTGCCGTTCGAACAGCATGCGGAGACGCGCTCGGCATCCGGTGTTGTGGGTACCGCCAGCCGTACCCACTCGGGCGCCGAATGACGCGCCAGAACGACGACCGTCGCCATCGTGCCCGAAGCGCAGAACGGCACGTCGGGAGTGATCGCAGGCGCCCGCCAACATGGATAAGGCGCCGATTCTCGTAGTGCGCAATGAGCGTCTAGCCGTGGGCCATCCTCTGCCGCCATCCCCTCGATCCCCAGGTTGCTCAGCATTCAGTTACCCCATGGTTTGTGAGTGGTAGCCCAAATATGGCCCCTGGGAGTGAACCCCCAGTTCAGAGCACATATTGGCCGGACTCGTGGGCCCCCTGAGGAAGTCAACCGCCGGTGCAGTGAAGACGACCGGATGCTCGCGATCGTTAGCGTTCCTCAACTTCAGCCCGTGATTCTGCGACGCCGAGCCACTGCGAAGGTGACGAGGCCAGGGGGTTGTCGCTGGCATCAGATCTGGATAGTCATCTCGGGAAACCGGATCAGTGGTGCTTGAGCCATCGCCACGCGGTACCGCGGCCGCAGCGCCACCCAGCTCGAACTGGACCTGACCGATGCCAGGCTGAGCGGTGAGCGTACAGACGATCTGGGCTACTGCAGTCAGCTGATCCGCACTCGAGTTCGAGGCAAACTCCGGGTTGAGGGTGACGTCAGCGATTCCCTTTTTGACTTTGGCAGCTATGCCGGAGGTGACCGAGGTGCCAAGCCCTAACGCCTTCTCCGGGGTGGTCGGATCCTGCGCCAGCGCCTTGAGGACGGCAGTGGTGGTCGGATTGGCTGGGACTAGCCGAACAACGGTCCTCAGCGGACCAATTGGCAATGTGAGGCAGATGGTGACGGCGGAGGTGGCAGTGGTCGGAGGGAGGGTGGTGGTGGTCGGTGGAGTCGGGCTGAGCAGACCCGATGGGACCTGATTGTCTGGTGTCGAATGGGCGGCACTCTGGGTGGGAACACCACAGCCTGCGATGCACAGCCCCACGGCACCGACCGCAATGAACCGGAAACCGTTTCTCATGAGGGCACCTCGGGCAGTTCGATCACGAACCGGGCGCCACCCGAAGGACTGTCCTCGACGCGGATCGAACCGCCGTGGAGTGCCGCGTGCTGGGCGGCCAACGCCAATCCCAGGCCCGTACCCCTGGGCATGGCCGGATCCCGATCGGCCCGACCCCGGTCATAGCGGGTGAAGATCGACGTCCGCAGTTTCGGTGGAACACCCGGGCCCGAGTCTTCGACGGCGATCGAGACCGTCCGGTCATCGACGGGAGCGATGATCACTGACGAGACCCCACCTCCGTAGAGCCGGGCGTTGTCCAGCAGGTTTGCCAGCACCTGGTGCAGCCGCCTCTTGTCGATCGCCACCCTTGAGGCGAAACCCGGCGGAAAGTCAAGTGGAATCGGGACATCGAAACCATCGAGAACAGCCCGGACGAATTCGACGGTATCGACCTCCTCGATGTTGAGGGTGGCAGTGCCCGCCTCGAACCGGGAGATTTCTAGCAAATTCACGACAAGCTCGTTGAAGTGTTCGACCTGCTCCTGGAGGATGTCGATGGCGCTGCCGGCCTCTGGTGGCAGCGAGGCCCGCCGGCGTTGTACGACCGAAACCGCCGAAGAGAAGGCGGCTAGAGGACCCCGAAGGTCGTGGCTCACATCGGCGGCGAATCGGGCCTCACGTCGGGCCCGTTCATGCAGCTCGTCGACCATGGCGTTGAACGAAGACACAAGCGGTCCGAGGTCCGGGTCGGTACTCTCGGTCAGTCGTGAGTCTTCCTCGCCCGCTGAGATGGCTTCCGCCACCACCGACACGCCCCGGAGCGGTTGCAGAATCCGCCGACTGACCAGCGCCCCAGTCCCTGCACCGACCACGGCAGCGATGCCGGCAGCTAGAGCCAGTGCGGCGGCCAATCTGCGCAACGTCGCTTCGATGTCGTTCATCGACTCGAGGACGTAGAACTGAGCCGACGATTCGGCGATCGGCACCCCGACAGCCAGTACCGGGCCACTCGGCGTCGAGACCATCTGCCACCCGGCATGCTTCGTTCCGACGACTGACTGGAGGGATACGGGTACGTCGTTCTTCCCTACACCCACGGAACTCGAGTACCACAGGCTTCCCTGTTTCATCAGCGTGTCGCCGTTCTCGGCGAACTTCAGGCTCGAGAGAAGGGGCGTCAGGCCGGTATCTCCGGCGCGGAGGTGGTTCCGAACGAGGCGAGCATCGGTGTAGGCCTGTTGCGCCGCCGATTGTCGACGATCATTGACGATCCACGTGCGCACCAGCACATAAGCGACGACGGAGAGCGTGCCGACCAGTACGACGGACACCACAGCGAAGGCGACGATGGCTCTGAGTCGCAGGGAGAGCGGCCACAATTGATGCGCTCGGCGAACCGCCGGACCCGGCGAACTCGCTGACTTCACGCTGCGATTCTAGAGGCGTTCCGCGAATGCAGGCTCACAGCCGAATGACTGAGGCTGTGTGGGACGTGGTCGGACGCCGAGCCCACGCCATCAGCTCCTGTCAGGCCGAGTGGCTGGGCGGGGAGCACTGCTCGATGCTGTGTCCGCTGATACGGCGTTCACGCCCTTTGCCTCTTTGCGCAACTGCAGGATACGGGCGACGCCGACAGCGATCACTATGACGGCACCCGCAATGGCGGCAATGAGCAAAACGACCGCAGTGGGCGCTCGGCCGTGAAGCCACAGGAACGTCACCGAGGACTGCTCAGTGTTCTGGGCCACGAAGATGACGAGGAGGATCAGTATGACCACTCCGATGACGACCGCAGTCCAACTGGCACTTGCTCTGGTCGGCGAGGAATGAACCACAACCTCGACCGTGGGGGCCGACGCAGGCGTTGCTTCCGCCAGCGGCTGGCCCACGTTGTCCGTGACCGGCGTTCGATCGGGGTCAGGCATAGGCACCGTCCTCTCCCTGGCAAAGCTCGCTCAGGTTGTCTCCCTAGGCTAGACCTCGGGTTGGATCTGCTTGGTGCCCGCCTTCTGGACACAGCTGGGCGGATCCTCGCCGCGTACGAAATGATGGCGGCTTCACGCTCATCGAATCGATGGCCATACCCCTGGTGGTCGCCTTGCTGCTGGCCAGCAGCTCGAAGCCGACGGTCTCTCCCGTGTGCCCGTCGCCGAAGTGTCTGAGCCACTCGCCGAACTCGACAGCCGGTTGGTCAGTGAGCTGAAGATGGTGAGCCGACTCACCGAGGTGCGCAGCTGCCACGTGGCGGTAGCTCCCCGATGGCTGGAACTCCCAGTCCTCGTCAACCAGGACAAATCGACCTGGCGGTGGGTGCGGATGGCGAGGCTGGCCGGCGCCACCACAGGATGGTCATTCGCATGTCCCCCACCCCGTCGCCGGGGTGGGGAGCTCCAGCTCCACGTTGCCGTCGGCCGAACGCGGCCAGGCGACAGGGCGTCGGCGTACGGGTTTGCATGCGGAGAGCACCCGCTCTGGCTGAGGGGCTGGGGGGCTAGTGTCACTAGCGGTGAGCCGGGAAGCCTGGTCGGCAGTGCCGAATGGCACGCCCGAGCCGGGAGCTTCCCCACATGGCCGACACCCAATCGTTTGCTCTGCTCATCCTCCTCGCCGCCGGAGTGGGACTGGTGGCCGTGCTGTCAAGCCACCTGACGACCTGGGTCAAGATCCCCTCACCTGCGCTGTTCCTCGTCGCTGCAGCTATCGCCGTCAAGGTCATTCCCGCTCTTCACGCCCCACCGGAACAGGCGGCGGAGCGTGTCGTCACCATCGCCCTCGTGTGCATCCTGTTCGAAGGCGGGATGCACATCGGCTGGTCACGGTTCCGGTCTGCGGCAGCGCCCATCGCGGTGGTGGGTGTTGCCGGCACCTTCCTCACCGTGGCAGCCGGTGCTGTCTTGGTGCATCTTGCCTTCAACCTGACCTGGTTCGCCTCGCTACTCGTCGCCACCGCGGTGGCGCCGACGGACCCGGCAGTCGTGTTCTCCGTGCTCGGACAACGGGAGATCTCCGGACGCAGCGGCACCATCCTCGAGGGCGAGGCCGGGGCCAACGACCCCGTCGGCATCGCCTTGATGACCGGCGTCATCGCCGCCGGCGGTGTCAGCGGGGCCGCATTTGCCCATGTCGGGGGCGAGTTCGTCCTGCAGATGGGAATCGGAGGATTCGTCGGAGTCGTGGGGGGTCGCGCACTGCTCTGGTTCGTACGCCGGGTCCCGCTGCCCAGCGAGGGTCTCTACCCCCTGCGCACCCTGGCCAGTGCGTTCGTACTCTTCGCGGCAGCGACGCTGGCCCACGGCTCGGGCTTTCTGGCCGTGTTCGTGGCCGGGATCGTCCTCGGTGACGAGCGTGCCCCCTACAAGCGAGAGATCGAGCGCTTCCATTCGGCCCTGGCCAGCCTGGGCGAGATCGTCGCCTTCATCGTGCTCGGCCTCACCGTCGACATCGTCGAGATCAGCCATGTCGACGTGTGGCTCCCGGGGCTCATCCTCGGAGCGGCTCTGGCATTCGTCATTCGGCCGATCCTCGTCGGCATGTGCCTGATCCCAGCGCGGTTGAGGAGGAACGAGCGAGCGTTCGTCCTGTTTGCCGGCCTGAAGGGTGCAGTGCCCATTCTGTTGGGGAGCTACCTCATCGCCGCTCACGAACCCGATTCGAAGCGCCTCTACGGCATCATCATCGTCGTTGTCGTCTTCTCCGTCGTCGTGCAGGGCAGCTTGGTTCCTGCCGTGGCTCGAGTACTCCACGTGCCGATGAGAACGGTGGAACTGGAGCCGTGGGCACTAGGTGTGCGGCTGCAGGACGAACCAGATGAAGCCCATCGATTCACCATCATTGCCGGGTCACCAGCCGATGGCTCCGCGATTGCAGGACTGGCCGAGCTGCCAAGTGACGCGTGGATCAGTTTCGTTGTCCGTGATGGCCGGCTCATTTCCGCCCAAGGGGCGACGGAGCTGCGGGCCGGGGACGAGGTAGTGGTACTGGCAGAGGCAGACGTAGCGGACAAATTGCCGATGCTCTTCGAAGGACCCGGCAAATCGGATCGCGGCTTGCCTGACGATCAGCCAGCAGATTGACTGAACTAGCCGTTCCAAGCCAACTTCAGTCCAACCATCGGGTTTCAGCGTGTCTCACGATGTGTCACCGTGTTTCGGCCCCCGTTCGCTGCAGCACTCCTGCGCGGGGAGGGTACGACGTTCCGCAACAAGAATCGCTTCGGTTCAAAACGGGAGACTCCGCCTGTCATCACGTTGGGAGTTTGTCGGCGTCACCGGACCCTGAGCAGAGAAACCTGACGGGCCCAAGGGGTCGCTTAGTTCTGGAAGCCGTCGACCGGATCCGAACTCACCCAACCGCTCAGCGAGGGCAGCACGCTGTGGGCCACCTCATAGGGGTAGTTGCCTCCTCATCGAGCGCACTCTCCTCCAGTAGCACGATGACGGCCCCTTCTAAGGCCGTCACCATGGTCTGGCCTGTTGGAGAGTCGCAGGCTGATCGTCTTCACGGATTTGGGGGTCCGGTCGCATGCGCTGAGGAGCGAAGCTCCTCGTGTCCACTACGGGCCGATCTCTAGGGCATGACCGGGCCGACCCGGAGACCGATGTACCCAGGACTGCCACAGCGAGTGGCCGGCTGGGCAATGAACAAGGCGGCCGGGCGGCCGGGAGGGTAGAGGCGGAGTCCCGCCACCGGTGTCGAACCGCAGGATGCAGGAGGACCAAACGGTGCGAACTGCTGCACGAAGACCTGCGCGACGCCCCTGGGCGAAAGGGTGACGGGTGGTACCGCGCTTGAACCCAGACGCAGGGCTGTCGCTCCGACTTGGCGACCGGCGACGCTCGAGGCGTACGCGACCTGTGGATAGCCTTGCAGGGAGCAGGTCGTGGTGCTCCGATTGAGGAGCAGGACCACAGTCCAGATGCTTCCAGCTGTGCCGGACCTGGGACCGATGGATCCGGTCAACTGACTGGCCAGACACGGCACGGTGGAACCCGGCGGCATGATCACCGCACCTTCAGCCGGAGCCGATCCGAAATTGTCCACCGAGCCCTGCTCGGTGACGAGCCGATATCCTGCGCCAGTGGGAATTCCGGCCATCCCTACTACGGGGGAGGTCAGACCACCCACTACGGAGCCGAAGAACTGGGCGTTACCGAGGCTGAACACGCCGCCGTCGGCTGCCACCAGCCAGTAGCCGAGTCCGTCGGGGGTGGCCGCCATCCCCACCACCGGCTGGTTGAGGGTGAGCCCACCTGTCGAGCCGAAGAACTGGGCGTTACCGAAGCTGAACACGCCGCCGTCGGCTGCCACCAACCAGTAGCCGAGTCCGTCGGGGGTGGCCGCCATCCCCACCACCGGCTGGTTGAGGGTGAGCCCACCCGTCGAGCCGAGACAGGGAGCCGAACCGAGTGTCCCGACCTGCCCTTGCTCGTCGGTCTCCCAATATCCGTCGACCCCGTGCGATGCCATGGCCACCGCCGGAGAGTCAAAACTCACGGAACAGGAGTTCACCGCCGCAACGGGAGCCCCCCAGCGGAGCCAGAGGAGAGCCCCAGCACAGGGAAGCAAGCGAAGAGGAAGAGGGCCACTGCGCAACTTGCGGCCAAAAAGCAACGAGCCAGGGTGTGCCCACCGAACCGTTCACTAAGCCCGTCTAGCTCGCCAAACATTGGTTGACGGCCCACCCGGTGATCATGTCCAGATTTTGGAAACATGACCAGGATCTTGCTTCTCGGCGTCGGGACTCCCACTTGAAGGAATCCCTGCGTCGAACGGCACCCCAGGGGAGCCTCGAACTCTGATGGCGCGACATCATCGGCGACCTGCGCCTCAACTCTGTGTCCCATCGGGACCACCGATCTTCCTCCGAGAGCGGAGGAGCTGCAGCTAAAGGCTTGCTGCCTAGCCCAAGCTATACCACCCTGCGTTGCCTCGTTTGCGTCCGCAACCTCTCGAACATGGCTGACCTCCCAGTGCCCGATGCGCTAGCAAGGTCATTGGGTCGAACGTGCGGTCCACCAACTCGACCCGGCCAAGCACCGCCGCCTCCCGCAGCTCGAGCCACGAGCCTCACGGTCCATCCACGTCGGCGGACTGAGGTCGAATCCAGCGCCTTCCCTCGTCTATGGGCGATCATCGACTGTCTTGGCGGACTGGTTCATACCGATGCCGATCAGGTCGATCCGCGGTCGGCCGCATTCGGGGGCAGAGCCAGGCGGGAGGCGATCGCTCGATGGGTAACCTTCCGATAGAGGGCTTCCATGGCGAACGATCCGCTGACGAGCCCGCCGACGATGACCACGCCCCAGAGGTTGCGGCTCCGCTCCTCAAGGATCAGGGCAACGAGCGAGGCGGCGCATGCCACAGCTGCGGCCACAGCCAGTGCGCGCTGTGTCCTGCGTTTGGCCAGGCGAGCAGCGGCGATGTTCACTGCGGCGAAAATGATCAAGAACGCTGCACTGCCGGTGAGGGCGATGCTGTTGAGGTTGAAGGCATTGGCGACAACGAGGGTGAGACCAGTGGTGACCAGCAGACCCTCGACGGGGCGGTCCCAGACCTTTTTGTCGAACGCTTCTGGGAGCTCACCGGAACGGGCGATCGTCCACGACAGTCGGGCGGAGCCATAGAGGGTGGCGTTGATGGCTGACGTTGTCGAGAGCAGAGCAGCGACCGCCACAAGCACGAATCCGACCTGACCGAGGCTCGGACGAGCCGCCACGGCGAGGACGTAGGAGCTTGCGCCACGCACCTGAGTGATGGTGAGGGTGCCAACGGTCACGATCGACACCAGCACGTACAAGGCGATCGTGAACCCGACGGAGATGTAGAGCGCCAGCGGGAGCGTGCGACGGGGATTGCGCACGTCCTCGGCGGCATTGGAGATGAGCTCGAAACCCTCGTAGGCGACGAAGATCACCATGCCTCCTCCGACGATGGCCAGAGGATCCGGCCACGCATGTGGGGACAGGTGGGACGGGTGCACACCGTAAAAGGCCGCGGCCACGACGAGGAGCAGGATGGCCACCTTGGCCGCGACAATCCATTCCTCGGCGCGACCCACGATGGAGGCCCGGGCGATGTTCAGGATGGCGATCACGATGATGATGGCGCTGAGGAGGAGATGGTCGACCACAGCCGACGGGGGCCCTGGGAGGAGACTGTCCGCATATCCGGCAAAGGCCGCGGCGTACAGCGAGATCATCACGACGTAGCTGAGCCACAACAGGACATTGAGTCCACCAACGAAGATACCCGACCCAAACGTCTCGTTGAGAAAGGTGACGGTTCCGCCGCGGCTCGGGTAGGCGACCGAGAGCCGGGCATAGGAGGTCGCGGTGAGGAGGGCCACGCCTCCGGCGATGAGAAACGCGATCGGAGCTGCACCGCGGGCCAGCTCAATGGACAATCCGAGAACGGCGAAGATGCCGCCACCGACCATCCCGCCGATCCCAATCGCCACCGTGCTCGTTAGTCCGAGCGTCCGCCGCGGCCGATCGGGTGGCACTGTAGAGGTCGTAGCTTTCGGCGCCACGGGAACCTGCTTCTGTTGGTGAACGCGCTCGCATCTCGTCAACGAGATGCGAGCGAAGGCGGCACGGGAGAACATACCTGTTGCCGGCGATAGGTCCCTGCTGAAACTGAATTGACGGCGCCAAGATGTGACTAGACATGCGACCAGCGCGAGTGAAGTACACGCCTAGGGACTCCGGAAGGGCCGCAGGTAGCCATTCACCCGACGTACTGGGACATTCAGCCCCGTGACACGCCGATCAAGACAGCTTCAGTGGCGTGCATCAGGGCGCAGAGTGGCACAGGCGCCAACGTGAGAACTCTCAGGCGCAATGCGGGGAGTGCTCGGGGTCGTACACCTGTCGGTTCAGTTCTCGCTCCCTGATTCCGTCAACCTGGCACCGGATCCCGAATCGACCAGATGATGTGGAGGACTGGTAGAGCAAGAGAAGTGTTGATCGTACGCGGCGATGCCCCCAACGCGCCGGTGGGCCAAACGTCCCAGGGTTGCCGCAGTAGGGGTCTTCACTGTTGTAGCCACTGGGTCATCAGGAGCACCGAGCAGACCATGCTGGGCGTGGCCTCACACTCATTCATTGGAATCCGGTGCCCGGCTTGTATCGCTTCACCACCGGTAGTAGGACGGTGGACAGTGGTTCCGGCTGAGATCTGTGGCCCAGTCGACGACATCGTTGCTCCAGACCCTGGCGGCGGGCCCCGAGCGTTGTGCTCGAATGACGGCCAGGAGCAAGGGAGCAACGTTGGACACCTGCCCGTCGGGCTGCCAGGTCGAGGTCGCTTGCAATGACAAGCGAGCGACCGTCGTCGAAGTGGGCGGCGGGATCCGCCGCTGCGAGATCGGTGGCCGATTCATCTTCGACCCGTACCCGTTCGATTCCATGTTGGACGGCGCCCGCGGGCTCCGCTCATCCCCTGGCCCAACCGCTTGGCCGACGGGCAGTACGGCTTCGACGGCGTCCAGTACCACGTGGCACTCACTGAGCCCGAGAAGCACAGCGCCATCCATGGTTTCCTCCGCTGGCAAGCGTGGCATGTCATGCGCACGTCGACCGCCACTGTGGCGATGGGGGTCAGGCCGCACCCGATGGAGGGCCATCCATTCCTCCTCGATGTCGAAGTGGACCGCTCCCTTGACGGCGACCGGCTGACGGTGGCGACGACCGCCACCAACGCCGGGGGTGGGTCCCTGCGCCTATGGCACAGGCCAGCACCCCTACCTGTCTCTAGGGGTCGGTCTAGTTGACCAGTGCACGCTACAGCTCGAGGCTGGCGCCCGCATCGGCTCCGACGACGAACGTCACCTGCCCACCGGCGCCGAAGCGGTCGATCGCACCACCTACGACTTTCGCGAGTCACGCCTTTCCGGTCCTACGGCGATGGACTTCGCCTTCACCGACCTCATCTGTGGCGCAACTGGCCGAGCCTGGGCTCGCCTCGGAGGAACCGATGGCGGACAAGCAAAGCTCTGGGTTGACGAGAGCTACCCGACGATCGAGTTCTACGCCGGCAACACCCTCGCACCCGAACGGCGACGGAGAGGCCTCGGTGCTGAGCCGATGGCGTGTCCTCCCAACGCCGCAGCCAGCGTTGACGCTTTGACCCGGTTGGAGCTCGGCCAGAGCGTGTCCACGCCATGGGGGGCGCGTCTCACATGAGCGAGCCCACGCCGAAGCCAGCCGACGTCCTAATCATCTTTGGGATCACTGGGGACCTCGCCAAGAAGATGACCTTTCGGGCGCTCTACCGCCTCGAAGCGGCCAACCGCCTCGATTGCCCGGTCCTCGGCGTGGCCAAGGAACCCTGGTCCGACGATCATCTGCGCGCCACGGCACGGACCGCCCTCGAGGCGACCGGGGAGCCGGTGAACGACGACATCTTCGATCGACTCGCAGGCCGGCTCGGCTACGTGCACGGCGATTTCGCAGACCCCGCCACCTACAAGGTGCTGGCCAAGGCGCTCGAGGGCCGTACCCGGCCGTTGTTCTACCTCGAAATCCCGCCGGCGCTGTTCGCACCGGTAGTGGCATCCCTCGGACAGGTCCATCTCACCGAGGGGGCCACGGTGATGATCGAGAAGCCCTTCGGCCACGACCTCGCCTCGGCTCGACAGCTCAACGACGAGCTGCACCAGGTATTGGGCGAAGACCAGATCCTTCGCATCGACCACTTCTTGGGCAAACAGCCCGTCCTGGACATCTCCTTCCTGCGTTTCGCCAACTCGCTGCTGGAGCCGGTGTGGGATCGCGACCACGTTGCCTCAGTACAGGTCACGATGGCCGAGGACTTCGGAGTGGAGGACCGAGGCGCGTTCTACGATCCGGTCGGGGCGCTTCGCGACGTGGTCCAGAGTCACCTCCTCCAAGTCCTGGCCCTCGTCACCATGGAGGCACCGGTCGGGCCTGGATACCGGGCACTGTGGGACAGAAAAGCCGACGTCTTTCGAGCCATGGCCGACGTCGATCCGGCCCGCTGCGTGCGAGGTCAGTATGCCGGGTACTCGACGGTTCCCGGAGTCAGCAACGGCTCGAAGACCGAGACCTACATTGCGCTGCGCCTCGAGATGCAGAGCTGGCGCTGGGCGGGCGTGCCGTTGTTCATCCGGGCCGGGAAAGCGCTCGCAGCCTCTGCCACCGAGGTGAGAGTCATCTTCCGCCGCCCTCCACGGCTGTCCTTCTTGGACGAGCCACACCACTCCAATGCCAACCAGCTGATCATCCGGATCGACCCCGACCCGGGCGTGCGACTGGTGATGCTCTCCAAGGGCGCGGAAGGCAGAGCGTCGAGAGACGTGCACATGGACCTCCCCTTCGCCGCCGAGCTCGGCCACCCACCCGAGCCCTACGAGCGGCTGTTGCACGACGCGCTCATCGGCGACCACTCCCTGTTCACCCGGGAGGACTCGGTTGAAGAGACCTGGCGGGTGCTTCAGCCGCTGGTGGACCATCCACCCGCACCCCTTCCCTACGCGCAGGGGTCGTGGGGTCCACCTCAGGCCGACGAGCTGCTGAGAGGCCATCCGCCGTGGCATCTGCCATGGCTCCCCGATGCGATGAACCCGGAAAGCTGACGCCGGTACGCACGGCCATCACGGTTCGGTCGGGACCAACAGCTCAACGGACCGAGCCGCGCCACGACCGACCAACAGCACGACAGACCAAGGAGAACAGATATGCCCACGGACAACCCGATGCAGCTCGGCGTGGTCGGCCTCGGACGGATGGGGGCGAACATCGTTCGGCGCCTGATGCGCGATGGCCACAGTTGTGTGGTCTTCGATATAGATGCCGATGCCGTCAAGGATCTCGAGAAGGAGGGAGCAACGGGGGCGAGTTCGGTGGCCGACTTCGTGGAGAAGCTGTCGGCGCCTCGGGCGGTCTGGGTCATGGTGCCCTCCGGGGAGATCACCGGTAAGACCATCGAGGAGGTGGCCTCCCATATGGAACGGGGAGACATGATCATCGACGGGGGCAATACCTACTACCGAGACGACATCGCCCGCGCCGCATCGCTGTCTGGACAGGGCATCCACCTGATCGACTGCGGGACGAGCGGCGGAGTGTGGGGAATCAACCGGGGCTACTGCCTCATGATCGGCGGCGAAGACGACGTCGTCGAGCACCTCGAACCGATCTTCTCCACCATCGCCCCCGGCATCGACTCGGCGTCCCGGACCCCGGGCCGCACCGGGGAACCCGACTCGGCCGAGCACGGCTTCTTGCACTGCGGACCGAACGGGGCTGGACACTTCGTGAAGATGGTTCACAACGGCATCGAGTACGGGATGATGGCGGCCTATGCCGAGGGCCTCAACGTCTTGCGCAACGCCAACGCTGGCAAGTTGAGCGCCGCGTCCGACGCCGAGACGGCCCCGATGGAAGAGCCCGAGTTCTACCAATATGACATTGACACCACCGCCGTCACCGAGGTGTGGCGGCGCGGCAGCGTCATCGAGTCGTGGCTGTTGGACCTGACCGCCGCCGCCCTCTACGACTCGCCCGATCTCTCGGAGTACGCCGGGCGGGTATCGGATTCGGGTGAAGGCCGGTGGACGTCGATCGCGGCGATCGACGAAGGGGTGCCCACTCCGGTGCTCACCACTGCGCTGTACTCCCGGTTCGTCTCCCGTGGACTCGACGACTTCGCCGACAAGGTGCTCTCGGCCATGCGAAAGGGCT
>Ga0209483_1002042_pt1 | contig 14587 bp, 6 predicted proteins | sample NGEPerA_FD_184508 | JGI IMG/M metagenome (GOLD analysis project Ga0209483, IMG submission 184508) | Arctic peat soil microbial communities from the Barrow Environmental Observatory site, Barrow, Alaska, USA - NGEE PermafrostL2-A... | ecosystem: Environmental > Terrestrial > Soil > Wetlands > Peat... | reverse complement strand
GGAATGGGATAATCCGGCGCGGAAAGGCCCACCAATAACCGCTCCAAACGCGCGTTAGGCGTCTCAGGATCAGCCAGCGCGATCTTTCCAACGACCGTCGCGCGCTGATTTTTGTGCGGGTAATCCACGCCCGAAACCCAATCATAGGGCCAAACCTTCGCTTCCTCGGCGGCGCGAGCCAGCGCGTCCTTCCACATTGCGTCGCGGCTTGGCTCCGAGTCGCAGTAAATCAAAAATGGTCCGATGACTTTAGTCCAGGAATCGGTCGCAGCAATGGCGCACACGCTTCCGCCATAGTGACTTCCCCGCCAGTAATTCAGGAGGGTCGGCGGGGCGGGGGCGGTAAGACTGTTGGTGTTGAAAGTGGCGTCGCGGTGCGCGGAAAGCTCGAACTTCGTCGGGCCGCCGCTGAGATACTCGACCGATGGATTGACCAGCCACACGCCGACATGTTGCGCCGTGCTCGACCATCCCCAGGCTCGAACGTCAAATTGGTTCGCCGAATAGTCATACTTGTGCTCGACCTGGCCGAGATCCGCCCCGGTATTCATGCGCCGCGCCTCCTTCATGTTCATCTGCATCGCATGGTTCCAATCATAGGTCGTGATCATTTCCATGTTTCGCCTCGAATCGACCGTCATCCAGTCAAATATAGAATCGTTCAGCTTGAGGCAAAAACGAGCCTCACCGACCCCAGTGGCGGGATAATTGGCCGGATGCGAAAAGATGCAATAGGTATAAACGGCCGAGTCTTCCCGGCCCAGCGCATAGCGAATTTCGATGTCCGCCACGACACTGCCGCCGGGGCCGCTGCCCATCGGGCGCCCGCCAGAAATGCCTTTGATGGAGACTTCACCGCGAGCGCCTCCGTTGGCCGCTGGATCGATGGTAATGTGTGACTGCCTTTCGCCGCGCGAAACGTCGTGTGACCAATAAGCGGACCCGCGCTCTGAGACCCTATCCAGCATTTCCAGGCCTTTGAAGCGCAGTGAGACCAAGTCCCCGGAGCGTTTTGAGACACGGACGGCTAGAATGCCATTGGTTAGAGTGAAACTGTTTTCGTCCTGGGCAATTCCCACCGCGATGTTGGAATCCGCCCGGAGTTCAGGCGCGAGAAGCGCCATAAATGCGACCACAAATGAATTTAGATATTTCACGATTTAACAGCGTGGTCGCGACGGCAAAAGCCAGCGCCAGAAGAGTGGAGAGATTAAAGAGGCAAAAGATCTCACTCGTCTAATTTGGCGCGCCGTTGAGTGAAATGGTCGTCGAGCCGGGTCGGATAGGCGGCGTGACCCAGGTATTATGCCAGGAATATTTCCAAAGTGAGTCGAGCACACACGAGGCGACATGGCCGTCCATCAAAGCCACGTCCACTCCACCGGGCAATCGAGCGTTGATGTTGTAGCTTTTGGGCGCCTGGGCGGGCCCTTTCCAGCCATGTCGCGGAATAACGATGCGGCTGATGCTCGCTGGGTTCCCCGTTCCCCCCTGAGCGTACAAATTAGCCAGGGTAGCGTTATTGAAAGACGGAAAATCGGCCTCGACCGGCCAAAAATCCGTCCAAATCCCGTCCGACAAAATCGGGGTCAGGCTCGGTTTGCTGATATTGGATTCCTTGCCGTACTGGAACAGAACTTCGTCGGCCGGGGAAACTCCGGCGTAGCTGGCGATATCACCATTATCTCCAGAATAAAGCCAGCCGTTGAACTCGTAACTGCCTTCCAAATAAAGACTGGGCGCCGAGGGGGCGTACCAAAGCCAGGAAGTGTCGGCGAAGCCGACTCGATCCTGACCCCCGGGATTCATATTGGTCAGGGTCGCTGACGGGCAGACGCGCACCGCCTGAACTTTGCTGTCATAAGTAATCAAATCACCCATCCAAAGGGAATTTTGACCGTAGGTTGTCGTGTTGGTATAGACTGGGAGGCAGTTGCCCTGAGAGTCCCCGTCGTACTGTATCGCGGCCAGGGTCAGTTGCTTGAGATTGTTGAGGCAAGCGGTTCGTTGTGAAGCCATTTTCGCTCCGGCCAGAGCGGGAAGCAATAAGGCCGCAAGGATGGCAATGATGGCGATAACCACCAATAGCTCGATTAACGTGAAGCCATTCCGCTTTCCACTTTTCATAATGTGCAGGTCACGGGCCAAAGCTGATAATGGCACATTGCGTAAGTCCTGAACATCGCCAATTCTGGCGACCCGGTGCGTCAATCCCTTGCGGTTGACATGGCATGGCCCGGTTGTCATGCTTGTTGCTGTTCTCGACACTGGCCTTTTCGTTTCAGGCGTTCCGAAACACCCGTGACTTAACCTATTGCTTACTATTGCATGTTTAAACAACGAGTTCTCATTGCGCTGCTCATTGCGGTCTCTGCCTGGGCAATCCGCGCGGAACCCTACCAGCCGCCCGCCTCGCCTCATGTTATCTCCAATTTTAATTTTGGCTGGAAATTCATTCGCCAGGACGTGTCCGATGCCCAACAACCGTCCTTCGACGACTCGCCGTGGAGCGAGGTCAGCGCCCCGCATACTTATAACGACACCGACACCTACGATGAAATCATCAGCCATAGCAGCGGCGAACGCCATCAATACATGGGCATCGCCTGGTACAGAAAGCACTTCAAACTCCCCGCCTCCGCCAAGGATCGAAAGGTCTTTTTGGAATTTGAAGGTCTCAAACAAGCGGGCCGCTTTTGGGTCAACGGTAAATTCGCAGGCAAGTACGAAAATGGCATCACCCCCTGCGGTCTTGATCTCACCGCTCTGGTGAATTTTGGAGAAGCCGGCAACATCATCGCCGTGCAGGTGGACAATCGCAATGATTATGTCGAGGAGGCTACTGGCGCAGGTTACGAATGGATGGGCCGGGCCTTCAATCCCAACTATGGCGGACTAAATCACGACATCTGGCTTCATCTCACTGGCAAGGTTTATCAGACCCTGCCACTCTATGAAAATCTCAGGACGGCTGGCATCTATGTTTATCCCTCGAACTTTTCAGTCACCAATAAAACCTGCGCCGTCAACATCGAGTCCCAAGTCCGCAATGAATCCGCCGACCCGCAGTCCATCACCTTGTCCGCCGTCGTGGTGGACGCGCTCGGCGGTGTTCGCGCGCAATTTCAAAGCGATTCCTCCAACCTTGTCAGCGGGGAAACCGAAACTCTCGCCGCCACCGGCCATTTGGCCGCCGCCAATTTTTGGAGTGATGAACATCCCTGCCTCTACGATGTTTACTCCATCCTATCTGTCAATAAAACAGTAGTGGACGTTCGGAAAATCAGAACCGGCTTTCGCAAGGCGGAATTCAGGGGCGGCGCCGCCACCGGCGGACTCCATCTCAATGACCAATTCGTTTATCTTCGCGGTTACTCCCAGCGCTCCTCCGATGAGTGGGCTGGTCTTGGCCAGGCTTACCCCGATTGGATGCACGACTTTAACGCGCAACTCATCCGCAGCACGCACGCCAACTATCTCCGTTGGATGCACATCTCGCCCCAGCGCGTCGATGTCACCGCCTGCGACCAATACGGCATCATCGAAGTGTGCCCGGCCGGAGACAAGGAACGCGACGTCCAGGGACGCCAATGGGATCAACGCATGGAAGTCATGCGCGACTCGATGATCTTTTTCCGCAACAGTCCCAGCATCTTGTTTTGGGAGGCGGGCAACACGGTCATCAGTCCCGATCACATGCGCCAGATGGTCGCTTTGCGGAAGGAATTGGACCCGCGTGGCGGAAGCGTCATCGGCTGCCGCGGCAATAGCGATAACGCCGCCAATACGGCTTTGACGCCAATCGCCGAATACTACGGCGTGATGATCGGCCAGGACCGTCGCACCGATGAATTGGCCGGACCAACAAACATGTTCAGAGCCTACAGCGCCCAACGACGCGATCGCGCCCCGCTGATCGAAACCGAGGATTTTCGGGACGAAGCCGCCCGCCGCTTCTGGGATGACTTCTCGCCCCCGTTCTTTGGTTTCAAAAAAGGTCCCAATGACACTTACTCGTGGAATTCCGAATCGTTTTGCCTCGCCGCCGCGGCTCGCTATCACGCGTACTTTATCAATTGCATCTCGAACACCGATGCGCGCCACGCCAAATGGTCCGGCTACGCCTCGATCTATTGGTCAGACTCCAATGCCGATGGCCGCCAGGACAGCAGCGAAGTCGCTCGCGTCAGCGGCAAGGTGGATTCCGTCCGCCTGCCCAAGCAGGCCTATTACGTCTATCGCGTCATGCAAAATCCGCAGCCCGACATCCATATCATCGGCCATTGGACTTATCCCACCAACACCGTCAAACCGATTTATGTCGCCGCCAGCCACTGCGACGCCGTGGAACTTTTTATCAACCAACAATCCCAGGGCATTTGCACCACTCCACAGGACGGCTACATCTTTGCCTTTCCGGACGTAAAGTTTGTTCCCGGCAAAATTTCCGCCAGGGCCAAACTGAACGGCCGCGTGGTCGCTCAGGACGAAATCGAGACCGCCGGACCGGCCCAATCTCTTAAACTGACGCCGCACTGTGGCCCAGGCGGTTTGCTGGCGGATGGTTCCGATGCCGCCTTCTTCGACGTCGAGGTCGTGGACGCCCAGGGGCGGCGCTGTCCCACGGACGAGGCGCGGGTGGATTTCAAGCTCGATGGGCCGGCCTTGTGGCGCGGAGGCTACAACAGCGGCAAAACCAATTCCGTCAACAATCTTTTTCTTGACACCGAATGCGGGATCAACCGCGTCGCCATCCGTTCCAAAGTCATCCCCGGTGAGATCACCCTCATCGCCAGCCGTCCCGGCCTCCGGTCTGCGACCGTCACCCTTAAATCCATCTCCCATGCGAGCACTGCTTCTAATTAATATTTTTATTTTGGCCACGATGCGCGCCGGCGCCGCGGAGGAACCCATCCATAAGTTTGCATTCGGCGGCGGCCACTCATTGCCGGGAGAAATTCAAGTTACACCGGCGAATTTTTACTCCGAGGCCGCCGGGTACGGCTTCGAGCCAGGAGCAGAAGTCACCGCCGCCAACGGCTGCATCACCAGCACCAAGGCGTTTTATTTCTCCACTAAGCTGCCCGAGGGCAATTACCGTGTCACTGTAACTTTCGGCGACAAATCCGGCGATTACACAACGACCGTCAAGGCCGAACTGCGGCGGCTGATGCTCGAACATATTCACACCGACTCCAGCCAGCGGGTGACGCGCTCGTTCGTCGTCAACCTGCGCGGGACGCGCATTGGTAATGAGGGCGAAGTGCGCTTGAAAGAGCGCGAAAAAACCACCGAGTGGTGGGATTGGGACGACAAGCTCACCCTCGAATTCAACGATGCGCGCCCCTGCGTGGCCGCGATCGAAATCACGCAGGTCGAAGTCCCGACACTCTTCATCTTGGGCGATTCGACAGTTTGCGACCAGCCGACAGAGCCATGGAACAGTTGGGGCCAGATGCTGCCTCGCTTTTTCAAACCGGAGATAGCCGTCGCCAATCACGCGGAGTCCGGCGAAACCATCGCGGGCGCCTTGAGCGCGCATCGGTTTGGCAAAGTTTTCAGCCTGATGAAAGCGGGTGATTATTTGTTCGTGCAGTTTGGCCACAACGACATGAAGGACAAACAGCCGGATGCGCCGCAAAAATACAAGGCCCGCCTCCGGCAGGTTATCGCCCAAACGCGGGCTTGCGGGGGCACACCCGTGGTCGTCACCTCAATGGAACGCAAGAATGGCATATCCCATCCCACCCTGGCGGGTTATCCCGCCGCCGCGCGCGAAATTGCCACGCAGGAAAAGTGTGCCCTGATCGACCTGAATACGACGAGCGTCGTTTTTTATCAGGCGCTCGGCACGAATCTCGGGCGGGCGTTTCAGGATGGAACGCACCACAATAACTACGGCAGCTACGAACTGGCGAAGTGTGTCGTGGAAGGCATTCGCCAGAGCCAGCTTCCGCTGGCAAAATTCATCGTGGATGATTTCGATGGTTTCGACCCGGCGCATCCCGACCCGGTGGAGACATTCCGCATGCCTGCCAGTCCCCGCCACTCGGATGTCAAACCGCTTGGAAATTAATTCTGCCTGACGGCGGGACAGACAACGTCCGGCAGGGGTCGCCAGAATTGGCGATGTTCAGATTTTCAGGACTCTGGAATAGTCAGGGCCAATGCCAGCCCAATTGAGAAAACCGGTGGAAAAACCGTCGTGTTGGCCGCGCAGGTATGGCTGCCCAAAAATTAACAACAGCCTCGGATTAATACGAAATGAAAACATCAATAAGCCCTCTTCCTTCCAACCCGAAAGCTACTCCTCGAACTTTACGGCCGCGAGGGCTGGCCTCCACCGTCGCAATGCTTGCCCTGGTTTTAAGCGTGGGGCCGGCTGCCAAAGCCGCCGTCCGAAATTGGGCCGGCACCGGCGCAGACCACCTTTGGGCCACTGCGCTTAACTGGGACGTTGGGCCAGTCAGCGGTGACAGCCTCGTTTTCGGCGCGGCGCTGAAACAAATCAATACCAACAACATCGCAACCTCCATCTTAGGGACCTTTTCGGGCCTTACCTTGAACGCCTCGGGCTTCGCCCTTTACGGCACCCAATTAACCAACTCGGTGGGCATCCAGGACAATAACGGGAGCAATTCGATAAATTTTATCCAGACCTTAACCGGCCCGGTGACGATTACCAACAACGCGGGAGGCCTGACGACCACTATCGGCGCGGCCATCACCAACAATGGTTTTACTTTGAATGTCACGGGACCCGGCAATGTCACCCTCAGCGGCGTCGTGGGCGGAACCAACGCGGCCAGCATCGCCCCAACCCAGGGAAGCGTAACGACAGACCTCGGTTTTTCCGGCACACTGCGGCTGGCGGCGGCGAATACCTTTTTTGGCGGCGTGACAAATTATGGCGGCGGAACGATTCAATTGGGAAATAACGGCGGCATACCCAGCGGCGCAGGCAAGGGCGACGTAGAGATACTCGGCACATTGGACATGGACGGCTTCAGTCCCACACTCAACGGCCTTTACGGCTCCGGCAACATTATTAACTCGGCGGGCGGCGGCACCTACACCCTGACCGTCGGGAACAATGCGACCAATGTGGCCGGCACTTTCGCCGGCTCCTTCGCCCAAAACACCGGCACAATCGCCCTGACCAAGGTCAATACGAATGTTTTCACCCTCAACGGACCGGGGAGTTTTACCGGCCCTCTGACCATTTCGGCGGGGACCTTTATCATGGGTGTAAACGGCTCCACGAGTTCGACCAACATTATTGTCACTCCCGGCGCGCTTCTTGATGTTTCCGCCATCTCTGGAGGAATGACGCTCGGTTATGGCGCTTTAACCGCCGGCCGCACGACCAATCCCCCCGCCGGGACCTACGACATTAACGGCAGCCTGGTCAACAATGCGGGCCCGATGGTCATTTATAAGGGCGGCGCGGCGGGGACAATGGCCATTAATGGCAGCCTCACCCTGAATTCAGGCAGCATCATCCAGTTCGATTTGGGCAATACGCTGGCCGTTGGCTCGGGCAGCAACGATCTTGTCACAATCAAAGGCACGTTGACTTTGAACGGGGGCGCCATCGTGCTCAACCCGGCGGCGGGCTCGTTCAATAACAGCGGTTCGTACGTGCTGATCTCAAACCTTCAACCGGCCACAGTCATCGCCGGGACGCTCTCCAGCATGACCCTCGTCTTGCCCCGCGGAGCGAACGGGACCTTGGGCGTTGACGCCAACGATAATCTTATCGTCACCATCGCTGGCACCGGTGCGGCCGGCAATCTGACGTGGAGCGGCGCTAACGTGAACAATTGGGATGTCCAAGCCAGTCAGGCCTGGATCAATGGCTTGGGCCAGCCGGATTATTTCTACAACCTGGACAACGTGACGTTCAACGACAGCGGGAATGCCTCGGTCAACGTCGCCACCGGAGTCTCGCCGGGTTTCACCACGTTCAGCAATACCGTCGAGGCATACACCCTGTCTGGAAGCGGGGCCATTACCGGCGCCGGAGGATTGACGAAATACGGGACGAACCTCGTCATTTTGCAAACGCCCAACGCCTACACGGGCGACACCACGGTCAGCGGCGGCGCCCTTGTCGAAGGAACCCAGACCGGCACGCCGGCTGCAAACATTGATCTGTACTTCAACGTGGCTCCGGGCAATTTGTTTTTGAATGGCGGGGGATTTTACCAAAACGACGCGGCGAACACGACCGTCTCCGCCAATTTCAATCAACTGACCATCGGGCCGGGCGCGTCGGGCTTCGGCCAGCATGGACGCCAATCCGGCAGCACGATTAATATCCAAATCAACCAGATCAGCCGCCCTAGCGTCGGCGGCACCCTGGATGTTACGATCAACACCAAAGCGGGTAACGTGATCGGCATGATGATCAGCAATACGCCTCCGATGAACGGCATCCTCGGCGGTTGGGCCACCTGGTCCGCCACCGACTGGCTTGTGCCGTTAAGCTCGACCTCCGGAGGCGGCTATGGCGCCACCGGACTGGGAAACACGGGCGCTGGCACCACAGGTTACATGACGAACACGGCGCCTTCGACGTGGGTTTCAACGAGCAATATTAGTCTGAGCGCCTCTCCCACCGCCCCTGTGGCGGCCAGCGCCACGATTAATTCCCTTAAAATTCTCGCGGCCTCTCTCACCAACAGTCCCGGCGTCACTTTGACCATCGCAACGGGCGGGATATTGATGCCCATCACCACGGGCGGCGCAGCCTCGATCGCGGGCGGCGCCTTGCTTGGCGCAACCAATGCCGACCTTGTTGTTAATGACTGGAATGTGGGAAGTCCGTTGACGATCGGCTCGGTCATTCAGGACAACACCAACGGCGCCGCAACCATCGGCAGCGGGTTGACGCTGAGCGGCCAAGGCACGCTTATCCTGACCAATAACAACACTTACAGCGGCCCGACCTACATTAACAATCGGACCATGGTCCAATTTGGCGGCGCTACTCCGACCTGGTACGCCGCCAGCACATTGCAAATCGGCGGCGGCGGCGCTTCGGGTGGCATTAGCAATTCAAGCGCGATCTATGACAACGGCCTGCTTTCGTTCAATCGAACGGACGTTTCGGAGTATTCCGGCATAATCTCCGGCCTCGGCGGCGTCAAACAACTAGGCATCGGGGCAACGATTCTTCCCTCCGACAATACTTACTCCGGCGCGACCACCATCGCGGCTGGCACTCTGCAAATTGGAACGGGAGGCTCCACGGGCAGCTTCAGCAATTCCATGACTGTGGCCAACGCCGGCACGTTGTTGATTAACCGTTCTGGCACGATTACCTATCCGGGCGCGATTGGCGGCTTGGGCCTGCTGGTGCAGCAAGGCCCGGGAACGGTCATTCTTACCGGCACGAACACTTATACCGGTGCGACAGTCATCAACGGTGGCACCCTGGCGCTGGCCGGGAACGGCAGCATCAGCAATTCCTTGCTCATTTCCAATGTCATAGGCTCAACTTTCGATGCTTCCGCCGTAGGTGGGGTGACCTTGAATGGCGCGGGGGGCGGCCAGGTCCTGGCCGGCGGCGGCCAATTCAACGGAAGCGTAACCGCCGTCGCCAACACCCGAATCAGCCCGGGCGGTGACAGCATTCTGGGCACCAACACCTTCAATAACAATCTGACCCTCAGCGGCGGCACGCTCTCCATCGACGTCAATTACCCCTCTTGGGACGCCGTCAGCGTAGGAGGCACCCTTAACCTCGGTTCAGGCACTCTGGGTTTGAACAACCTCGGCGGTTCCATTCCAAACGGAACGTACCTCATTGCCAGCGCCGCGAATGTCACCGGCTCGGCTGCCAATCTGTCTCCCCCCACCTTTAATCAGGCCGGCCAAGCGCTAACGTTATCCAACAACGCGACCGGACTGTATATCGTTGTCAGCACTGCGGTGGCGGTCAACCTCACTTGGACCGGCGACGGCGCGAGTGACTTCTGGGACGTTGGCACTTCAACGGACTGGAACAATGGCACTGGCCCGGCGGTCTTTAAGAACGGCAACAACGTAACCTTTGACGCGACTGGCGCAGCGAACCCGAATGTGAATATCGATGCCAACGTCTCGCCAGGCACGGTGACGGTCAATTCCGCCAGCGACTACACCTTTCAAGGAACCGGCTCGATTTCCCAAGGCTCGTTGACCAAGATGGGCGCTGATACGCTAAACATTCTGACCGTCAATAGTTATGCCGGGGGCACATCCATCCAAAGCGGGACCGTGGCCGTGGGCAATGGCGCCACTTCGGGTTCCCTGGGAACCGGCGCGGTGGCAAACAACTCGGCTTTGACGGTAAACATTCCCGACGTCCAAGCCATTAGCGGTCCAATCAGCGGAACCGGCTCCTTGACGCTGAATGCCGGCCAACTGAACCTCACCGGCAACAACAGCGGTTATGGCGGCGCCATCCTCATTAATAGCGGCACGCTCCAAGTCGGTTCAACGCTGCCCGGCGGCAGCCCCTCCGGCACCTTGGGTACCGGCTCAGTGACGGATAATAGTTCGCTGGTCTTCAACCGTTCGGGCGCCGCCCTGACAGTCAATGCCTCCATCGGCGGCACAGGCTCGGTCAGCAACATCGGCAACGGAACTGTTATTCTCGCCGCTTCCAACAGCTTCTCGGGCGTGCTGAACATTGGCAGCGGCACCGTCAAAGTCGGAGCGTCCGGCGCCATTCCCTACGGCAGCGCGACCGATGCGGTGGAATTGGATGGCGGGGCATCCGCGGGGCTTCTCGACCTGAACGGCTTTGACACCACCCTCAACACCTTGACCGGAGTGGCTGGCACGACGATAGGCATCGTGGCCAACAACGGCGGCGGTTTGCACACTTTGACGATCGGCAACGGCGGCGGCACCGGGACTTTTAGCGGTCAAATAGTGGACAACACTGGTTCCGCCGGGCAGGTGGCGGTCAATATTGTCGGGCCAGGCGCCACCACTTTCAACGTGACAGTGGCGGCGGGCAACACCTACAGCGGGGGCACGACGATCAATTCGAATGCCACCCTCGCCCTGACCACTCCGGGCAACAACCAGGTGCCGGGCGTCAACAGCGTCGGCGCGGGCAGCGGCCCGATCACCTTTCTCGGCGGCACCTTGCAGGAAGCTGGATGGACCGGCAGCACCTCCCCAACGACCGACCCTCCGATGGTCAACACCCTCAAAGTGCCCGCCAACCAGACCGGAACCATTCTTGGCAATGACCGCGGCGATTTCACCCCAACCGTGACTGGTCCCGCCAGCGCCACGCTGACTTACGTCACCCGGTACGTCCGTGGCAATGTCGGCGGCAACTGGACCGGTTTTGACGGCACATTCATTGTCAGCAACACTGTCACTTCGGCCGGAAACGATTTCCGGGTAAACACCGCCGCAGGCTGGCCCAACGCCACCGTGATGCTGGCTGACGGCGCGCCGAGTGGTGGTGGCGGAGCGTATATGTATAACCTGGTCACCGGCACCCCAAGCATTCCGCTGGGCGCCTTGTCGGGCGCGCAGGCGGCGACCATCGCGTTGAACTCCGGCTCGGCCTCGGGCGTCGTGGCGAACTGGGTCGTGGGCGGCCTCAATCTCAGCACGGAATACGACGGCTCGATCACCGACACGCACGGCCTCATTAAAGTCGGCACTGGCTCCTTGACCTTGACCAGCATGGGCAGCCCCGGCCTTACCTATACCGGCCAGACCACCGTAAGTAACGGCACGCTCATTTTTACCGGGGCATTGCCACCCAGCGCCACCTACACGGTGGCGGCGCTAGGAATTCTCGATGTGAGCGCCCCCGGCACGCTCAACATTGGGGCCTCCAGCGAGCAAACGGTCCAAGGCAACGGCTTGATTCGCGGCTCGGTCACCACCGGCGCTTCGGGTACGTTACTGACTTCCGCCGCGACCGCCACCAACAGCACGTTGACGGCGACCAATATCATCACGCTCGGCGGCATTTGCTCCTTGAAGCTTAACACCACCAATACCCCGACAAGCGACCAGGTGGTTGCGGGCGCGCAACTGGTCGAAGGCGGCGCTCTAACCGTCGCCAATACCGGCCCCGCCATCGTCAGCGGCACCGTCTTCAAACTCTTCAGCGCTCCGGCCATCAGCGGCAGCTTTAGCGCCATTAGCTTGCCGGCTTCAGACCCGGCCAGCGGAACCCCTTACGTTTGGAATACCAACAACGTCGCCCTCAACGGCACGCTGATCCTTGTTTCGGGCGTCTCCACCAACAGCGTCAACACCACCCCCACGAATATTGTCTATTCAGTCTCCGCCGGCCAGTTGACCCTCACCTGGCCGGCCAGCCAGACTGGCTGGACTCTCCAAGCCCAGACCAATCCTCCGACGGTGGGTATCACGACGAACTGGAGTGTGGTCAATGGTTCCACCACCACGAACACGTTGCAATTCGCCATTAGCCAGACCAACTCGGTCTTCTTCCGGCTGGTCTATTCCAATGCGCCATGACGGATGGAAAGAAATTGGAGCGAGCCTTTGATTCTGGCGCGGAAGGTCACGCCGCTCGCCGGGCGATTGGCTTCACTTTAATCGAATTACTCGTCGTCATCGCCATTATTGCCATTCTCGCGGCCATGCTCCTGCCGGCGCTGGCCCTGGCCAAAGGCAAAGCCCAGAGAACGCTTTGCGTCTCGAACATGCGGCAAATCGGCGCTGCGGCCAACATGTATGCCTCCGATTTCAACGACTGGTACCCGGTCTGGAACGATCCGGGAAACCCCGGCGGCCATCCGCGAAACGTTCTGAACGGGACGTTCTATACGCGCTACGTCGTCGGGCCGGAGGCGATCAACCCGAATACTCCCGTCCCGCCAATCTATAATGCTTTTGGAAACAGCACGTATTTTCAGAATCTCGGCCTCCTTTATGCCGGAAAATATATCGGCGACGGCAAGATTCTCTTTTGCCCCAGTTTCATTAGTCCGTCGCCCCTGGCCATAGGGGTCTATTCCACCCCTTCCTTCATGAGCACCTGCGGCGCCAGCGGAGGAAATCCAGGGCTGGTGCGCTCGACCTACCTCTTCAATCCCCGGGTGTCGAATCCGAGCAATTACTCCGCCGCGGGAGCCACGCTGCGGGCTTACCAAAGGACGAGAGACGTCCCCGGCCACAAGTTGTTTATGGTTGACTACTTGGGCGCCACCACCACCACCGGGACGGGCGGGGGCATGCAGTTCAATCAATTGAGCTTCGCCCATTATCCTTCCAAGGGGTGGGTCGTTCTCTTTACCGACGGCTCGGCCAAGTTCGCCTACAGCCAGGCGGCCTTTGCCCTCGCCCTCCAGCCCACCTTCGACGCCAGCGACGAGTCAGCCGAATCCACCCAGGATTACAACGCCATTTTCAACGATCTGGAAATGGTGCCGTAAAGCTCGCGGCTCTGCCGTTTTCATTTGTGTCGGTCCGCCGCCCTCGCTATAAAAATAGCGATGTCAGCCATCACCGACCCATGAGCCAAAACTCCCCCACCCCAGCCGCGCCCACGGGCGGAGAAATCATCCTTTATCAAGCGGAAGATGGACGGACGCGAATTGAAGTGCGACTGGCCAACGAGACCGTCTGGCTTTCGTTAAATCAGATGGCCGACCTGTTTCAGCGAGACAAGTCGGTTATTTCCAAACACATCAAGAATGTGTTTGACGAACAGGAGCTTGCGTCAAAGGCAACTGTTGCAAAATATGCAACAGTTCAAATGGAGGGAGATCGCCCGGTTAGCCGGGAAATCGAGTTTTACAATCTCGACGTCATTATCTCCGTCGGCTACCGGGTCAAGTCGCAACGCGGCACGCAGTTCCGCATTTGGGCCACGCAGAGGTTGCGGGAATATATCATCAAAGGTTTCACGCTGGACGATGAGCGGCTCAAAAATGCCGGCGGTGGAAATTATTTTGAGGAGCTGCTGGAGCGCATTCGCGACATTCGGTCGTCGGAAAAGGTTTTCTGGCGCAAGGTGCTGTCGATTTACGCAACAAGCATCGACTACGATCCCTCGGCCAAGGCGTCGCAGGCATTCTTCGCTACCATGCAGAATAAGATGCATTGGGCGGCCCATGGCCAGACGGCAGCCGAAGTAATTTCACGACGGGCCGACGCCGAAAAACCGAACATGGGACTGACAAGCTGGGCTGGCAGTCGTCCAGGCAAGGAAGATGCGGCCATCGCGAAGAACTATCTGGCCGTTCACGAGCTGGAAGGATTAAACCGCATTGTCACGGCCTATCTCGAATTCGCTGAACTCCAGGCGCGAAATCGGAAAGCGATGTATATGCGGGACTGGATTGCCAAGCTCGATGATTTTCTGCGCTTGAGCGAACACAACATCCTCACGCACCCAGGCAAAGTCTCGCACCAGGCGGCGCTCGCCAAAGCCGAGGTGGAATACGCAAAGTTCCGCGCGATTGAGACAGCCAAACCTTTGCCGGTAGAAGAACACTTCCAGCAAGCCCTCGAGCAAATCAAACAGTTGCAAAAGCCCCAGAAGAAGAAAAAACCCTCCTAGAAATGGGCGCAACCACCACCGGGACGGGTG